>Ga0126304_10001300_pt1 | contig 11606 bp, 7 predicted proteins | sample Plot25_FD_92538 | JGI IMG/M metagenome (GOLD analysis project Ga0126304, IMG submission 92538) | Serpentine soil microbial communities from UC McLaughlin Reserve, CA, USA - Plot25 | ecosystem: Environmental > Terrestrial > Soil > Grasslands | place: USA: UC McLaughlin Reserve, Lake County... | reverse complement strand
TTGTCCGTATTGCTGCCGGAGGACTGATCTGCGCGCTCATCGTGCTGGCTGGCGGTTGGGGTCTCCGGCGTGCCGTCTTTGGCCGTGACGACAGCCAGGCACGCGTCCGGGTCGAAGCCGACGTTCGATCGCGGTTCGACACGATGGCACGGCGGCTGCGCGAGATGGCCGGCGCGGTATCCGACCCGGCCCTGGTCAAAAAGGCGAACGACGACGATACCTCGGCCGCGCATCAACTCCTCACCCGCGCCGCGGAAATCGTGGCCACCGACTACCCGCCGGATGCGGCGCTGACGGTATACGGGGCCGATGGCATACCGGTCGCCTGGGCCGGGCGACCATCGGAACTGCTCGCCGATCGTCTCCAGGGCAGCGAAGCCTGGTTCCCCACACCGGTCGCGCAGGGTCTGCGCCTCGTCTATGTGCAGCCGGTGATGAATAGCGGCATGCGCGTCGGCACGATCGCGGTCGAGCGGCCGTTGCCTTCGGTGGGATCGGCATCGGACAGCAGCAGCCTGCAGGGAACCACAGACGACGCATATCGAATTCCGACGATGCTCGCGCCAGTGTCGATCCAGCTGCCGTTTGAGGGGGCGCCACCCGCCGCCGACGGCGCGACGTTCGACGTGCAGGCGCCATCAGGCGAGCGACTGTTGACGGCGAGTGTCGCGCCCGGCGACCTGGCCAACACGCGCGAACGGTGGCGGCTTGCGACGTGGTCCGGCGTGCTCGCGGTCATCGCGATCACGCTGATCCTGCTCGCGGCACCGCTGCTCGACTGGCGCAACCGGCTGCGCTCGCCGTCGACCTACCGCATCAGCATCCTGGTGATCATCGCGTGCATCATCGCGATCAGGTTCATGTTCTTCCTCGCCGCGCCGGCCGATTGGTCTGATGCGCTGATCTTTTCCGGCACGGTGTACGCGTCGGCGCTCCTCGGGTCGCTACTGTCGTCGCCGTTTGATTTTCTGCTGACCGCAGGCGCCGCCGTCGCGATCGTCGTGCTGTTGCTGTATGCCGTGGAAGCGTGGCGCGTCTACACGTGGCGACGCCGCCAGTCACCGGCTGGCGCGGCGCGCGTGACGACATACGCCCTCACGCAATTGCTCTGCGGTGTGTTGGTGGCCATGGTCCTGCTCGGACACAAGGCGCTGTTGCAGGACACGGTGTCCAACACCACACTCGATCTCCTTCAACTATCGCTGAATCCATGGAGCCCGGCGCGTATCACGCTTCAGGTCGGTCTGGTGCTCGCCCACACGGCCGCACTCGGGCTCGCGGTGCTGCTCTTCCGGACTGCCCGTGCCGGCTGGCGGATTCCGCGCCGCGACGTCAGGCTTCGTTTACTCACAGGCGTTTGCTGGTTGCTGCCGGTCGTCGTCTCGCAAGTGCCGCAGCAGATGCCTGCGGCCGGTCGATTGCCGCTGTTGATGGCCGCCGCCGCTGCCGTCGTGGTTACCGCCTCCTTGCGTCGCCTCGTCTCCCGGTACCGTCATGGCTCGCAGGCGTTTCGACTGACGCTGCTCACGCTCCCATTCATCGCGCCGGCATTTGCGTTCTATCCGACCGTCGTGCAGCTGGCTGGACAGGCAAAGACGCAACTGATCGAGACGTTGTATGCGCCTGAAGTGCGAAGTCAGCGGCAGACCGTGCAGCAGCAGGTCCAGAAGAGTCGCGACGAGATCGACGGGTTAGAGGACCTCGTCGCGCTCGTGAGCACGCCGTACGATCCGGAATCGGAGGCGATCACCGATCGCGCGTTTCGTGTCTGGCAGACCACGTCGCTGGCCAGGTACCCACCAATTACGTCGTCAGTCGAGCTATACGGACCCGATGGTCGGCTCGTCAGCCGCTTCGCCTTCAACCTGCCGGAAGACCCAACGACACCGCCGCTGTCGGAGGAAGAGTCGTGCGAGTGGCAAGTGCTCGAGGAAGTAGCGCCGTTCTTTGCGGAGGACCGCCGCATCCTGCACGCTGGCCGAGCGCTTTGCTCAACTGAGTCCGGTGCCAAGCCAGTCGGATCGATCGTGATCCACGCGATGCCGGACTTCGAGAATCTGCCGTTCATCTCGTCACGGAATCCCTACGTGGAGCTCTTTCGCCCATCGGAGTCACCTCGAAGCGAGGGACTCTCGGGACGCGACATCGAGTTCGCGGCTTACGGTTGGAGCCGAACGCAGTTCTATCCGGTTGCCGGCACAGCGTGGTCACTGCCGGACGAGGTGCTGGCGCGCGTCGAAGAATCGCGCACCCCGTTCTGGGCCACCCTGCCACGCGGACAAGAGTTGTACGACGTATTCCTGCTCAACGATCGCGGCGGGATTTACGCGCTCGGCTTTCCCGTGATTTCCGCGCTGGGCCATCTGGTGAATCTCGCCGAGGTCACCGTACTCGCCGTCGGCACGTATCTGTTGCTGTTGATGTTCAATACGCTGTTCAACCGCTTCGGGCGGCGCGTGAAGACGGCGGCCGCGCTGTTCCGCGAAGTCCGGGCCAGCTTTTACCGCAAGCTATTCCTTGCATTTATTCTTGCGGTGTTCGTTCCCGTTGTCGTGCTCGTGCTCCTCACCCGCTACTACGTCGCGGGACAGATGGAGGCCAGCATCGAACAGGAGGCCGTCCGCACTGCGTCAGCGGCCGGTCGCGTCGTCGAGGATTTGGCGGCGCCTCGCGCAGCCCAACAGGGGTTCGGCGTCGACGACAACCTGATGGTCTGGGTCAGCCGATTGATCGATCAGGACGTGAACATCTTTAGCGGGGCACGGCTGCAGGCGACGAGCGAGCGCAACCTGTTTGCATCCGGCCTGCTGCCGACGCGCACGCCAGCCGAGGTCTACCGAGCGCTGACGCTCCGCAACGAACCGGCGCTGGTTACTCGGGAACGGATTGGTAACTTCGAATATCTTGTAGCAGCAACACCATTGGCCGTGCGCCAATTGGGAACTCTGACGGTGCCGTTGACGTCGCGCCAGCGCGAGATCGATCAACAGATCGAGACGCTCGATCGTCGCGCGCTCCTGGCTGCGCTGTTGTTCATTCTGGCCGGCGCCAGCGTCGGCTACTACATGGCCGAGCGAATCTCGGACCCCGTGAACCGTCTCACCCGCGCGACGAGGCGCATTGCCAAGGGCGACCTTGACGCGAGAATCGCCGCGACGTCGTCTGACGAACTGCGCCGTCTTGTCGAAGCATTCAACAGCATGGCTGCCGATCTACAGCGCCAGCGAGGCGAGCTCGAACGCACTCATCGGCTCGAGGCCTGGGCCGAAATGGCCCGGCAGGTGGCGCACGAGATCAAGAATCCGCTGACGCCGATTCAGCTCAACGCCGAACATCTTCGTCGTGTTCACACCGACCGCGGCGCGCCGCTTGGCCCTGTGGTGCAGGAGTGCGTGGCCACGATCCTCACGCAAGTGAAGCTGCTGCGGCAAATCTCGTCGGAGTTCTCCAGCTTTGCGTCATCGCCGACGGCGAAGCGATCCGAGGTGGACGTGACCGCGCTTCTTCACGAAGTGCTCGATCCCTACCGGCAGGGACTCGACGGGCGAATCAATCTCGATGTGGAATTGCCCGGCACGCTGCCGCACGTTTCAGTCGACCGCACGCTTGTGTCCCGGGCTCTGGTCAACATTGTGGAGAACGCGCTGCACGCGATGCCGGGAGCAGGCGCTCTGACCGTCCGAGCCAGTCAGAACGGCCGGGCGGTTCGTATTCGTGTCACCGACACGGGCGTCGGAATGGATGCCGAGGCACTGGCGCGAGCGTTCGAGCCCTATTTCTCTACCAAAGCGGCGGGCACCGGGCTGGGTCTGCCTATCGCGAAACGGAACGTCGAGCTGAGTGGCGGGACGATCTCGATGACCAGTGAGCGCGACAAAGGGACAACGGTGGAGGTTACGCTCCCCGTTGCGTAGTGTCCGACTTCCCTGGCCTGAGCTGAGTCGAAGCCAGCCGGACTTCCTCTTCGTTCTCACCGCCGTGCCGACGATGCAACCGCGTCCACGCATAGCCGATGAAGCCTGACGCCAGGTACGAGTAGGCCAGGGCGACCAGCACGTACTGTGGTTCCGCCGCCAGCAGCACCAAACCAACGGCAACGAGGACGAGGACCGCAGAACTGCGCCGCGTCTGCAGGTCGAATGTCTTGAAGCTCCGGAAGCGAATGGTACTGACCATCGTCAGCGCCGGGATGATTACCATCGCCAGCACCGCTATGGCGTGCGCGGCGCTCTGGAATCCCTGCGGGTAGGCGAACACGGTCGCCGCCGGCACGCACGCCGCCGCCGGACTGGGCATACCGACGAAGTAGCGCTTGTCCTGTGATCCCGACTGGATGTTGAAGCGTGCGAGCCTGACCGCAGCCGCGGCAACGAAGAGAAAGCCGGCCGCCCATCCAATGCGGCCGAGCGGTTGCAGGCCCCACTGGAACGACAGGATCGCCGGCGCGACGCCAAACGACACGACATCGGCGAGTGAGTCGAATTCGAGTCCGAAGGCGCTCGTCGTCCCGGTCATGCGGGCGATGCGTCCATCCAGCATGTCGAGTACGAACGCAAAACCGATGAACAGCGCGGCCGTGGACAACTCCCCCCGCATCGAATGGACGATGCACGCATAGCCGCAGAACAGGTTCGCCATCGTGAACATGCTCGGCAGCAGATACACACCGCGGCGGAATCGGCGCGCCCGCACATCCAGACGAGGACGCAACGGTCTTAACAGACTCGGGCGACGACGCTCGTGCTCGTCTAACATGCATCTCCTCACGGACGAGGGGGAAGCGTCGCGATGACAGTGACGCCTCCCACCACCTTAGCACCCACCTGGGTATGGATCGTCGAGCCCGCCGGCAGAAACACGTCCATTCTCGACCCGAACTTCATGACCCCGAACCGCCCCCCGGCCTTCACCATGTCGCCCTGCTGGGCGCGGCAGACGATGCGCCGAGCAAGAATGCCGACAATCTGGCGGACAATGATGGATTGCCCATCATGATCTATCGTCACCTCGGTATATTCGTTGAGGTCCCCCGCGTCGGCCCTGTAGGCCGGCAGAAACCGGCCCGGATGATACTTGACGGCCGTTACGCGGCCGCTGACCGGCATCCGATTCACGTGCACGTCCATCGGGGACAGAAAAATGGTGATTTGCCGCCAACTCCCCGGCGGGGGTGTCCCGGTCGGGTCACCGGCAACCATTACTCGCCCGTCCGCGGGTGAGACGATGGCGGAGTCCGGCGCGTTGTGCTGGCGCTCGGGATCGCGAAAGAAGAACAGGAAGAACAGTGTAAGGACGCCGAAGATCAGCCCAAACAGCGGCCCGCCCGTGAGCCACGACAAGAGTGCAACGGCCAGACCGCCAAGAATGAACGGCCAGCCAGCGGGATCGATGCGCATAAAAAAAGAGACCAGGTTTAATTCTCCGCGAACTGCGCGCGAAAATTAAACCCAGTCTCTGGAGCCGACGCCGAAAGAAGAGCTACGACGCCCGGAGGTGCCCCCTGGCGTAATCGAGCGCCATCCGCTCCATTTGATCCTTCAAAGCGAGTTTTTGTTTCTTCAGAGTGACTTCTTCGAGTTGTTCCGTTGCCGAGAGGAAGTGACGTTCGGTGAGCTGGTGCAGGCGGTCATCTAAGAGATGATGACGCTCTGAAAGCTGGCGGTACTGGTCGTTGCTCTGCATCAGGAGCTTCTTTACCTCCTGTGCTTCCGCTGCGTTCATAGGCCGCACCCTCCTTTCGTGAAGAAGGACGTACTGTGACATCAAGGTAACACGGGCTGGCCCAGCGCTCAATCCCCCATCGACCGGAGCTTTAACTGACGGAATACCTGAGGGTTAAGGCTCATCCCGCCACAGGATGAGCGCATCCTCGACAGGGTTCGTGTAGTAGTTTGCGCGGGTACCGGTGACGGCAAAACCCAGGCGTTCGTAGAGCCGTCTCGCCGCTTCGTTTGAGCGTCGCACCTCCAGCGTGGCGCGCCGCGCACCCAGCCGCTTTGCCTCCTCGAATACGCGACGGATCAGCTGAGTTCCGATGCCCTGTCCACGCAGCGCCGGACGAATCGCCAGGTTGTTGATGTGGATCTCATCCACTACCAGCCAGAACGCACAGAAACCGGCGACACGCTGTTCGGGGGTGCGGACGACGTAGATGTGGCAGACGGAACGGTTCTGCAGTTCCCACGCGTACATCTCTTTCGTCCATGGATTCGTAAACGATTCCTCTTCAACGGCGAGGACGCCGTCGAGATCCTGGTCGCCCTCAAGTGGGTCGATCCAGTAATCGACAGTGCTACCGGAGTGTTCGGGCATCTCGCGCGAGCTCAGCGTCGGTTCGTCTGATGTACAGCGGGCGAATCGCGTGCGGTGCATGCTCACCGCTGATCGACATCTCGCCCGCGAGGATGGCCATGGTGCCGGCCAGCGGAGGCGCCGGCGGTTCGGCGATTCGAGCCGCATCGCCGAGCACGTGGAGAATTATGTCGGCGTGTGCGCGCGCGCCATCGCCGATGAATAGCGTCGAGCGACCGGACCGCGGACGGTCTTCGCGGAGTGATTCGAGCAGTACTTCAGGCCGACTCACGACAGGCGCACGCACTTCGCGTCCATCCTCGTAGAGCGCAGCAAACACCTCTCCACGCCACGCATCGACCCACGTGGCCACCCGATTGTGCAGCATCCCGGCGATCCGTACCAACGAATCGAACCCCGAGACGCCGATCAACGGCTTCCCTTCTGCGAAGGCGAGTCCCTGCATTGTCGCGATCCCGATGCGAAGGCCGGTGAATGAGCCCGGTCCAGTCGCGACGGCAAAGACGTCGATGTCAGCCAGCGTGGTGTCCGCGCCATCGATCAGCGACATCAGATCGCCAGGAAGATGCTCCGCATGTGCGTTGGGCGCGTCGTTGACCTGCTCACACATAACCCGGCCGTCACGCACAAGCGCGCAACTGCCGGACGAGGTCGTCGTGTCAAGGGCAAGGACGAGCATCACTGGGATAATAATCGGCAAAGCACCATGCTCAATGCCCAAGGCTCAATGCCCAAACCCGGCTCCGCTACGCCGGCGATGCGACAGTATCTCGAAGCCAAGCGCCAGTACCGGGACGCCATCGTGTTCTTTCGAATGGGCGACTTCTACGAGATGTTCTACGAGGATGCGCTGGTCGCGGCGCGGGCCCTCGAGCTGACGCTGACGTCACGGTCAAAGGACGCGGGCGGCCAGGGCATCCCGATGTGCGGCGTCCCGTTTCACGCCGCCGACGGTTACATCTCGCGACTGGTCAAAAAGGGGTTCAGGGTCGCAATCTGCGAACAGGTTGAGGATCCTCGCAAGGCCAAAGGGTTGGTCCGCCGCGAAGTCGTCCGCGTCGTCTCACCGGGCACGCTGACCGAGCCTGGGTATCTCGACGCACGCGAACCCGCGTTCCTCATGGCCATCGTCCCTTCGCGAGACGGACTCGTCGGGGTCGCCCTTGTCGACGTATCGACCGGCGAATTCTCGACGACCGAGTATCAGGGGCCAGAGGGGCTGCAGGCGCTGATGGACGAAATCGCGGTCCTTCGCCCTCGTGAGGTCGTCGTGCCCGGCGACGCGAATCCTGGTGAACGGTTCCCCGAGTTGGCGCGCGTGCAAGTGCCGGTGACCAACGCCGACGGATGGACCTTCGACGCCGAAACGGCGCGGCGCGCGTTGCTCGATCAATTGAAAACGCACGGTCTCGAAGGCTTTGGTCTCGAGGGCCGGACGGCGGCGATTCAGGCCGCCGGCGGTCTCGTCGCGTACTTGCGCGATACCCAGAAAGCCGACCTCACGCACGTCCGCACGATCAGCTATCGCACCAGCGCCGATTGCCTGATTCTCGACCCGATCACCCTCAAGCATCTCGAGGTGGTCACCGCCAGCGACGGCGGACCGCAGGGTTCCCTGCTCAAAGAAGTGGACCGCACGATCACGTCGATGGGTGGTCGTCTGCTGCGCGCGTGGCTGCTGCGTCCGCTCTGTGCGCTCGAGCGCATTCGCGATCGACTGGACGCCGTCGAGGAACTGGCATTCCGCTCGACGGAACGAGGGAAGTTCCGCGAGACGATGAAGGCCGTGCACGACCTCGAACGTCTGGTCGCCCGGGCTGCGCTCGCGACGACTGGCCCACGTGAGCTCGTGTCGCTGCGGTTGTCGCTGGCCGCGGTCCCGCGCGTGAAGCACATCTTGAGTGAGGTGCAGGCACCGCTTCTGTCGAGCCTGTGTGCCGAGCTCGACGAGCTGACCGACATTCGAGATCTGATCGAACGCACCCTCATCGACGAACCGCCGGCGATTGCGCGCGATGGCGGATTCACCCGCGACGGCATCGATGCCGAGCTCGACGATCTGCGCACGATCAGCCGATCCGGTCGTCAGGTGATCGCCGAGATGGAGGAGCGCGAGCGCGCACGCACCGGCATCGCCTCGCTGAAGGTCCGCTTCAACCGTGTGTTCGGCTACTACATCGAGATTTCCAAAGCCAACCTGCACGCCGCACCAGACGACTATCAGCGCAAACAGACCATTGCCGGCGGCGAGCGGTTCACGACGCCGGCGCTCAAAGAGTACGAGGCCAAGGTGCTGGGCGCGGACGAGCGGATCCTCGAGCGCGAGCTGGAGATGTTCGAAGACCTGCGACGTCGCGTGGCTGCCGAGGCACCACGCATTCAGGACACTGCACGCGCACTGGCGACCCTCGACGTCCTCGGCGCACTCGCCGAGACCGCGGCTATCGCCAACTACACCAAGCCGCACCTGCACGATGGCGACGAGATGGTTGTTGTCGACGGACGCCACCCGGTTGTCGAACGATTCAGTTCAGACGCGTTCGTTCCGAACGACATCGACCTGAATGGCACCACGCGTCAACTCGTCGTCCTCACCGGCCCGAACATGGGCGGCAAGTCCACCTATCTGCGGCAGACGGCGCTGATCCCGCTGCTCGCTCAGATCGGCTCGTTCGTGCCGGCCAAGGATGCCAAGCTGCCGATCGTCGACCGCATCTTCGCGCGCGTCGGTGCCTCCGACAACATCGCCCGCGGTCAGTCCACGTTCATGGTGGAGATGCAGGAGACGGCCAACATCCTCAACACAGCCACGTCGCGCAGCCTCGTCGTCCTCGACGAGATCGGCCGCGGCACGTCCACGTTCGACGGCCTGAGCATCGCGTGGGCCGTGGCCGAATACCTGGCGACCAATCCACGTTCGCGGCCGAAGACGCTCTTCGCCACGCACTATCACGAGCTTACCGACCTTGCCGACGCACTGCCGGGTGTCGTCAATGCACATGTCTCGGCACGCGAGTGGAAGGACGAGATCATCTTCCTGCGCAAGATCGTCAGCGGGCGATCGGATCGGAGCTACGGGATTCAGGTCGCGCGCCTGGCTGGCCTGCCGGGTACGGTGATCACGCGTGCGCAGGAGATCCTCAGCGGCCTCGAGCGCGACGAACTGTCGCGCGGCGGGCGCCCGACGCTTTCCGGCGACGGCCGCGATCCCGGCACGCGGCAGCTCGGGCTATTCGCGACTCCGCCAGACGCGCCACCTCCGCGCCAGCGAGAAGTCGCCGAACGGCTCAAAGCGATCGAGATCGACGAGACGACACCGAGACAAGCGCTCGAATTGCTCGCTGAACTGAAGAAGCTGTCGGACGAGAGCTGATGCGCCGTTTCGCATTTTCCATTTTGCATCTTGCATTACTCGGCTCTGCTTGTCGTCCATCCCCTACTGCCAACTCCAACATCATCACCATCTCGGTTCGTTCAGGACCGACGACGCTCGATCCGAGGCAGGGCGCCGATGAGAGCTCGCAGCGGGTCTCGCAGCTCATCTTCAATTCATTGATGGAATGGGGCGACGACCTTCGCGTCCACCCGGCGCTTGCCGAACGGCTCGAGCACCCCGACCCGAGAACCTACGTTGCCCACCTGCGCCGTGGCGTGCGCTTTCACGACGGCCACGAACTGCGCGCACGCGATGTCGTCTACACATTCGCCGCGTTTGTCGATCCATCGTTCGTGTCGCCCCTGAAGGGCGCCTACAAGCTGCTGCGCGTTGTCACGGCAGTGGACGACTACACCGTCAGGTTCACCCTCGCTGAACCGTTCGCCGCGTTTCCAGTGCAGCTGGTGCTTCCGCCAATCGTTCCCGACGGTTCCGGCGAGCGCATGCGAACCGATCCGGTTGGGACAGGTCCGTACCGGTTCGTGCGCTACGACGACGATGACAAGGTCGTGCTGTCCGCGTTTGAGGGTTTCTGGAAGGGTGCGCCAGTCAACGACGGCGTGATCGTGAAGGTCATTCCCGATGACACGATGCGCGGCCTCGATCTGCGCAAGGGCGTCACCGACATGGTGATCAACGATCTGCCGCCTGACATCGTGCACCAGCTCACCGAGGACGGCTCGTTCCGCATCGCGCCATCGCCGGGTCTCGACTTTTCCTACATCGGGTTCAACCTGCGGGATCCGATTCTGGCCGACCGCCGCGTGCGCCATGCGATCGGCTACGCCATCGATCGCGACGCCATCATCCGCTACATGCGTCGCGGGATGGCGAGGCCCGCTTCCGGACTGTTGCCGGATCAGGCGTGGGCATTCGAGCCCGAGGTGCATCGCTTCACCTACGATCCGGCCCGGGCCATGCGGCTCCTCGACGAGGCCGGCTATCCAGACCCGGATCGTGAGGGGCCTCAACCGCGGCTGCGGCTATCGCTGAAGATCTCGGCGAACGAGGAGACGCGGCTGCAGTCCACTGTCGTCCAGGAGAGTCTGCGACGCGTCGGCATTGAGCTCGATCTGCGATCGTACGAATTCGCCACGTTTTTCGGGGACGTGCTCCAGGGCAACTTCCAAATGTTCTCGTTGATCTGGACGGGAGGCTCGCTCGTCGATCCCGACATCCTGCGCCGGGTGTTTCACTCGGATCAGACACCCCCGCTCGGATTCAATCGTGGCTACTATCGCAACAGCGACGTCGATCGGCTGCTCGACCGCGCCACTCAATCAACCAACGAGGACGAACGCGCACGCGCGTATCGTGACGCGCAGCAGCTCATCGCAAACGACGCGCCGTACATTCCGATCTGGAACCGCACCAATGTGATTGTCGCGCAGCGTTCGCTCGACGGCCTGCACCTCAATGCCATCGGCGATTTTCAGGCGCTCAAAGACGTGCGACGCCGCACACACTGAATGTAGCGTCCGCCTTCAGCCGGACCTTACCCCTTGAGGCTCTCGAGCTCGGTGCGTGCTTCGGCGAGATACGGCGAGTTGGGATGCTGATCGACGATCTGCGTGAACGTCTTCTTCGCTTCCTCGGTGTTGCCCTTCTGGACATAGGCGCGAGCCAGCTCAATGAGGATCGCGTCCACGGGCAAGTCGTCGGTATTGCCCGTCGTCATTTCCTTCCAGGTGGCGATCGCTGCGTCCAACTGGCCGGAGTGTGCCTGGGTGTCGGCTTTCCCGAGGCGTGCCATGCGGCCATACAGGCTCGACGCTCCGCTGCGCCGCTGGACGTCGTCGTACTCTTTGATGGCTTCGGCGTGGCGGCCGAGCGTGGCGAGCGCTCCGGCCATGTGATA
>Ga0126304_10001299_pt1 | contig 11607 bp, 9 predicted proteins | sample Plot25_FD_92538 | JGI IMG/M metagenome (GOLD analysis project Ga0126304, IMG submission 92538) | Serpentine soil microbial communities from UC McLaughlin Reserve, CA, USA - Plot25 | ecosystem: Environmental > Terrestrial > Soil > Grasslands | place: USA: UC McLaughlin Reserve, Lake County... | reverse complement strand
TTGGAAACTGCAGATTGAAAAAACAGGTATTGATGTTCTGCTTGAGAAACTTCCATGGGGTTTCTCCTATATACAATTGCCATGGATGAAATATAGTTTGATCACTGAATGGTAGCAGTGGCGCCGCAGACTAGGTGTATTGCGATCGGGGATTGAATCTTACCACCGCAAAGCACTTTGATAAAAGAAGACCGGATAAAATTGTGCGGTGCAAAGGCTTTGAGAAACTGCAAAGCCCGGAAGAATTTGATGCACGTTTTTATCAATCATTCGAGGACACACGATTCTGGGAATAATGGATTGTAAAATAATCTCATACGCATTGTTCACATCACTGAAAAAAATGTATGAATCAGAAGCAACCACATGTCGACATTAATTCATCCGTATCTCAAGGCAGCAGGACTACCCGTTTTTTTTCTGCTAAGAGCCCTCATTCGATCAGTGAATTTTTCATTCAACCAAAACTTACTATTAATCACCCGAATGATCCATATGAACAGGAAGCGGATGCAATGGCAGATAAGGTGATGAGAATGGAGGATCCTTCCATCCAGAGAAAGTCCCTGGTGATTTCATCGCTTCAGCGAAAATGTGCTGAATGTGAAGAAGAAGAAGATCATGAAATACAGCGAAAAACAATAGATAGCGGTCATTCGGCACGGGAAACCGCAAATACAACCGAACTTATTTCTCTTTTATCGCCCGACTCACCCGTACAAAGAAAATGTGATGCCTGTGAGGAGGAAGAGAAAATACAACGCAAAGAAGCGGATAAAAGCGGAACGGAAGTTGGTAGCACACTTGAAAATTATTTAGGTACTCTCTCAGGTTCAGGACATGGACTACCTGAGCAAGTGCGCGGTTTTTATGAACCTCGTTTCGGGTATGATTTCGGAAGTGTAAAAATACATACGGATGACGTTGCTGCTAAGTCGGCTCAATCGATCAATGCCCTTGCTTATACTTCGGGGAATAATATTGTATTTAACAGTGGCCAATATTCACCGGGGAGTACGATTGGCAAAAAGTTGCTCGGGCATGAGTTGACGCATGTTGTGCAACAAGGAAAATCGGGCAATAAGGTTAACCGACTAATCCAAAGGCGGTTAATTGTTAGTGGCGGTAATGAGGCGCTTGTAAGAGAATATCTGACGTTAGTGGGCAGTGCTTCGGGGCTAAATCTCAATTGGGCCTTTGGTATCCCCCGCGTTACTGTGGGAGGAAATTTGGCAGGACCTGTTCCCTCTCCACAAGGCAGAACGAGCATTCTTCGCGTTATCAATCATCCGACTCAGCATGCAGAACTTCACATTGGCATTAATCAGCCAACAGTATCTGTTGGTGCATTTCCAGGCGGTGGAAGTACAATTCAAAATATTGATATCGATGATATAAGAAATCTTAATGCTTCTTTACCTGGTCAGGGAACTGGAAAAGCATTTCACGAAATGATGGAAAACTTCAATGCTCATGGAATTGGGTTCGCAAATTTTAATCCATCCCATGCAGTTGGGCTAGAAAATGAAAGTAACGTCCTAGAAGATCAAGGTATTGTTGGAAGAAGATTATCAGGCGCCCTCCCAAACACCCCTATTGCCGCACCAGCAGGGCAACCGGTAGGTCCGAATATCACCTACTTTAGACAAACTCAAAATTTCACTCACTACTTTCTTGAGATAATCCAAAGGAGAACTACGGGAAGCCCGACTGGCCCCGGTGCAGATTTTGAAGTAGTAAGTGCACGCAGAGTGCCGAAGGTTCAGGTTTCCCAGAGAACTGTTGATTCTTTCGTGTCTGGCAGTAATGCAGTTCCTCCGGCCGGGAATGTAATCCTTGCTACGACCTTAGCCGATCTGAATGCTAATCCAAATTCTACCGTTTTGCTTGAAGGGTTTGCCGATAGCGTAGGGACTGCAGAAGGAAATGTGGGCGTGTCTAGAAACAGGGCAGCCACTGCTCAGGCATTTTTTATAGCGAATGGAATATCTGCAAATAGAATTGCAATAGTTGGCAGGGGGGAAACAAATTTTGTTGCCACAAATGCCAACGAAGCGGGCCGTTTGCAAAATAGAAGAATTGTGATGACTGTACATCGTCCGGGTCCATAAAGTACCTGTATGAAAATTTTATTTATCGCAATATTGTTGCTCCAATTGTTTTTCCAAAAATCATGTTATATGGAAAAAGAATATATCGTTTTTGAGGGTATCTTAATTGAATTGCCACACGAAGCGCCAAGGTGTGGAGATATAAAGGTAGCTGTCGGTTACAGTTTCATCGTTGTCAGGAATATTCGCGGCCGCTCATTAAAAGGGACCGTCGTTGTATTAATTCCGTGTCCTGATTTTAAAAGCAAGGACTTTTTTATTAGCAATGGACGATATCACATTGAGTCAATGGTCGATTCAGAAGAGTCGGGTTCTCATACAATTTTTAACCAATATAGCAATGTCAGTACCGTGCTTTGGTGCGATAAAATAGAACCGGTGAAGTAACTGGACCAAGCAAATTATTAGCGAATCAGGGTGTTAAAGCAAATAGACCAGGCGGGATTCGTCACTCTCACCCACCATTTAGTTATGAAAATTTTTGCCGATAAAAATGGTTTCAAGTCCTCTTTGATCGACCGTAAGAAGGATAATCACTTTTTTACGCCACAACTTTACGGTAATCACTCCCATTCGCCCGCCTCTATACATAAGAAAGATATCATTCAAGCAAAGGACCCTTGGTCTAAAGAAAATTTAAAAATTGTTGAAGGCGAATGGAAAAATGACGACCAAACATTTTTGGGTCCAGGAACCGCATTATCAAGAGACCTGAAAAAATTCTATGAACCAAAATTCGGCCATGACTTTAGCAAAGTAAAAATCCATACCGGTGCTAACGCCGCGAATGCAGCACAATCTATGGACGCATTCGCATATACTTCAGGAAATAATATTGTATTTAATCAGGGCCAATATTCACCGAACAGCAAACCAGGAAAGAAATTAGTCGCTCATGAATTAACCCATGTCGTTCAAAACGCTAACAGCGCCAGTGCACCTATAAAAAGAAAAGAATTTAGTTCCACGGGCAGAGCCAATGAAGAAACTCCTTCTATTATCAATGCCGTGGTCGTTAAGAGTGATGTGCTGAAGAAATACGTGGGTGAGGATAAAATAAAAGCTGCATTTCTTAACTCAGAAAATTTCAATGTAATAAAGCAGTACGAGCTCGAAGGATTTGGTAAGAAATGTAATCAGGGCGACATCAATGATGCCGGTGGCTTTTTCTGCAGGAGTGTCAGAAACGCAAAAGATAAAAAATTAAGTGGGGACATTTTCGTAGTCCGGTATCTGAAACTGGGCCATGTAATTCACGAGTTCATTCATAAGTTATCGGGCCTGACCGTGAGAAATTTTCTCGGTACTTTTATCAACGAGGGAGTAACCCAATATTTTACTGATCTTTTTCTAAAAGAGGGCCAATATGATATTCTAACAGATCACAAGTATCAAAAGAACCTGGAGTGTGCCAATAAAATCATTGCTGAGACAAACGAGGAGACTTTGGCAAAGTCGTACTTTAATAGCGATACAAAACTGGTCATTGACCTGCAAAAATTGTTGGGACTAAAATCCATTAACGATGTGAAAACCTATTTCGACTCGCATAAATGTATTCCCTAACTGCGCGTCTAAAATTAGAAAATGCTTCGATACTCATACATAGCCAATCAGACATTAAAGAAAATGCCGCCTCATGGGGTATCAAAATCTGTAAGGTCAACATTCTTTGAATCTATTCTACATCCTAAGTCTCAAGGCCATCAACCAGTAACCTCTACGCACAACGATTTGGCAGGAAAAGTACAACGAAAAAAAAAGAATGGCCAACAAGCAACAGCGGGTGTGGAATTAGAAAGCTATATAAACGCTTTGCCAGGAAAAGGACAGCCACTGCCCAATGACGTTCGAAAATATTATGAGCCGAAGTTTGGCTACAATTTTAGAGACGTAGAAATTCATGACGGCCCCCAGGCACATGAGTCGGCCGCAAACATCGATGCCCTTGCATATACGCATGCTAACCATATTGTCTTTGGAGAAGGCCAATATAAACCCGATACCAGGACCGGCAACATGTTATTGACGCATGAGTTAACTCATATAGTGCAACAGAAGAGTAATTCGCAGGTTGTACAACGACTTGTCCGAAAAAGTATGGTTAACGGCTGTAAGGATGAAACAGAAAGTCCCGTATCAGACTTGATTGCCTCTGAACGGATTGCTTTTACCTTTTTGCAAAAAGCTATCAAGAAAATTGAAACTGCTGAAGAAGAGTACGCTCAAGCAGTGCATAAGTATTTTACTCCCGATTCAAATCAATTAAAGGAATACAAAAATGCCCTTGCGGTGGCCAAACACTTACATACAGCATTTGGCTTTTCGCCCGACCAACCTGAGACCTGGGATAAACTTAGAATTATACGGGCAAGATTTATGAAAACCCTCAGTTACCTGGAGTCTGTCGTGTTTGATTACAACTGTTGTAAAGCAGGTGAAGATTGTCCAAAATCCGGTGGTCATAAGTGCCCCGACAACAGGATCGCATTTACCATAGCGGAAGATAATCCGAACCTGATCATTCTTTGCCCTGGATTTTGGGGATCGAGTACCTCGCAAGGGTTGACTCTCGCTCACGAGGTGATGCATCTATGGTCTAAAGGTTTTCTAAAAGACACAACAACGGAGGTATTCGGAATAAAAAAAGAAACACCGAAGTTTCTCGATGTTTACCGATACGAAAACTTCTTAAAGCTGCTTAACAGGTGAGGGCGAGACACTCCTTAAATCGTACTCCGGAGAGTTTGGCAAGGGTTACTGGTTCAAAAAATTTAGATTATTTGATGATATATATATTTTGATATAAACACTAGCCCATGGGAGAATGTCTAACTATGTCGAGGTGTTCCGGTAATCGAAGAGCAAACTCTTTTCGATCTTCTTTCCAGTCCTCTGGAGAGGATCATCCTGTTTTTTTTCAACGAAAGCCGCTTTCTTCTTCAGGCGCACTTAAAATTAATCAACCAAACGATGCATACGAACAGGAAGCTGATGCCATTGCAGATAAGATCATGCAAACAAAACAAGTAAATAATTTTTCCTCGTCATTGCGTGTACAAAGGAAGTGTGCACATTGCGAAGAAGAAGAGGGTCTTCAACGAAAGGCATCCCACAATGAGGGTCGGCCAATTGATAGTTCACTGGAAAGATTTATTGGTAACCTCCCGGGTTCCGGACAAAGTTTACCCACGGCCCTCAGAGATTTTTATGAACCACGATTTGGTCATGACTTCAGCCATGTAAAAATCCATACGGGGACTCATGCTGCACAATCAGCTGAATCGATCGACGCATTGGCATATACTTCCGGAAATAATATAGTATTCAACACTGATCAATATGCTCCTGAAACAGATAGTGGCAAAAGATTGCTAGCACATGAGCTCACCCATGTGGTTCAACAACAATCGGTTCCTATGCGGTCGATAATGCGACAGCCTAAGAAAAAGAAAAAGTCAAACAGTGAGATCATTGAAGCAATAAAGAAAAACCCGCTATTTAAGAAATTACCCAAGTTTGCTCAGGACAAAATAATTGAAGAACTGGAATCAGCGCCCGAAACCATTGTTCAGAAAGTTGCAGAGGAAGTAATTGATTTATTGAATATTGATTCTGAATTGAAAAAGGGTTTAAAAAAAGCAGTTGAAGCCATCATTGCAAAGTTTAAAGGGAAGCCGAAAAAATTTAGTCCTTGTGATGTACCAGGTTTTCATCCGGGAGGTTCGTCGAAGTTTAAGGGAATGTGTTGCACGGAAAGTACCGAAAGAGAGGAGGTCTGTTGTGTGCCGGAGCTGATGAATCAAAATGAGCGCCGTTGTTGTCCTAAAAACACCATTGTATTCGAGGGGAAATGCATCGATCCAAAAGACCTTCCACCTTTGCCGAAACCAAAGTGCCCCGATGGGCGGGAGCCTACGTTTAGTGGTAAGTGTTGTGAGCCAGACCAAATCAGTATTGGCACACAGTGTATAGATAAGCCAATAGATCCTCCGCCTCCGCCGCCCCAACCGGTACCAGTAGTTGAAAAGGTGTCTGCGATCACCTTTAAAAAAGATGCACCTCAAACCTGGTTTGCCCCATCAGCTAGTTTTAATGCCAGTTTAACAACAGAAGGTAAAGAAGCATTCAATGAGTTGGTGACTTTCCTGAAAAAAGATTCTTCAGCGAGCCTTCAAATCCAAGGCCATGCTTCGTCCGAAAAGCCGAAGGGCGATCCCGACTACAACCAGCGCCTGACAGACAGGAGAGTGAAACTTATTGCCAGCGAATTGCAAAAGAAGGGAATTGATAGCACCCGGCTAAAAAATATGCCGGATGATGCCGGTACTGCAGGTTGTGTGGAATTATCCTTTGGTGTATTATCATGTGGGGATTCACAAGCGCAAAGTAGTGTGGAAGCTAGTGACAGGAATGTGACGGTAAAAGCATTTGAAATTAAATAGTTGTTGAATATTTGCTTTGCTCGGGATAAAAAGGGGTGAAACATGTTACGGTCGGTCCAATGTCAAATCAATCGAAGGTAGCTGGAACGACACCGAACTAATTGAGATCGCACGGTCAGTAAAATAAATCATCATGAAAACCTACTGTGAAAATAGCAAGTACTGCAGAACCGGAAATTTTAGTGATTGCATTCCTTTTATTCAGCCAAGATCCGTAAGAGGTTTTGTAATGAATGCCGATGAAGGTGGCGATGGGGACAGCACAAAAGGTACAGGTACCTTGCAGTATGAGCCCGCAAAAAAATCTTCATCCGTATGTGATCCTGTGGGTGTATCGCTTGCTGATTTTTTAAAGCAATCCGGAAATACAGATGATGCATTTGGATTAACCAGATTGAGTTCAGACAATATTGTTTTTCCGGCCGTGAGTGTAAAGAAGGGGATTTTGGAAAAGACAGATGCCAGCATGCAGGTAAGCTCGATTTTCTTACAGGCACAAACATTCAAGGATAAAGGAGTAGTTATTCTACAGGAAGATGGAGGTGTTGAGCACAACTATTGTCCGAAGGGCAAATACGACCGCCATTGGGAAATTACCCAGGGCGGCGCTAATAAGATCAAGGAAGGAGAGCAGGAACACTGCAACGATTTCATACTTGCATTTAACAGTAGCCTGGCTAAATACCGGGATGCTGTAAACGAAGCGGGCACGAAGAAAATAAAGTTCGGATCTGAAAAAGAGGCAAAAAATTATTTGAAAAGGAAAACGAAAGTACATCCCGACCAATGGATATCAACTTTCTGGTGTCTTGCTTCCAAAACCAAAATAAGAGATGAGATGAACTGGCATCTGCCAAAGTTCATTTCTCCCCGGGTGGACAAAAACTGCACTAAGGCGGTCATTCGTTTTCAAAGCAACAATCTTCCGGAAGTAGGCAAGCATGGCTCCGATGAAATCATCAAGGATTGTGAGCCTGCAAAAAAGAAATAACCACATGGAAGTCGTGAAAACAGATAGCGGATTGGTTCCTTGAATAGGACAACCGTGCATTGATTAATGATCAGGATTTTATAAATACATTATGCAAACAACATCGCAAAATATTCTCCAGTCGCTGCAAATATTGCAACAGGTATTGCGTAACAGGCTTGAAGGCCATTTTAAGGAGCAAGAGAAAGAACCAGGAGATCTTTTTCCGTCAATAAAAATTCATGAAGATGAAACTGCTCTTCATGAATTTATTATTGACAACAAACTTACGATAGAGGAGTATATTACAATTTTAATTGCACTCGCTCCACATGTACAACCCGCATTATTTGAAAATTGCATCCAGGAATTTTTGCCGCAGGGTGGCGAGTTTGCAGATTTCGGGGGCGTTAAGGGTTCCAATCAGCGAAGTATTTTGCCCACCGGTGAAACTGTCCTTTTTGTTCTCGCAGGAAACAATCTTGAGAGGAGGTTGCAGGTACAGCAATTGTTTGTTCCAGATCACTTTTTTAATAAATCAAAAATCCTGTGGCTTGAAAGCGTAAAAGACGGTGAGCCGGTAATGAGTGGTAAACTCGTGTTGTCGCAGGAATGGGTGGAGCGATTCTTATTCGACAAAGAGTCTTCACCCAGTTTTAGCCCTGAATTTCCGGCTAAATTATTAACGATCCAGATGAATTGGGATGACCTCGTGTTAACTCCCCAAACAAAGGAGCAAATAGATGATATTAAAGTATGGCTGCATCATAACAGGGTGTTGCTGGCCGATAATAATCTCTCCAGGAAGATCAAGCCTGGTTATCGTGCGCTGTTTTATGGGCCTCCCGGAACAGGCAAAACACTCACGGCATCTCTATTAGGAAAAGAGTTTAATAAAGAAGTGTATCGAATTGATCTCTCGCAGGTAGTATCAAAATATATAGGAGAAACCGAAAAAAATCTTGAAAAGGTTTTCAGTAAGGCTGAAAACAAAGACTGGATTTTGTTTTTTGATGAAGCGGATGCCTTGTTTGGAAAGAGAACTAATGTATCTAATTCACATGACCGTTTTGCTAACCAGGAAGTTTCTTACTTATTACAACGCGTTGAGGATTTTCCGGGACTATTGATCCTGGCCTCCAACTTTAAAAGTAATCTTGATAAAGCCTTTTGTCGCCGGTTCCATGCAATGATTCATTTTCCGATGCCGAATTCGGATGAGCGCCTGGAAATATGGATGAAAACTTTGCCGGCATCATTGCAGTTGGACAAGGATGTGGATCTGCAATTGCTCTCGCAGAAATTTGAGTTAACAGGGGCTGCTATCCTCAACGTCATGCAATTTTCTGCATTAAGGGCACTGAGCAGGGAGGACACGAAAATCCAGAACAACGATCTGCTTCTCGGAATCCGCAGGGAATTTTGGAAGGACGAGAAAACAATCTAAACTCAAATTAGCCGATGAGACAATTAGCCGGGTAGCAGCGCACATCACATCATCACATTGGCTAAATCTTCATATCATCACATTGGGTTAATTATCACATCATCACATTAATTTGCCGACGGTTCCGGTACAATAATTTCCTGTACCAATTTTCCTTCGCGCAGTAATCCAATTCTCACGGGCGTACCGATCGTTTCTTCTGTGAGATATTTAAACAATCCATCTACGGATTCGACTTTCTTTCCATTGAATTGAACAATAATATCGCCATATTTAATCTTTCTCTGAGTGAGTGCATTTGATTTCATCACTTCAAATACAAAAACACCGGTTCTGTTCATGATATGATTGTATTCCCTCATTCTTGAAGTGATCTGAACTGTTTGTCCCGCAATGCCGATTAGTGCCCTGCTGACCTTCCCTTTCATAATAATCTGCCCCGCAATATGACTGGCAAGGTTTGATGACACAGCAAAACAGATTCCCTGGGCTGCAGAGATAATTGCCGTATTCACTCCAATCACATATCCTTCTGAATTAAGTAAGGGCCCTCCTGAATTTCCCGGATTCAGCGCAGCATCAGTTTGAATCACATCATCAATTAACCGCCCATTTCCCGCTCTCAGGCTCCTCCCTACCGCGCTCACAATGCCTGCCGTGATCGTTTGCTGGAGACCGTAAGGGTTGCCAATCGCGATAGCGATTTGCCCAGGTGTTAAATGATCTGAATTTGCGAAGCTTAATGATTTGAAAGTTCTGCCGTCCACTTTTAGTACTGCAATATCTGTTGAGGGATCACTTCCTTTCAGTTCGGCGTTCAGAACGGTACCATCATCCATTGTAACATACAGCTCTTTCGCAGCCTCTGCAACATGATGATTCGAGATGATGTATCCATCCGACGATATGATGAAACCTGAACCCATGGATTCGTTCCTGTCAATTTTAGTTTCCGCTATGCCAGAACGAACATTTCGGATATGAACTACGGAAGGTGAAATCGTGTTGTAAATCGAACTGACTGTTTGTGAATACGCATCTAAAAGATGCTGATCGGTGTTGATTAGTTCTAACATAATATAAATGAGCGTCAAGGGCTGTACCAAATTTTGGAAGGCGGCAAAATATACCTCGTAGGAGCTTGACATTCCTGCCTAAAGGGCATTATCAAATCGAAAATGCAGCCATCAAGACAGAGATAACCGGGAATAAGTGACGGAATTTGTATGATCCGGGTTCTGCACAATAATTGAATGATAGTGCCAAAGGAGTAAGTAAACATGAATAAAAAATCCGTTCTGGTCGTGTCTAATCAATTGACTGGAAAAAATTCACTCAGTGAATGGGTAAGGGCCGCGCATCCGTTCGACCTGAATATTGTCAACAGCGATGAAACGGCTATTGAAGTCTGTCATCAGAATCAATTCGATATGGTAGTTGTGGATGATACAAACGATAATATCAATACAAAAAAATTACACGCAGTGTTGCCGATTTTGCAGGACGACGTTACTCTCTTGCGATACCAGGGTGAAACACGAGTGCAACTCGAAGAGAATGTGAAAGCGGTTTTTGATGCAAAGAAATATAAAAGAATACAACAAATGCTAATGCTGGAACCCTCTGTTGGCGCGTTCAGCAGCCTGCCATCATTCTCTCTAAATTAAGTGCCGGGGATAATTGTGATAGATTATGTGAGCTGGCAAAACAGGCGTCGTAAAAAGCGCCTGTTTTTTTATGGGATACCCGCTCGCCTATTCCATCGTCGTGTTCTTTGTGTCTTCTCTTCGTGTTCTTCGTGAACCCCTCACTGTGCAGCCAGGGGGCTCACGAAGAACACAACGAGAAGAACACAAAGAACACAAAGGACGTCTCGCCCCAGCCGGCTAACCTTTCTTCCGGTAGGATTGAATTCCTGTATGAAGTAGCTTATCTTTGACCAGAAAATCTTCCGCGCTCAACGCGTTGCTAGAGCGTCGCCGCTTCCTCTACACTACAATGAAAGAACAGTAAGATCGAAATACGGGTTTCATCAACTGCAATTACCGGGAAAGCTTTCACTACATTTCCATCAGAATTCTATGAAAACTCACGTCAATTCCGTGCCCGAAAGCAAACGGATACGAATTAATCACTAAACCAGTTTTATGAAAAAGTTACTTTCCATCATCGCATTGATGTTATTGCTTTCCTGTTCAAAAAGCAAACCAGCCAGTGGTTCCTCAAATGCAAATGACTTTTACATCCGTTTTAAAGCAAATGGTACCCAACTTGAATATCGCGCAAACGCCGAGGCGAGCTACAACAAACAGACCGGGGCGAACTACATTACCACGTTAGGTGGAACAAAAGATCAGTTTATACCGAACAAAAGTAATATGACCGTCGCCCTTACCTCGGTCGGTGTTAACGAGACTAATATTACATATACAAATTATGCAACGGTTACGGCTGGATCTAAAAAAGGTAAAGTTTTGCAGCTCGCCTTTTATGATGCTAATGGAAAATTTTTCATGTCATGGTCAGATGATTTTGTCCTTCTCCTTCCTGCAGGCACGCCGTTCAACGGCCGCCTGATTTTAACTGAAGCAACGTCATTGACTTTGAAAGGAAATTTTTCGGGCACAATGATGA
>Ga0126304_10001297_pt1 | contig 11617 bp, 10 predicted proteins | sample Plot25_FD_92538 | JGI IMG/M metagenome (GOLD analysis project Ga0126304, IMG submission 92538) | Serpentine soil microbial communities from UC McLaughlin Reserve, CA, USA - Plot25 | ecosystem: Environmental > Terrestrial > Soil > Grasslands | place: USA: UC McLaughlin Reserve, Lake County... | reverse complement strand
TGTACTTCAGAGTGCACCCGCTTACACGGTAAATGAAGCATTAAAGATTGCTCAGCAGATTGGCTATCCTGTGATTATCCGAGTTGCATATACTCTTGGCGGGAGAGGAGGTGGCGTTGCATATAACGAATATGAGTTAGAAGAAATAGTCCACCGAGGACTTTCTCTTAGTATAGTCCATCAGGTTCTAATTGAAAAATATGTAGGTCATTGGAAGCAAATCGAATATGAAGTAATGCGAGACTCTAAGGGTAGTAGTATTATAGTTTGCAATATGGAAAATATTTTATCAATGCGTGTACATACAGGCGACAATATAGTTGTCGCACCTTCCCAAACGCTTAATAATTTTGAGTATCAGATGCTGCGATCCGCTGCAATTCGTGCAACCTCCTACTGTAATATCATTGGAGAATGCAATATCCAATTTGGTCTAAATCCAGAATCAGAGGAATATTGTGCCATAGAAATTAACGCAAGATTGTCTAGATCATCTGCTCTTGCAAGTAAAGCAACAGGCTATCCTCTGGCATACATGGCAGCAAAAATTGGCCTTGGATACGCTCTTCCAGAACTTATTAACAAAATCACTAAAGCCACTACGGCTTGTTTTGAACCTTCACTTGACTACATCGTATTAAAGATGCCAAGATGGGACTTTAGAAAATTTGAATTTGTAAAACGTAAGCTCGGAAGCGCAATGAAATCAGTGGGTGAGGTAATGGCGATAGGTCGGAATTTAGAAGAAGTAATCCAGAAAGCAATCAGAATGTGTGATATTGGCATGGATGGATTAGTAGCCAATCTCGATAATTCGGTTGCTGATTTGACTCAAAACACTGAGGCATTAGAACAGGCATTATTACATCCAAATGACGAAATAATCTTTACCATTGTTAGAGCTATTCGGGCGGGGATGACAATTGATAGAATAAACCAGCTATCCGCTATTGATCCATGGTTTTTGATAAAAATTAAGAATATTGTAGATATGGAAGAAAAATTGCGAAATTCGAATCTTGATCTAGATTTAATTAAAAAAGCCAAGAAAATTGGTTTTTCCGACAGGCAGATTGGAAGATGTTTAGGACTAGATGAATTTAAATGCAGAGAGATAAGACAGAAATTTGGAATAAAACCAGTGGTAAAGCAAATCGACACATTATCTGCAGAATGGCCTGCCAAAACAAATTATCTGTATATGACATATGGCGGGGAGGTCGATGATATACTAATTGTTGAGAACAGCAAAAGAAGTGCAATAGTTCTCGGCGCTGGCCCATATAGGATTGGCAGCAGTGTAGAGTTCGACTGGGGAACAGTCAATATGGTATGGGCATTGAAAGAGAACGGGATTAAAGAAGTTTCTATAATAAATTGTAATCCCGAAACTGTCTCTACGGATTATGACGTCTCTAACAGGTTGTATTTTGAAGAATTGACGTTTGAGCGAGTAATGGATATCTACGAAAAAGAGAATCCAAGCGGAATTGTTACTTGTGTAGGAGGTCAAACAGCAAATAACCTCAATCCATACCTCGCTAAATATGGTGTTAACATTATTGGAACAAGCAGTGAGGATGTTGATAGAGCAGAAGACAGAGAAAAGTTTGGTAAACTCTTAGATTCACTGAATATTAGACAGCCTGCTTGGAAAAAATTCACAGAAGTAGGAGAAACAAAAGAATTTGCTGATAAAGTAGGATATCCTGTGCTTGTGAGACCTTCTTACGTTTTAAGCGGTGCAGCGATGAAAGTTGTATGGGGCGAAGAACAATTAGAGCAATTTTTAACTGATGCAACAAATGTTAGTCCCGACCACCCTATAGTAATAAGTAAATTCTTACAGGACGCCTCAGAAGTCGAAGTCGACGCAGTGGCTGACGGAAATGAAGTAGTAATAGGCTCTCTAATAGAACATATCGATAACGCTGGCATTCATTCAGGTGATGCAATAATGTGCATTCCTCCTTGGAGACTTGACAGGAAAACTATTGAAACGATTATAGATTATACAACAAGAATAGGTAAGGCTTTACGAATAAAGGGACCATTTAACATACAATATCTAATAAAGGATGACGAGGTGTCAGTAATTGAAGCAAATGTTAGAGCTTCTAGGTCAATGCCCTTTGTTTCAAAGTTTGTAGGAATAAATTTGATTGATCTGGCCGCCAGGGCAATGACAGGGAATCGACTTCCCGTAAATGCCAAAGATCTTTGGTTGATGGCTAAAGGTTTTGGAATCAAAGTCCCACAATTTTCTTTTATGCAACTTGAGGGTGCGGATATTGTATTAAGTGTAGAGATGCAATCAACCGGAGAAGTCGCATGCTTTGGAGAAAGCTTTTACGATGCTTTATCGAAAGCCTATCTAGCGGCTGGTTATTCACTTCCTTTATCTGGCTCAGCTCTAATTACAATTGGAGGACAGAAAAACAAGGAGAAATTGCTGCCATTAATATCGCTAATATCAGCTATGGGATATAATATTATGGCAACTGAGCATACGGCAGAGTTTATTGAAAATAACAAATTCAAAAACGTTCAACAAGTTTATAAGATAAGCGAGCCAGATCGAAAACCAAACATTTCAGATCTGTTATTTGAACGAAAAATTAACTTTATAGTGAACATTCCTTCTACCTCTACGATTGAAAAATATGTAGGAATGCTCTATGATGAATACCAAATAAGGAGAAAGGCAGTAGAATTAGGCATACCTGTTCTGACTACAATCGAATCTGCTTCATCTTTTATCAAAACACTGGAGTGGTTAAAAACAAATTCTCCTACTTTGGCTTCACTAAAATCTTATGTCGTATTATAAGTAAATAAGAGGTGTCCACACTCTCTGAAATATGGGATATAATTCAAAGTCAAATTATCTTCAGTAAAGTCTCAATATCACCAACTATGGAACCATCCAATGAAACGACCAGAGCCTGTTGAACTGCATTTGACTTTATGGCTTTGTCAATTATTGGAGAAATTGATTTTGTATAGCGTCTTTCATTAATTGCGTAGAGGTATCTGTTAAAGGCAGGAAGTATGACTAGGTCAAGAGTTCCTTGAGTTGTAGGAAATATTGCCTCTTTTATTATTTTAAGATATATCCAGACTCGCTGTCCATTAATTATGCTATTATGTCTAAGAAATACAGGATGAATATGTCCCATAACGATTTTTTTTACATACGACCTGGCAATCGTCGGCATGGTATGGCCGTGAACTAGAAGCGTATCATCTAGAACCATTCCTTTGCTGCTCATGATGTTTATATTTTCTGGCATTAAGAACCTTATGTTGCTGTCATGATTACCGGGCACAAAATATATATCTGCAGTCTCAGAGAGGAGTTTGAAAAACCGAGGGATTTTTTGCCACTCTTGTTTACTGATTGACCCCCCAACTGTGCTTTTCAAATCACCAAGTAAAATCACAGCTTCTACTCTTTTAGATTTAATAAGATCTGATAATTCTCGAATCATTTCGTCAAAAAATATCTCTTCATCAAAAGTAATTCCTCTAGTATATATATGAGATTCAAACCCTATGTGTAAATCTGATATTACCATATATCTTCGTCTTTTTGTATCTTCGTCAATTAGCAAAGCAGCCTTTGAATGTATGGGGCTTATACTTACCATACTATTGACTTATTGGAATCAATCAAATATTTAATGTGTTAGGGTTTGCTAACCTCTCGTTTTGATATGACTATAAATGATTATTAAAGTATTAGAATAAGTTGCATTTATTTTATAGTACTTATAAATCCTAATGTCTTTAAGGCAATAATTACGATATTTGTGTTTTAAGGAGGGTTTGCATTATTTCTTTGCGAGTGACTGACTTACAGAAAGAAATGATCTAGAAGGAATATATTAACTGTCTAGACATTAGACATTTTAGCTTATTTGCACATTTTATGTGTTAGATACCAACCAGTCAGAGCATTATCTTTGTATTATAATAGGGCGAACCTACCAGATCGTAGTATTGTTTTTATGAACAAAATTCTCAAATCATATTTATAATTTGTAATCCTATTGACTGTACTAGGTGAATAAGGTTATGACAATAAATCCACAAGCTTTTACATCCAGTCAGAATATTGCCCAAGATGCAATAAAGCATAAAAAATTAACAAAGGTCGTGTCAGGATATTTAGAAATAAGTCATTTTGCGAATGCTGATACCCATAAAGGATATTTTTGCTATAATTGTGACTATTTTATGAAGCCACACCATTGCGCGATTGTCACAGATGAAGGGCAGGACATAAAGGGTAATGTATCAGGTATGATTGCTCCTCATGCAATATGCTCTTTATGGACACCAAATGAAAAGGAGGTTCACTAGATCGATGTCTGACAAGAATGTATTTGAAAAAGCAAAAGATATGATTGGCAGTGTGACAAAATTCCAAAAGCAGAGTAAATTGAACGCTGCTTATGTGGAGCGTGACGAATTCAAAGATTCTAATCACGAGGAAGGATATTTTTGTTACAACTGTATATACTGGATAGATGCAGCTGGAGGAAAATGCATGATAGTAGATCATGAAGGACCTGATGTCTCTGGAAAGAAATCTGGAGTAATAGCGCCGCATGGTTGTTGTAACGGATATGAACCAAACTATGACAAAATTCATGATACGAGAAGTATTCCTCAAAAAACATGACTCTTTCCATCACCTTATCTTAAAATAGTAATAATAATAGCAACAATAATAATAGTAATCCTCATCCTCATTTCTGCAGTTTTATTTTATAATAGAAAGTCTATTAGAACCATTATCGATAGAAGCTATAGTCTTCGCTCTATACTTTCAAAACACTAATGATTGAATATAAAGAGCATCTCATTATTAATTCTGCATTCTATTTTCAAAATGACCGTAGTGCGAGAACTATTCCTTGACCAATATATAATAATTGCTTTTGGGTTTTCTAATCTTTTTTATTTGACAAAAAGTCATAATAAATTCTGTCTGAATGTCTGGCCGGCCAATGAGAAATCACTTTTTTAATATTCTATAAGGCCAACTAGAGGTCTCTGATTAACTAATAATTATTTAGACAATTATAAGAAACGCTAACAATAAAGTTTTGTGCTTTAAATTTTTACTATCAAGATAACAGAGTAAAAACGTTCTGGTTTCTTTACTTATTATATGTCTATAGATATTTATGAGAAGTTTTTATATTATTAGTTATATTTGTGTTATCAATATGAAAAAAATTCAATCTGAACGTATCGATGACATAGTAAATTTCGGAGGAGTGAAACTGCATTTGTTTCAACCTAGTGGCAGGATGCTCTGGACTGTAGTGGGTAAAGACAGCGAGCATTGGCTCGATCCAGAACTAGAATTTTGTTCATGCAAGAACTATTATTTTCAGGCACTTTCTAATGCTGAGCCTTGTTATCATCTAAAAAGTCTTACCCAGGCTGCATTTGAGAAGAAATTTGTAACTATTGAATTTGATGACTCTGAATATATTAGATTTTTCAAAGCAGTGATATCAGATAATGCGAACAAATTGTTAAACGAGTGAAATATCATCAGTAGTTTCTTCTTCTGCGTTTGTTTCTTCTGCCTTTCTGTCTATTGAGTTATATAATTCAGCAACATGTGACTGTTTTATAGTTTCGCCGCCACGCTTTCCTATTTCACGGTAGAATTTTGGTCCATATTTCTCCTTAACAATCCCACCACCTTTTTCACCAATTTCACGATAAAAATCTATTCCGTATTTCTCCTTTACCGACTCTCCGCCTCTCTCTCCTATTAAATGATAAAATTCTGTTCCATATTCAGCTTTTACTGCTTCACCTCCCTTTTTTCCCGCATGTCTTAGGCCTTCTTTGTCTTGAGCTCTTGCATCTCCACCTGCCTTTGCTACCCTCGATCTAGTCTCAGAGTCTGCGGCGGCGAGGCCTCTTAAGTTGTGTGGAGCAATTCCTCCCTTTCTTGCAACTCTTAATCTCGTTTCTTCGCTTGCAGCGGCCAACCCTCTTTTTGTTTGGTCTTGAATATTCGTGTCCATATTAGAAGATTATCGATATGGAATAAAAGGGGACTAGAAGAAAACTATGGAATCTTTCTATCTCAAGACATTCAAGTAATCGTTATATTGAAATGATTTAATATTCCTTCATTGGCGGATGAAAGAAATATTTTAATTATTGGTTCTGGCGGAAGAGAACATGCTCTTGGATGGAAACTATCTCAGAGTCCGGATGTAAAAAAAATATATTTTGCGCCTGGCAACGGTGGAACTTATGAGAGTATTGATTTACAACCTATGGAATTTGACAAATTATCATTATTTGCAAAGGAGCACGAATGTTTTACTATTGTAGGTAGTGAAGGGCCACTTGCTGAAGGAATAGTAGATTCTTTTGAAAGAGAAGGCCTAATGATTTTCGGTCCTACTAGAAAGGCTGCTCAATTAGAATCGAGCAAAGATTTTGCTAAAAAATTGATGAAGAAACATAAAATCCCGACTGCTGATTATTGTACATTTTCAGACACAGATAAAGCCAAAGATTATGTTAACAAACAGAACTCAAAACTGGTCGTAAAAGCAGATGGATTAGCCTCAGGTAAGGGTGTAATATTATGCGACAATGCCAATGAAGCAATAGAAGCCATTGATACAATTATGACTAAAGGAAAGTTTGGAGCAGCTGGTAATCGTGTTGTCATCGAAGAGCGTTTATTAGGTGAGGAAGCATCATTTATAGCTCTGTGTGATGGCAAGGCAATTCTACCATTAGCTTCTAGTCAGGACCATAAACGAATATTTGATAATGATAAAGGAGAGAATACGGGTGGAATGGGAAGCTATTCGCCTAACCTAATAATCGACGATGATTTGACTGAAAAAATAATCAAAAAAATAATGTTACCAGCCGTCTCTGCAATGAAAAATGAAAATAATATCTTTAAAGGGTTTCTCTACGCTGGGATCATGATTGACAAAGAATCAAACGAGCCTTCAGTCCTAGAGTTCAATGTGAGAATGGGAGATCCAGAATGTCAACCTATAATGATGAGAATGAATTCTGATTTACTTGAATATTTAAACGCAGCATATGAAGGAAAATTAGATTTAATGCCACCATTAAAATGGAAAAAACAGTTTGCTGCGTGTGTTATCATGGCTGCGAGGGGGTATCCAGGAAATTATCATACAGGTGATATAATACAAGGCATTGATTCTGAGTTTAGTGAAAATGTCATCATATTTCATGGGAGTACAAAACGCGATTTGCAGAATAGAATTATAACAGATGGTGGAAGAGTTCTAGGAGTTACGGCACTAGGTCATAGCATTGAACAGGCAAGAAATAATGCATATTCTGCAGTTCATAAAATAAGTTGGGGAGATAATGGTCAATATTATAGAAAAGATATTGCAATGAAGGCATTGAGACATTAGCAAAGCATAATTTTTTCTTCAGTAGCCACAGCGTTAACTTTTTGATCAAAGCGCTCACTGGGAAGATTATTATCTAATAGCTGAATTTCAAATGCTAAACCCAGCGAGAATACACATTTTTTATCTTGAAGGTATCTATCGTAATAACCTCTTCCATATCCTAGCCTATACCCATTTCTATCAAAGGCAATGCCCGGAACAATAATCATATCGATATCATCTATAAGTTCTGCAGGTGATGGTGATGGTTCTTTTATTCCAAATTTATTTAAAATTGGTTGATCTTCCAAATCCTTCATATTTGATATTTTGTAAAAGAAAATTTTATCTCCTAAAGTTGCAGGCAATGCCAATATCTTTTGCCCTTCTAAAACTTTGCTTAATATATTCAGAGTGTTAACCTCAGATCCTTTTGGATAATATGCTCCAATCACCTTTGCAGATTTAAAAGTAGGAAGGCTGATTACCCGTTGTTGAATTAATATACTTCTTGTATGAATTTCTCTCTCTGATAATGTATTACGTTTCTGCAAGATGGACTGTCTAATTTTATTTTTAGCTTCAGATTTTTTTGAAATCAGATATTATCACTTACTTTTCTCTTAGATGCGGCGGAAACAGTATTTTTCAATAGCATGGATACTGTCATAGGTCCAACCCCACCTGGTACTGGAGTAATCCAGGATGCCTTTTTCCTGACCCCTTCAAAGTCTACATCACCAGTTATTTTTCTCTCATCCCTTGAAATTCCAACATCGATTACTATGGCACCCGGTTTTATCATATCTGAAGTGAGAGTAAAGATTTCCCGGTTGCCAACTGCTGTAATTACTACATCAGCCTGCCTCAATTTACCCTTAAGGTCTTTCGTTTTAGAATGACATATTGTTACCGTGGCATTTCGTTCTAACAATAGCATAGCAAGAGGTTTTCCCACGAGATTGCTACGATTAACTATAATGGCATCCATTCCTGATACATCAATATTGTAAAATTCTAACATCTGAATGATTCCCGCTGGAGTACATGGTTTTAAATAGGCAGAACCACTAAACAACAGACCTGCATTGAATGGTGTAAGTCCATCAACATCTTTAGCAGGATTAATAGTGTTAGTTATAGCAAATTTGTCGATATTAGAAGGAAGAGGCAGTTGAACTAAGATTCCGTGAATCTTTTCATCTTCGTTTAACAAATTGACAAGGTCAATTAATTCTCGCTGACTAACTGACGATGTCAATTTATGATCGTATGTAGTAATTCCTACCTCTTCGGCAGCTTTTTGCTTATTTTTTATGTATGTAGCAGATGATGGATCATCTCCCACAAGAATAGTAGCAAGGCTGGCTTGAATGCCTTGACTTTTCAATTTGTCAACTACTTTTTTTACCTGTTTTTTCACATCATCCGCCACCGCTAAACCGTCAATTATTTTTACAGACAACTAATCAAGAGAAAGCAGTAGGCACTATTTTGCGTTACTAGTCATGGATACATTTTCTTTTATAAATTTTATATTTTAAAAGTTCCACATATGGAAGTTAAATTATCTTCCAACTAATACCTTTCGACCCATAATTTTTATTTTACCTTCTGCAAACAGTCTTACTGCTTCAGGATATAATTCATGTTCTTTTCTCAATATCCTTGCTGAGAGTTCTTCTTCTGTATCTGAGTCCATTACTTCTACTGCCCTCTGAAGTAGAATAGGTCCCGAATCGAGTCCTTGATCTACAAAATGTACAGTGCACCCTGATACTTTGACACCATATTCTATTGCTTGTTTCTGTGCATGAAGACCTGGAAATGAAGGTAACAACGCTGGATGGATATTTAGTATTCGCATAGGATATTCTTTTATGAATTCAGCACTAATAAGCCGCATAAAGCCTGCTAGACAAACGAGACCATACTCTGATCTTACATCATATTTTTTTAACACTGAAATAACTTTCTTGTCATAATCCCACCCTTTCAAACCTTGGCTCAGAACAATTTCTGTAGGAATTCCAAAATTTTCGAAGGCAACTTTTAGTCCTTCTGCATCAGTTCTATTAGAGATTACTACTGCAGGCTTGATGTTTTTTATATTTCCTGATTTTATTGCAGAAAGAATCGCAGCCATATTACTTCCTCTGCCGGAGATCAGTATCCCAAGCTTAATCAACAATATTTTTGTCGATACTTAAAGATAAATACCTAACAGAAAGGCAAAACGTTCCTCTACTATTTATCCTGATATCAATCTTATATTGTCCCAAGAATGTTAAAATACAAGTTATAACAACAAATTAAAACTAACCAATTGAATGCTAAAATTTGTTTTTCTCAATGCGGTATCGTTATCTACAGCGATGGAAAAAAAATATTGCTTGATCCTAATAGACAGACTTGCTGTGATATGACTTTTGTCTCTCACGCGCATACTGATCATTTACATAAAAGGTGTGGCAAACATGATTTAGTAAAAAGTAAGACTTTGGTATCAAGGGAAACTTCGTTGATTGCTGAAGCACGGGGATATAGATTAAGCGATTCACAAGAAGAAGAGGATGATGGATTTAAGCTAATTGATACAGGACATATTTTAGGTTCGAGAGGATTGTTAGTAAACCATGATGAGATTTATTATACAGGAGATATCTCAATTAAAGAAAGAGCATTTATGAGACCAGCTCTAATTCCGCAGGTCCACACATTAATAATAGAATCAACTTTTGGCAGACCGCAATATGTTTTCCCTGATTTGCGCGAAGTCGTACATAACGCCAACAAGATCATTTCTAGGATGTATGATAAAGGAATTCCTGTACTTCTAATGGGTTATCCTTTGGGTAAAGCCCAACTATTAACGGAACTTTTTGGGCATTGGGATCCGTTATATGTACATGATTCTGTATATAATATGAACTCCGTTTATTCCAAATTGGGTGTACGGTTGAAGAGTACAATGAAACATTCCACGGCAGAAGACCAAAACCTTCTTTTAAAAAACAAGCCATGGATCATGATTACGCCGTTATTTCATGGGAGAAACGGTTTTATAAAACGCATGAAAGAGAGATACGGGGCTATTACAATAGGATTTAGCGGATGGGCCGTTGATACAAACTACAAATTCATGATGGGACTTGACTATGCTTTACCTATGAGCGACCATTGTGATTATAGGGATCTTGTCCAAGTTGTAAAAAAATGTACTCCAAAAAAGGTCTACACATTTCATGGATTCGCGATAGATTTTGCTAAGACATTGAAAAAGCTCGGTTTCGATGCTGAACCACTTTTAGGTAAAGATATGAAAAGAGAAGAAAAAGATAAAGATGGTTCGTCTGTTATTTCTCTTGATAGTTATATGAATGCTTGATTAATTAGTTTTTTCCTGGTCTCTGAAATATGGAATAACCTTGTTACCAAACATTTCAATGTTCTTAAAGTAACCTTCGCCCCAGTACCTAATAATAAAATGATTTGTGCCGGCTTTAATGAAGCGTTCAAGCATTTCTATTACATCATCTGGTTTCCCTATGCCTATTGCTGTTCTTGCAACGCTATCAGGTATTTTCAATGCAGCTCTCTTCATCTGTTGCATGAGTTCTGGCTTATTCATGGCATATTCTGTAAAGTATCTTCGAAAGTCAAATTCTGAGTCTTGAGGTATATTATGAACTTTTAACAGCTCTGGCTTGTATAGACTAACTTTTACTGCATTTTTCATCTTATTCCAAGCCTCTTCTCCGTCATCTGTAAAGTAAATGTCAACATCATTCGCAAATTGGAAGTTAGATAGATCTCGTCCGTTCTTTTTTGCATGTTCTTTAATCACATTGACATGAGAGCCAAATAATTCTGGTGTATAACCTATCGGAATCCATCCATCACCATATTTTGCACATAATTCAAGTGTCTTTGGTGCTCCTGCCGCAATATATACGGGTGGTCGTGGTTTACGAATACTTTTAGTCTGAAGGCATGCATTAATTAATTTGTAATAGATGCCATCGTAATTGACGTGGTTATCTGGGTCAGATTCAAAAAGTCTTTCTATTACTTCTAATTGTTCCTGGAATTTAGTTACTGGCTTGCTAAATTCTATTCCGAAATCCACTACATTCTGTGCTTCTCCTGCTCCGATTCCAAGAACAGCCCTGCCTTTTGTAATT
>Ga0126304_10001296_pt1 | contig 11617 bp, 11 predicted proteins | sample Plot25_FD_92538 | JGI IMG/M metagenome (GOLD analysis project Ga0126304, IMG submission 92538) | Serpentine soil microbial communities from UC McLaughlin Reserve, CA, USA - Plot25 | ecosystem: Environmental > Terrestrial > Soil > Grasslands | place: USA: UC McLaughlin Reserve, Lake County... | reverse complement strand
GTGTTGTCTAGTGTCTTGTTTATTGCATCTTGTTGTTGATTCAATGTGTTATTGTAATCTATATTTGTTCTTTCATTGAAATTGGTGCTAGTATTAGTGTTGTTTGTGTTGAATTTAGTTCTATTTGTGTTTGTTTCATTAATTTTATCTTCTTTTGTTGACATATTAACAAATACGTTACCAGGGTATATAAAAAAATGTAAAGATATCTGTTCATAATCATGTTTGGTTGATAGAATCATCTTATTTTTATACAAAATGACTAGTAAAGCTTTTTGTGATTCTAGACAAACTATATTTATTAGCTTTCAATTTAATTCTTTTTTGTCCAGGATTAAATACAACACCCCCCCATCATATGTCCATATAAAATGTAATCATAGGTAGATATGGAGATTTTCAACAGGAAAAAAACCTCTATGGATTTGAATTCTCTTTCTCTAAATCATTTCTATCTTTTATTAAGATAGTAGGAGCATTCGAGATTATATCTCTATTATATCTATTTATTTCAAAGTTGTCAAGATAATTTATTTTTTAATTGTCATAGCCGAATTATTGTGAATTCTGACTGGCTGGCTGGTACAATGATTATGTTCCGACTATGACAATTTGAATCGTTCTGGTAGATAGATGCTAAGGCACTTGATGACTTGTAATTATATTATTAACATTATTTATTAATGAATTTTTATAAACTTAATATGAGATTTTAACTAACTATATGTATTTTAATTATTTATTACTACAAGTAATACCAGGATATTTTGACTCGTTTTGTATTTTGTCTATGATAGGAGGGCTATCTATCATTTGCAGTTGTCTCGCATCGGGTAATCAATCCCCTTGTAACCTTTTTCCAAGGGAAAGAGATATCAGAAAGTTGCTTTGCTCTTTCTTTTTGATACTGTAAGAACCTAATTATATAACTTAATTTTCAGTTTGTATTACCGTTTTGTTTTTCTACAAATTTATTATACTCGCGTTCAATACTTCGTTCTGTAGTTTCAAATGGTATGCAATGAAATCAACTAATCTTTTGTAGTATTTTTAGTAAAATTCTATTTTTTTAATTACAGATTTGAATATTATATTTTTGTATAGTTTAATAAAAGAACAATAGTAATAATAAAATATAGTATAAAATTAACTTACTTTGATAAAATATAATGGTCAATTATTTCTAAATCATTTTTACTTTTATCCTTCTTACAGGATGACATTTCATATATTGTAAAATCTCCTTCTTCTAAATCACTTTCTTTTAATTTTTGTTCTTTGCATTTGTATCCTATATCATAATATTTTGCATCTAATTCTTTCCCATTAATCTCAATACTAAGAAATCCAAACCCATTATGCTGTTTTACTACATAATCAGGTTGATTTAAAAATATGTGACTACTTCTACCTCCTAAACCTATAACAGAGAAAATTGATCCTTCTGGATTAAAAAATTTATTTGGGTTATTTGATTCATCTACAATTGGTTTGCTAACATTCTGAGGATTAAATTGAAGAGGTAAAGTTCTATCGTAGAAATGATTATGACCTTGCAATACTATATCAACATCATATTTATCAAATAGAGGTTGATATTTTTCTCTCATTATATATTCTTGACTATGGCTAGTAAGTGAAGAATAAAATGGCTTGTGAAACATAACAACGATCCAATCAATATAGGGGTTATTATTAGCCTTCTTTAGATCATTTACAACAAATTTATATTGTTCTGTATCTAATGGAATATCTTCAACAATCACTTCATCTTTTAATAAATAAAACGGGGGTATTTCCGCCTTTATATTATGACTGTCTAATAGATCTTTAAGTGTTGTAGCATAATATTTTGCATCTGGTTTATTGCTTTTTTCATCTTTATTGTTATCATTACTCTCTTCCTTTTCATCTTCATCCAATATTTTAAAAACATCAAGTGAAAATTCTAATTGTGTATCTAATACTAAAAAGTGTACATTTCCATAATCAAATGAATAGTATGAATTTTGTAAGTTATAATGTTTTAACAATGAATCTTTTAATTCTTTAGAACCTCCTTTTGCTTTTTCTTCATAATCTTCATGATTACCTATAGCAATTTTAATTTTTGAATCTAATCCTTTAGTCATATTATACCAGCAATCCATCGTCGGTTCATATGATAAATCTCCTAGAACCAAGAAATTATCTGGTTTCTGCAATTCAATTTGTTTAATATTATTTTGGGCTATAGGTCTACAACCAAAATCACCTGCAGCAACAATTTTTATTTTTTGTTCATTTAAAGTTTTATTTTGATTTTGACTAAAAGAAGTTTTATTGTTATAATTATTATTCTCACTTATATTAATGAAATTTTTCTTTACAGTATTAGTAAGACTATTTTCATTTGTAGGCTCAATAGATTTATTATTTGTGGAGGAAACATCAGAAAAAGTTAAAGTTTGTAAACACAGAAGAAAAAATAAAATACTAAAAATAAAGGAAAGTTTTAAAAATTCGCTCCATTTAAATTCTAAATGCATCTTGTGATCTTTTTTAACTGAAGGTAAAAAACTTTATTCTATTTCTCTAGTGATAAAACATTTTAATAATATTATAAATATTTTTATAAGCATAATATAGTATATTAATTCTCTAAACTATTATTCTCATCTATCTTATATTACAAAATCCTTTTAAAACAATTTTGTCCTATTCTGATATATTTTCAAATGGTTATTATTATATAATTTTCCTTCATTTAATATTATCAGATTATGAAATAAGGTCATATTGATTTTCATATTCAAGTTTTAAACCAGCCATAAAGTAAAAATGACCTTGTATATTTTTCCTATAATTTTTCTGCCTTTGTTATTCATTTGTTTTGAATTTATCATTACTACTATAAATAACATAAAATTAAGCACTAATATTATTGTTTTAGCCAAATAATCTCATAAACAACTACAAAAGTAAAAAATATAAATATTTAAGTTAATAGGAACTTATTAATAATTAAATTATTCGTAATATAAAATTTTATATCAGAGAGGATAGAAGATTACAAAACTAATTATTTTTTTTCAGATATGGATTATGTGGATGAGTCATCTGAATTACATTATAGTAAAAAACATAGCATAAATATAGATCATTAGTTAAAAAAGATATAGACGTGTATGATAATAAGAATGGAAGATTCATTCATACAATTAGCTAATAAATTAAACAAACCGTTTTTGGAAAAAGATAAAGATACCTTAGCAAGAACTATCGAGCAAAGCTATAACAAAATATTTTCTATTATATCTAATTTAGAAAAATCCAAAGAATCTAAACCTACAGTAATAGAATTAGGTAATATTAATGGTAGATACTTTGCCTTGAATTTTTATTACTATCAAGATGACATGGAGGATGATATACCTTTGACTATTAAGGAATTATTACCTACTATTTCTCCTGTTCGCTTAGATCTAATGGCGACTCTATCAGAAATACCAGATGATGAAGCACAAAATTATATCAAAGTAGGTGGCATTTATGATGATGGGGATATTCATTCACATTATGTAGATGAGATTGTACAAGAAGATAATGGACTACGTTCTATAGATGAGAAATAAAAAAATTATTAAATGCTATCTATTACAACCTTCAAATTGTTATTTTGATTATGTTCTGAATAATCATTACTTCTTTCATATATTCCAGAAATTCATTTATAATTTCTATATTCTTGGTATTAGGAATATTTGAGTTTTTCCCATTGATTGTTGTAGATGGTCTAATATTTATCCTATGAATTTCTTATATCACATTTTAAAAAAAATTTATTTGAAATTCTGATTTTGAAATTACTTAAGATTAAAACCTTAAAGTAAATTTATTGAACTCGTTTATTTATTCAATGGGACCAAGCAGATATGAATCCAGTTATGCTATTAATTTATTAAATTAGAAATAGTATGATATTCACAGCTAAATCTATCCATAAATTAACATAGCTCAATAACAACAACAAAAAATATCAAGATATTATACCATCAATAAATTTTATACTATTAATTATTTTAATTCCGTATCTCCTTTTTGTAAATGTACAGTTAACTTATGCAGTTCCATATCTCCTATACTATTTCCAAAGTTAATTCCACACTCTTCGCATTTGTATTTATAATGTGTCTCTTCATTTTCTTCATTATCATTCGTTCTAGTGTTATTATCCATATTCTAACAACTCCTTTTTACAACATTATTAGATAAATATTTTAAATACATTTATCTAATAATTTTTTCGAAAACTATTTAATAGTTTAACTCAGCCATCTGATCTTATAGTGAATCTTTTAGCTAAAGAAGAGAGAAAAATCTTTGTTGAACGTTTGAATAAATTTATCAAGTTTACACAAATAGAAGTAGATAAAGGCGTTAATCCTGGCGGCCATTATAAAGCAGTCTGGTCAAGGGATGCATCTTTTATCCTCAAAGATCAATTCCTTTCGGGCCATTTTAAAATAGCACTTCAACAAATTCTTTTAATTTGGTCTAATCAAGTAATTACAACACAAGAATCATCGGTATCTCTTCTATATTGTAATTGTAAAAAAAAGCCCTTATTGTATGGAAGAGGTTCACCAGAAATGGATTTTAATCCAATTGTTGCCGATGATATTACTAAAAAGAAATTTAATGGTGCCCTTCCTACTACAATATACTATGAGAAAGGTTTTTGTGAAGTTTATGGACAAAATCCTGATATTGACTCTATAGCATTAATGGTATCAACTACATCATGGATTTTGTCTAATCTGCTTGATTTGAAGGATAGTCCTACTAAAGGAGAACCTGTAATTACATTATCACTGAATGAAAGAGTTGATAATAGAAGAGAAAATGAAATTCCTTTCTCAAAGTTTTCATTAAATGATATAATAAACTTTTTGATTCCATGTATGCTAAAGGCAGTACTATATCTACAAAATAGGGATATAGATAATGATGGATTATTAGAACAGAAACATAATGAGGATTGGATGGATACAATTCTACGTATAGGAAAAGTAGTTTATAGTCAAGCCTGTTGGATTCTTGCATTAAAAAATTTCTCTATATTATTAAAAAAGAGAGGAAACGAAAAAGAATCAAAAAGGTTAGAGGAAATGACCAACAGAGCAATATTGGCAGTAGAGGATAAGATGTGGTCTGAAAAAGATGGATGTTATATTGATCTTCTGGACGCTGATTTGCATTTGGATGAAAGGATGCATAACAGACTTGTCACTCAAGATATTTCTCTCTATCTTGTTGCATTAACAGAAGAAGATACTAAAGATACAAGCTATGACCATATTGATAGCATGAATATGAAAGAATATTCACCAAAATGGACGAATTATACTAATAATATTAATTTAGATATGTATCAACGTGCATTAAGTACTCTAGAAGTATTAAAGAAAAGAGCTTGGAAAAATAATTTACCTTTGGTAACTGAAACCGAAATTACAAAGACAGGGCCATGGCTACTTAAAACAAATGAATATCATAATCATACTTTCTGGGCTTGGATAACAGGAATAGAAATGCTTGCACGAAGCAGGCTTGGCAAGATAGATGATTGTAGTTTTTTGCTATCAAAATTTGTTTCCAATAATGGTGTACATTCAAATATGCTATATGAATGGGTAAACCCTTTGACTTTTCAAGGGAGTGGTGCCTATCCATTTAGAACAGGAATATCGTCTGTAAGGATAGCTGCAATTGAATCTCTTACACATAGAGCATCCGAATACGACGATTATCAGACAATTGAAAATCATTTAGGTTGTGCAAATACAAATACAAATAAATAAAAAAAGACACACTTAAATTTTGATAACTAATTAGTTAGACTACTAAAACGACAGAGTAATAAAAATAATTCTTCTATATCATTACCACTCTATAGAGAGTACGGAAAGAGGCTGAAGAAATATTTTGGTAATAGATGCTGCGGCTATTAACATAAAAAATATAAAATGTCAAAATCAAAGAATTAATAAATCTAAAATAATAATATCAAATGAAAAAGTAATATATGCCATTTGATGACAGTATTTGAAAATATCGCATTGAAGCCTAAATCATGTTCATCAACTAATAAATTTCAAAAGAATGAAAGGAAGAGTTATATTCCAATAAATAAAGAAGATTCTCCACAAATAATAAAGATGTGTTGTTCTTCATTGCATAAAATGGATTTTATGGTAAAAAATATACATAAACGCTGGAGTATAATTGACTAATAATAATACAATTAATCTTTAGTTTAAACCTGAATGATAGTAGGTTATGATTTTCTTAATCTGATTTAATAATCTAATCTATTAAGCTTTAATAAATAAAAAAAAAGATAATGCAGTTTTATAGTTTATTTTACAAAATATATATAGTGGGAACCAACAGCATAATGGAAAAAGATATAGAAAATTTTCATAGACTTGAAAGATCTAAAGATCTTGATATATTATTAGATAGAATAGGTGATTCACAATTTGTATTACTAGGTGAAGCATCTCATGGTACTTCTGAATTTTATAGATGGCGGACTGAGATTACTAAGCGTCTTATAAATGAAAAAGGGTTTTCTTTTATAGCAGTAGAAGGTGATTGGCCGGATTGCTATAAAGTTAATAGTTATATCAAAGGATTTCCTGATTCTGGTAAAAATTCATACGATATTTTACATTCCTTTAATCGTTGGCCTACATGGATGTGGGCAAATAAAGAGATGGTAGAATTGGTGGAATGGCTTAAATTATATAATGATAGACAACAACATCAACAAGAACAAAAAAATAAGTCATTTACTTCTAATTCCAATAAAAAAATTGTTGGATTTTATGGTCTAGATCTCTATAGCCTATGGGAATCTATGGAAGCAATTTTACAATATCTAAAAAAAGTTGATCCCAATGCAATAAAAGATGCTATTGAAGCCTACAACTGCTTTGAGCCTTACGGAAAAGATGTAGAAAATTATGCTAGGGCAACTGCATTTGTTCCTGAAAATTGTGAAGATGAAGTTATTGAAATGCTAACGTCTTTACGTAGCAAGATGGATGTTTATAGTAAAAAAGATCATGGAAATAGAGAGGAAGAATATTTTAATGTAGAACAAAATGCCATTACAGCAAAGAGTGCAGAACTATATTACCGTACCATGATTAAAGGTGACGTAAATTCATGGAATATACGTGATAATCATATGATGGATACCCTTGAACGCTTAATATCATTTCATGGTGAAGGTCACTCAAAAGCAATTATTTGGGCTCATAATACACATATTGGAGATGCAAGAGCAACAGATATGTCTAAAGACAATATGATTAATTTAGGACAACTAGTACGTGAACGAAAAAATAGTAATAATACAGTATTGGTTGGATTTGGAACATATAATGGAACCGTAATAGCTGCAAAAAGATGGGGAGATAAAATGGAAGAAATGAAAGTACCAGCTGCAACAGATGGAAGTTGGGATCATATCCTTCATAATCTCAAGAACGATTCTATTGCTAGTAGTTCTTATACTAATGACAAAGTAATTATTTTCACTCGTGATGAGGATTGTAATATTGATAACAAAATAAATGATAATAGCAGTAATAAAATAAATAATGATAATTGGAGAGGTCAAAGAGCAATAGGCGTTGTATACAATCCACAATACGAAAAATATGGAAATTATGTTCCAACTCTCTTGCATTTAAGATATGATACTTTTTTATTTATTGATGAAACTCATGCATTACATCCTTTACATATATCAACTATAGATGATAAAGATTTTCCAGAAACTTTCCCTACTGGTATATAGCAAAAAAACTAAAAGAAGAAGAAGAATAATAATTAATATTTTTATTATAATTTTAATTTTTATTTTTATAGTTGATAGTATTCATTATTATACAATTACAAATAATAGTGATAGTTATAGTATTAGAGGTAAAAGAAGAGTATCAGTTAATAAATAATACCAGGGCATCATTTGGAAGTTTTAAAGATATTAGTTTCAATAAATAAAAATAATCTAATAGAGCATGCTTAAAATAATAAAAGTAAAAAGATTGAATAGTAGTAGTAGTAGTTAGTAGTAGTAGAAGTAAAAGTAAAAGTTAAGACTGAATAAAATATTGGCAAGGATATAAATACAATTTGTTTCTAATAAAGAAGTAATGAGTAACAACACTATAAATGAAGATACTTGTTATTATGCAACTTATTCCAAAATAAAAGGTAATCCAACAGAGAAAGAGTGTTCTAATCCTGCTACAAGACATATTGAAAATAAGACTACTTCTCAAGAATTTCCTGTATGTGAAGAACATTATCAACTGGTATCAAAGGAATCAGAATCTTAAATACAAAATCCTAAATATTGCTATCATTAGGTATTCTTGATCTTTAGCATTCCTCAATAAGAAGATCAATATATAGAAAAATTATCAAGTAAAAATATCTTTAAACATCCGTTATAATCTCGCATATCTAGACCTATAAATCCCAAGAATCGTGTTGGTTTAGGCTATGTCTTCTTTTACCAAAAAGTACCCCCAATTATTAAATATTTTATTTACTATTTATTCATGCAGAGAGAGGGATGTAAATCTCAAATACTGTATAGATGTTGAGATTGCTGATTTACCTCATCGTCTTAACATCTATTTTTCAATGCTATAATAGTTAATAAGAAAATATTTGTTGGAAATTTTTTTGTTATTTAATAACTTTTTTCTATTAGTATCCATACTTTTGAGGATTTTGGTCAAACTCTCTTTTACATTGTTCTCTACATAAATACACTTTTTGTCCATTTACTTCAGAAGTATATTGTGCTTTTGATTCATCTACATTCATTCCACATACTGGATCTTTTGCCATTTTAAGTGATTATACATCAAAGAATTTAAGAATTTGTAAAATTACTAATAAATATATTATTATTGATATATTATTATTGTTAAAAATATTATGATTGACAAATGTAAATACAAATTAATCATAAAATATCAAATCTAATCGATAAATATCATGATTTAATCCAATAAGAATGGAAAATGATAAAGATATAAAAATTGAAACAGATGAGAAAGTAGAATTAGATAGAAGCAGAAAAAAGCGAAGGATGAGTTTTAGATTAAGTTTATTTACTAATCAGTATAATATTTCTTTCAACATGTTTCCATATACCTATCAATTGTACGCTAATAGTATGTAAGACATAGAATATAATGTAGAATATAATGCCCTGCTAGTTAATCCATAACTTAAATAGATTCACTTTATTTACTTAATAAAGCCAGAAATATAGTATTTGAATGAGAATCCACAACTTAATCAGATCCTTTGGTAAACTCAAATCGTTGTCTTTGTAGTTAAGCAAAAGGAATGTATGTTATAGTCGGGACTCCCCGCTGGTTACAGTAATTAAGTCAATAAGTATTCCTGTTTTAGTCATTAAATATGGGATTTTTATAAATAACAAATCAAAAGAAGACAATATACAAGAGATCGCAATGCAGTTATACTCTTATTCAGCTTTATAGAAATCACACATATGTATCACAAAGAATTAACTGGAGAACAAAAAGTAAAAGTTGCAGAACTGCTATCATCGGTTATAATAGACAAACAACATTCTCATGAGCGAGATCTTCGTAATGCTTCGGTAGTTCTATATGAGCTTAACAGATTGGGCTTTACAATTGTCGACTTGGATATAGATGAAATACTAAGTATATCAGACGAAAACTATTCAAGTACAATCAAGCAACAACTGAAATACATGGCTAATTCTTATTCAAGACTTGTTGAGGGTATGAAAAATACTGATGAAAGCGATATTTTAATAAAGAAGGTAGATTCAATTTTTAAGTCTTGAATATTTCTAGTGAAGAAAAATAATATTCTTTCTATTTTTGTTTTATGTAATACTGTTATTCTCCTAAAGTTAAAAGTTTCTAAGATATATTGATTCATAATTTTCATTTCACCCAATTTCCTCAAATACTTCCCAAAGAAAATTTGTTGCTTTTGGATCTAGTATATCTTTTGGTATTGCATAGGTATATTGTTATATTGATATAAAATATCTATAAAGTAACAAAAAGCTATAAATCAATTAGGTATCATTTACACATATAACATTTTCATTATTTAATGGAGAAATAAGTATTCAATTATTGAATGTAAATATAAAAATTCACCCTTATTCATTGTTATAATTTTCTTCCCACAATACATATAGTTTCATTATCCATTCTTATAGATCTATTATGATCTATATTATTATTATCATTACTAACAGTAACATATTTTCTATCTACTTCCTTTGTAAGCATTTTCCATATCTCTTCTCTTCTTCTTTCTGTTTCATTAGCCAATATATCCTGAAGTGGAGCAATTATTGCTTTAGCAAATCTGACATATTCCTCAGCTGATGCAAATTCAAATGCAACACTAAGATATTCAATATGTATATCTTTGAATCCTGCTTCAACTAAAGCATCTTTTACTATATTAATATTAGCAAGACTAAATGGACTAAAAATTTTAGCATAGGTAGAGGAATGATTATCAGTAATAGTAGAAGAAATCCCTACATTTCTTATTACAAAATCTATTGCAGCATAAAGTTTTGGAACTTTTATAGGTTCAGACCATACAGCAGCCGCTACTTTTCCACCAGAAGATAAGAGTTTGTATATACTTGTTAAAGTTGAAGTGAGATTTGGAACAAACATTAGTCCCCAACGACATAGAACTGCATTAAAAGATGACAATTGTAGTAGTGGTTGCAAATCAGTATCTATTCTTTCAGCATCAATTTCCTTAAATTCTATAATATTTGTTAATCCAAAAGACGCAGTTCTCTGTTTTGCAATATTTAACATTTGTGAAGATATGTCAGTAGCCAATACATAGCCTTTAATACCAACCTTTCTTGCCGCAGTGAGTGCTGGTTCCCCAATACCTGTTGCTATGTCTAGTACCTTGTCACCTTGTTTAATTTCTGCAAGTTCTACCAATCTTTCGTTAATTTTCTGTGCATCTTGTTCAAAGGTTTTCCACCATTTCTGCCATCCTTCAGCTACCTTATTCCAGCTTTGACGTTGACTAGTTTTGAATTGCTCGGAATCAAATGATGAAGAGGACAATGAGAATATATTTTTTATATTTCTTAAATGGTTTATGAGTTATAATTACTAAATATAATAATTCATTACTACATAGAATGCATAGACCAATAATGATAAGATTATAATTCTGATTTGTATATTGTTCTTTTAGTTTCACGCATAACTATAAAAACGAAAATTCCAGAACTTAAGGCTACCATCCAGCTATTTGAATTGATTTATTTATACCAGAAATCTGCGATAAAACCTATACCTAATGCACCAATTACAAATCCTAAATCTCTCCAGAATCTATAAACACCTAATGATGTTGCTCTCCATTGTGGATGAGCAATATCACTAATAGCAGCAAGTAAAGCAGGGTATACAAATGCAGTTCCTATACCTAAAATAGACATTCCAATTAGTATACCAAAATAAATATCGTGAGATAGCAATATTAG
>Ga0126304_10001295_pt1 | contig 11619 bp, 8 predicted proteins | sample Plot25_FD_92538 | JGI IMG/M metagenome (GOLD analysis project Ga0126304, IMG submission 92538) | Serpentine soil microbial communities from UC McLaughlin Reserve, CA, USA - Plot25 | ecosystem: Environmental > Terrestrial > Soil > Grasslands | place: USA: UC McLaughlin Reserve, Lake County... | reverse complement strand
GCATCAGCGTCAGCGGTTTGGACTGGCTCGCGCCCGCGCCGCTGATGAAAGCGACCGATTCGGGTCCGGTATGGCTGACCGGCGCCGGTTACGGTCTCGAAGGCGGCATCGCCTGTACGTTTGCGCTCATTTTTTCGATTGCCCTGATTTACTTTCTGCCGGTTTTCAAGCCGACCGAAGAAATGATTGCCTTTTCGTGCACGGAGCAACCAGCGCGGAATCGCCTGCAATAGTAGAAGAATTTTTAGGTGCGACCGGTTAATCTAATTGTTAAACTTTTTGTCTAAAGCTTCTAAAATCTGCAAAACGTGGCGGCGGTTTTCGCCGAAATCGCTTTTGCCGACGCGCGAATTTGAATGAACGTTGACGATTGTGCCGGTAGCGTCTTTTTCGGCTTTGATTTGCAAATCGTCGGTAAAAACGACGACCGGAACTTCCGCCCGGATAAAAGCTAAATCCTGCCGCGCATCAGTCCCGTCAAAACGCCAGCTTCGCCCGTATGTCGAAATGGTCGGGATGATTTTTTCGGTTTCCCCGACAAACGTTTTCAAATCGGTTCGATAATGCCGCGTTCGCAGGCTTTCTTCCGCGTGATTCGGCGCGGTTTCGGCAATATTCGTCGGGTAAAATGTGCGGGCAACCAGCAGCAAACCGGCAAAAAATACGACAATAACGATAACTCCGACGATGATTTTCTTTTTCATACCTTTTGGATAAATAATCTGACCTCAGAATTGGATAAGCGAAGCAAAGACGCAAAGGATTTTAATAATTGTCCCGTCGGCCGATTTACGGATAAATGAATCTTCAATCAGAAATTATCAAAAATTAACAAATTTATCTTTGCGCCACCAGCGTCTTTGCGTTAAATTCTTTCTTTTCCAATCCTCACGTTAATCTAGTTCGACGCTCGCAAATAATCAACTTTATCAACGAGAAAAAGACTGATTTATTGGTAATTATCAATAAATCAGTCTTGATTCTTTTCGGTCTTCGATTTTTTCTCAGGCTCAGGGCGCGATCGCGGCGACGAATCTGAGCCACAAGTCCGAGTCGGGAACGACGAATCGAACCGGGACGGTGACGAGGACGAGCAGAGTACCGGCGGCGAAAACTTTGTTCAGTTTGCGGTGCTTCGCCGTGTACCACGCAAAACACGCCGCCGCCAACAACGCCGGAACGGCGAACGCAAAGAGCAACGAGTTTTCCGGCGCGACCGGCGCGATGCGAGACAGGGCGGCGGGCATAAAATTAATCGCCGTCAAAAGCATCAGGCTTTTATGTTCCGCCGGTCGCCTGCGGTAATAAACCGCGCCGGCAAAGAAGACGACGAACAGAGTCATGTCGAAAGCGGGAAGAAAAAAGAAGCTGTGCGGATCAAGTCCGGGCGGCGTGCTGCGGCGCACAAGCAGCGAGTCGTAGGCGGTCACCATCCCGACGACGACGACGAGCGCGGCCAGCGCAATTCCCGCCATGCCCATTGACATGTGGAGTTTTACATTCTTCGTGCGAATCAGCGCGACCTGCACGATAAAGTAAATAACCCACGCCGACATGACCAGCCCGTGCGCGTGAACGAGAGCGTTCGCGACCGGTCTGGCGTCCGTAAAAAATGCACTGAAATAATAAGATTTAAAGTATCCGAGCAAAACCACCAGCGGAAATGCGATTGCCGCCGTTAAAAATAAACTTCGGTCTGACGGGCGTTTTATAATATTTGAATTGATTGCCATTTCAAACTTCCTCCGCATCATAACGCGAAAAAAAGTAAAAAATTATATCAATTCAAACGAAAAAAATTTTATGCGGCAGATCGGTCAGAAAATTTTAGCCGCGGATGAACCGCGGCTAAATTAAAATCAATTTTGCGCGACCGTCTAAATCGTCTGAATCTTGAAACTTATATCGACCGCCCGCGCCGAGTGCGTGAGTTTGCCGACCGAGATTAAATCGACGCCCGCTTCGGCATATGCGCGCACGCGGTCAAGCTCCATGCCGCCCGACGCTTCGATTAAAACATTCGGGTTCAGCTGCCGCGCCATTTCGACTAATTTTGCGGCTTCTTCGGGCGACTGATTATCAAGCATGATAATGTCCGCGCCCGCCTCGATGGCTTCGCGAAGCTGCGCCCAGTTCGAGATTTCGACCTCGATTTTATGGAGATGACCGACCATTTTTTTCGCTAAGGTAACGGCTTCCGTGATGCCGCCCGCGAGCGCGATGTGATTGTCTTTTATCAAAACGCCGTCGTCCAGGCCGAGCCGGTGATTCTTCCCGCCGCCAATAGTGACCGCGTATTTTTCGAGCATCCTCAAGCCCGGCGTCGTCTTGCGCGTATCGACGATTTGCGCGCCCGTACCTTCGACCGCTTTCACATACTGGCGCGTGAGGGTCGCAATACCCGACATTCGCTGAATCAGATTGAGCGCCGTTCGCTCGCCGGCAAGCAGAACGTCGGCAAACCCGCGCAACGTCGCAAACACGGTTCCCGCCTCGACCGCGTCGCCTTCCGTGACGGTCGCCTCGATTTCGGGCGACTCTTCGTCCAGTTGAATAAAAACCGCTTCCGCCACGTCCAAGCCGCAAACAACCAGATTTTCCTTTGCCAGAAATTTCCCCTGCGCGCGCACGTCCGGCGCGACGGTCGCCTGCGTCGTAATATCGCCGCGTCCCAAATCTTCACTGATAAACTCGGCAATACTCGCCAAAATATAGCTGTTCTCAAAAAGATTCATAAGAAGTTAAATTAGCATAGTTTCAATCAATTGACTAAATTAACGGAAAAATCAAGAGCGTCCCGTGAGGACCACAGAACTGTTGCCCAACTGTCTCGCGATAAATCGCGTCGCTGTTAACTTCTCATCCGCTTTGCGGAATTTTTACGCAATCGCTTTCAACCAAAAATTTCTTGACTTGCAAATCTTAAAAGGCGTATAAATTAAAGCCTAAACGGTAAATTACTGAACGAGAATTTCAAGCCACGAGGTTCAAACTCCTGTTCTCATCGTTTTTTTTATTTTCATTGCGCAAAGTTCAAATCAATACGGAGAAAAAAGATGGAAGTAACTGATTTCACACATGATGTTTTTAATCTGGTCGAAAATCTCAAAGAGCATATTGAGCTTAGAAATAAAAAGTATTCCGACGTCATCGACGACGACGGTTTGCAGTATGTCGACATCGTGATGGAAGGCGGCGGCGTGCTCGGAATTGCGCTGGTCGGTTTCTGGTATGTTCTCGAACAGGTCGGCATCCGTTTTCTGCAAATCGGCGGCGCGTCGGCCGGTGCGATTAACGCCCTGATGCTTGCCGGACTCGGGACGCCCGCCGAGAGCAAAAGCGAAAAGGTTCTCAAAGAGCTCGCCGCGGTCAATATGTACAGCTTTGTTGACGGCGACCAGGATACAAAGGATTTTATCGATGCGTGGCTCAAACACGGCTCGCAGAATTTTTCCCAAAACACCGGCAAGATGCGCAGCTTTGTCGACAAGATATTCAATACGTCGAGCAAATATTACATCTTCACGCAGGGCGCGCAGGTCATCGATAATATTCGCAACCAGCTCGGCTTAAATCCGGGCGATGAATTCCAGAAATGGGTTGAAAAAGTCCTGAAAGACGAAGGCATCAAAACGACCGGCGACCTCACGGCGCGGCTCAACACCGTTCCCGGGAGTCTGCGTCACCGCGACCCGAACGTCAAGCTGGAGAACTTTGGACCGACCCTCGCCCTGATTGCAGCGGACGTTTCGACCCAAACAAAAGTTATTTTCCCAAAAATGGCGGAGCTTTACTGGGAAAACCCGGCGGAAGTAAACCCGTCGCATTACGTGCGGGCTTCGATGTCGATTCCCTTTTTCTTTGAGCCGTACCGCGTGAAAAAAGTCCCGCAGGGCGAAGCCGCGATGCGCTGCTGGCGAAGTCTCGCCAATTATCAAGACCCTTTGCCGAAAACCTGCACGTTTATCGACGGCGGCATTATGTCAAACTTTCCGATAAATTTGTTTCACCGCCCCGACCGGATTCCCTTCTCGCCGACGTTCGGCGTCAAGCTCGGCGCGGATAAAAAACTGACCGGCGACATTTCGACGCCGTTCACGCTCATCAGCGTCATCTTCGATTCGGCGCGGTTTAATCTCGACAACGATTTTATCGCCCGTAATCCCGATTACCGGAAGCTCGTCAGCTGTATCGACACTGCCGAGCATAACTGGCTCAACTTTAATCTCTCGGACGAAGCGAAAAGGGATTTATTCCGGCGCGGCGCCGAGGAAGCCGACCGTTTTCTGCGCGAATTCGACTGGCACGAATACAAGGAGCTGCGCCGAGGCATCGCGCAGGGCGTAAAAAAAGCCAATATTCCGATGGAAATGGTCGCCGGCGACGCGGCAGTCACGCCGAACGAGGCGAATCAATAAGGAATTTCAAATTACGAAATGATTAAGAAAAGTTTGGTGATTTTATTTCACCGGCGCTTCGATTTTGATTTTCGGATCGTATTCGTATTCGCGGACAAGATGCGAAGTGACCTTTTTCCCTTCGCCCGATTCGGTTTCAGTTTTCAGGAACAAGCTGTCTTGATTAAACCAAAATCGCTCAATATAAACCGAAGTATATTGCCAGTCGTTCTGCTTATATTTTGTGACGGTTTTAATCTCGTACAAATCGGCGGTTTGATTATTAATAACTTTTTTGCCCTGATAGATATATTCGACAGTTTTTTCGTTATCAATCGGTTTGCCGGTACTTCCGTATCCGCCGCGCGTACCGCCTGCTTCCCTCGTTATTTCCTTCCACTCTCCGTTATTTGTTCGCTCGTATCGCTTTGCGCCGATTGAAATCGTTTCGGTACGCGTCGTCCCGTCGGACGTTTTTCTCTCCCAAATTTTATGATAACTGCCCGGTGCCGCGTATTCAGTAATTTCTTTGGTAAAGTAATAAGGCGCCGAATCATTCACGTTCCGGTAGCTTTCGGCGGTCATTTTGACGCGATAATTTTTGCTCTTTAGCTTTTCGGTCGCGGTATTTCGGAGTGCATTCATCTCCTGCTCGCTGATTTTCTTCGCATCCTGCGCTCGCAAGCTCGTAAATGCGCAAAAGATAAAAGCCGCTAAAACGGTCGTGCCGACAAATTTTTTCATAAATAGTCTCGTGAATAAATTTTACACAAATTAAATAATTTGTTACCGCAAAGCCTCCAAGTTTTGCCGCAGAGCGATCACCTGCGTTTCGATTTCGGCCACGCGGTCGCGGATTTCCTGCACTTTCTCAGACGGCGCGCGTTCGACGAAATTCGCGTTCGAAAGCTGACCGTTGAGCCGCGACGCTTCGGTTTCGAGCTTGTTCAACTGACCTTCGAGCCGCGCGATTTCCTTTTCGAAATCAATCAAGCCTTCGAGCGGCACGGCGATTTCCGCGGCGGCGGTGACGGCTTTTGCCGAGGCTTTCGGAACGTCGAGCGCTTCGCCCAAAATCAACGCTTCGGCGCGCGCGAGCTTTAAGATTTGCGCGTCGTTGGCGGCGAAAATCTTTTGCGAGTCGGGATTGGCGGCGACGTGAATCGTCGGTTTATCCGACGGCTTAATCTGCATTTCGGCGCGGATGTTGCGAACCTTCGAGATTAAATCGATGACGGCTTGCATCTCGGCTTCGGCGCGTTCGTCAACGAGCGCCGCGTCGCCTTTCGGAAAATCGGCGAGCATAATCGTTTGTCCGGCTGATTTGTAAGCTGCGTTGTGAAGCGCATCGGACGTGCCGGGCAGTTTTTGCCAGAGCTCCTCCGTTAGGTAAGGCATAAACGGATGGAGAAGGCGGAGCGCCTGTTCGAGAATCGTCAAAATCCGGCTGCGCGCCGCGTCGCGTTTTGTATTAACGGTTTCGCTCGTAATTTCGTCTTTGACCAGCTCGATATACCAATCGCAAAAATCGTCCCAGAAAAAGTGATAAAGCAGCGATACGGCGGTGTGAAACTCGTATTTGTCGAGCGCGCGGTTGACATCCAGCGCCGTCCGGTTGAGCCGTGAAATAATCCAGCGGTCGGCAATCGAAAGATTTTCCTTCGGGTTGTCTTTCGCGAATTCGGGAACGACCTTGTCTAAAAATTCTTCGTCCTCTTCGTCCGTTTCGTCAATCAGCTCGTCGCCGATTGTTTCGATAATCTCGACGGTTTCCGCCTGCGGATTGAGATAAAAATAATCAACCTGCGCGCCTTCGCTGTTGAGCAGGCAAAAGCGCGTCGCGTTCCAGATTTTGTTGGCGAAATTGCGGTACGATTCGACCTTTTCATCGCGCCACGCGAAATCGACGCCGGTCGCCGAACCTGCCAGAGTCATCCGCGTTGCGTCAACGCCGAATCGCTCGAAAACGTCGAGCGGGTCGATGCCGTTCTTCTTCATTTTCGACATTCGCTGACCGTTTTTATCCAAAACCGTGCCGTGAATGATGACGTCTTTGAACGGTTTTTCGCCCAGGAATTTGAGCGCGGTCATGACCATTCGCGAAACCCACAGAAAAATAATGTCGCGTCCCGTAACCAGAACGTCGGTCGGGTGAAACGTCTTCAAATCTTCGGTTTCGGTAATCGTGCCGTTCCACCCCAAAGTCGAAAACGACCACAAAGCGGACGAAAACCACGTGTCGAGAACGTCTTCCTCCTGCCTCAGATTACTTGTCCCGGCTTGTTCGGCGGCTTCGCTTTCCGTGCGCGCGACGTAAACTCGTCCGGCGTCGTCATACCACGCCGGAATTTGATGTCCCCACCAGAGCTGGCGCGAAATCGTCCAGTCGCGCAGGTTTTCGAGCCACGTCGTGTAAACTTTTCGATACGGAATTTCGGGGAAAAAGCGCGGCGAATTTTCGCGCCGCATCAAATCGAGCGCCAAATCGCGCATTTCGTCCATTTTTACGAACCACTGCTCGGAAAGAAGCGGCTCGATAACGGTTTTGCAGCGCTCGCAATGCGGCAGCGTGACGTCGTAATCTTCCGTCTTTTCGAGCAGTCCCAAATCCTCGAATTTTTCGACGACGCGCGCGCGCGCCTCAAAACGGTCGAGATTGACAAACTCCGCCCCGGCGGCTTCGTTCATCGTCGCGTCATTGTTCATGACGTTGATTTGCGGCAGATCGTGGCGCAGTCCGAGCTCGTAGTCGTTCGGGTCGTGCGCGGGCGTAATTTTCACCGCGCCGGTTCCGAATTCCGATTCGACATATTCGTCCGCCACGATTGGAATCTCGCGATTGACCAGCGGAAGCTCGATCGTCTGACCGATAAACGCGCGGTAACGCTCGTCTTCAGGGTTAACGGCGACCGCCGTATCGCCGAGCATCGTTTCGGGTCGGGTCGTCGCGACGGTAATTTTTTTATCCGAATTTTTCAGCGGATACTGCAAATAATAAAGCTTGCCGTCTTTTGCTTTTTCTTCCTTGACTTCCAAATCCGAAAGCACGGTCTTATCTTTCGGGCACCAATTGACGATGCGGTTGCCGCGATAGATATTGCCTTCCTCGTAAAGCCGCACGAAAACTTCGCGCACCGCGCGCGAAAGGCTTTCGTCCATCGTAAAGCGCTCGCGCGACCAATCGACCGAAAGACCTTCGCGACGAATCTGGCGCGTAATCTCACCGCCGTATTTTTCCTTCCAAGCCCACACTTTTTGAATAAAAGATTCGCGCCCGATTTCCGACGGCGTTTTGTTTTCGTCGAGTTTGAGCTGGCGCGTGACCATCAGCTGCGTCGAGATTCCCGCATGGTCGGTGCCGACGATAAAGAGAGTTTTGAAGCCCTGCATTCGCTTCCAGCGGACGAGCGTGTCCATCAGAGTATGCTGGAGCGCGTGTCCCATGTGCAGATTGCCCGTCACATTCGGCGGCGGAATGACGATTGAATAGGCGGCGGCTTCCGGGTTCTCGTTGATTTCGGGCGTAAAAAATCCGCTCGCTTCCCAACGTTGATAGTGATTTTCTTCGGCTTCTTTCGGATTATATGCTTTTGCGATTTCCATAATGTTGGTCAGTGGTCGGTTGTCCGTTGTCCGTTGCGCGTTGAATACAATCCAGGTTCTCGTTTTATGTTCAATGCGCAACGGACAACTAACTACGGACAACGGACAAATTATAAATTCTAAAACAAAAGCGACTGATTTTCACCTTCAAAGAAAAATCAGTCGCTTGTTTTTTACTTTTTACTTTTTACTTTTTACTTTTTACTTTTTACTTCTCGTTTTTCTGATTTTCTTCCGCCAGCTTTTTCATTACCAGTTCGGTTATTTGCGGCAGGACGTCATTCAGCGTTTTCGCTGAAATCTTTTCCGCGACCTTCTGCGCGATGGCTTCAATCAATTCGGGCGGGAAAGCCGATGCGGCTTCGCTGACCGCCGGACTTTCTTCGGTTTCTGCCGCGCCGGTTTCCGGTTCGTCAGGCGTTTCCGCTGTCGCGGGTTCGAGTTCGGGTTCTGCGGGCGCGACCGCCTCAAGCTTCGGCTGCGGGCGGATGCCGGTTTCTTCGACGAGCGGCGGAAGCTCCAGCAAATCGCCGTCGTCGAAATTCAGGGACGGAGCATGGTCAGTCGCCGAAAGCGGCGATTCTTCGGCGGTTTCAGCTTCTTCAAACTGCGCCTCTTCGGCTTCCGGCGCGACCGTTAAATCGCTTGCGGCGTATTCCGCCGTATCTGCGGCAGAATCGTCAAACGCTCCGGCCCGCGCGTCTTCATCAGAAATCGCTTCCGCCGGCGCTGTTTCCGTAAATTCTTCGCTGCGGGCGGCTGATTCGGCTTCGGATTCGTCAGCCGTATCCGTTTTATAGTAGCCGGCATATTCGTATTCATTAATCGAAGACGGCGCGGTTTCTTCCGGTTCGAGCGAAGCCGAAACTTCTGTTTCGGCTTCGCTTGATGCCTCGACGGCGGTTTCCGCGTCACTCGATTCCTCGGCCGGCGCTTGGCTGAAATCAGCCTCGCGCGGTTCTTCGGTCGCGTAAGACACTTCCGGCTCTAAAGTTTCCGCGTCGGAAACCTGCTCTTCAAAAACTTCCCTGTTTTCTTCTTCGTCGCCCGCCGGCAGATAATAATCAATCTCGGGTTCGGTTTCCGAGATGACTTCCCGGTTTTCTTCCTGTCCGGTTTCCTCGTAGCCGTCGCCCAGCTTTCGGGCTTCTTCGTCGAACGAGGCGGCTTCGGCTCTTTCCGACGTTTCTTCCGTCCGTTCGGCGGCGGCTTCGCCCGCGGCATCCGGTTCCGGCTCGGCAGCCGTGCCCGGGATAATATGAAAACCTTTCAAATCTTCGGCGTTTAACGGCTGCGTTTTAGCGTAATCGGTTTCAGTCGTGTCCGATTGATATTCGGAATCGGAGATGTAATCATTCGCGGGACTCGTTTCGATCATTTCATCGTCCATTCCCGCATCGCCGTATTCGCTCCCGATTTCCGCACTTTGATATTCGGATTCGGTCGCTTCGGGCCGCTTTTCGAATTGAAGCGTTTCGGCGAAAGTATCAACCGGCGGCGGAGCGCTTTCCGGCGCTTCGCTCTGCGGCGTTTCCGGCGCTCGCTTGCTCTGATTCAATAATTCGGTCACTTTATTGACCAGCTGGCGGATCGATTGAAAGGGTTTCGTTAAAAAATCATCGGCCCCCGCATCTTTTGCCTCGCTCTCGTCAAACGGCTCGAACGAGCCGACCAGCAAAATCACGGGAATATTCTGCGTTTCTTCGGTGCGCTTGATAATGCGGCAGACTTCGTAGCCGTTCAAGCCCGGCATATTCACGTCAGCCATTACTAAATCGGGTATAAATTCGTCGAATTTGCGCATCGCCGAATCGCCGTCGCCGACCGAAATCACCTCGATTCCTTCATCGGCAAAAGTTAAATTTACAACCTTCTGAATTGTTATTGAATCATCTGCCAACAGCAGTTTGCGTTTTGACACAGGCACTCGCTCCTTACAAGAATAGGCAATAATATTTTATCGAAAAAATCTTTCGGTTTGAAACCTAACACCGGTTTGTTTGCAAAGCAACAAGTACGATTAAATAATTTCTAAAGGGCAGGTAAATCCAAACCGAAAATAAATATCGAACCAAAACCTGAAAATCTGAAAAAGAATCTTGCGTTCAATTAGTTTGCCGGATAAACATTCTGAGCATCGTTTGCAGCTGCGCGTTGGTAAATGGCTTCGGCAAAAATGCTACGGCGCCCGCCGCAAAACTGTCCGACGAAAGCCGCGAATTCTGTTCCGCCGTCATCATAATCACCGGAACTTTCATCAGACGTTTTTCCGACTGCATATAACGTACCAGCTCCGTGCCCTGAATATACGGCATCACGACATCGAAAATCGCCGCGATAAAAGTTTCGCCCGACTGCAGAACCTTATAAGCTTCTTTGCCGTCGCGCGCCGTTATAACCGCGTAGCCTTCCTTCTCGACGATTGCCTTCACCAGCCGTAAAATCGCCGGATCATCGTCGGCAACCAAGATTTTCGCCTGTCCGTTTTCCAAAGTTTCGCTCATTTTTTAACAAAAATTTTTACTCTTTCTCCGACTAACAACTTATTCTAACAAAGTTTGTCGATTTTACGAACGGAACTAAAGGTTTTGAGTCGCGTCTTCAGGCGGCTTTTCGTTTCAATGCCTGTAAATCGTCGGCGTGACAGGAGCCGCCTGAAGGCGGGACTCAAAACTCGGGCTTTACGTGTTTAATGCCAATTCTGCCGCTAGTTTTATCGCCGCTTGCATACTCGAAGATTCGGCTAAATTTTTGCCCGCGATGTCGAACGCCGTGCCGTGGTCAACCGACGTGCGGATCAGCGGCAGCCCGAGTGTGACGTTGACGGACGCGCCGAACGACAGACATTTGACGGCAATCGTCGCCTGATCGTGATAGCACGAAACGACGCCGTCGAACTCGCCCTTGAATCCGCGCAGAAAAATCGTGTCGGGCGAAAACGCGCCCGCGACTTCGATGCCGTATTTTTCGCGGCATTCCTGAATCGCCGGCAGGATTTCGCGCGCTTCTTCATCGCCGAACATGCCGCCTTCGGAAGCGTGCGGGTTAAGACCGGCAACCGCCAAACGCGCTTCTCTTTTTAAGAGCACCGAGATTTCGCGGTGCGAAAACCTGATCAGTTCGACCAACCTTTCCTTTTTCACCAAACCAATCGCATCGCGCAAACTAACGTGCGTCGAAAGCAGCACGACGCGCAATTTTTCGGCAAAAAACGACATCGCAAATTCTTTCGTGTTCGTCAGATGAGCTAAAAATTCGGTATGCCCGGGAAAATCGTAACCGCCCAGGTGAATCGCCATTTTGCTGATCGGCGCGGTCGCAATCGCGTTGATTTTTCCCGCTTGCCAAAGCCCGACGGCTTCTTCGATATATTCGGCGGAAGCCTTTCCGGCAACGGCGGATTCTTCGCCGTAAGCGACCTCAGCAGAAATATTTTCCAAATCGTAAATTATTATTTTGTCCGAAGAGGACGGAATTTCTTTGTCTTTTTTAACGGTCAGAATTTCCGAATTTATTTTTAAATCGCGCGCCGTCCGGCGCAAAATTTGCGCGTCACCGATTATAACCGGCCGGCAGATTTTGAAAATATTTTTATCGATAAGCGATTTGAGAACAATTT
>Ga0126304_10001293_pt1 | contig 11626 bp, 8 predicted proteins | sample Plot25_FD_92538 | JGI IMG/M metagenome (GOLD analysis project Ga0126304, IMG submission 92538) | Serpentine soil microbial communities from UC McLaughlin Reserve, CA, USA - Plot25 | ecosystem: Environmental > Terrestrial > Soil > Grasslands | place: USA: UC McLaughlin Reserve, Lake County... | reverse complement strand
GGCATGATCAAGCAGCTCAGCGACTACGGCCTGCTCGGCCCCGACACGACCTACGTCCACTGCTGCCACTTCAGCGACGAGGAGTGGCGGCTGGTCGCCGAGAGCGGCGGCCGGATCTCGCTCGCACCGCAGGTCGAAGTGCAGATGGGTCACGGTTGGCCGCCCGTGATCAAGTCGATCGAGCGCGGCCTGCGGCCGAGTCTGTCGATCGACGTCGTCACGACCGTTCCCGGCGACATGTTCACGCAGATGCGCTCGGCCTTCGGGTCGGAGCGGGCGCGCGTGCACGAGAAGGCATACGAACCCAACGAGCAGGTGCCGAAGGAGGTCCTGACCGTCCAGCAGCTGCTCCGCATGGCGACAATCGACGGTGCGTACGTCGCCGGCCTCGAGGACCGCACCGGGTCGCTCACGCCCGGCAAGCAGGCCGACGTCGTCGTCATCGATGCCACCGCGCTCAACATGGCGCCGGTCATCGACCCCGTGGCGGCGGTCGTGCTGTGCGCTGACGTGTCGAACGTCCGCGACGTGTTCGTCGCCGGTCGCGCCAAGAAGCGGGACTTCCGGCTGCTGGCCGACGTCGACAAGGCACGCGCCGACGTCGAGGCATCGCGTGACTACCTCGTCGAGGCCGTCAAGGCGGAGCAGCCGGCATGAGCCAGCACCTTGTACGTCCAGCAACGGCGGCCGACTTCACCCCACCGGAGGGCTGGGCCTCGGCGGCAAAGTCGTTCCGGCGGTGGACGGTCGTCGGCGAGGAAGGCGGCGCCGTTCATACCGGGTTCGGCATCTGCGAGATGGATCCGGGCGGGTCGCTGCCGGCGCACGTCCACTCGTTCGAGGAGAGCGTCTTCGTCGTCGACGGGACCGGCGTGCTGGACACGTCCGAGGGATCGTTCCGGGTCTCCGCGGGTGACTACGGGCTGATCCCGGTCTGGGTGCCGCATCGCTGGCAAAATGACGGTGACGCCACGGTCCGGTGGGCGGAAATGCAGGGGCCGGTCCCGCGCGACCGCTACGGCGGCGACACCTTCCTCGTGCCGTCGTTGCCTCAGGCTGACCCGATTGTCGTCAACCCGCGAGACCCTCGCACGCGGCGGTTCGGCAGCATCACTCGCGACCACATGGATCCGTCGAGGCAGGGCCAGGACCTGCTGGAGGTGTCGGCAAGCATGCGCACCGCGCTCCTCGTCTACAGCGGGATCACGGTGAAGATGATGGTCGACTCCGACCTCGGCGCCCACCTGTCGACGATGTTCATGGTGCAGTACGACCCCGATGGCAAGGTCGGCGGGCACGATCACCCGTTCGAGGAGACGTACTACTTCCTCGAGGGGCGGGCCGAGGCGACGTTCGACCGCGAGCGCTACGAGCTCGGCCCCGGCGACGTGGCCTGGGCCGGTGCCGGCTGCGTGCACAGCTTCCGCAACCTCGGCGGTGGGCCGCTGCGCTGGCTGGAGACGCAGTCACCGCAGCCGCCGGGCCGGCACTCGTACCGCTTCGCTCGTGACCTCGACTACCTACGAGGAGTGCTCGGATGAGCAGCGGAGCAAGCGAGGAACGGAACGCGACAGCGAGCATGATCGACGCACGCAACGTGCTCGTGGTCGGCGGCACGGCCGGCATCGGGCGCGAGGTGGCCAAGCGATACGCCGACCAAGGCCGCACGGTGGTACTCACGGGCAGGGACGCCGGCCAGGCGGAGGCGGTGGCGAAGGAGATCGGCGGTGACGCACGGGGACTGGCCGTCGAGCTCGCGAAGCCCGACAGCATTGCCGGAGCACTTGCCGACATCGGCACCGTCGACGCACTCGTGCTCGTCGCGATCGACCGCGATGCCAACACCGCCGTGGACTATGACCTCGCTCGGGCGACCTACCTCGTCACGATGAAGCTCATCGGCTACACCGAGGTCGTCCACACACTGCTCCCCCACATGCACCCCGACTCCTCGATCGTGCTGTTCGGTGGGCTCGCCAAAGAGCGTCCGTACCCGGGCTCGACCACTGTGTCGACTGTCAACGGCGGCGTCAGCGGCCTCGTGCACGCGCTGGCCGTCGAGCTCGCACCTATCCGGGTCAACGCGCTGCACCCCGGCATCGTCGGGGACAGCCCGTTCTGGTCCGGCAAGGCGGAGGCGATCGAACGCGTCAAGGCGCGGACACCGACCGGCCGCAACGTCGCCATGGCCGACGTCGTCGACGCCGTCGACTTCCTGGTCCGCAACCGGTCGGTCAACGGCATCGACCTTTATGTCGACGGCGGGTGGCTGCTGCTGTGACCGTCGGCTTCGTCGGAACGGGCCGCATGGGTGCGGCCATGGTCGGCCGGTTGTGCGGTGCCGGCGAGTCCGTCGTCGTCTTCAACCGCTCCCGGGACAAGGCCGAGGCGGTGGCCGTCCGGCATGGTGCCCGCGTCGCCGACACGGCGCGCGACGCGGCCAATGGTGCCGATGTCGTGCTGGTGTCGCTCGCCGACGACACCGCAGTGCTCGGGACGTACGAGGGTGATGCCGGACTGCTCGCCGGAATCCGTGACGGCGCGGTCGTCTGCGACACCAGCACGGTCGATCCGGAGACCATGCGTCAGCTCGCCCCTCAGGTCGCCGCGCGTGGCGCGACGCTGCTCGACACTCCCGTGTCGGGCAGTGTGCCGCTGGTCGAGCGTGGTGAGCTCACCGTCATGGTCGGCGGCGACGCCGACGCATTGCAGCGCGTACTGCCGGTGCTTCAACACTTCGCCGCCCGGATCTTCCACCTCGGCGACACCGGCGCCGGCGCGACTATGAAGCTCGTCGTCAACGCAGCCGTCCACGCGCTCAACGTGGCAGTCAGCGAGGCGCTCGTGCTGGCCGAAAAGGCCGGGCTCGACCGGGCGACGACGTACGACGTGATCGAGGTGAGCGCGGCCGGTGCACCGTACGTGAAGTACAAGCGAGCGGCGTTCCTCCAGCCCGACGACACCTCGGTAGCGTTCAGCCTCGACCTCGTCGCCAAGGACCAGGAGCTCATCGATCGCCTGGCAGCACACGTCGGTGCCCGCATGCCACAAGGTGTGGCCAACCGTGACCTCGTCGCCAAGGCGGTCGGGGCCGGGCTCGGCGACCACGACCTCAGCGCCCTGGCGCAGTTCCTCAGGTGAGGTCGTGCCGCGCGCGGTCATGACGCCCGGATCTCGCTGGCCGAACGGTGCACGGGCCGAGACGTCCTGATCGAGCACCGCGCTCGGCTGGCCACTGCGCGCCGTGCCCGTCGACTGCATCCCGGCGAGAACCTGTATCTCGACCTCGCCGGTTTCCTGATCGACAATGCACTTACCACTGGTGTTCGACAGATGCTCAGTTTGAGGGCCCGTCGACGTGAGTTCGCCGCGCTGTTCTCCTGGGCCATCCCGATGCCACCGCCCTGTCCGTGCTCGGCGGGCTTGCCCCCATCGTCGACTCCGGGCCTACGCCGGTGACACCGTTTGCCACATCGGCGAGGCAAGCGGTGCTGCGACCAACACGATCAGATTCCATCGCGAGCGCGAGCTCATTGGCACGGCGTGGAGCCCTCGACGCGATGCCGACCGCTCTCGTCCTCGCGCTCCGTCGCAGCCCACACCGCATCGCTTGATGCTGTCCAGTTGCCTCCTCAGGCGGCCGGCTGGAGTGCCGGCCACGCGATCTGGGGGGAACGGTAGAAGTTGATGCCCATGACCTCCCAGCGCGGCCCCTGCAGGGCGAGCCGGGCGCGGAAGTCCTCCCAGTCGTGCGTCGACCAGGGCGACCAGCCCAGCTCGGCGATCGCCGGAAGCCGCGGGAAGGCCATCAGCTCGATGTAGCTGAGGTCGAGCAGTGTCTCCGACCACAGCGGCGCCTCCGGTCCCCAGACCGAGGATTCCTGGACGCCGTTGACGAAGGTGCCGGGGTTCCACTCGTACGCGTCCTGCACCTCGATGAAGCCGGCCCACTGCAGGCCGATGTCGGGAGCCGGCTCGCCCGGCGCGTACTTCATGTCCAGGTACGTGTGGTCTGCCGGCGACATGATGATCTGCGTACCGGTCGCGGCCGCTGCGGCGACGTCGGGGGCGTCCGACCCGGGGAACCAGTACTGCGCGACGGTGCCCTCTGCAGGCGCCTGCAGGATCTGGTGCCAGCCGATGGGCAGCTTGCCGTGGGACCGCACGATGGCCTGTGCCCGGTCCATGAAGCGGATGTAGTCCTCCAGGGGCAGCGTCTGGGCCTCGTCCCCGCCGATGTGGATGTACGACGCCGGGGTCAGCGCCGCAACCTCGCGGATCACGTCGTCGACGAACTGGTACGTGAGCTCGAGGTCGACGCAGAGCGAGCTGTACCCGACGGCGATGTCGAAGCGACGCGGCGGGGCGACGCCGTCGCAGTTGAGCTCCGCGTACGACGCGAGCGCGGCGTTGGTGTGCCCCGGCATGTCGATCTCGGGAATAACGGTGACGAAGCGGCTCTGCGCGTACGCGACGATCTCGCTGTAGTCGGCCTGGGTGTAGTAGCCACCCGGCGTGCCGCCGACCTCGAACTCACCGCCAAAGGTTGTCAGGCGCGGCCAGCTGTTGATCTCGATGCGCCAGCCCTGGTCGTCGGTCAGGTGCAGATGCAGTGTGTTGATCTTGTAAAGGGCGAGTTCGTCGATGTATTGCTTGACCTCCTCGACCGTGAAGAAGTGCCGGGCCACGTCGAGGTGCGCACCGCGGTAGGCGAAGCGCGGGAAGTCGACGATGCTGCCACCCGGCACCACCCACGGACCCGGCTGGCGCTCATCGGCCTCGATGGTAGGCGGCAGCACCTGCCGCAGTGTCTGGACGCCGGCGAACAGCCCGTTGGCGGTCTGGGCGCTGAGCACGACGCCGTCGGCGGTCACGTCGAGGTCGTACCCCTCCTGCCCAACACGAGGGTCGGCACCCGACAGGCGCAACTGGATGTTCCCCGGACCGAAACCGTCGGCTTTGGTCAACGGCAGCACGTAGCCGGTGGCCGGTCGCAGGATGTCCCGGAGGTAGCGGCCGACCGTCGCCGCCGCTGTCGAGCCGGGTGCAACGGCGATTCTGGTCGCCTGCGTAATCTGGAACGAGTCGCCCGGGTCGGCTTGGACCTCGGCCGGAACCGGGACGACGTCGCGGAGGCTCCCGGCTGAGGCTTGATCGACCCCGGCAGACGTGGTGGCTCCGATCACGATGCTGGAGAGAGCCATCGCCCCGACGGTGAGGGCCACCGCCGGTCGGCGGACACGAGTTTGATGGCGAGCAGACGAAGCGCGCATGATTCAGCTCCTCGTCGAGCTGCGGACAGACTTTCTTGGCTTCTTGCCAGATGAAATGCTCCGCAAACCTCGAACATGCTCAGCTGGTGCGGTAACAGAGCAAGAGTTTGCCCGAGCTGAATGTCGTGGTCCGTACCGAGCTTCTGCAGATGGCGGGCCGTCAGCGAGCCTAACAACGACCGGCCGCCGAAGACCGGGACGCCGATCTCGCGCAGCTGCCGGATCGAGTTACTCGATGAACGTGACCATCCGAAGTACCGGCTGTCGAGCCACGGCGCGTGTGTGGTGCGCCCGGTCGACGTCCGGCGGCGCACGTCCGAAAGCTGGTCATTGTCGGGTTCGGCTCCGCCCTTAGGTGGGTACACCACGACTGTGCCCTGGCCGGCGCGGGAGTTCCGGGCAGGGCACGGCCTCGATAACCCGGCCTTGATCCGGAATAAGGAGGTACAAAGATGTACATCGGTGGCGGGATAATCGCTCTTATCGTGATCATCCTTCTCCTGATCCTCATCTTCTAGGAGGCAGAACCGGCTTATCGGCCGGGCGGTCAGCAAGGTCGTGCGGCGCTTCTGGCGCCGACCCTCAGAGCGACGGCCCGCACCACCGACGTGGTGCGGGCCGCTCGGCGTTCTCACTGGCCCGCCATCAAGACCGGATGCTGCCACCGGCTGATCGCCGGCCAGGCGGCCGCCTGGCCCCGCACCTGCCGGTAGCTGCGGCCGCCGCCGCGCGTCAAGCGATCACCGAACGATGGTCTTCTCAAGGGCACAAGCACAGAGCTCGGGGTGCCGGGCCGTTGAGCACGTGCAACCAGACGGTCAGCGTCTTCAAGACCGGATAGATCGTGTCGTCAAGATCGCCGTGAAGGCCGCCGCAGCGATACGCCGCGTGCTTGTCTTCACGACGATCTTCACGACCGCTCGCGATGCCCTCACCCAACTGGCCGCAGCCTGGACAGCTGGCCGTCCTCCACAGTGACGGTCGGGTCGCTCGGTGGGGTCGTGGGCGGGTGGGCTCGGACGTCTGAGAACCAGGTCGTCGAGGAGTTCCGCGTGCCAGGCCAGATGGAAGACCGTCGTCGGCGGCGCCGGCACGGTGCGAAACACGAGGGACGTGACCACGCCGAAGTTGCCGCCGCCGGCACCGCGCAACGCCCAGAACAGCTCCTCCTCAGCGTCCTCGTCGCACCTGACGATGCGACCGTCGGCCAAGACGACTTCCGCTCCGAGTAGGCGGTCTGAGGTGAGGCCGTACTTCCGGCCCAGCATCCCGATTCCACCACCGAGCGTGAGACCCGCGATTCCTACCGACGAACCGCAGCCGGCGGGGATCGTGACGCCGTGTTCCTCCAGCGCGTCGTACAAAGCTCCGAGCCGATTACCGGCGCCGACCGTTGCAACCCCGCCCGCCACGGACACGGAATGCATGGGCGTGACATCGATGAGGAGCCCCTTGGTCGAAGAACGGCCGGCGACGGAGTGGCCTCCACTGCGCGTGGCTATCTCCAACCCGAAATGGCGCGCGAATGCGATCGCCTCGGCCACGTCTGCCTGTGTAGCGGCAAGAACGATCGCCGCAGGCCTGATGTTCTCGAAGCGGACCATCGCGGGCTTCCGCACCGCCTCGTAACCCGGCGAGCCGGGGGTGATGACGTTACCCTCGATCGCTGCCGCGAGCGCTGCGAGGTCCGGCACGGTGCACCACCTCAATGAGCACAGCCCACCTGTAGCCGCGAACGACAGTGCGCACGGAACTGTTCGCCCCGGACACACGTGCGATGGATCAAAGCCAGCAGACTGCCCGGCCCTTTGGAACCCCGCAGATGGCACGAACCAGCCTCCACTGAACCCGGCCGGTGAACCTCACGGGACCTCGGCCGCGTTTACCAGGTGGGCCACTTCATCAGGCAGCGCATCGAACCACCGCAGCACCGCCTCCTCGTAGTGGACTCCGAAGGACAATGTGGACCGGGTCCACACGTCCACACCGAGTTCGTCGAGGTCGGCCGCCAGTGCTCGATAGGAGTCGAGCCGGTTGCGGTGTTCCTCGGCTGAGCGGCGCAGGAGGGCGGCCACCTGCCTCTCGGGGAGCACCGAACCGAACGCCACCGCGAGCAGGAGCGGCACGCGTACGGTGTCGCCGGGAAGTCGTTCGGTCAGCCAGGTCCGAAAGATATCACGGCCCGATGCGCTGATGCGGTACGGCCGGGACTCCCGAACGCCGCGCGGACCTGGCTCTACGTGTCCCTCGGCCTCCAATACCGCGAGCTCACGGTAGACCTGGCTCCGGGTCAGGCTCCAGAAGTCGCCTATGCGCTGCTGGGCCACCCGGACCAGTTCGGCACCGGTGAGTTCGCCACCACTGAGGTCGAGCAGTCCCAGCAGCGAGGCTGCGGTCGCGTTCATGGCTCTCCCGTTGTCACGCCGGTGCGTCTGGCACCTTGACAGTCCACTGTGGACGATACAACATGGACCCAACTGTCCACAGTGGACAATTGACTGGAGGGTCGAGATGTATCAATCGCTTCGTACCATCGACGGCTCCCGCGGGCGCACCGATGTGATCCTGACCCGTCAGACGCCGGCGGACCCCTACGCGCGCATTGGGGACGCCGAGCGGGACGAGTTCGTCACGCTGCTTGGCGACGCGGCCGCCGAGGGATACCTCACGCCGGACGAGCTCGAAATCCGCCTCGAGACCGCACTGACGGCCCGGACGCATGCCGACCTGCAGTCGCTTCGCGCAGACCTGCCCCCCGAGTGGTTGGCCCTGCGCCACCGCCGGGCAGTGGCCCATGCCTCGCGAGGCTCCGCCAGGGCGGCATTGCGACCGCGCGTCTCCGCATACCTCGGGGTGATGGCCGTACTCGTTGGCATCTGGCTCGGCATAGGGATCGTTACGGGTGCCTGGTATCCCTGGCCGATCTGGCCCGCGCTCGGCTGGGGCATCAGCGTGGCTGGGCAGGTGCGCTCGGCCTTGGCCAGACCGGCAACCTGAGTCCGGCTCGACGCCCGGTTCTCTGTGTCACCGATGTGGGTGGGTCTGCGTCCAAGCGCATCTAGCATCCGGGCATGAATGTCCAGGCTGCCGCACACTGGGAAAGGACATGGAACCGTGCCTGGCCGGACATGACATGGATGCCATCGCGGCTCTCCACTCCGACGAGGTCGAGTACCGCGCGTTTGGCCTTCCGTGAGTGCGGCATGACAACGGAGCAGGGCCGGTTGACACTCGGGGCTCGTGTCTCGCGGCGTTCACCCCAGTCTGGCCGCGAGCGACGGAGACGCCATCGTCCGGAGTCGGGCAAGTCCCAGCGCGGTGCTGGCAGCACCCGTGGCCGCGCTGTCGAGGTCTTCCGTGACGCATGCATCGACTGCCGTACGAACGTACGGATCCTGACTCAGGTAGTAGGCGAGCTCGCCGGCGAACAGGTCGCGCTCATCCTCGCCAGCACCGGGCAGGAGCGTTTCCAGGACTGCGGTGGCATGACCCGGCGACTGGGCGGGCAGATAAGCCGCCAGTCGTTCCTCCGCGCTGAGGGATACGCCTCCCCCAGGCAGAGGCGGAGCCACAGCGGGGAGCGGACGGGCGAGCAAGGCGTCCGCGTTCACGATGCCGGCCCCGTACCGGGAGCTGTCCCAGCCGGCGGGCCGGCGGGCCGTCTTGCGGACGAGGTCGATGAAGACGGCCTGCAGCGCGGCCTTGCCGTACTTCGCGATCAGGTTCTCCCGGCCGTGGTGTGCGAGCCACAGCGCCGCCACACCGGCCGTGAGTGCAACCGAAAACGAGGTGCCCGAACTTCGCCCTACCGAGTACACCGGTCCGGTCGGCCCTTTTCGGGCCTGGGCCGTGTGGACGCTCTCACCGGGCGCACTGACATCGACCAGCTGTCCATGAGACGACCCACTCCACGGCTCGTCGCGGATGTTGGTCGCGGCGACGGCCACGACCTCGGCGTAATTCGCCGGTGAGACCACGAACCCGACCTGGTTCCCGGCTGCCGCGAGTACCAGGAGCCCGTCGTCGATCGCCGCGTTGATCGCCGCACGGAGGGCCGGTGAGAACCCGACTCCACCGAGGCTCATTGTGATCACATGGCAACCCCGCTGCCGTGCGTACTCCACGGCCCGGGCGACATCGCCGTCGAATACCAGCACGACGCTGCGAATGGCGCGCAGCGGGACAAGGCTCGAGCCTGGCGCCGACCCGGTCACGGCGCCGGGATCGCGGCTCATCACCACGGACGCGGTAGCCGTCCCGTGTCCCGGGTTGTCCAACCACCACCAGCGCTTCGTGAGCGGATCTGTGGCGTCGTTGTCGTTGTCGAGCAGGTCTCTCTGTCGCGCTGCGTCGAGCCCTGGCTGCAGCTCAGGCTGCGCCGTGACGCCAGTGTCGGGTTGCGCCACCGTGATCGCGGCACCGCGGGCGGGCGATCGTGTCCACGCGCCGGGAACACGCATGCCCTCTAAGGCCCATCGGGAGTTCTCGGTCCCTGCTAGATGTGCGGACTGCGAGCCTGCACCCTCGGCGGTCGGGTCCTGCGTGTTGAGGTCGTACCCCCCGACCGGCGGGTACATCGCCCCGGACGGCAGGTCGGGATACACGTCGTAACCGGTACGCCTCATCAACTCCCGCGACATCTCGAAGGCCCGGGCCCTGCGCTGGTCGTCAGTCCCATTTCTCAGGCTTCCAGTCACGCCGTAGTAGCCCTCCAGCTCGGGCGCAGGCGAGGTTTCGGAGTCAACATCGAACAGAGGCTCGACCGCCCAACCGCGGCCGAGCGTTCGGCGCACCTCACGCCGAACCGTCGCGCGGTCCGCATCGCCGGCCGCGACAAGGAAGCGCAGCCGGGTCGGGACTTCCATCGCAGGTGCCCGTACCAGCGTGGCTCCGGGTTGGACCCCCCATCCACCCGATGGGAGTGGGCCCAGGCGCTCGCGCCGGTTCGCGACGAGCGTGCCCTCGTGGTATCCCATGAGTCGGAGCCGGAGGGAGCCCGTGCCGGGGTTATTGATCGTCGTGGCCCGGTCGTCGCGGACGTCGACCGACGCCACCGGTCGGTCGTCGAGATAGACATCGGTGCGGTCCATTCCGGCGGTCGTGACGGTGAGCTTCAACGTTCCTCCCGACGTCACCGTCGCGTCATCGATGTCCAGCCTGCGCATCGGCCGCTTGTCGAGCAGGTCCGCGGCGTGGGCGATCATGTCGTCGTTGGTGCCGTCGATATCGCGTCGGGTCAAGTGGTGTCGTTCGTCCGGCACGACACCGAGATCCTCCACCGGCGTGCCCGCGGCTTCGGCGACTCGCAGCGTCCGCCGGATCGAGACCCTCATGTCGACCCCGGCCGGCAGCGCGCGATACGGAGATCGGATCCGTCCGCGTGTGCTCATCAGCTGGCTCAGCAGGCTGTGGGTCCACACGTTTGCGCCGCCTGCGCCTGTGTTCGTGTCGACTCCCAGGACCGCACCGATGCCGTGGTCCTGGAAGCCGGCGGCGAAGATGTCCGTCGCCGAGTAGCACCGAGCATCAGTGATCAGCACGACAGGCCCGAAGTACCGCTGCCCCACCACGTTGGCCCGGTCGTATGGCGTGATCGAGAAGGCATTCGAGTGGAGCGCGCCGGTTTCGACTGCCTGCTCCATCGACGGCAGCCACGGGCCGAGGTCGATGCCATCCTGACCGTGATCATGCTGTCGGCAGAGTTCCGCGTTCAGCGATGTGGTGATGAACTGTGTCGGCTCCGGGGTGATGACCGCCGGCGTCAATGTCTGCAGGATGAGCTCGCTGGCCCAGATGTGCCCGCCACCGTTGCCCCGAACGTCGATGATCAGTCCTCGGTGTGGCAACGCCTCGACGAGCCGGACGAACTCCGCCACGAACCCATCGGGATCGCTCACGTTGAACGTGAAGATCCGAAGGTATCCGTACTCGGTCTCGTCGACGGTCACCGGGCGAGCCCGGAAGACCGACGGCAGACTCGTCCGGATCTCGCCCGGAGTCGGGCCCGGCTGGTCGGTGCCAGGTGTGAGTTCACTGGCCGCGACCTCCGGCGCGAACAGCAGCTTCCGGGCTCGGTAGGCCTCGTCCTGATCGAGGTCCAGGCCGATGGCTGTACTGGTCTCGTCGATGCGCGCGTCCTCTGCCGTCGCAGGTGGGAGATTCGGCGCCACCAACCAGGGCTGGCGCAACTCACCGGCCGTGCCGTCCTTCTGGAACCCGATGAGCACCCAGTCCTCGTCCGGATACCGGTGGATGCGCAGCGGACGGATCGTCAGCGACTCGACACCGCGTGCGTGCCGAGCGGCGTCGTTACTACCCGCGTACCGCGTCGCGTTCAACTCGATGGCACGCTC
>Ga0126304_10001292_pt1 | contig 11631 bp, 9 predicted proteins | sample Plot25_FD_92538 | JGI IMG/M metagenome (GOLD analysis project Ga0126304, IMG submission 92538) | Serpentine soil microbial communities from UC McLaughlin Reserve, CA, USA - Plot25 | ecosystem: Environmental > Terrestrial > Soil > Grasslands | place: USA: UC McLaughlin Reserve, Lake County... | reverse complement strand
TGTGGATTATATGAGATAAACTTCTTCGTATGTCATGTAAAGTGATGATAATAGTTTCTGCTTATCATCATATAGTATTTGTGGTGGCACTATAGTCTTTATTTATCTTGGTTACGATACTTTCTAACTACCAGATAGATCCATAAGCACATTTCGCGGAGCTCCAAAAGAAATAAAACTACTGATGATGATGGTGATGATGATGAGGATAATATTCTGTTAGATTATTACTACATGAAGATTCGTCATCTTAGTTGATCTCAGGTTGGATTGCCACATGTCAGCTTAAGTATTGAATTATTATATTCTCTTATCTGCTCATCTTTGCAGGTCTCATAGAAGAATTGTATTTGTCTATTGCGATACACATAAATTTGAATAATATATAATTCTATTACCATAGATATCTAACTTAGTTCTGCTGCGAGTTCTGGCCTTTGTTGATTAATCATTTTTGATATTCCCTTCATGTAATTTTGTGCAAAGGTAGTAACAGGTTGTGAAGAATACCAAATACATCCAAGCACTTTGCAATCTTTACAAGTCATGGCTATATCCCATTGTGGTACACTCCAAATTTCATCTATGCTCTTCTCTAACAGATTGTAAATGTTTTCACTCTTATTAAATTTCCAACATGGAACCATAACTGTTCCATTACCATTAACAAATACACTTTTCCATACTCCACACTCATCAAACACGCCTCGTCCATATTTGATTATTTGCTCAAAATATTGTGATGGTATGATAATCCTAGGAGAAACATGTTTTTTACCGTAATCCAGTATACTTTTGCATACTTTAATCATTGTTTGCCGATCTGGTAGAAGAGAATAATTAACATCAGATCTGTCTTCGACAAATGTAAAAGAGACTGCATTTGAACCCAGTTCTTTAGCCCTATCAAAATAAGACTGGTCAATAAATTCTTCAGTATTGTATTTTGTTATAACGCTATTAAAATAGTGAGGCACTTTATGCTCTGTTAAGAGATTTAAATTATCCATTACCCTTTGATACATTTGTGAGGAAACACCTCGTACTTTACAATATGGTTCTTCAAATACTGAATCAATACTACATGTAACAAACTCAATGTATTTCTTTAATTCATTAAGGTCAATGGTATGAAGTAGAGAGCAATTAGAAATCAATGTAATAGGTATATTCAGCTCGTAAAGATATCGGACAAGTTCCATAAAATCAGGACGGCTAGTAGGCTCACCACCCTCAATAATAGACCATATGCAATACTTAGAAACCTTGTCAAAAATTAATTTCCATTTCTCTGTTGACAAATCATTTTTCTTGGCAAATTGAATCTGACCAGTCTTATCAGAGTCACCAAATGGGCACATTGGACAATAAAAGTTACAATAATGTGTTAAACTGAAGACGGCGATCAACGGTCGCTTGCGCCCTATTACTCTATTACCTGACCACTTTCCAAGAAGTTTGATTGTACGTATAGTATCTACAACCAAGGTTATAATCAGATGATAATACGAGTATATATTAAACATTTTTTATATGCAAGTGATTTTTAGTTGTTTTAAAAATGAGCAGTTAACCTCAAATAATGACTCGGATAACGTATCTCAAAAGTGTTTGATAAGTATTTATAATTCCAGTTTTTTATAGCAAATCATTCAGATTGAGGGGGTTCAACAGGCTTCACAAAATATTTTTTTCTTTTATCAAAAAATCAATGGTGTCTTTAATTATGTAGATTAACAATAACTTTATAATGATAATAGCAGTGCCTTGGTAGCTCAGTTAGGAAGAGCATTGCCTTGGTATGGCAAAGATCGCTGGTTCAAATCCAGCCCAAGGCTTTTCAATAAATATACTATCTATGATTGCAATGAAATTTTTTGAACATCAATATCTATATCTTTCTTGTATTTTTACTATCTAGTTCTTCCTTTATTCTCTTGGCCAAACCATATATTGAAATTAGTTTATTAGTAAAACATCTTGCATCTAGTTTAGTGAATATTTTTTAAATTTGTCATAATAATGCTCAAATGCTGTCAAAAAGCAAATCTTGACTTTATTATATCTCTCTTTCTTATTTCTCTATATAATTCAAAGTCATTGATATTTGGCATTTTAACATCAAGAAGTAATAAATCATAATGACTAGTCTTATAATTTGACGATGTTTCTATAGGGTTGTTGAATGTATCAACTTTAAATTCATCATCTTCGTCACATTCTAAACCTATCTTCAGACTTGGAGCAATATCAGGTTCGTCCTCTACAATGAATATTCTCTTCTTATAGTTGCTGTTCTTGGTTGATTGATTATGTATGCCCAGTAGTTGTTATCACATTACAATATAAAAGATAATTAATTCATATAAAGTGAATAAGTTCTTTATTAAAATTATTTGAAATTCTGAAAAATGTCATTTAACCTATAGTTTGAATATATGCATCACTTTAGACTTCACTGATACTGATAGTTATTTTAAAAGATACTATTTTCACTAATGACATACTTGATGGCCATTTGGTTGAATGTCTTCACTACTAAGAATCTATACACACAAAATCAGTAATCATTGGGAGGAAAGAATAAATTTGGCAGAAAGTCCCTTGAAGTTAGAATGATTGATGCAGAAATCATAAGCAGCACTTTGAATAAATCATAAACACTTTTTACTAAGATAAAAGAACTATTGAAGCTATATTATTATATAATAAAAATAGAAGATGTTTGTTTAAATGAGATTTCTTATATGTCAAATATGCGGTGCAGTCTATTTGTGTGAAACAGGTGCTGAGGGCCATATAAAAATGACAAGCCACTCGAAATTTCGAGAAATAGTAAATTTATGATAATTAAAAGAGCGATAAGAAGAAAGCAATGATTGTATGATAGTTACAGTCAAGGAGAGTAAGTTATTGTGGCCTTTGAACTCTTAGGTAGACTAAGGCATACCTGCTTCCCGCCTTCCATCCCATATGGTGAATAAAAGGTGGAAATATTTAGTATATGATGACTGAGTGTGGAAAGAGGTAAAGGAGAGTTAGTTTTATTGGTATGAGTCTTTAGCTAATAAGACAAGTTATTCAACTAAGGTTAAGGATCTTAATGTTAGCAAATATAAGCAGACACTTTGGGATAAAATAGACGATATGCTAGAAATAACTAGTTATAATGTTGCTAAAATTAAACAAGATTTACTTTACGAAAATGATAGTATGATAATAACAAGTAATAGCAGAAAATAGATTCTCTCCACATACTATAATTTAACTACAAACAAAACTTTTCAATTGATCAAAAGAGTAGAAAGTCTTTGTTTCGGTCATCAAGATATATTATTGATTGATGAAACATATTACGTTTTAATTTATTATAATGTATTTCATTTTATTCCCTATTCTGATCTAGGAGTTGTATTCAATAACTATTTGTTAGTGAATACATATATTATTATCAGGTTGATCTTACAAAGGTCATGGTGGTAAGCACTTTCCAAATATATAATGGTGATATTGTTTGGTTATAGCACAGAGACAAACTATTCTTAATATGTATAATTCAGGAATTGTCCCAGAGGTGATAGCACTTCAAATGGATAAAAGCAAAGAGGAAATTATTCAAATTATAGACAAAACAAAAGCAGAGGAAGAGAAGAAGAAGAAGAGAAACAAGGTAGGGTTATCATTGTCGTCATCAGAAGTCAAGGTCAAAAAAGATTCCAACATTCCACTAATAACCAAAGTTTACTTCGATAAGACTGTCAATATAGATTATGCCATAAAAAATGCACAATCGAGAATGTGGAAGGCTCTAACGGTAAAGTCTGACTTTAATATTTCAATGGAAGAGACACAGGATGCTCTAAATAATTATGCAGAATCTAAAGCTACTTTTGTGATTCTGCATATAGACCTTGTGGATTCCACTAAATTATCAATGACTCTTCCTGTAAATAGGCTCGTTACAATAATTCAGGCATTTTCTCAAGAAATGTCCGTGATACTAGCAGCATATGGTGGTTATGTGTTAAAGTATATAGGAGATGCAGTTTTGGCATTTTTCATTGTAGATTCTCCCAATAACTTGTATCTACGTTGTATTAATGCATTGGAATGTGCATGTTCAATGATCAAAGTAGTTCGTCAAGGAATAAATCCTATTTTAAATCAGTATGACTATCCTGAGTTAAGAGTAAGAATTGGTATTGATGTGGGTGAAAATGCAGTAGTTCAATTTGGATGGGATACTCACACATCAGATGGAAAAGTGATTATGAAAAACCCTCATTTTGACATTTTAGGTTATACTATAAGCATTGCAACCAAAATGACTGCTTTTGCAAAACCAGATCAAATTGTAATAGGCCAATTAGTATATGATGTATTAGAAGATAAGCAATCTACATTTAGACTTATGCAAATTAATCCACAAATTTGGGATTATTTTAGTAACAATACAGGAGGTATTTATCATCTATATAGTAGCTTAAACGAAAGTGAATATAAAGAATATACTGATAGTAACCTGAGAGACAGGTAAATTCACCTCTACTCCTGTTAATCTTCCTCAAAATATTAGTAATGGTAAATCAGTTGTTGTTGCTGCTATATATATATATATATATACACACTTCTAGAATCGCGATTATGCTGTCTCAACATGTTGCTCGTTAGCATATGCTGAAGCTCTTGTTGAGAGCTAATACCATTCCACATTCTTCGTGTTTAAATTGGTTTTCGGAAGATATTGAAAATTGTTTCGTACGCATATGATTTATGACTTCCATAATTTAAGTCAGCTCTGTTAACTGACAGTTAGTTCCAAAATTCCAGGATTTCATTATTTTATCAATAGCAGATCCTCTGATTACGTACTTGAAGTCCTAATGTAACCTAAAAATACCCATTAGATTTGATCTTACCGCTCATACCTTGGTTAGCTGAAATTATATTTATGTAACTAGCTATTTTGACTTTGTTTATTGATATGATTATATCCCAGCTAAGAAAAATTGTATATTTTCAAAAACTATTACGACCCTATTATAATAGATACTCTGAATTCAAATACCATTCAGTGGTAAGAGTTGGAAACAGATGATAACAGAGATAAAGAAGAGATAGCAATGATAACAAAACTGGTATCAAATGATAACAAGAGGTAACAGCTTTAAGCTTCTCTATACCATATATTTCTTGAAGATACAAAATATATATGACAATATTAAAAGACAAGAAAGAGAAAGACTTGTACTAGACCTTTACTAAAATCAAGGTAAGATTTATCGTGAAATATCTAAGGAATCAAAAATATCGCCACATGATATAGGAGTTGTTTTGAATAAGGCAGTTGAAGAGAAGGAAGAATCGAGAAGAAGGAATAAAACAAGGAGATAATGCTGGCAACAAAACAAGAACAAGAACATCAATGTCTATCTCTATCTACCCAAGCATACAAACTTTTTTCTGATAGAAAGACTCCATTAGAAGTAGCGATTGAACTAAATCTAAGAGTCGGAGGCAATTAAATTCTACAAAGAGTATTAGAAGCTAAAATAACTACACAATCTGATATACTGCTTTGATATTAGAAGATGCTGAAAAGCTTTACAATAAATTAACAACAGAACTGACAAATATGGTTATGACGACAACAACAGTCCAATATAGTTTTAGAGAATTTTGCTAATTGCAAAACAGATAATTCTATTATTCTTAAGGAATATATGGCAATATGTTATTTTAGTACTGCTTGAACCCTTTTCCAACGTGGGTTCACATGATAACAAGTTCAACAACTACACATAAATCATCATGAAATATGATGAGACAACCATTCCTTTGCTGCTACGATCTCTTCTTGGCCTAATTCATGTCCGCTCTTTTGCCAGTATATTGAGACATTTGCATGTGCTTTCTTAAATATATCAAAAAGATTCTCAGTATTTTGTCTTGAGACTATTGGATCCCATTTTCCAGCACAAATAAAGATATTTTTACTAATAAGATTTGGTAGTGTATCTGGTATAAATGGCACCATAGGACGAAAGAGAATAGCAGTAGAAAGGATTTCTGGATGCAGTAATAGTAGACTAGATGCTATATTTGCACCATTAGAATAACCTACTGCTATTATATGTTCTAAATCAAAACTATAAAGCTTAGATGCATTTTCTATAAAATCTGCTAGTTCATTAGTTCGAAATTTTAAATCTTCAATATCAAAAACTCCTTCAGATAATCGACGAAAGAAGCGAGGCATGCCATTCTCTAGTACTTTTCCTAGTGGACTGAGAATAGAACCATTAGCAGGGCTCAACATCCTTGCTATTGGAATTAAATCGTTTTCATTCCCTCCAGTTCCATGTAATAATAGAAGAGTTGATGAGTTTCCTTTACTATTATTTGAGGGGATAAATTGATGAATAAATCCTAGCTGAGTTTTTTTCTTGTCGTCCATTTTTTAATTCTCCTCCACCTTAAGGGACTCCATTACATCTTCATTTCCTTTCTTGGGCATACGTACAGGAGGCAGGATTTTCTCTAGGTCTTTGCGCATAGATTCAAGCCAAGGAGGAAGAACGAGACGTGTGCCGAGATCCTCAGCTTTTTCGTCTACCATAAATCCAGGAGGATTAGTAGCAATTTCAAAAAGTACACCACCTGGTTCACGGAAATATACAGAATGAAAGTAAAATCGATCTATCACAGGAGTTGCATTTAATCCAGCTCTGACTATACTGTGACGCAGGACCTTTTGTTGTTCATCAGTAGGCGTGCGCCACGCCACATGATGGACTGATCCGATCCCTATAACGGCCTTTTGTGTATAAGGCAGACAAAGAACATCAACAATATTAGCTCCTCTTATTTCTTTTTCTTCTTCTTGAGCAACAACAGTAGCAGCAGCTGCAGTAGGAATTTCATAACGGAAGCGGCTTCCATCCTGATGCGTGGGAATGAATCCTAACTCATCAGTCAAAACAGAAGCAGTACGTTCGTATCCTTCTTCTGATAGAGTTACTGAATAAAAACCTCTTATGGCCTGTTCAATAGGAATTGGACCTTCTTTCCATACATTAACACTTCTGTCTTCTGCAGATTTATGTGCTACAAGTTCTAATTCTAGCCCATCTGGGTCATGTAGAGTTATTGCTTGTTCGCTATCATCAAAACGCTTGTAAGGCCCACGAAACTCTATTTGTTTGCTCTTAAATCTATCTATCCAATAGTTAATGGAATTCTCAGGAATCAGAAAAGATGTAGCAATCACTTCACTAGTTCCCCGATGTCCTCTAGGTGCATCTGGCCAATGAAAGAAAGTAAGAATTGTACCTGGACGTCCTAACTCATCACCATAGTAAAGATGGTACGAAGTTGGGTCATCTTGATTTACTGTTAGTTTTACAAATCGAAGTCCCAAATTATTAGCATAAAAATCTATGTTTCTCTGTGGATCGCTAGTTATCGCTGTGACATGATGTATTCCAAAAACACCTTTGTTGCTCATATTGTAGTTGTTACTATTACTTTTACTCCTATTCTTTCTTGCTCTTGCTTTTTGCATTACTACTTCTTCTTCTGATAATGTTCTAACAAATGTTGTATATATACACAAAGATATTAGGTACTCAAATCGTTTTTTCGTTGCCATAATTGGCTAATGAACATAAAAAGTCATAAATAAAATAAAATGTAGTTCTTATAACATTATGAGGACGCTATTTTGAAACCAAATTCATCAACAATTCTATAGAATCCTGAAAAAATTTCAATGACCGGTATTAATTACGATGGTCACCTTTGAATATAAATATACCACGAATACCAATAATTATATAAAATGATTCTAATGAGAATGCAAGATTGAACTACACAGTCCTTGCATACATCATATCTGCAAGATTAGCCTCTTGAGTGGAATTATGAGACACATTTGACTATATTTTGCAACCGATAGAGTGATATTAATTGCAAAAGTGATCTATAATAACAATTATTATATGTGCAGCCAAAGCTAACTAGTTGCCTGATGTTAAATGGTTTTCATAGAAGATTCTGGAAGTGTTTTTGACGCACAACTTGATATGGTATGGAAACTGGGTGAAGCACATATAAAAGAAGGAAATCGGATTCATCCTAGTACAAGAAATGCTAACACTGAGATATTAAATGAAATTACTTTTATCAATAGCTGGGAGCAAGTCGACGATGCTAACGGTCAAAATATTAGAATGAAAATAAAAGGAACAATATATTACCCGTTAGGAATTGCATTTGAAATTCTTGGAGGACTGTTTGCTGATTCCAAATACTTTGTCTATTATATACCTATAGACAATAATAAAACAGGTGTAACAGTAGTTGGAGATTTCAAATCCAATATAATTCCTGGGGACGAAATAAAGCCAATAGTCCTTGACTTTTCAGAGAGAGTATTTAATGAAGATGTTGCTTATTTAAAAACAATGATACAGAAGAAAAATCATTAACTTTTGTGTTTTCAACGTTAGAAATTGATGTCTTACTCTAATTGGATATTTTATTCATCATCATATATCATATCAGTGTGTATCTTTGTCCTCTTACACCCATTTGCTTAAAGTAAATGGAACAATTTTGCTTTAATATGATATGCTAAGCTATCTCTATATCTCTATATCAAAGTCTTTATAATAGACTTAATTGAGAAAACATATTTATTTTTAACTAATTCAGAGTCTTTAAGCAAATGCAGAACTTCTAAATCGTACATGTATGGCATATCTTATGAGATGAATGTTAACAGCTTTAAAATCTTGCCATGTAATATTATATTTAAGAAGATAGCAGATATATCACGAATTGACATCCTCTCTATCTCCGATTTCATGTATAGTCTTTCCATGATTATAGTAAGATTGATAACTCGCTTCTTTCTTTCTTTGCTGATTGTCAATGTTATTTTTTCTATATACTATGATGATTTACCTAAGACTGACATTTTATTGATCCCTGATACCATTTCGTTACCGTCTAATGTCACCTGATACCTTCTAAATGGAAACCTTCGTAAAACACTTCAATTTGAACACTTTTATATTCTACAGAATCAAACGAACATTTTTATCTATTAGTTCTATATATAAAGTCATTTTATAATATTCTATAAGTGTAATTGAATACTGAAAATGATAAGCCTTATATAGCGTTCCTTTTAGAGGTAACATTATCTCTTCACTTGCTAATATCAACCCAGACAGTTGATGAGTAAGAGGAGAACTTGTTACAGTTGCAGATGATGTTGAAGAAAATTGGAGGGAAGTAACAGCAGCAGCATTCAAATCAGAAATATTATTTACTATATGAAGGAAAGTCCTTCTTATCTTGATATGTTCCTACTCTTTTATGTGAAGTATTTGCTTTATCGTTACTCTATAAAGAATCATATGATGATGTAACTGCTGGTCCTTAACCAGTATACTCTGCGGGTAACGAAATTACCACACGAATTACGCGTTTGACAGCGTCACACAGTCATAGTCACAGCTGAAAGTATTTTGACCCCGAGAGGCATAGTATTGTATTTTTAAGAAGGCGATTGACCGTTATCTTTGCTTTAACTAAACCATTTCACCCAGAAAAGTTCATTGCCGTCAGGAGCAGAATCTACAAGATAATCTGGCGGTTTGTTAAGATATGTGCTATTAACCCTGACCATGGTACTTACAACATAATTAAAAGACTGAGGATTTCCTATAAAAATAGGGTCGACAAATACTTGAACTTTATTTTTAGGCATATCTGAAATTTTTGATAATGGAAGGGTATAAGAACTATCAGTATTGTTAAAAATTGTCAAATACCAGCCATTCTTATTTTCAAAATTAGAATCAGATGGAAAATTGGGTATAATCACTGTATAGAATTGTTGATGTTGTTGTTGGTTTCTGCCATGTAAATTACTGGTATAATATATTAACCATAGATATACTGTCTCGTACTTTTCATTTCTATTGGCATCTCCAGCCAGATCCATAGTCAATATCATTTTGTTGCCATCGTCGATCTTATTTACACTAGCAGAAATAATATCATGATAATCTCTGACTACAGGAAGTATCTTTGTACTGTATATACTAATTAGTTTTACATCTTCTGTACTGTCTTCGATTCGATTACTGCTGGGCTGTTGAAATATAATATTTGTAATTATATTATTATATGGAGGTAATAATGGGATAATAGTATTTGTTGTTACCAAGAATGAAAATAGCACTGCTGATATAATAGCAACTAATAATATTACAATAATAAAACTTTGATTAGTATACATAGCTCTATTAACTTAAGATCTATAGCTAGTATATTCTAATGTTTTTTGTTGTTGATTTGATATATTAGAAAAACACACCCAAATTCTAATTTCAAAAACAACAGATATGCTTAGGAATTAAAACAGTGTATACGCTAGATATCATTCTCATGGAGGCATTATAGCTTTAAAATTAGGCATAGACTATGCTGAACTTATGCATTTGCATTCACTTTCTCTTCTGAAACAGCATTAGTAGGAATTTTCTGCTAGTGCATAGATTCTAACGATGAGTGCCGATGCGGATCTTACTCTTTTGATTTGCATTCATTCTATCACCAGTAAATAATATATTGGAAGCTTTATACACTTAGGTAGACTTAGTAGACTTCAGGTATACAAGCTTTAACCATATGACCTATTGTACGAAAAGATATATGGAAACTCATAACTTCCATTTATTCATTAAAATTAACTACCACCACTAAAAACTATTATCATTCATTCGATTGCTCTTGGTCATTGTCATAAATTTCTGGTTGATTATTATTATATCTAAATTCTTCTGTTTGATATGTATTATCATTCTTATGATCTAATTTCTGCTTGTTAGTATTAGCTGATGGTGATGGTAGTGACGATGCCTTAATAGATGCAGCTGCTGCTATAATCCGATTTGTCAATTCTGTCGTTAACTGATTGTAAAGCTTTTCAGTCTCTTCTAATATCAAAGCAGTATAGCTATCGTCACTAATATAGGCAAATGGTTGTTGCTGTTGCTTTCGTCCTGGAGACATTAACGAAAGATAGTTAGATCCATAAGAAGCAGAAGTAGTATTATTTGAAATATTATACAATACGGAATTACATGTTTCAGGGTTTCTTCTTAATGCTTCAATTACTGATGCAAGAGCTAATTGTAAGAGTAATTTACTATCTGTTAAAACACTTTTCACCTTTTCTTCAACTGTCTGCTTGATTTTAAGGTATTCTTCATTATTGCTCTTAAATATGCTAACAAGATTTTCTATTCTTATCTGTTCATTATGTAGATGTTCTATCTTTCTTCTTTCTCCTATACAAGATATACGATAAGAGGTCAATGCGTTTCTTTGTGTTTCTATTTGGTTATTGAGGTACGCCATAGTTCGGTGTGATTGCTGTTTATTAAATTCTAACGTATTTACTTCTCCCTTGAGTCTTTCATATCTCAGTTGAATTTCTGGCAGGTTATTGTTTGCGATTTTAAGAAGATGAACTACTTGTTGCAGACTCATACCTGCAGCTTTAGATAATCTATATAAGTTTAGAAAGGGCCCAATATCACCTTTAGTCTCTTC
>Ga0126304_10001290_pt1 | contig 11634 bp, 11 predicted proteins | sample Plot25_FD_92538 | JGI IMG/M metagenome (GOLD analysis project Ga0126304, IMG submission 92538) | Serpentine soil microbial communities from UC McLaughlin Reserve, CA, USA - Plot25 | ecosystem: Environmental > Terrestrial > Soil > Grasslands | place: USA: UC McLaughlin Reserve, Lake County... | reverse complement strand
TCAACCTCGCGAGGGCTTTAAGAGATACGTGAGGCCCGGGCACGGCGAAGGAGGCGACGCTGATGGACGCGACGAGGACAGCTGCAGGAGCGCAGCGGCTGCGACTGGCGCACCTGCCGACCCCGCTCGAGCCGCTCGAGCGCCTTGGTCGCGAGCTCGGCGGACCGAGGATCTGGGTCAAGCGGGACGACTGCACGGGGCTCGCCGGGGGGGGAAACAAGACACGGAAGCTCGAGTTCTTGCTAGGCGAAGCCCTCGACCGAAGCGCCGACACGGTGTTGACCGCCGGTGCCGTGCAGTCCAACCACGCCCGGCAGACCGCCGCGGCTTGCGCGAGGTTGGGCCTGGGGTGCGAGCTGTTCCTCACGGAGGCAGCGCCGGGCCGAGGAGAAAGCTACAGACACTCGGGCAACGTGCTGCTCGACCGGATCCTCGGCGCGAAGGTCCGCATCCTCCCGGGCGGGGTCAGCGCTGAGACCGCGATGGAGGAGCGCGCCGAGGCTTTGCGCGGGGAGGGGCGGCGGCCGTACGTGATCCCGGTCGGCGGGTCGAACGCCGTGGGCGCCCTTGGCTACGTCGAATGCGCCGGCGAGCTGTCCGCTCAGGCAGGCGGGATGGGCCTCGGGATCGACGCGGTGGTCCACGCGAGTGCGAGCCACGGGACCCAGGCGGGGCTCGCCGTGGGTCTGGCAGCAGCCGGGACCGAAGCCCGGCTTCTTGGCGTGGGCGTCAGCGGCTCGTCCCGGCAGGCCCGGGCGAGCGTCGAGCGCGTCGCCGCGGCCACCTGCGAACGTCTCGGTAGCCCGCGGCGTTTCGCGGAGCTCGAGGTCGACGACCGCTTCGTTGGCGAAGGCTACGGCGTGCCGACGCCCGAGGGGCTAGCGGCGATCCGGCTCCTGGCTCGCCTTCAGGGTCTCCTGCTCGATCCGGTCTACACCGGCAAGGCGATGGCCGGGCTCGTCGCGATGGTTCGCGAGGGTCGCTTCGGAGCCGATGAGAACGTCGTCTTCTTGCACACCGGCGGGTGGCCGGCCCTGTTCGCCTACAAAGAGGAGCTCGCCGAGGAGAGGGCGCCCGGATGAAGAAGACCGGCAGCACGAACCACGTGCGCTTCACCGTGAGCGACATACCGCGCGCGGAGGCCTTCTACGACCCGCTCTTGCGCTTCATGGGCTACGAGCTCGCCGAGAAGAGCGAGGAGCGCCTGGCTTGGAGGATGCCCTCGCTCGCCGGCAACCGACAGTGGGTTATCATGAGCGCCTCCTCGGAGGAGGGGCGGCAGAAGGAGCACGACAGGTACTCGCCGGGCCTGCATCACTTCGCCTGGAACGCCGAGAGCCGCGAGGAGGTCGACCGCTTCCACGAGTTGCTGCTCGAACGCGACGTCGTGGTCCTCGACCCGCCCGCCGAGTACGGCTGCGAGCCGGGCTACTACGCCGTGTTCTTCGCCGATCCAGACGGCCTCAAGCTCGAACTCGTCCACGTTCCGGACCGTGTGGCCGACCGCCCGTGAAGGCCGCCCCGTCGGTGGATAAAGGCCACCACGTGCTCGGCTCCGGCGGAGGCATCCCCTACTACCGTGAAGTAGCCGGAAGCCGCCCTGCTCCCGTGCGTAGGAGCAGACACCCTTGGCCTTAGAGCGCGGGTCAAGACCGACCCTGCGCCGCCCCTGATCAGTCGGATCATCTCGAGCGGCCGGATGTGGACGCCCAACGGCTTTCAGGCGGCTCCGTCGGGACCGGCTGGCTCCGACGCAGGCCACTTCAACCAATTCCACGTCACATTTCGGTAGCGGCCATGAGCGCGTTAGTCACAGGCTACATCTTCTAATGCGGACCTCGGCCAGAGCCAAGTCCTTCGTACGGCTCAGGTGCGCGTCGTAGAGCCCTTACCGGCTCGACTGCTCGCTTGGAGACGCCGGAAGGGCGATTGCCCCTCCCGGCCGTGCATCTGATCCTCGAGCCACGCCTTCGGCTTGATCGCCGAATCGACAACAGACTCCACAATGATGCTGCTGGCGAAGGCCAGCTCAAGGTCGGCTTCTATCATTCTCCGCTTTGCCGATGCCTCACCATCGCGATTCGACGCGTCTTCCAACTTTTCGTCTCGCATGCCCGCGGCCGTCTCCAGGTGCCTTATGGCGGCCAGAGCAGTTTGTTCGAAGCTTATTAACATGGCCGTGATGTCTGCTTCCATCAGCCGCGCCGAAGACCCGAACGCATCCCTTATCTGTTCCCGGGCGTCTGCCAAAGCCTCCTTGGCCAGGTCCGCGTATCGTGGCGGTCCCAGTTCCTTGGCGTACCAGGAAACGTAGGACTGCAGGTCCTTCTCATCCGGGCTAACCAACAGCCGTAGTGGGCTGTAGGCAACGACCTCGCCAAAATGGATTCGCTCGCCGGTTACCTCGTAGACGGCGGTCTTCCCGTCGGTTTCTGCCTCTTCTCGAGCGATTGTGGCGGGAAGCAATTGTTTCATGAGATCATCGATGGTCTCGAGCAGGAGCATATACAGCCAATTCTTTGCCGCGAGCCACCGTCGTTCTTCTCGCCAAGCGAGCACCCGCTCGAAGACGAACACCGCGAGCACGATCCCGAACAGATGTTCGGTGAGGTCGAGGGCCAGCACGGACAGCTTTCCCTGCGCTCGGGCGAGGGCGAGCGCTAGAGTGAATAGCGCCACCAGGGCGACCGCGACCGCGACCGGTCCGGGGTTACGTCTGATCACGACTTGCTCCTCATCTTCCTCTTGTCCCTAGCTCCGGTTCGCGCCGGTCACCCGCTCAACGCCTTCTCTCCCTATCCCAGTATCTCCTCGTCATCCTTCCCAGGCAAGAAAACGCGCCGAGCTCATTTTCGGGCTCTGCTCAACGGTGATGGTACACAATGGGTGCGCTTCGAGCGGACGGTTGTGGGCTAGTGGGAGCGGCTTGCTGAACTGGTCCGCTCTGAAGTTCAGACACGCTTCCAAACCAGGAACCCCGTTTCGGAGGCTGCTCACATATCCTCGCTGCGCCGCTTGAGCCGCTCGATCTTCCCCCGCACGCTCTCACGCCGCCTCTCGGTCTCCTTGTGGTTCACGGTCACCTCTAGGCGCAGGACGTCGCCCCGTCTAACCTCGGGAGGAAGATCGGAGCGTTTGACGTTTACCACGGTCTCCTCATCACCCACGAGCAGCACCGCCACATCCCCCTCGAACCGGTCGATGGTAGCCGTGATCGCCATCAGCGTGAGGAGCCCGATCGGAGCGACTCGCAAGCGATGCCATCTCCTTCCCCGTCGAGGTGGTTCGGGTCACCAGGATTTGCATCGAGGACTGCCTGGGCTTCTTCCCGGGTAGCAAAGTCTGAGCAGTTTAGATCTCCTCCTGTGGGAACTGGTTCCGGCTCTGGCTCCTGCACCCCCTCCTGCACCGGCTCGGCCTCCTGTTCCTGCGGCTCGGGAAGGGGCACCGGCTCAGCAGCACCTCCAGCACCCTCGGTTTTCACTTCATAGCCTCTACCGTTCGTCCTAACGGTGATCTCGCCCTGTCGGTCGGTCCGGTAGACCTTTATGCCAGCGGCGGCGAGCCGGGAGAGCGCTTCCTGGGTAGGGTGGCCGTAGGAGTTCTCCTCCCCCACCTGTATGACACCGATCTCCGGCGAGAGGGCGGAGAGGAACTCGGACGAGGATGAGGTGGCGCTGCCGTGGTGGCCTATCTCGAGGAGCGTCACCGGGGAGAGGCGACCGCTGGCCAGCAGGTTCTCTTCCTCCTCGATGCCCAGATCCCCGACGAACTGTGCGGCGAACCGCCCGTAATCCAGGCGCAGGGCGAGCGAACTCTCGTTCGTACCCTCCCCGAGTTCGTCCGGGTATATGAACTCCATGGAGACCTCCGGGTCGAGGCTTATGATCTCCCCGGTACGGGTCTCCACGTATCGTGCCCCCGAAGACTCCACGGCATCGAGCAGGTCGGAGTAGGTCCGGGTGGTATGCGGGTAACCCGAGTCGTAGACAGCCGAGACCGGCACAGAGCTGATCACGTCGATGAGGCCCCCGGCGTGATCCTCGTCGGCGTGTGAGATGACTACGGCGTCAAGCCGGTCAACCCCGAGCCTCTGGAGGTCCGCCACCCTCTCTGGCCCGCCCTCACGAGGCCCCCCGTCGATCAGAACGTTTCCCCTGTTAGGCAGCTGAATAAGCGCAGAGCTCCCCTGGCCTACATCAAGGAAGATAACGGAGAGGACATCGCCGGCCGCCGGCCGCCGGTCGCTAGCTAGCCCGGTGGGCTCCCGAGGTCCTCGTGTGTCCTCAGAAGGTGCCTGAGATGTCTCCTGGACGATCCTCTCGGGGGCGACGGTTGGCTCGCCGGTGGATCCGCTTTTCACGCCTGGCGTGGAGCCGGTTTGCCCGCACGCCGACAGCACGAGCGTAAGTGCTAACAAGAAGGCGATGGTCAATGGACGCAGGCTTACCGGCATACGGCTTCTCATCGGGTTAAGGGTACCAGGTGGTAGAGGCCAGACTACCTGCGGCCACCGTGGCAAGATGGCGGAGTGATTGCCTCCGACGTTCCCCTATCGTGCAGATAACTTTCACCGACAATTAAAGAGACGAGGTAGGAGCGCTCGGGTATCTGTCTCACTACGAGAAGCCTTAAAGGTGAGTTTGGTGTCGTGAGATGGCACCATTACCTCGACTGGAGACGCCTCCAGAGAAAGAGAAGGCGAACGTAGAAGGGAGATGGAAGTGAGGCTCGGCATCCTTGGTACCGGCACGGTCGGCAAGACGATAGCTGCTCGGCTGGCCGGCCTGGAACACGATGTGATGGTCGGAACCCGCAACCCGGAAGAGACCGCGTCCCGCACGGAGCCCGACCCCTACGGCAACCCCCCGTTCAGCGCCTGGCAGGAAGAGCACCCCGAGGTCAAGCTCGGAACCTTCGCCCAAGCGGCCGCTCACGGGGAGATGATAGTTAACGCCACCGCTGGCGCCGTCTCGCTGGAGGCGCTCGAGCAGGCAGGCGAGGACAACCTGAGCGGCAAGGTCCTCATCGACATCTCCAACCCCCTGGACTTCTCAAAGGGCATGCCCCCCACTCTCTCGGTCGTGAACACCGACTCGCTGGGCGAGCAGATCCAGCGGAGGTTTCCCGAGGCAAAGGTCGTCAAGACCTTGCACACCATGAACGCCTACCTCATGGTCGATCCCGCCCAGCTCGCGGGGGCCGATCACAGCGTGTTTGTAAGCGGCGAAGACCCGGAGGCCAAGGCCGCCGTCACGGACCTCCTCCGAAGCTTCGGCTGGACCGACATCATCGACCTCGGGGACATCACCACCGCGCGGGGCACCGAGATGATGCTGCCCGTCTGGTTGCGGCTCTTCGGTGCGCTACAGAAGCCCGTCTTCAACTTCAAGATCGTCCGCTGATCCGGGATCCGGGGTTCGGGATCTGCACAATGAGGGCGGCAAGGCGAGTGCGAAGCTGTGTATGAGCTGAGCGGGCAACCGCCACAGGCGACATGAGTTCCCAGGCACCGCCAGAGGACCTCGACCCACGCCTGGGCGATGTGGCGAACCTTATCTCGGGACGACCGTTCGAGCCCCACCCGCTTATCAGGGGTGGACACGCCCAGACCGTCGCCGGCTGGGCCTGGCCGCGACCCTGGCGGCTCAAGGCCTTACGCCGCGCCCACACGATGGACGAGGAGCGCCTCTTCGAGGTAGAACCGGGGGTGAGGCTGCTCGCCCGCTGCCGCTGGCGGGAGGACCGGGCTTCGAGCCCCACGTTGGTCCTCCTCCACGGCCTCGGGGGATCCAATGCCTCCGCCTACGTTATGGGCACCGCCGAAGTGGCCTACGAAGCGGGCATGAACGTGGTGCGCCTCAACCAGCGCAACTGCGGCAGGACCGAGCACCTCACCCCTACGCTCTATCACTCGGGGCTCTCCGGTGACCTCCGTAGCGTCGTAGCCGAGCTACTGGAGCGCGACCGTCTGTCCGGGGTCCTGATCTGCGGCTTCTCGATGGGCGCTAACCTGACCCTCAAGATGGCCGGCGAACTGGGCAGTGAGGGGTGGGAGGGGTTGGTCGGCGTGTGCGCCATCTCCCCGCCCGTAGACCTGAGCGAGACCGCAAGGCACCTCGAGCATCCCTCCAACCGACTCTACCAGTGGAGGTTCGTAAGCGGGCTCAAGCGTATGATGGTGCGCAAGCAGGAACTCTACCCCAGGCTCTACAAGCTGCAAAACCTGGAGCGCATACACACCGTGCGCCACTTCGATGAGCTCTACACAGCCCCGCACGGAGGCTTCTCCGGCGCCGAGGATTACTACGCCAGGTCCAGTGCCCTGCCCTTGTTGCCGAAGATAAGGGTGCCGACCCTGATCCTCCACGCCCGGGACGACCCGCTGGTGCCGCCTGCCCCCTTCCTGAGGCCGGAAGCCAGCGAAAACCCGAGCGTTCTGGTGGTGACACCCGATCACGGCGGGCACGTCGGCTTCGTCTCGGGTGAGGGGAAAGCGGGGCGCTTCTGGGCCGAAGCGATCGTCGCGAAGTTCTGCCACGCCCTGTCGAGCCCCCGGCCGTCGAGCCCCCTGGGGTCTTGAGTACAAACCGCTAAAGGCTGCAGCGTACGGGATGGAACGACTACAGGTGGCGTTGTCCGCGCGCTAGCGTCGAGGGCGGTCTCCGCCAGCAAACACAACGTACGCGGTTACCGTAACCGATTGGTCGGGCCTACTCTTCGTATAGGATCTCGCCGCGAGAGAGACGGCGGGCGATGTCGTAGGTCTGTCCCTGAGAGCGCATCGTGGGCGAGTGGGCGGCCAGGTAACGCGCGGCCGCGACCAGCACGTGTGTACCGGCCGCAGTACCGCGCAACAGGGTGTGCTGGCGAAACGCTGCTTCGATGGCCTGTATGGTGTGGAAGTTACGGTCCTCCCTGAGGAGCAGGCCGCCCATCACCGCCAACAGCTGCTCGGCATCTCCTCCGCCATAGAGGTAGCTGGCCACGAGCTCGCCCGCCGCGTACACCCGCTGCCGTTCGTCCAGGAGTGCCGGGAGCCCGGCCAGCAGTTCCTCCGGTGTCTCTTCCGGGCTGCGGGGCTCGGGCAGGCGCGCAGGCGGGACGTTCAGGAAGCGGTCGAGGTGGACGCTCATCGCCGCATCGAAAACTCCCCTTAGCAGCTCCTGTGAGGAGGAACGCCGCAGCCCCTGGTGTACGGCGTTCGCGAAGGTAAAGGTGTGCAACGCGGTGTCCCAGTCGCCGAACTCGTTGGTCGTCGGGAAGCGGGCGATGCGTAGCGCCGCTGCATACGCGACTACCCCGGCGAGCTCCTCTTCGGTGGCGCCCTCCCGCAGCGCCTCGAGCAGCGACTCGGCAACGGCTTTCGGGTCTTCGTCCAGCAACAAGAAAGCCAGCTCCTCTTGGCCCTCCCAGCTTCCGCGTCGGTCCCGGCCGCTCTCTAGCGTCCCCGGCAACTCCTCAAAGGCGCCTTCGAGGATCTCCACCAGATCCACGGGGTTGCGCCAGGAGTTCGACTCCTCCATGCGGGTTGCGCCCGCGTATCCCCCGGCCAGGCTGGCCAGGACCGGCTCGGCGTAGGACCATCCGGCGACGTCGAGCGCTTCGAAGGCCTTGTTGGTGAAGTCCAGGACGTGCCCGACGTCCAGGTAGCGGTGGTCCGTGGCCGCAGCGAAGAGCATGTCCGCCATCTGAGTGTGATCTGCTCCTGCCCCCACCGCCGAGACGATGCAGCGCTCGGCTCCTTCGGCGTCGCGCAGCTCGACGAAGCGTCGGAACCAGCCCTTGAGCGTTATCATGTCCGCCGTACCGGTCGGGAGCGGACTAACGATGAACCGCGGCGGCTCCCCGGCAGAGTCACGCGAGACGGCCGAGAGCCCGTGGTAGAGGGCGCGCGGGCGGTCCTCCGGGGCGAGGTGAGGGATGAGGTTCACCATGCAGGCGTGCATGGTTAGCCCCTGGCCCCACCCCGCTCTCCGGTAGCGCGTGCCGAAGTCGAGCCCGGCTCGGAACGGCTCGGCGGGATCTTCGCCGCCGCCCAGCAGGCCGAGCGCCGATTTGGCCAGAACCAGAGAGATGTTGCGCTCCAGCCCGTCGCGCAGACGTTGGCGCTGGTGGGCGAGCTTGCCCTCTCGCGGCGCGAGGTCCACCCACACCTCGCCGTCCCTGACCTCCACCGGGAAGACGCGCGCCTCGTCGGCGAACTGGTCGAAGGTCCCTCCGCTCTCCAGGTCGAAGCGGGCGTGGTGCCAGTGGCAGGTCAAGATGCCGTCGCGCACGCTACCCCGGTGCAAGGGGAACCCCATGTGGGGACAGCGATTGTCCACGGCGTGCACCCTGCCGTTGTGGAAGAAGAGCGCCAGCGAACGACCGGCGACGCGCACAAGCATACGACCGGCGGCGCATACGTCGTCAAGCCGAGCAACTCGCACGAAGTTGTCTGATCGAGTCTCCAACCGCGTAACCCCTTTTGACGGGATGCACAACCATTTTCGGACACTAAGCGTGCAGAGTCCAGACACACGCCTAGCGGGGTTAGTCCCGGGCCCGGCGGGTGATAGGCTGTACAAGCGCAGGGAGAGTCCACAAAGATCGAGACTACAGAGAGAGGTTGTGAGGGGTGAAGACCTCCAGAAATCTTTACGAGGTGCTCGGGATGCCGAGGGAAGCTTCCCAGGATGACATCCGCAAAGCGCACCGGAGGTTGGTCCGCGAGCACCACCCGGATGCCAACCCCGGTGACGGCTCCGCCGAGGGGCGCTTCAAGGAGATCCAGCAGGCATACGAAGTCCTCTCCGACCCCGAACGGAAGCGGGAGTACGACAACAAGTCACGCGCCTCCTCCGGAAGGAGTTCGGGCAGGCAAAGGACGAGAGGTACAAGAGGTGGTGGAAGGACTGGAGGAGAGACGGCGACAACCGTGGACCTCTCCGACCTCTTGAGCAAGCTCTCCGACCACTCCGGCGAGTCTAGAGAAGGTAGCCTCCAGCTAGGGGGCGAGGAGATAGCTCGCCTCACCAGGCTTTTTGGTATGGACATCTCTCGCTTCTCAAAGCTCCTGGGTGAGCAGATCAAGACGAATACCGCAACGGGTCCTGGGAATGCGGGTACAGGAGAAGCCTCGGCCACGGGCGAAGCAACCTCGAGCGGGAACCAGCCCGGGGCGGCCAACAAGCCACGGCCAAAGCAACGGAAAAAGAGGGTGAAGGTCAAAAGAGCGCAGAGTAGGGAGAAGAAGGTGAAGGGTCCGAAAGCACGGAGAAGGAGAAGGGCCGATTGAGCTGACCACGTTCTAATCGGCCGGTACATCAAGGCCTTTGAAGGAGATTGCTAGGTTTGATCCTGCTAGGGTTTCATCTCCCTTGTTGACAAGCCGCGAGATGGATGTGCCAGATCCAGGATAGTTACACCCGGCACCGACTGCTCGAGCATTCTGCCGGCATCTTCCTCGAGGCTCTCCTGACGCCCGAGCCTCGCGCGGGAACTCACGAGCTTTTTCACTCGTCCCTCGCGTACGGGCTCCCGGCTCTGTACCTACTCTCGAACTCCTCGCGGCTACAGAGGGTTCGGGGGCTAATCATGCGGTCCACGGCCAGGACCCCGTCGAGGTGGTCGATCTCGTGCTGTAAAAGCTCCGAGAGATCACTCTCCACCCCGGCCTCTAGCTGGTGCCACGCCCCTTGAAGGTCCTGGTAGCGCACGGTGACCTCGCGGTGGCGCACCACCCGGCAGAAGGTGAACAGGAAGCTCAGGCAGGCGTCCCAGACGACCACCGTCTCTTCGCTGCGCTCGACGATCGCCGGATTGATCATCGGCCACGGCTCACCGACGTTCAGGAGGACGACGCGTTTTCTGACCCCGACCTGCGGTGCGGCGATGGCCCTGCCGTATCCGGTGGTCCTCAGCCAGGAGGCCAGGGTATCCCCGAGATCGGCGACGAGGGTGGCCACCTCCGGCGAGCCGGGATCTTCGACCTGGTCGGCCACCTCCCGCAACGCCGGATTCCCCAGTTGTAGGACATCGCGCACCGGCACGCTTTAAACCCCCTGCGGTCGATCGTTCTTCTCTTCGCCACCGGAAGCGTCCTCCAGCAGCCACCGGCGGGCCTGCTGCCCGGTCAGGTTGGCGCCGCACAGCGGGGTCGCCACCAGCGCCCCAGCGAAGCGCTCGCGGTGAGCGAGGAGGGCGGCGACCCCGGCGGCCCCGGCCGGCTCGATTACGAGCCCCATCTTCCAAAACAGGAGGCGCATCGCCCGCACAATGGTCCCGTCGTCCACCAGGAGGACGTCGTCCACCATGCCGACCAGATCGGAGAGAGCCTCCTCAACGGGGACGCGCACCGCGATGCCGTCGGCTATCGTATCGGCCTTCTCCGCGGTCTTCCTGACGCCTTCCCGCAGCGACAAGGCCATGGCCGGGGCTCCTTCCGCGCAGACCCCGATCACCTCCGTCGAGGGAGCGTGGGCCTTCATCCACGTTCCTACACCCGAGAGCAACGCCCCGTTGCCCAGAGGAACCAGGACCGCATCAAAGGGCTCGGGCCAGCGGCACAGCTCCAGCGCGATCGTCCCGGCCCCCTCCGCGATCTCCGCCTCCCGCCCGTCCTCGACGAAGCGCCACCCCTCCGAGCCGGTCAGCACGCGGGCCGCCACCTTGGCCTCATCGAGGTCCTCGCCCTCCAGGCGAACCTCCGCGCCCAACCGCCGCATCCCCTCCACCTTGGCGGCGTTGGCGTTCTCTGCGGCGAACACCGTCAGGGGCACGCCACGCTTTCTCGCCGCGTAGGCCAGCCCCTGGCCGAAGTTGCCCGCAGACGCGCAGACGAGCCGCCCGGGATGTTCGCCTCCCAGCCGGTGCAGCAAATAGTCAGTTCCGCGGCCCTTGAAGGAGCGGATCGGGTTCGCCGTCTCCACCTTGCACACGAGCCTGAGCCCCAGCTCGTCGCCCAGCGCCTCCGTCTCGTACTGCGGAGTGCCCAGAAACACCTCGTCGATGTACCGGGCTGCCTCCTCGATGCGTCTCGGAGAGAGACGCTTCCCGTCGGTTTGCGCGTGCCCAGCTTCCCCGAACACCGAACTCCTCTACCTGGCGCAATGCACTAACAACTCTTCAATATACGAAATTCTCTGCCTGGCGCGTGCTACCCTCTCCGCGTGGCTAGAGTACTACGTCCATGTTCTCCGAACTCCACGAACTTGTGTCCTACAGGACAACCGGCAGCTCCTCCAACCCACGCAAGATCAAGCCCCGACGCCAGCGCAGTGTTTCGGGCGCCACAGCTAGGCGCGCGTTGGGGAAGCGTCGCAGGAGCGCGCCTATGGCAATCTGTCCTTCCATCCGGGCGAGTGGCGCTCCCAGGCAATGGTGCACGCCGCCACGCCCGAAGGCGAGGTGCCTGTTCGGATCGCGGGTGATGTCGAGGGCGTCGGGGTCCTCGAAGTGCCGCTCGTCGCGGTTGGCAGAGCCGAGCACCGCCAGGATCAACTCGCCGCGGGGGACGAGCGTTCCCGCGATCTCCACGTTCTCACGCGCGTAGCGCTCGGTCGCCATCTCTACGGGGCTGGTGTAGCGCAAGAGCTCCTCGACCGCCGGTTTGATTAGCGAAGGATCACGCCTGAGGGCTGCGGCCTGTTC
>Ga0126304_10001289_pt1 | contig 11634 bp, 11 predicted proteins | sample Plot25_FD_92538 | JGI IMG/M metagenome (GOLD analysis project Ga0126304, IMG submission 92538) | Serpentine soil microbial communities from UC McLaughlin Reserve, CA, USA - Plot25 | ecosystem: Environmental > Terrestrial > Soil > Grasslands | place: USA: UC McLaughlin Reserve, Lake County... | reverse complement strand
CGTGAAGGTGCGTGAGTCCGCCTCGCCGGCGAACGCTCGGGCGTGTTCGGGAGCCATCGCGACGATCAGGTCGGCCCGAGCGACGTCCTCGTCGGAGACCTCGCGCGCGCGATGACCCGAGATCTCGACCCCGCGTTCGGCGGCCGCGCGGATCGAGCTCGGATCGGCGCCCGAGCCGGTCCAGCCCATCGTCCCCGCGGATGCGACCTCGGGCGCGTCAGGCCCCATCCGTTCCACGAACGCGGCACGCAGGAGCTCCTCCGCGATCGGCGATCGGCACACGTTGCCCGTGCACACCACCAGGACCCTTGACATGGGGCAGCGAGTCTACACCGGGCCTTCGGAGCCTCCGGGCGATCGGAGATCGCGCAACGCCTCGACGATGGCACGCTCCGATACCGCACCGGCTCGTACGACGGACGGCCTCCCGTGGGCGAGATCGACCACCGTCGACGCCGAGCCCGTGAGCGGCTCCGGGGCGCAGAGGTATACCTGGACGGCGTCCGCGAACGTCGCCTCGATCTCGTCGCACGCCGTGGGCGTGAGCGCGCCGCTGCGGTTCGCGCTCGTCATCGCGAGCGGGCCGGTCCGCGCGAGCACCGCGAGGGCGAGCGGCTCGTGCGGCATCCGGACGCCGATCGTCATCGGGTCGCCGCCCAGGTCCCAGACCCGGGCGACCTCGGTGCGCGGCAGCACGATCGTGAGCGGACCGGCCCAGAACCGGAGGGCGAGCGCCTCGGCGCGCCCGTCGAACGTCGCGATCCGCCGGGCGGCCTCCGTCGAGGGCACGAGCACCGGCAGCTCGAGCTCGCGCGGGCGTCCCTTCGCCTCGAACAGCCGCGCGGTGGCCGAGGGATCGTCGGGCCGAGCTCCGATGCCGTAGACCGTGTCCGTCGGCAGGACGATGAGTGAGCCGTCGAGCGCCGCCCGCGCGGCCGTCTCGATGGGGTCGCTCACAGATGTCACGGCGCTCGGGCGAGGACCACCCGGTCGCGGCCCGCGAGATCGGGCTCGACGCGGACCTGCGCGAACGCGTTCGAGAGTGCGCGCACAACGACGTCGCCGAGCCTGGGGTCGATCTCGACCGCCAGCACCCCGCTGCCGCGCAACCATCCGGGGGCCTGCGTGCCCAGCCGCTCGTAGACGTCGATCCCCCCGACGAGCGAGAGGACCGGATCCGCCCGCACCTCGGCCGGGAGGTCCTGGACGTCCTCCGCCGGGACGTACGGCGGGTTGCTCACGACGACGTCCACGCCTCCGCGCAGGACGGGCGGCAGGGGCTCGAGGAGGTCGCCCTCGAGCACGGTCACGACGAGCCCCAGCCGCCCGGCGTTCGCCCGGGCGAGCTCGACGGCATCGGCGGACAGGTCCGTCGCGAACACGGTGGCATCGGGTCGCTCATCCTTCACGGCGAGCGCGATCGCGCCAGTGCCCGTACCCGCGTCGACGACCACGGGGTCGTCGCGGTCGCCGATCTCCGCGAGCGCGTGCCCGACGAGGAGCTCGGTCTCGGGCCGGGGGACGAAGACGCCGGGCCGGACCTCGAGCGTGATGCCTCGGAATGGTTGGTCGCCGGTCAGGTGCTGCACCGGCGTGCCGGCGCAGCGCTGACAGATCGCGCGGCCGAACATTCGGGCCTCGCGCGTGTCGAGCCCCGACGAACGCGCGTACAGCCCCGCGCGGTCGGTGCCGAGCACATGCATCAGCAGGATCTCTGCCGTCGCGTCGGGGCTCTCGACCCCGTGCCGATCCAGATAGCTGCTCGCGCGCCGAAGGACCTCTGCGGGACGCACGTCAGGGTTCCCGTTCCACGTCGACATCGTCGTCGCCGCGGGCCAGCTGGTCGGCGCGCTCGGCGGCGTGGAGCGCGTCGACGAAGGCATCCAGGTTTCCCGCAAGCACGTCCGGCAGGCGGTGAACCGTGAGCTTGACGCGGTGATCGGTCACTCGGTTCTCGGGGAAGTTGTACGTGCGGATCTTCTCGGCGCGCTCGCCGGTTCCAACCTGCGAACGTCGAGCCGCGGCCTCCTTGGCGGAGGCCTCCTCCTGCGCCCGATGGAGGAGACGGGCGCGCAGGTACCGCATCGCCTTCTCGCGGTTCTGCAGCTGCGACCGTTCCTCCTGGCTCCCGACCACGATCCCGGTCGGCTTGTGGGTGATCCGCACGGCCGAATCGGTGGTGTTCACCGACTGCCCCCCCGGCCCGGCCGAACGGAACACGTCGATCTTCAGGTCCTCCGGCCGGATGTCGACCTCGACCTCCTCGGCCGCCGGCAGCACCGCCACCGTCGCCGTCGAGGTGTGGATGCGACCGGATGACTCCGTCACGGGTACGCGCTGGACACGATGGACGCCGGACTCGTGCTTCAGCCGCGAGTACGCGTCCCTGCCCTTGACCTCAAGCACGATCTCCTTGAACCCGCCGAGGTCCGAGGGCGAGGCCGAGAGCACCTCGGTCTTCCAGCGCTGTCGCTCCGCCTCGTGTTGGTACATCTCGTACAGCGTCCCGGCCCACAGCGCCGCCTCGTCGCCGCCGGCCCCGGCGCGGATCTCGACCACGACGTCCTTGCCGTCGTTGGGATCCTTGGGGACGAGGAGCGCTTCCAGGCGGGTGCGGAGCTCGGCGGCCCGGGCCTCGGCGGTCTCGGCCTCATCCCGCAGGAACGCCGACATCTCCGGATCCGGCTCCTCCTTGGCCAGGGTGGCCGCCTCCTCGGCCTGTTGGATCGCCGCGCGGTACTCCCGGAACGGCGGGACGATCTCGTCGAGCTCGGACAGGTCCTTGCCCAGCCTGCGCAGACGATCGTGGTCCTTCGCCACGTCGGGCGACGCCATCTCGCCCTGCAGGCGTTCGTAGCGCTGCTCGAGCTCCGCGAGTCGCTCGGAGAGATCCATGCCTGGATTATCCCGGCATGAGACGCGGGTTACGACGCGAACGGGTTCTCAGGCGTGCGGAGGATGGTCGTCGCCCTCGTCGTTCATGTCGCCCCAGTCGAGATCGAGCGCGGGGATGTCGAGCTGCATCGCGTCGGTCCCTGCCCACAGCTCCTCGTAGAACGGGTCGAGGATGTTCGGGTCGTCGTCGCCGGCTCCGGCAACCTCGATCGTCGGTTCGCGAGCGGCGGATGCCCCCACCGAGAACGGGTCGGCGGCGTCGTCCCGGGCCTCGGGCGACGGCAAGGTCGCGTTCGAGGTGTCGTCCTCATCCGACGGCGATCCCTCGGCGTGCTCGTCGAGGAGGTCCTTGACCGCCGGGATGTCCGGGATCGTGAACTGCATGTCGATCGCGCTCTCGAGATCCCGAGCGACGCCGATGAGCCGCTCCTGCATCGAGGCGATCTGATCAACGAGCGCGTCGCGGCGAGTGGACAGCCCGGCGATCGTCCGGTCGGCATCCTCGCGCGCGGTCCGCACCGCGGTCTCCGCACGCGAACGGGCCTCCTCGGCCTTGGCCTGGGCGTCGGTCCGCATCCGGTCCGCGTCAGCGCGGGCCTCTTGGGTCACCCGTTCCGCGTCCTGGTGGGCCTCGCTCGCGATCGTCTCGGCGACGTGATCGGCTTCGCGGATCACGCTCGCGACCCGTTCCGCGAGCTGTTGGTAGGGATCCTGGCGCGGCTGTTCGGTCGTTCGGCGCACGGTCTGGGCCTCGGCCTGCGCGTCCCGGAGCAGCACGCGCATGAGCTCGATCTGATCGGCGAGCTGCCCGAGGTACGCCCGGACCTGGTCGGGGTCGTACCCTCGTCTGATCGTCACGAACTCCCGTCGCCGGATCTGCTCGGCGGAGATCAGGACGGGGACGTCGAGGTTCGTCGCGGACATGGGGAAGCCTCCTCGAACGCTCGCTGGGTTCCGGAGGCTACACCCGTGGGCACACGATGCAAGCATCTCGGTCGATCGTGGCGTCGCTCCGTTCGGAGCCCCTCAGGCGCCGGGCGTCAGCTCCGACTCGCGGCGCAGGACCTCGTTGAACGAGGCGATCGCGACCTCGATCTGGGCACGATCGGGGGGCTTGGTGGTGATCTTCTGCAGCCACAACCCCGGCACCATCAGCGCGTGGATCACCCTGGAACGCGGGAACCGGGCCCCGAGCCGCAGCAGCTCGAACGCGATCCCCGCGATGATCGGGATCGCGACGATCCGCGATGCGATGCGCCACCACAGGCCGGGGTTGCCGAACACCGCGAACACGAAGATCGTGATCACCATCACGAGCAGGAGGAAGTTTGTTCCGCATCGCACGTGCAGCGTCGAGTAGCCGTCGACGCGCTCGGGGACCAGCGGCTCTTCGTGCTCGTACGCCGCGATGGTCTTGTGCTCGGCTCCGTGGTATTGGAAGACGCGGCGTATGTCCTTGGTACGGCCGATTAGCAACAGGTAGCCGAGGAACAGGGCCACGCGGAACACGCCCTCGAGCCCGTTCACCATGATGCTCGAATCGACGCTCCGCCCGACCCATCGGAACGCGACGGCCGGCAGAACGATGAACAGCCCGATGAAGATCAGCGCGGCGATCGCCATCGACAGACCCATCTGGCGCGACGAAAGGCGCTCGTCCTCGGGCACCGACTCCCGCGCCGAGACCGACAGCGCGCGGAACCCGATAGCCAGCGCCTGCCCGAGCGCGATCACACCGCGGATGAACGGCTTCGCCAACACCGGATGACGCTTAGCCGCCGAGTCGATGTCGTGCGACTCGATGTGCAGATCGCCGGCCGGCCTGCGGACGGCGACGGCCCAGACGTCGCGACCACGCATCATCACCCCTTCGACGACGGCCTGACCGCCGTAGAAGTGGGCCGGTGGGGTGGTGGCTTCCTCGGCCATCCGGGCAGGGTCAGCCCTGCTCGTCGGCCGGGGGCTCGGCAGGCTGCTGGGGGACGGAGACGGTGGGCCTGCGCGAAGCCTCTCGCTCCTTGACCGCCGCTGCCTGCTCGGCTTGCTGCTTCGCGTAGCGGCGCTGGAACCGTTCGACCCGGCCGCCCGTGTCGACCAGCTTCTGCTTGCCCGTGTAGAACGGGTGGCAGTTCGAGCAGATCTCCACGCGCAGCTCGGACCGGGTGCTCCGGGTCGTGAACGTGTTCCCACACGAACAGTGCACGGTCGCGACCATGTACTCGGGATGGATATCCGCCTTCATGTTCGGTGCCTCTCCTTCGTCTTCAGTGTGCTTGGACGCCGTCGACGGGACCCGTCCGGCGGGACCCGTCACGGCACCAGCTTACGAGGCCGGGGCCTTCGCGATCTCCCGCAGGAACTGCTCGTTGGACTTGGTGGCCCGGATCTTGTCGGTGAGCAACTCGAGCGCGGCCCCGGGTTCGAGCGCGTGGAGCACCCGCCGGAGGCGCCACACGAGCGCAAGCTCCTCGGTCGGCATCAGCAGCTCCTCCTTGCGGGTGCTGCTCGCCTCGACGTTGATCGCGGGGAACAGGCGCTTCTCGGCGAGCTGTCGATCGAGTCGGAGCTCCATGTTGCCGGTGCCCTTGAACTCCTCGAAGATCCCCTCGTCCATCCGGGATCCGGTCTCGACCAGGGCGCTCGCGATGATGGTAACGCTCCCACCCTCCTCGATGTTCCGGGCGGCCCCGAAGAACCGCCGGGGCGGGTACAGGGCGGTCGAGTCGATCCCGCCCGACAGGATCTTGCCCGAAGCCGGCGCGGCGAGGTTGTACGCGCGCGCCAGCCGGGTGATCGAGTCGAGGATGATCGCGACGTCCTGCCCCATCTCGGCCAGGCGCTTGGCCCGCTCCAGAACGAGCTCCGTCACCTGGATGTGCTGGTCCGGCGGCTTGTCGAACGTCGAGTACACGACCTCGGCCGCCTGCACCGTCCGCTGCCAGTCCGTGACCTCCTCGGGCCGCTCGTCGACCAGGAGCACCATCACGTGGGTTTCCGGACTCGACTGGATGATGCCGCTCGCGATGTTCTTCAGAACGGTGGTCTTGCCCGCCTTCGGCGGCGAGACCACCATGCCGCGCTGCCCCTTCCCGATCGGCGAGACCATGTCCATGATCCGTCCGGTCACGTCCGTCGGGCCGGTCTCAAGGTGGAAGCGCTCATTGGGGAACAGCGGCGTCAGCTTGTCGAAGTTCGGCCGCTGCTTCGCCTCCTCCGGGTCCATGCCGTTCACCGAGTCGATCTGCAGCAGCGCGAAGTACTTCTCGCTGTCCTTGGGCTGCCGCACCTTGCCGGCGACGGTGTCCCCCTTGCGCAGCATGAACCGACGAACCTGCGAGAGGGAGACGTAGATGTCCTGCTGCCCCGGCAGGTAGCCGGAGGTCCGCAGGAACCCGTAGCCCTCGGGCAGGATGTCGAGCAGCCCGGTCGCGGTCGGCGCGGTCTGGAGCTCCTCCTCCCGCATCTCGATCTCTCGCTGGCGGCGCTCCTCGCGCTGGCGACGGCGCTCCTCGCGTGAGGGACGTCGGCGCGGGCCACCGTCGCGGTCGCGCTGCTGTTGTCCGGCATCGGGGCGACCACCCTGTGGCCGGGCCGCTTCCCGGCGGTCATCACGTTGACGTTGGTCGCGCTGATCCGGCTGCGGGCGCTGGCGCGTGTCGCCGTTGCCGGAGGTCTCTCGCATGTCGACGTACGCCTGGCCGGACGTCGGGGTCGTCGTCGTGTCGCTCGACGCCATCGAGACGTTGGGCACCGCGGCGGCGACGGGTGCCCCATCGGACCGCTCGCCGTTGGTGTGCGCGATGATCTTGTCGACCAGATCGGCCTTCTTCAATCCCTTGTGCCCCTCGATGCCGAGGTCCGCCGCGATCTGATGCAGCTCCGCGGCGACCTTTGCCTCCAGGACACGCTTATCGGTGGTGGCCACTCATGCTCCTTTCTCGAGTTCCTGCTTGAGGGCCTTCCAGTCCCCGAGGAACTTCTCCATTCCTGCGTCGGTGAGCGGGTGCTTCACCAATTGCTTGAACACCGCGAACGGCATCGTCGCGATGTCGGCGCCCGCGAGCGCCGACTCGACGATGTGCATCGGGTGACGCAGCGACGCGGCGAGCACCAGCGTGTCGTACCCCTGGATCTCGTAGATGTCGCAGATCTTGCGGAGCGCGTCCATCCCGTCGGACGCGACGTCGTCCAGGCGCCCGAGGAACGGCGACACGATGTACGCCCCGATCTCGGCGGCCAGGATCGCCTGCGCGGGGGAGAACACGAGTGTGACGTTGATCTTGATCCCGTCGTCCACCAGACGCTTGCCCGCGTTCAGTCCCTCGGGGGTCATCGGGACCTTCACGACTGCGTTCGGCGCCATCTGCGCCAGATCCAACCCCTGCCGGTACATCGCCTCGGGCTCGAGCTCGGTCGTCTCGAGCGAGATCGGTCCCTCGACCTCCGACAGGATCTCCTTCCAAACCCGCTCGGGGTCCTCGTTCTCCTTCGCCACCAACGAGGGGTTGGTGGTCACGCCGCCGAGCACGCCCCAGCGGTTGATCTCGCGGATCTCTTCGATGTTGGCCGTGTCCAGGAACAGCTTCACGTTCTGCCTCCTTCGTTCGCCGCTAAGGGAGCGGGGGCACGACCCGCGCGCTCACCATCCGCGACGCGTGCCGGCGCCGTCCGTTCGGTCGCTCGTTCCATCACAAGGTCGATGATCGCGGCCAGGGCGCGATCGAAGCTGTAATTGGCGATCACCGGGACGCCGTGCGACAGCGCCTGACTCTTGATGTACCGCTGCACCCGCCGGATGTCGCCGAACCGATCGAGGTAGCGCTCCGCCGGCCGCCCGGTGTGCTCGGACGCCCGGGCCGCGAAGTGACTTCGGTGCACCTCGTCCTCCTCGATCGTGATCACGACCGGGACGGCCAGGATGCGTTCGCGCCAGGGCTCGAGGTCCAGGAAGCCCGGCACCACGTGGGCGCCCTCGATGATCAGGTGCGTCCCCTCCATCGCGGCGCGCTCGACGAGCGCCTGCACGCCGACCGCGACCGCCGCGGTCTGCTCCCGGAACCCGACGACCACCTCGTCCTTCGACGGGGGCTGGCGCAGGACCGAGCCCGCCTCGAACGACGACGCGTGCAGCGTTGGCATGAGCTCGTGGGAGAACAGCGCGCGCATCACCTCTCGGATCGCGTCGGTCGCGACCACCCGGACGATCCCGAGCCGCGTCGCGAGCTGGGTCGCGAGGGTGGACTTGCCCACGCCCGTCGTCCCACCGATCAGCACGACCAGCGGGACCTGGAGCGCCTCGATCTTGCGCCAGCGCTGGAAGTTCCGCGCGTATCGCTCGCCGGCCAGGTTCTCGAGGACACCGAGCGCGAGCTCGCCGAGCTGCTCGTTCGAGATCGACGGGATACCGAGCTCGCGCAGACGCTCCTCGATCGCCTCGGCGACCTGGTACGCGCGAACGGGCGACAGCCCGGCCACCATGACCTGCGACGCCATCAGGCCCTTCGAGTAGGGCAGGCCGGAGTCGCGATCCGAGATCAGGATCTGAGGGTTCTTGCGGTCGTTCGTCATCTCTGTTCGTTTCTCTGTTCGATTCTCTGTTCGTTTCTCTGGCCGATTCTTTGGTCGCTTCGCTTTCCGGCGAGACCGATCGTCTCCCTCAACGCGGTCGGAAGGTCGGTGTCCCCCTCCAACGCGACGGCGCGGTTGTCCACGAAGACCACCTCGGCGCCCCGGGCCATCGCCCGGTCGCACGCCACGTCCACCGCCGCGGCCTTCAGCTCCGACAGGAGCACCTCGTAGGCCTCCGCCCCGTCCAGGTCTTGCGCCAGGCCGGCCCGATCGGCGAGCCTGGCACTCCACCCGACCACTCGGCATCCGTGGGTCCGCTCGAGGGCTTCCGCTTGTCTCGCGGCCACCGCCCCGGGCGCCGTCGTGGTGAAGAACACGTCCCTCCCCCGCACATCGCCGAGTGGCTGTGGTTCGAAGTCCGTCACGATGAGCCGGGCATCAGCGTTCAGCCGTTCGGCGTGGGACCTGAGGGTAGGGATGTTGTGCAGCCCGGCTGGGCTACGCGCCATGGTAACAACGACAAGATCCGATAGCAACAGGCGCAGGGGGCCCAGGTACCCGCCGAGGTACTCGGGGGGCGCGGTCGAGGGGACGACCAGGATCCCCGCGTCCCACGGGAACGGGGGCATCGACGCCCCGCTCCCGTCGACGATCACGGTCCGGGCGCCGAGCCCGAGCGCGACCTCCGCGGCCGCGCGGACATTGGTCGACGAGGAACGCCCCGCGAGGCCGCCGCCCGCCCGCCGCGCCCCCACCGTCGTGACGCCGCTCGTGACCGCGATCTCCAGGTAGTCGGAGGCGGCATGGCGGCCCCTGCGGACGAGGTCGACCAGCGCCTCGAGCGTGACCGTGCCGGCGTGGGCGATCTCGGGTTCGGGAGGCCCGCCCCTGCCCATCGCGACGACGACCGGATCGAACCCGTGCGCCGCGGCCACGCGCGCGGTCTCGCCCGAAACGGCGGTCTTGCCCGTTCGCTTCCCGATCCCGATCACCGCCACCGTGGAGACGGGGAGCGGTCCCTCGTCGACCGGCGGGTCGAGTCGGAAGTCCGGACCGAGGTAGGCGACGCCCCTGGCGAGCGTGACGGCCGCGACCTCCATCCGCTCGCGGTACCCGAGCACGGGTTCGTCCGACAGGTCGAAGATCCCCTCGGGACCGAGTTCGTCGATCGCTTCCGCGAGCGCAGCAGCCACCGACCGGTCCGGGACCGAACCCCGCAGCGGGATCCCGAGGTCGAGCGCGGCCGACGGGTCGAGCTTCTCGCCGCCGCCCGCGAACAACGCCGCAATCGGATCCAGCCCGCGCCCGCGCAGCTCGTCGATCGCCCAGCGCGTGACGGGCGGGTAGTGCTCACCGTCGACGAGGACGACGACCTTCATCCGATGGGCTCCTTCGGGGCGGTGCGGTTAGGAGCTAGGACTCCCCCTGGTGAGCCGCGGGGAGGCGGCGCTGCTGCACCGGCGGCTCGAGCTCGCGATGGTACTGCTCCCCGGTCGACAGCCGGAAATGGGCGATCACGCTGCCCCCGCCGAACGGGTACTTGCGCGTGATCTTCACCTCGTCGCTCTCGAACTCCAGGACGTTGTAGCAGGGCTTCGTGTACCCGCGGAGCCTGAGCGACGCGACCGTGCCGGCGTTCGCCACGTAGAGATCCTCCAGGCGCCACACGTAGGGGACGTGCTTGTGGCCCGAGAGCACGATGTTGACTCCCGACTGGATCAGCTCCTCCAGGAGGTCGCCGGCGTCCATCACGGTGCTCCGCTCGCGCCCCGTGCCCGGGATCGGAAGCAGGTGGTGGTGCAGCACGAAGACCTTCAGGTCGGCGGGGACCTCGAAGCGCTCGTGGATCCAGGTGTAGCGCTCGCGCCCCACCTGACCCTCGTTGATGTCGGGCTCGCTGGAGTCCACGCCGACGAGTCGAACGCCCTTCACGTCGGCGCTCCAGTGTCGCGGGCCCACGAGCTCCTCGAAGTGCAGGTACCCGACGTTGCGTGCGTCGTGGTTGCCGGGGACGGTGTACATCGGCGCGCGGATCCGCTCGGCGTAGGCGGCCCAGTTCTTGAACTCTTGCCGATACCCCTCGTTGGTGAGGTCGCCGCTGCAGATCACGACGTCCGGCTCGAGCTCGTTCAGCTCGACGATCACCCGGTTCATCAGGTTCGGAACGAAGTAGGGCGAGCCGACGTGCGGATCGGAGATGTGCGCGATCGTGACCACGTTCTCCTTAGTCTAGCTTCGTCCCTGGCTTCGTCCCTGGCCTCATGTGTGGCCCGACGGAGGACAGCGTCGGCCCGTGGGACGATACGGCGGCGTGAACGCTCTCGATCTGTTCCTGATCGTGCTCGTGGCTCTCTCCGGCGTCTCCGGTTACCGGCGGGGTTTCACGCTGCAGGCCTTCGGGTTCGGCGGGTTGCTCATCGGTCTGGTCGTGGGCGCGTTGCTCGCCCCGTTCATCGCCCAGATCGTCGACGGACCGACCGCCCGAGCGGGCCTCGTCGTCCTGGTCCTGCTCGCGGTCGCCGCGCTCGGCAACGCGGCCGGGTGGTTCATGGGCGTCCACGCACGCAACCGCGCCGCGTCGAGATTCGGTAAGGCGGACTCGGTCGCGGGCTCGGCCGTCGCGGTCGTGGCGTCGCTGCTGGCGATCTGGTTCCTCGCGCTGAACCTCGCGAACGGCCCGTTCCCGGCCATCGCGACCGAGATCCGTGGGTCGGCGGTCGTCCGGACGCTTGATGCCGCCCTGCCGCAACCGCCGTCCTTGCTCGCCCAGGTCCGTCGCCTGTTCAACCGGTTCGGGTTCCCCGACGTGTTCTCGGGCATCCCGCCCCTGCCGGCCGAGCCCGTGCGGCCACCGAGCCAGGAGGAGGCTCGGGCCGCGGCGGAGGCGGCCGCGTCGAGCACCCTCCAGGTGATCGGACCGGCCTGCGACGTGATCCAGGAGGGTTCGGGCTTCGTCGCCGCCGACGGGTACGTCGTGACGAACGCGCACGTCGTGGCCGGCATGGACGATCCCGAGGTGCGTTCGGTGACGGGTGGCTCGTCGGACGCGACCACGGTGCTGTTCGACTCCGATCTGGATCTGGCGATCCTGTCGGTGCCGGACGCACCCGGAGCGCCGCTTCCGCTCGCCACCCGGCCGCTGGACCGCGGCGCCCCGGGGGCCGTCCTCGG
>Ga0126304_10001288_pt1 | contig 11635 bp, 11 predicted proteins | sample Plot25_FD_92538 | JGI IMG/M metagenome (GOLD analysis project Ga0126304, IMG submission 92538) | Serpentine soil microbial communities from UC McLaughlin Reserve, CA, USA - Plot25 | ecosystem: Environmental > Terrestrial > Soil > Grasslands | place: USA: UC McLaughlin Reserve, Lake County... | reverse complement strand
GTTGGAACCTCGTGGCAGGTCGCTCGCGCTCAGGAAGGGCCGGTGCGCATCGGCTCGAAGGACTTCACAGAGCAACTCATCCTGGGTGAGATGTACGCGCTGCTGCTCGAGAACGCGGGTATCGCGGCCGAGAAGCAACTCAACCTCGGCGGTACGCAGGTGGCCCAAGAGGCGCTCCTCGCCGGCGAGATCGATCTCTATCCGGAGTACACCGGCACCGGTCTGACCGTCGTGCTCGGTATGCCGATCGACGCCGTGACCTCGGCCACACCGATGGCCGGTGTCGCCACGCCCGCCGACCAAGCGGTATCGATCGACCAGCGGGTCTACGATATCGTCTCCGAGGAGTATCTGGAGCAGTTCGATCTCGTCTGGCTCGACGAGTCGGCCTTCAACAATACCCAGGCGCTTGCCGTGAAGCACGCCTTTGCCGAAGAGCGTGGTATTTCCACGATCAGCGAACTCGCGGAGATCGCCGGCGAGCTGACGATCGTCGCGCCGTCCGATTTCGTTGAGCGGCCGGACGGCTTGCAGGGGCTCCAGGATTTCTACGACCTGGAGTTTGGTAACGTCCTCAGCGTCGCGCCGGGTATCCGCTACCAAGCGCTGGAGGAAGATCAGGCGCAGGTTGTGCTCGCCTTCGGCACCGATGGCCAGGTCTCTGGAATGGATCTCGTGCTGCTCAAGGACGACAAGGCACTCTGGCCGCCGTATCACGTGGCGCCGGTTGTCCGCAATGAGACGCTGACGGCTAATCCAGGGATCGCCGACGCGCTGAATCCGGTCGCGCCACTACTTACGGACCAGGTCATGTCGGCGCTGAACTGGCAGGTCGACGGTCCGGAGAAGATGGAGCCGATCGATGTCGCCCGCGCCTTCCTCGAGGACCAGGGGCTGCTTAGCTGAGTCGGGAGTCGTGAGCCGTAAGTCGTAGCGTCGCTCCCAGCGGCCATCTCCACATTCATACTCACGACCTACGACTCGGCTCACACTAAAGGCGGTGCGCCATCGAGGACCAGGGGCTGGCGCTTGCCGGCGCGCCGAGCGCCGCGACCGAAATCCGGTTCGACCACGTCACCAAGCGGTTTGACAATGGGGATGAGGCCCGTCCTGCCGTCATCGACGTCTCGCTGACGATCGAGCCGGGCGAGCTCGTTGTCCTCATTGGTCCCTCCGGCTGCGGTAAGACGACCCTGCTCAAACTGATCAACCGCCTCTACGACCCGACCAGCGGAGTCATCTACATCGACGGCACTCCCGCGCAGCAGCTCGAAGGGCCAGACCTGCGCCGTCACATGGGCTATGTGATCCAGCAGGGTGGTCTCTTCCCGCACTACACCGTTGCGGAGAACGTGGCCGTCGTCCCCGGTCTGCTGGGATGGGACAAGGCTCGTACCGGCGCTCGAGTGGATGAGCTGCTGCGCCTCGTCGGTCTGCCCCCAGAGGCATACCGGTCGCGGTATCCCTCGCAGCTCTCCGGGGGGCAGCAGCAACGGGTCGGCATCGCGCGCGCCATCGCCGCCGGCCCAGGAACCTTACTCATGGACGAGCCGTTCGGCGCTCTCGACGCCATTACGCGGGGACGACTACAAGAAGAGCTGCGGGAGCTCCACGAGCGCCTCGGGCAGACAATCGTCTTCGTCACCCACGACATCGACGAGGCGGCACTTCTTGCCGATCGCATCGCCGTGATGCGGGAAGGCGCCGTCGTGCAATTCGACACGCCAGTGAATGTGATCATGCGGCCGGCCAATCGCTTCGTCGCCGAGTTGGTCGGTGCGGACGATCTCCTGCGCCGGTTGAGCTTGGTCAGCGCCGCCACCGCCATGATTGCACTCCAGCCAGGAGATGGCGTCGATCCCGATGAACCCGCGATCGACCTCCCGATGCGGGTGCGTCACGTGCTGAGCATTCTCCTGGAAACCGGCGTGCCGCGCGTAATCGTGCGTGACGGAGGGCAGCCGGTCGGCTACCTCGACCTCCCAGCGATCCAGGCGGTGAGTATTCCCCATGTCGCCGGGAACGAGTTGTGACGCTCGACTACCTGATCAACCGGCGCGATCGCGTCTGGGAGTTGACGTTGCAGCACCTCAGCCTGTCAGCGACGGCCATTCTGATCGCGCTCGTCTTCGCTATCCCGCTCGGCGTGCTGGCCGCCCGCAACGCGAAGATCTCGACACCGATGCTCGGCATTCTAGGTGCGATCTACACCATCCCCAGCCTCGCGTTCCTGGCCTTGCTGATCCCGAGTCTTGGCATCGGTCGCCGGCCGGCGATTGTCGTGCTGGCCGCCTACGCCCAGATCTTCCTGGTGCGAAACATCGCCACCGGGCTACGTGGGGTCGATCCGGCCACACTGGAGGCGGCCCTCGGACTCGGCATGACCCGCTGGCAGCAGTTCGCACGAGTGCGCTGGCCGCTTGCCTTGCCGGTGATCGTCGCCGGGCTGCGCACGGCAGCGGTGACGACGATCAGCCTGGCCACGGTTGCCGCCTGGATCGGGGCCGGCGGGCTAGGCACACTCCTCTTCGAGGGGATCACCCGTGATGACCCCAACCGCATCCTGGCCGGCGCTATCGCCATCACCGCGTTGGCGTTGTTGACCGACGCCCTACTTCGTTTCGCCGAGTCGATGACCGCGATTGCGAGGGCACGGCGGGCTGGACAGGGGTGATGGGTGAACCGTTGCTACGTTCCCAGGCGACGCACGTGCAGCATGTTGGTGCGGCCGGAGACGTGAGTCATCGGCAGTGAGCCGGCGATGAGGGCGAATTCGCCTTCCGTCGCCAGCCCCTCTTCGATGATCTTCTTCCCCGCCACTCGGAAGAGGTGATCCGGGTTTTCCTCGACCGGGACCGCCGTGCCGCGGGTGCCCCAGAGCAGGTTCAACCGTCGGGCGATCTCGATGTCCGCGGCCGCACCAATGATCGCCGGCTTCGGTCGATACTTCGCCACTCGCTGCACCGACGCGCCGGTCAGCGTGAAGACGACAATGTGCTCGACCGGCGCTTCGTCCGCCAACTCCCGCGCTGCCCGGGCGATGGCGTCGGCGATCACGAGCGTGGCGTCCGACTGGTCGGGCAGCGGTTGCACCGAGGCACTGGTGCGGATCGGGCCGTCTCGCTCCGCCTCCCGGATGATGCGTCCCATCGTGCGCACCGCTTCCACCGGGTACTGTCCAATCGCCGTCTCCGCCGAGAGCATCACCGCATCCGTGCCGTCCCAGACGGCGTTGGCGACATCGCTGGTTTCAGCGCGAGTCGCCACCGGCTGTGTGATCATCGACTCCAGCATCTGCGTAGCCGTGATCACCGGGATGGCAAATGCGTTGGCGACCTTGATGATGTCCTTCTGGGCTCGGGGTACGCGCTCCGGCGGCATTTGCACGCCGAGATCGCCGCGCGCCACCATCAGTCCATTGGCTCCCGCAGCGATGCCACGAACGTTGTCCAGTGCGTCGGGCCGCTCGATCTTGGCAATCAGCGCCGGTGGTCGGGAGCTGTACCAACTGGCCACTTCGCGAGCGAAGCGGAGATCGGCCGCGTCGGTGACGAACGAAAGCCCGATGAAATCGACTCCCTGCTCGACGCCCCACTTCAAGTCCTCGCGATCGACCTCTGTCAGCGATCCTCCCTTGATCATCGCCCCGGGCAGCGTGACCCCCTGGCGCCCGGGAATATGACCGCCGCGGCCCACTTGGCAGGTGGCGACGTTATCCTCGATCTTCTCGACCAGCAGCTCGATGAGCCCGTCGGAGATCAGGACACGGCTGCCCGGTTGAATGACGTCGAAGAGCGGAGCGTAGTCGATGCCGATGCGCTCGGGGGTGGTGGGCACCGGGGTGTTGACGATCTCGACCGTCCCTCCGCGCGCAAACCCAACCTTCTCCTCGCCCAGCACCGGGCCGGTGCGGATCTTGAGACCGCGCAGGTCGAACAGGATCGGCACGAGCCGGCCGGCCTCCTCCGAGACGGAGCGGACGTCGTCGACCAAGCGAGCCCGATCCTCTGGCGAGCCATGGGCAGCGTTGATGCGCACCACATCGAGCCCGGCATCAAACAGCTCGCGCAGCGTCTCAGGACTGCGCGATGCCGGTCCTAGTGTCGCGACGATCTTCACCCGGCGCTCGTCATAGACGCCCAAGGTCTACACCTCCCAGACCTGCCACAGGATTGTTCGCGACGATGGTAGCAGCGGATCGCGGGACAGGGTGGGCGTCATTCCAACTCGACGGCGAGGAGGCGAGGACCGGGACCCTGCTCGCCGAGCACGTCATCGGGATTGAACAGCACACAGCGATCGAGCGAGAGACAACCGCAGCCGATGCAGCTGGATAAATCGTCACGCAATCGGACGAGTTGCTCGATGCGCTGGTCCAGATCGGCGCGCCAGAGTGCCGATAGGCGCGCCCAATCCTCGCGGCTGGGAGTCCTCCCCTCGGGCAACGAGGCGAGAGCGGCGCGGATCTCGGCAAGCGGGATACCGACCCGTTGCGAAACCCGGATGAATGCCACCCGGCGCAACATCTCACGCGCATACCGGCGTTGGTTGCCCGGCGTGCGCCGGCTGCGGATGAGCCCTTGCCGTTCGTAAAAATGCAGCGCTGAGACGGCAACGCCGCTGCGCTCCGCGAGCTGCGCGGGAGTTAACTCGCCGACGCTCCCGATGAGCCCCATCACCAGATCCTCCTCGACTTGACCTCAACCAATGTTGAGGTTGTACAGTGGGTTCATGGCGCCGGTCAAGCCGGGGCAGCCAATCTCGCGTCGCTCCATCCGCTGAGGTCGACAATCTCAGAAGAACGAGCGCAACAGCACAAGAACGAGAGTCTGGTCGAGCACAGGAGGATATGATGGCGGCGATCCACAGCAGTGTTGGCGGCCAAACTGACGGCGCGGTCTTGGATACGAATGGACATCTCATCCGTGTTGGCCCGCGGGCGGAACTGCATGGAGTGACCGTCGTCTCGGGGGGACGGCACGGGATCGCCGTTTTCCCTTCGTCGGTCTCCGAGGCGGTCTACGCCGTCGACAATCGCTGCCCGCACATGGGGTTCCCCCTCCACAAGGGGAGCGTCGCCGACGGCATCCTCACCTGCCATTGGCATCACGCCCGCTTCGATCTCGAGAGCGGCGGTACATTCGATCTCTGGGCCGACGACGTCCAAACCTACCCCACCCTCATTAAGGATGGCATCGTCTACGTCGATGCGCGGCCGCGCGGAGGCGACCGCGGGGCGCACGCCAAGGCACGGCTCTGGGATGGTCTGGAGCAGGATCTCAATTTGGTCGTCGTCAAGAACGTGCTCGCGTTGCTCGAGGACGATGTCCCGCCAGCGCAGATCCTGGCGATCGGAGGTCGCTTCGGCGCGACCTACCGGCGCGGCGGCTGGGCGGCCGGTTTGACGATTCTCACCGCGATGGGCAACCTCCTACCGAAGCTGCACCGGGAGGACCAGGCACTCGCCCTCTACCACGGCCTGGTCAACGTCGCCAGCGACTGTGCAGGGCAACCGCCCCGCTTCGCGCTCGATCCCCTCCCAACGCGCGATGTTCCCCTTGCAGCTGATCGCCTGCAAGGATGGTTCCGTCGCTTCATCGACGTCCGGGACGCCGACGGCGCCGAGCGCTCGCTCTTGACAGCGGCAGCCTCCGGCATGCCACCCTCTACCCTTGCCGACGTTTTGGCAGCCGCGGCGACCGATCACTTCTTCCTCGACGGTGGACACACGCTCGACTTCGTCAACAAGGCGTGCGAGCTGCTCGACATGATCGGCTGGCAAGAGGCAACGGCGATCCTGCCCAGCCTCGTGCCCGGGCTCGCTATGGCGCGGCGGTCGGAGGAGCTCAACTCCTGGCGGCATCCCATCGATCTGGTCGCGCTGCTCGAACCTGAGTTCACCCGATTGCCTGAGCTCTTCGCTGCGGCGGGTATGGATCCGGCGTGGCGCGCCTCCGACGCGCTAACGGCGACACTGCTCGGCGACGACCCGGCGGCGAGCGTGTCCGCACTCTCGGCGGCGCTGGCGGAGGGGGCGCCGCTCACCACGGTCAGCCGGGAGGTGAGCTACGCGGCGGCGTTGCGGGTGGCGCGGTTCCACACCAGCAACGAGTTCTCCGACTGGATCACCGTGCTGCACACTTTCACCCACGCAAATGCCGTGCACCAGCTGTTGCATCGCTCGCCTTCGCCGGAGCTGCTACGCGGCGTCTACCACGCGGCAATGCGGCTCTATCTTGACCGCTTCCTGAACACGCCAGCGGCCCGTTTACCGGAGGAGCGACCGGGGAAACTCGCCGCATTGCCCACCGACGCTGACGGTCTGCTGGTTGAATTGCGCGATCTCCTCGACCGGGAGCAGCAGATCGAGACCGCCGGTCTCGTCGTCCACCGCTACCTCTCCCTCGACCACGATCCCGCACCCTTGATCGCCGAACTGGGTCATTTGCTCCTGCGCGAGGATGGAGAGTTCCATTCCTACCAGATGCTCGAAGCCGGGGTGGCACTGCACAGCGAACTGGCGCCTGAGGATCCGGTCGGGGCGGCTCATGTCCTGGTCGCGGTGGCGCGCTATCTGGCGGCGCACGCTCCGACCAGCCGGGCCATGCTGCAAACGGCGAAGACGGCGCGCCGTCTTCGCCGGGGTGAGGATCTGGCGACCGAACCTGTGGAGGAGGAAGAGATCGACTAAGAGGGACGCGGCCGCGTAGAGCGATCGTCAACACCATAAGGTGGGCCGAGATCGAGCAAGCCAGCACCAACGACGAAGGGGAGAAGACCCATGAGCAGCTTTACGCCCCAGGAAATCGCCTATCTCCAGTCCCAGCTGCTTGGACGGCTAGCAACCGTTGGCGCGGATTGCGATCCGCACGTCGTCCCAGTCGGGTTCCGGTACAACCCCGATCTCGACACCGTCGACATTGGCGGTCATCGCATCGCACAGAGCAAGAAGTACCACGACATCGCCCGCACCGGCCGCGCCGCATTCGTCGTCGATGATCTGGTCTCGGTCGATCCCTGGACACCGTGCATGCTTACGGTCCGCGGCCGGGCGGAAGCGCTGAATTCCGGAGGTCAAGCGATCATGCCCGACTTTGCGCCCGAGCTGATCCGCATCTTCCCGACCTGGATCGGCAGCTTTGGAATCGATGCCAGTGGATTCGGGCTCAACAGCCGAAAGGTCGGTTGAGCCAGCGCCGCGAATTACAAGCAGGAGGTCGTGCCAGCGCGTCGAGGCCGGATTTGTGCCAATTGTCAGTCAGATCCCAGGCTTCCAGGAGTATCTCTTCGTGGACGCCGGCGATGGTGCGCACTTGACGATCAGTCTCTACGACGATCCGAGCGGCGCTGAACAATCAACGCGGGATGCGGCCGGTTGGGTCCGCATCCACATTGAGGCGGACGAAATCGCGGCGGCCACACCATCGACGTAGAGTCACAGTTGGCTCGGCTGCCGATTGCGATCGCGGTCCGCGCTAAAACATGACCCCGCTGGCCAGGATCAGGTTGTGATATGGCGTGCACTCGCCGGTGCGCACGATAGCCCTCGCTCGCGCGCTGAGGCGTTTCAACTCGTCATGGGATACGGAGCGGAAGCGCGCGTCCGGGAACAGTTCTTGTAGGGTCACCGGCAACACTTCATCGCGCGCCAGCAGCTCGTCGGCGATGATCGCCTCCTCGACTTGAAGCTCGTCGGCGACGGCGCGAGTGACATCCAGCATCGAGGGCAGGCCGCAGCGAACGGCCAGGTCGATGCAGGCGACTCCAGGTGGGACGGGCAACCCAGCGTCGGCGACGACTAGCAGATCAGTGTGGCCCATGCTCGCGATCGTCCCGGCGAGCGCATGCTGCAGCAGGCCGCGCTTCTTCATGACACCTTGCTCCGCACGGGGCGCTCCCTTGCGTCATAGCCGAAGAAGCGGTCAAAGATCTCCGCCTCCCAGACCCAACGCAACACGTACATCCAGACGAGGACGACCAGGACGATAATCCCGAAATCGACGGTCAGTTTGCCGCGCATGCCGAAGAATTCGCGCAGCGCGGGCACTGCCAGAACGATCGCGTAAATCGGCGCCATCGCCAGTGCCAAGTAGGCTGGTCGCCGGTCACCATCCATCTCCTCGACGACGGCGAACCATGGCCCTGGCGGCGCCGCGAAGAGAACCAGGACTAGCCCGCCCAGCACCAGCACGTGGGTCAGCGCTTCCCGGCCGGCCAGGTCGGTCTGGGGCACTGTTGTTGCCGCCGCTATGCCGCCATCGCGCAACGCCGGCAGATCGAGGTCATACAGGGTGTAGACGCCGATGTAGACGGCGAACGCGGCGAGCGCCAGGAGCGTTGATGCCGGCAGCACGAATCGCAGCAGGCGACGCGGCAAGTTGCGGGGAGGCGGTCCGGGCCGCGTCCAGAGGGCGATGCCGAAGGTGGGGATCCCGACGGTGAGCAACGTCAGCAAGGTGATCTGAGCCGGCGAAAAGGGGAACCCGGCTTCGACCAGCAACACGGCGAGAATGATCAGTGCCACGGTGAACACGCGGGTCAGGAAGAGCTCCAGAATACGGCAGAGGCCGCGCCGAATGCGCTGTCCCTCCCGGAAAGCGTTTGGCAGCGCGCCGAAGGAGTCGCGCAGGAGGACGATATCGGCCGCGTCGCGGGTCGCCTGGCTGCCGCTCTGCATAGCGATGCCCAGGTTCGCCTGCTTCAGGCTTAGGACGTCGTTGACGCCATCGCCGGTCATAGCCACGTAGTGACCGTTTCCACGCAGTGCTTCGACCAGCCGCTGCTTTTGCTCAGGGGTCACGCGTCCGAAGACGGTCGATTGCTCCGCCGCTGCGGTGAACTGCGATTCGTCCATACCCTCGAGATCAAGTCCGGAGACCAGCACGGCATCGCCAGACAGTCCGGCTTGCCTTGCCAGTGCCGCGACGGTTTCTGGGTTGTCTCCCGAGATCACCTTCAGCGTGATTCCGGCATCGCGGAAGCCATTGATCGCCTTGTCGACGTTCGGGCGCAGCTCGTCGGTGAAGCCGAGCCAAGCCACGGGCCTCACGCCCGGCGGCAGCGCCGGCAGTCCATTCATCTCCTGGAATGGCGCTGGTGTAGAACTATGGGCGAAGAGGAGTACGCGTATGCCCTTTTCTCCCCAGCCTTCCGGGGGTACCAGCGGTTCGTCGGTTTCACGTTCGAGCTGTGGACCGAGGAACTCAGGCGCCCCGAGCGCGTAGACGCCACGGAATCCATCGGTGTCGGCGCTGACGCCGCTCCATTTGTAGGCGGAAGAGAAGGGAACGTCGGCTGTCGTCGGGTGTTTCTCGCCCGGACACCTGTCGGCCATGGCTTCGCTGGTCTTCGTTCCGGCCGAGGTGCTGCGGGCGAATATGCCCAGCATCGGCCGCACCTCAGCTTCCTTGGCATCATCAATTGGCTGCACATCGGCCAACTGCATCTTGTTCGCTGTGAGTGTGCCGGTCTTGTCCATGCAGAAGATATCGACGTTGGAGAGGGACTCGACGGCGTTCGTCCCCTGCACCAATGCATCTTGATTCGCCAGGCGGACGGCACCCATCGAATAGGTGACCACGATCATCAGGAAGAGCCCCGAGGGCACGATGCCGAGAACCACCGCCGCGGCCAGCACCGTCTCCTCGACCGGGTAGCCCCAGATCAACGAACCGAGAACCACGGTGACGAGAAAGAATGCCGCGACGACGAGCAGCAGCCGCACGATCACGTTGACCTGTGTCTGCAGTGGGGTGAGTGGAACGCGGTAGGCGCGGGCTCCCGCGGTCATCTTCGCCACGGTGTTGGCGGCCCCAACGCGTTCGGCCTGATACCAACCCGATCCTGAGATGCAGAAGCTCCCGGAGGAGACGGGATCACCGGGTTGCTTCGACACCGGGTCGGACTCGCCGGTCAGCAGCGACTCGTCCATCTCCAACTCGGTGTCCCCGACGACCGTCCCGTCGGCAAAGACCTGGTCACCGGCGCGAAGACGCACGACATCGCCGCGCACGATCTGATCTGGATCGAGGGGCCGCTCCAGACCATCCCGGACCACAGTCGCCTGGCTGCGGTTGAGCAAGGCGATCTGGTCCAGGCGGCGCTTGGCGCGCGTCTCCTGGAAGACCCCCACCAACCCATTGACGACCGCCAGACCCGAGGCGAGCAGAGCGTCCCGATAGAGCCCCATGGCCACCAAGACGATACCGACCGCCAGCAAGGTGATGTTGATAAAGGTGAAGAGGTTGCGCCGGACGATGTCCCACCAGGAGCGTCCGCTGGCGTCTGGCACAGCATTGCCGCCCTCGCTGGTCAGGCGGGCGTGGGCCTCGGATTCGCTGAGACCAGTGAGTGCCCCGACCTCCGCAGCAATCGCCGCCCCGCTCGTCGCTTCCGCTGTCCCCGCCATCGTCTCCCCTGAATCTCGACACCACGGGCGACCTCGCCCAGACGCGAGCGAGTGGCTATCTTGACAGAACGTAAAGTTCGTGTGCTCTGGCCTCAGAATAGACTGGTTCGATAGTCCCCGCAATCTGAACGTTGGGACTTTGGGCGAGGAGTAGGTCATGGACGATTGCCGCTTCGAAAACTGGATGCGGATAGTGGCCGGCAAGAGTGACCGGCGGACCGCTGTCATGGCGCTTGCCGGAGGCGCCCCAGCGGCCCTGACCCTTGCCCGCGCCGAGCTCGGTATCGCGCAGGAGAGCAATGTCGCTCTGGAGGCCGACTGCCGGGTCAACGGTGGCACATGCGGAAAAGATCACGACTGCTGCTCTGGCAGTTGCGGCACCGACGGCTTCTGCGACTAGAACAACGACTCACACCACAACGGTGACAATGGGGGCGGGCCACCTGGCCCGCCCCATTTGTTTTGCCATCCACGCGTCGCTTGGATTCTCTCCCTCGCGGTACAGTCGCGCGTGCACTGTGATGACGGTGTAGGGATCGAGGCGAGGAGCGAGCGATGGCGTCGAGCGCGGGACAAACCCGACTATGAACCGCCCGCGTCAAGACTCGGACCGTGGCTCACGGATCCAGTTGCTGGCCATTGTCCTGGTGACGCTGCTCGTGATGGTGCTTGGGATCCTGGTCGTCGTCGCCCCAGACCGCATGGGTGTGCCCCAGGCCATCACCACCCCCGCCATAACGCCATCCGCCACGGCGGAGGGAGGATAATGGGCGGTGCGCAGGAGGGAGGCCGAGGAGCTGCTCGATCAGGCGGGACATGATCCGGCCGAGCTCTCGGCCAACCTGCGGGACATTCGCACCGTCAACCGTCTCGCCGGCGGCGTCGCGACCGTGCTGCGTCACCTGCCGGGACTGCTCTCTGTTATCCCCCGCGGCCGCCCGGTCGAGATCCTCGATCTGGCCACAGGCTGCGGCGATATCCCGCTTAGCCTGGTGACTTGGGCCAATCGCCAGGGTCGCCAGCTGCACCTGACTGTCAGCGATCGCTCGCCCGAGATCCTTGCTGAGGCGCGGCGCACGCTTGCCGACGTGCCTGAGGTCACTTTCACCGTCTGCGACGCTCGCGCGGTTCCGATGCCCGATCGCTCGTTCGACGTCGTCCTCTGCTCGCTTTCGCTGCATCACTTCGCTCCAGGAGAGGCGGTACAGGTGCTGCGCGAGATGGATC
>Ga0126304_10001287_pt1 | contig 11638 bp, 8 predicted proteins | sample Plot25_FD_92538 | JGI IMG/M metagenome (GOLD analysis project Ga0126304, IMG submission 92538) | Serpentine soil microbial communities from UC McLaughlin Reserve, CA, USA - Plot25 | ecosystem: Environmental > Terrestrial > Soil > Grasslands | place: USA: UC McLaughlin Reserve, Lake County... | reverse complement strand
GTTCGGACACGACGTCGGCTCGGCACGTGCTCTCAACGAGGAGGTCCACCAGCACCTGGACGAGTCCCAGCTGTACCGGATCGACCACTTCCTGGGCTATAAGGGCCTGGACGAGCTCCGATACCTCCGGTTCGCGAACACGATGTTCGAGCCGATCTGGAATCGCAACTACATCTCGTCCGTGCAGCTCACGATGGCCGAGACCTTCGGCGTGGATGATCGCGGCCATTTCTACGATCCTGTCGGGGCGCTCCGCGACGTGGTCGTGAACCACCTGATGCAGGTCGTGGCGACCACGGCGATGGAGCCGCCCGCGGGCGCCGACCCAAGCACGCTGGAGAACGCGATGGTCTCGGTCTTCCAGGCCATTCCCGCCGCCGACCCTGCGCACTACGTGCGGGGCCAGCACGACGGCTACCGCGAGATCGAGGGCGTGGCGTCCGACTCGACGACGGAGACCTACGCGGCTCTTCAACTCCGCGTCGACAATTGGCGCTGGTCGGGCGTGCCGTTCTTCATCCGCACGGGCAAGAACATGCCGGTAACCGTCACCGAGCTGCGGCTGGTGTTCAAGCACCCGCCGCCGCTCGGCTTCCTCCCCGAGGGCACGCGCCGCCCGGAGGCCGACCAGCTCATCGTGCGGCTCTACCCCACCACCGGGATCAGGCTGCTGGTCGAGGCCCAGCGCGCCGATGTGGAGCAACCCGAGCAGGTCAGCCTCGACCTGGAGTTCTCGAAGCAGGGGGGCGAGGGCGCGACCCCGTACGAGGTGCTGCTGCACGCGGCGATGATCGGCGACAGCAGGCGCTTCAAGCGGCAGGACAGCGTCGAGGAGACCTGGCGGATCATGCAGCCGCTGCTGGACGCCCCTCCCCCGGTCAACGCATACGAGACTGGGTCATGGGGGCCGGGCGCGGCGGATCAGCTCGTCGCCGGGCATGGTCGCTGGCACGAGCCGTGGGTATCCGCATGAGCGCCACCAGTGAGGCAATGCCGCAGAGCGCGGCCGCGCCCTCCCCCTTCCCGCCGATCGCCGACTACGCGTTCCTCTCCAACTGCCACACGAGCGCATTGGTAGCCCCGGACGGCTCGATCGACTGGCTGTGCGTGCCGCGCTTCGACTCGCCCAGCGTGTTCGGCTCGCTGCTCGATCGCCAGGCCGGCTCGTTCCGGCTGGGACCGTTCGGGATCAACGTGCCCACAGCACGGTTCTATGAGCCGGGGACGAACGTCCTGGCTACCACCTGGAAGACACCGACCGGGTGGGCCCTGGTGCGCGACGCGCTGACCATGGGCCCGCAGCACGGCGAGGACCTGATCACACCGCACACGCGGCCACCGGTCGACGACGACGCCGACCACATGCTGGTGCGCACGATCCTCTGCCTGGAGGGGAACCTCGAGATGGAGCTCGTGTGCGAGCCCGAGTTCGACTACGGCCGGGCCCCCGCCGAGTGGTCGCTTGTCGGCGACGACCGCCACGCTGCGGACGCGCGCGCCGGGGACCTCACGATCAGGCTGCGGACGGACCTCGCGCTCGGCATCGAAGGCGACCGCGTGCGAGCACGCCACGAAATGCAGCAGGGCGACCAGGCCTATTGCGCGCTGTCCTGGGCCGAGGGGCATGTCGTGCCCGAGGACGTCGACGAGGCGAACGCGCGTCTCGCGGCGACGGTCCACTATTGGCGCAGCTGGCTGGGGCGCGCGCGCCTGCCTGACCACCGCTGGCGGGACCCGATCCAACGCTCGGCGCTCACGGTCAAGGGCCTCACATACATGCCGACCGGAGCGACGGTCGCGGCAGCCACGACCTCCCTGCCCGAGACGCCCGGCGGGGAGCGCAACTGGGACTACCGCTTCACATGGATACGTGACTCGACATTCACGTTGCAGGCCCTGCACTTCCTCAACCTGGACTGGGAGGCAGACGAGTTCATGCAGTTCGTCGCCGACCTCGAGCCGAACGACGACGGGGCGCTCCAGATCATGTACGGGATCGATGGGCGCCGTGACCTCACGGAGTCCACGCGGGAGGAGCTCTCGGGGTACGCGGGAGCCCATCCGGTGCGCCTCGGCAACGGTGCGTTCGACCAGAAGCAGAACGACGTCTTCGGCGCCGCGCTCGACTCGATCCTGCTGCATGCGCGGCGCAGCCAGCGCCTGCCGAGGCGCCTGTGGCCGATCGTGCAGGCACAGGCCGGGTGCGCGACCGCCGTGTGGAGGCAGCCGGACCAGGGCATCTGGGAAGCCCGCGGCGACCCGCAGCACTATGTGTCCTCCAAGCTGATGTGCTGGGTCGCGCTGGATCGCGCGGCCAAGCTCGCGGAGATCCGCGCCGACCGGGACCTGCCGGCCACCTGGCGGGGCACGGCCGACGAGATCAAGGCTGACATCCTCGAGCACGGCCTGCGCGACGATGTCCTGCGCCAGCACTACGACACCGACTCGCTGGACGCGTCCACCCTGCTTGCGGCGCTGTTCGGCTTCCTGCCGGCCGACGACGAGCGCCTGCGCAAGAGCGTCGAGGCGATCGCGGACGACCTGACCGAGGACGGATTCGTGCTCCGCTACCGAACCGGCGAGACGGACGACGGCCTGTCGGGCAAGGAAGGGAGCTTCCTGATCTGCTCGTTCTGGCTCGTGTCGGCCCTGGCGATCGTCGGGGATCAGCAGCGAGCCCGCGACCTGATGGAACGCCTGCTGAGCGTCGCCTCGCCGCTCGGGCTGTACGCCGAGGAGTTCGACACCAGCACCGGCCGGCACCTGGGCAACTTCCCGCAGGCGTTCTCTCACCTGGCGCTGATCGAGGCAGCGGCGCGGATCGTGGTCGCCGAGCGACTGGAGGAGATCAGCTGATGAGCAACTACGACGTGATCGTCATCGGCAGCGGCGCCGGCGGCGGCACCCTCGTACGGCGGCTCGCTCCATCGGGCAAGCGCATCCTGCTGCTGGAGCGCGGGGACTGGCTTCCGCGCGAGCCGCACAACTGGTCAGCCGGAGACGTGTTCATCGACAACCGCTACATCTCGGAGGACACCTGGTACGACGGTGAGACCGCGAAGGCGTTCCAGCCGCAGGTGCACTATTTCGTCGGCGGCGCCACCAAGCTCTACGGCGCCGCGCTCTATCGCCTCCGGGAGGAGGACTTCGGTGAGCTGCGCCACCACGACGGCATCTCACCCGCGTGGCCGATCGGCTACGACGAGATGGAGCCGTATTACACGGAGGCCGAGCAGCTCTACCAGGTGCACGGCGCACGTGGTGAGGACCCGACCGAGCCCGCCGCGAGCGCGCCCTACCCGTTCCCGGCCGTGTCGCACGAACCGCGCATCCAGCAGCTCGCCGACGATCTCGAAGCCCACGGCCATCGGCCCTTCCACGCGCCCTGCGGCGTGATGCTGAACGAGCCCGACATGGCCCACAGCGCGTGCGTTCGCTGCGGGACCTGCGACGGCTTCCCGTGTCTCGTGCACGCGAAGTCGGATGCCGAGGTGCTCGCGGTCCGCCCGGCCCTTGAGTACCCGAACGTCACGCTGCTCCGAAACGCCAGGGCGGTGGCGCTCCACACCAATCCCAGCGGCAGCGAGGTGACCGAGGTCGCGGTTGACCGTTACGGCGCTCGCGAGACCTACAGTGCGGACATCGTGGTGGTCTCCTGCGGGGCGGCCAACTCGGCGCAGTTGCTGCTCGCCTCGGCCACGGAGCGGCACCCGAACGGCCTTTCGAATCGCTCCGATCAGTTGGGGCGCAACTACACCTTCCACAACAGCCAGGCCGTGCTGGCCCTTTCGAAGGAGCCGAATCCGACCGTCTTCCAGAAGACACTCGGCCTCAACGACTTCTACTTCGGGAGCGACGACTTCGAGTTCCCGCTCGGAAACATCCAGATGGTCGGCAAGTCAACGGCCGAGATGTATCGGGGCGAGAAGCCGCTCCAGACCAAGCTGGCGCCCACGCGGACCCTCGAGGACATGGCGCGCCACGCGGTCGACTTCTGGCTTTCGACCGAGGACCTCCCGCGCCCCGAGAATCGCGTGGCCCTGAGCCGTGGCGGAGACATCCAGCTCAGCTACACGCAGACGAACCACGAATCCGCGAAGCGGTTGTACCACGAGCTCAAGAAGCTCCTGGCTCACACCGGGATGCATGCGGACCACCTCATTCCGCGCCACGCCTACCTGAAGACCGCCATCCCGGTCGCGGGCGTGGCCCACCAGGCCGGCACCTGCCGCTTCGGCACCGACCCGGACTCGTCCGTGCTCAACACCGATTGCCGCACACATGAGCTCGACAACCTCTACGTGGTCGACACGAGCTTCTTCCCGAGCATCGGCGCGGTGAACCCGGCCCTTACGGCGATGGCCAATGCCCTGCGCGTCGGCGACCACCTGCTCGAGCGGCTTGGGGCACAGCGGCCGGCGAAAGCGACCGTCGGTGCCGCCTGACGCGGCAGTTACGAGGCGCCGCCGGGTCGTGGTGATCGGCGGCGGCTTTGGCGGCCTGGCCGCAGCACGCCAGCTGCGCGACGCGGACGCGGACGTGATCCTCGTCGACCGGAACAACCATCATCTGTTCCAGCCGCTCCTCTACCAGGTCGGGGCAGGCGCACTGTCACCCAGCGACTGCGCGTCCCCGATCCGGCCCTATCTCAAGCACAGCCACAACACCACGGTCCTGATGGCCGAGGTCACGGCCATCGACCCCGACCAACGGCACGTGGCCCTCGATCGCGGCGACCGCCTCGAGTACGACAGCCTGATCGTCGCCTGCGGTGGGGAGACCTCTTACTTCGGCAACGACCAGTGGAAGCAGGTCACGTGTGGCCTGAAGACGCTTGCCGATGTCGTCGACCTGCGCAACCGCTTCTACGGCGCCCTCGAACAGGCCGAGCGCACAGACGATCCGGCCGGGCGGCCCGAGTGGATGACATTCGTTGTCGTTGGCGGCGGTCCCACCGGCGTCGAGATCGCCGGCCAGCTCGCGATCACTGCACGAACCCTGCGGCGCGCCTTCCGGCGAATCGACTCCTCCGACGCCCGGGTGATCCTGCTCGACGCCGGCAAGCGGGTGGTCGCCGCGTTCAGCCCCAAGCTCTCCAAGAAGGTCGCCGAGAACCTGGCCGACCTCGGCGTGACCGTTCGTGAGGGCGCCCGCGTCACCGACATCGACGAGCGGGGCGTGACCTTCGAGGCCGACGGTGAGAGCAAGCGGATCGACTCCCGAACCGTCATCTGGGCGGCCGGCGTGCACCCCGTCCCGCTCGTCGACTCGCTCGCCCGCGCGACCGGCGCGGACACCGACCGCAGCGGCCGCATCAAGGTGGGTCCCGACCTCACGATTCCCGGCCATCCGGACATCTCGGTCCTTGGGGACGTTGCCTGCCTCGACGGGCCCGGCGGAAAACCGCTGCCGGGGCTCGCAACGGTTGCCATCCAGCAGGCACATCACGTGGCCAAGGGAATCCGTGCGGGCGGCGCCGGGGCATCGACGCCGTTCAAGTACCTCGACAAGGGGGCGCTCGCGGTCGTCGGCCACGGCAAGGCGGTATGTGAGATCCGAGGACTCCGTTTCTCGGGCCGGCTCGCCTTCCTCACCTACGTCGGTGTTCACCTCTTCTACCTGGGCGGCCAGCTGGGCCGCCGCCTCGAAGTGATGTTCAAGTGGGTCGGAGCCCGCTTCGGTGAGCGCCAGAGCGCACTGATCGAAGGCGAGCTCGCGAGCGTCGAGCGGGCCACTCCGGCCCCAGAGGCGACTCAGTGGGCGCAGACCTCCTCCCACTAGCAACCGACCTCGAAGCCGCGCGAAGCCAGATGGCTTTCACGCTCGGCTTCCACATCATCCTCGCCTCGATGGGCGTCGCGTTCCCCGCGATCATCCTGACCGCCAACTACATAGGACTGCGCAGGGGCGACGAGGACGCCCTGCGGCTCGCGCAGCGCTGGTCGAAGGTGGCGGCAGTGCTCTTCGCGGTCGGCGCGATCACCGGCACCGTGCTGTCGTTCGAGATGGGCCTCCTGTGGCCCGACTTCATGAGCCGCTTCGGCGAGGTCTTCGGCCCGGCCTTCGCGCTGGAGGGAGTCTTCTTCTTCGTCGAGGCGATCTTCATGGCGATCTACATCTTCGGATGGAAGCGCCTGAGGCCGTGGGTGCACTTCTGGACGGGCGTTCCGGTGGTGTTGTCGGGACTCGGCGGCGCGCTGTCCGTCGTCGCGGTCAACTCGTGGATGAACACGCCGGAGGGCTTCAAGGTCACCAGTGACGGCAGCTTGACCGATGTCGACCCTCTCGACGCGCTCTTGAACAAGGCGGTCGCGTACGAGGCGCCCCACATGATCCTCGCGGCGTACATGGTGGCCGGATTTCTCGTGGCCTCCGTCTACGCGGTGGGCATGCTGCGCGGCCGGCGCGATCGCCATCACCGTCTCGGCCTTCTGATCCCCCTAACGCTGGCGGCAATCGCGACGCCGATCCAGCTGGGCGTGGGCGACACCGCCGCACGCTCGATAGCTGACGACCAGCCGGTCAAGTTCGCCGCGATGGAGTGCGTGCAGAAGACCTCGACGGACGTGACGGAGTACATCTTCGGCCGCTGCACCTCGGACGGGATCAAGGGAGGCATCGGCATTCCCGGGCTCGACTCCTGGCTGGTCGGCTTCAGCACCGACACCAAGGTCACCGGACTGGACTCCGTCCCGCCGGACGACCGCCCGCCCGCGAACACGATGCTCCACTGGGCATTCGACATCATGGTGGGCATCGGCAGCGCGCTGATGTTGCTCGGGCTGTGGCTCGGCGCGGCCTGGCTTCGAAGGCGCGACATGCCGAAGTCGCCCTGGTTCCTGCGCGCGACCGCCCTGTCGGGCGTGGCGGCGATCGTGGCGCTCGAGTGCGGCTGGATCGTGACCGAGGTGGGCCGCCAGCCCTGGATCGTCTACGGCGTGATGCGCACGGAGGATGCCGTGACCGACGCGAGCGGCGTCTGGATCAGCCTGTCAGTCGTGCTGGTGCTGTATGCCGCCCTCGGGTCCGCAACCGTGCTGGTGCTGCGGGCGATGACGCGGCGCTGGCGGACGGCCGAGCTCGACGAGAGCGAGGGCCCCTACGCGCCCCGCCCGGACCTCCAGGAGCTGTCAGAGGAGCCGGCTTGAGTTCCGCCGACGCAGTGGCGGCCGTCCTCTGGACCGGCGTGACCCTCTACGCCGTGTTCGGCGGGGCCGATTTCGGCGCTGGGTTCTGGACGCTGGTCGCCCGCGGCGGCGAACGCGGCAGCCGTGCGCGGACCCTGATCGCTTGGGCGATCGGCCCGGTATGGGAGTCGAACCACGTCTGGCTCATCTTCGTGCTCGTCGTCTTGTGGACAGGGTTCCCCGAGGCCTTCGCGTCGATCATGTCGACGCTGTTCATCCCGCTCAGCCTCGCGGCCCTCGGGATCGTGCTCCGTGGGGCGGGCTTCGCCTTCCAGGGGGTCGCCGCAAAGGAGCGTGGCCGGCGGCTCGCCACCGGCGCGTTCGCCCTCTCGTCGGTACTGACGCCGTTCTTCATGGGCACCGTGGCGGGCGCTGTGGCCTCGGGCCGCGTTCCGACCGGCAACGCGAAGGGGGATCCGGTCACGAGCTGGGTGAATCCCGTCTCACTCTTGATCGGCGTCCTCTTCGTTGCCGCCGGCGCTTACCTCGCCGCGGTCTTCCTGGCCAGTGACGCGCGGCGCTTCGGCGACCCTGATCTTGAGCGCTATTTCGCGACTCGGGCGCTCGGCGCGGCTGCGGCTGCGGGCGTACTTGCGGTCGCCGGCATCTTCGTCCTGGACGCGGATGCCCGCTACATCTACGACGGGCTGGTCAGTGAGGGTCTGCCACTGGTCATCGCCTCCGGAGCATGTGGCGCAGCAGCCCTCCTACTGCTCTGGCGACACGCCCGGCGCGGCGTCCGCGTCCTCGCGGTGGGCGCTGTCGTCGCGGTGATCTGGGGCTGGGGGGCCGCCCAGTACCCCTACCTGCTTCCGGAGAAGCTCACGGTCGCGGATGGCGCCGCGGCCAGCGAGACGCTGACCGCGTTGTTCGTCGTCTTCGGTCTCGCCGTGGTCGTGGTCGTGCCCGGGCTTGCGCTGCTCTACACGCTCGACCAGCGAACGGTGCTGGAGGAGGAGGGGGAGCCGTGATCGCCCCCTCCGGCGAGCAGATCGAGATCGTCCACGGCGCTCAGCGGGCGGTCGTAGTGGAGGTCGGCGGCGGACTGCGCGAGTACACGCTCGACGGCCGCAACGTGCTCGACGGCTACGGGGCGGATGAGATGAGCAGCTCAGGCCGTGGCCAGGTTCTGATCCCGTGGCCGAACCGCATTCAGGACGGCCTCTACAGCTTCGACGGCGAGGAGCACCAGCTTCCCCTCGACGACGTCGAGGAGCAGGACGCGATCCACGGCCTCGTCCGCTGGGGGTCGTGGATCGCCGGCGACCGCGATGAGAACCGGGTCGTGATGGAGCACCGGCTGCATCCGCAGCCGGGCTACCCGTTCTCGCTGGCCCTCAGCGTCGAGTACCTGCTCTCGGAGGAGGGCCTTCTCGTTCGGACGACCGCCATCAATCGCGGGCCGCGTCCGTGCCCTTACGGGAGCGGCAACCATCCCTACCTCATGGTCTCCGGGTCGCGAGTGGATTCGCTCATGCTGCGCGTCCCGGGCGACACGCTGCTGCGGTCGGACGAGCGTGGCATCCCCGTCGACAGGTTCCCGGCCGAGGGCACGGACTACGACTTCCGCCGGCCCCGTGTGATCGGCTCGACCGTCTTGGACCACGCCTTCACCGACCTCGCACGCGGCGAGGACGGCCGAGCTCGCGTCGAGCTGCGACACCCGGACCGGGGCGGCGGGGTCACGCTCTGGGCCGACGAGGCGTATCCGTACGTCATGGTGTTCACGGGGGATCCGCTTCCTGACGTGAGCCGGCGCAGCCTCGCCGTCGAGCCGATGACGTGTCCACCGAACGCGTTTCGGAGCGGCGAGGGGCTGATCCGGTTGGAGCCGGGCCAGTCCTTCACCAGCAGCTGGGGTATTGATCCCCGAGAGCATCCGCCGCGATGATCGGCATCGACAGCGAGTCCTTTCTCGCCGTCGTCGTCGCCGGTGCCCTCGCGGCGTTCGTGGCCGGTCTGGTGTCCACCCGTCTGCCGCTGCCCGTCGTGGTCTTGGAGATTCTGCTCGGGATACTGATCGGCCCCGACGTGCTGGGCTTCGCGGAGCCCGACGCTTTCCTCAGCTTCTTCTCGAACCTCGGGCTCGGCATGCTCTTCTTTTTCGCCGGCTACGAGATCGACTTCGAGAGGATCCGCGGCAGTCCACTCCGACTTGCGGTCGTCGGATGGTTGTTGTCACTGGTCCTGGCCTATTCGCTGGGCGGACTGCTCACGCTGACGGGCCTCGTGCTGTCGCTCCTGTTTACGGGCTCAGCGCTGGCCACCACCGCAATCGGCACCCTGATCCCTGTATTGAGCGACGCAGGCGAACTGCGCACCCGCTTCGGCACCTATCTATTGGCCGCAGGCGCGGCCGGCGAGTTCGGCCCGATCCTGTTGATCACGCTGGTGTTCTCGACCAAGGGTGCAGCGACGAACGCAGCCATCCTTGCTGTCTTCATCGTCGTGGCGGTGGCGGCAGCCGTCATGGCCGTCCGCGGCGTGGGGCGCGGCTGGGCGTTGCTCGACCGTAGCCTCGAGACGAGTGGCCAGTTGGCGATCCGCCTCGCCGTGGTCATGGTGTTCGCGCTCGGCGCGCTGGCCGCGTCGCTCGGCCTCGACCTCCTGCTTGGCGGCTTCGTTGCCGGAGTGATCGCGCGCATTGCGCTCAAGGGACGCGAGGTGGAAGTGCTCGAGTCGAAGCTAAGCGCGGTCGGCTACGGCTTCCTCATCCCGTTCTTCTTCGTCGTGAGCGGTGTCAACTTCGACCTCACGGCTCTCACGGACGATCCGATCCGCCTGCTCGAGCTGCCGCTCTTCCTCGCCCTCTTCCTGATCGTGCGCGGCACGCCGGCCATGGTCCTTTACCGCGGCGTGCTCGGGCTTCGGGACCGCGCGGCGCTGGCGGTGTTCTCCGCGACCGGGCTCCCGCTGATCGTCGCGATCACCACGATCGCGGTCGAGGAGGGCCACATGCGCTCATCCACCGCCGCCGCCCTCGTAGGCGCGGGCATCCTGTCAACGGCGATCCTGCCCATCGTTGGCCTGCGCCTGCGAGCTGGCGCCCCCAAGGACGACGGCCCCCTCCAGATGCAGGACGAGGCGGGGGCTGTGGCCCGCGCCTGAACGCACCGCCTCGGCCACAGCTCTACGGCTGGACGGCTCCGGCCGGACTCGTCGCTTCGGCGAAGGCACGGCTTGTGCGTTGGAAGCTACGGACGGCGCGTGACCCTCGCCGCGGGAGCCGGTCGCTGCCGGCCGTGACAACCCCGTGACACAAACACCCCGTCCACTGAGACCAGATCGTCCAGCTTCGTGGATCGGTGTGCGGATCTACGCCAGTCGGACGGATCGGGCACGCCGCGCGCAGGTTGAGGGCCTTATGGTCCGTTTGGACTGTGCGTGGGAGTTCGAATCTCCCTGCCCTGTGAAGAACGCGGACGGGACGCCGAAGCGTCCCGTCCACGAATGCAGCTACGGCTGTATGGCGGCTCAGCTGACCGGGCAGGTCAGGTTCGCGCCGACGCGGGTTCGGCCGTTCCCCGCCCGCACGACCTCGACGTTGCCGATGCACCAGAGCGTGTGCAGCTGGCCGTTGACGGTGTTGGTGCCAAACAGGGCGAACGACGCGCCGTTGCGGAACTTGCCGTAGCGCAGGTAGTTGCCGACGCTCGTGCGTGAGGGGTCGATGCTGGCGGCGCCGTTGGTGAGCTCCTCGATGCCTGCGGTGGCAGGGTCCTCGAGCGCTGCGGCCGACTGGACCGCAAAACGCTGGGCCGCGGCGAACACTTCGACACGGGTGACCGGGTGGCGTGCCTCGGCGGCAGCAGCCGGCGCTGGCACGGCGACGGCAAGGGCTGCGACGGCAATGGCGTACTTGCTGGTCATTTGCTCCTTCTTTCGTCCGTGGGCCATGTGCCACGAACGTAGAAGCGTGGGGCGTGCGCCCGCATCGGGAGACCTGCCCAGATTGGAGGACGCGTCTGCCTATCTTGGCCCGGTGATCCCGAGCCTGGCGGCCTCGGCAGCGGCCTGGCCGCGCGAGCGCACGTCGAGCTTGCCGAGGATCGCCGAAACGTGGTGGTCGACGGTCCTTTGGGAGAGGAACAGCCGCTCGGCGATCTCCGAGTTGCCGAGTCCCTGGCTCAGAAGCACGAGCACCTCGACTTGCCGCGGGGTCAGATTGGCCGTGTTCTGGCGTGTCCCAGGGCGGCGCCCTCGCGGGAGTCCACGGGCACCGCGCGCGCGTAGGCGCCTCGCGACGATGGCCGCCGCGGGCCGAGCGCCCATTCGCTGAAGCGACTCGAGTGCGCGCCGCAGGACGTCATCGTCATCGGCATCCGCGTGCGCGAGCGCCGTCTCATAGGGGCAGCCGAGCTCTGTCCAGAGCTCCGCCGCGTGCCTCCAATCTCCCGCAATCTGGACGGCATACGGCTCCGCAGCGTAGATCGGGACCTCCTCGTCGCCGC
>Ga0126304_10001285_pt1 | contig 11648 bp, 17 predicted proteins | sample Plot25_FD_92538 | JGI IMG/M metagenome (GOLD analysis project Ga0126304, IMG submission 92538) | Serpentine soil microbial communities from UC McLaughlin Reserve, CA, USA - Plot25 | ecosystem: Environmental > Terrestrial > Soil > Grasslands | place: USA: UC McLaughlin Reserve, Lake County... | reverse complement strand
GAGCGGTGCAGCCGGCCGAGCCGATACAGAAGCTCCGGCCGCCAGCAGGGAGAAGCTCGAGCTCGAGCGTGCTGTCCTCGTACATCGAGCCGAACAGCAGCTCTGGCGGTCGGCGTCGCGAACCGATGCGTCCGCGCGCCCAGCCGGTAGCGCTCACGCCTTCGCGGCGGCGCGGTCCGCTTCCGCTGCGAGCCATGCGAGCGCAACAAAGCAGGCGTTCTCGAGCAGGAGCGCCTTCGGCGCGGCAATGTGTCGACGCCCGAAAGCGAAGCCGCCCGCGTTCATCGTCAGAACGAGCGTAGTGCCCGTCGCCGCCGCGAGGCGGGGCCGAGCGCCGCTGATCACCCAGCCGGCCAGCACCGTTTCTGCGAACCCGAGCGTGAGCAGCAACGCCTTCGCCCGTCCTCCACGTAGGCCCGGCAGAGCGGCGACGATTTTCGCCTGTTCGGGGCAACGGCCGAGCAGCTTGCACCAGAGCCCGTGATAGAGCCAGACGCCGGCGACCGCCGCCGCTGGAAACCGTCGACCGAACTGCCGCGGCGGAAGCATCAGCCGACCCGCCGCTTAGTGCGCCCTGTACTCATCCGGTGTGCTTGCCATCGGATACCGATCGAACAAAGCGTCCGCTGCGCGAGCGCGACTCGAGCCGCCGACCGATCGCGACGAGGAGGGAGCCGAGAGCCAGGGCAGGGACGGACGCCGCGAGCGCCGTCGCGGCGAAACCACCCCATCCTCGGACGCCAATCGGAGCGCCGCTTGCTGGGGCGGCGCGGCGGTAGCGATCGTCGACGGAAGCAAGCGCGAACAGCGAAAGCGCGGCCGGCAGTGCGACAAGTGGAAGGAAGGGCGCCCACCAGCGCTCGAGAACGATTCCGACCAGGAGGCTCAGGAACCCGAGTGCGAGCAACGGAGTCGTCCAATCGACGCTCGTCTGTGGGGCGCCGCCCCAAACGCTGACGTAGTAGCCGGCGAAGAAGGCAACGACGGCTGCGCAATAGGCGACTGCGATGTCTCGTTTCCTCCTCTTCCGTGATGCCATGAGGGTGAGGCCTGTGGGGCGATGGTCGCCACGGCGAGACGCGCCGGTAGCTCGGGGTGGGAGGACTACTAGGTGCTGAGGAACACGCAATCAAGAGACGGACGCTCAGGGCAGGTCTGGTGGAAGCCTGTCACTGAGGCGCTCGCAAAGGAGCTCGACGCGTCGGGAAACCACAAGCTTGCCGCGGTCGTTTGTAAGACGTTGGCGCGTGATGGCACGGCGCCTCCTCGCCCCTGGCAAAGTAGCCGCCGAGCGCGGCGTCCGGCACCACCGGCGCTGCGGAGCCGGTCATGCGCGCCTAACAGAGCTTGAATTCGCGAGAACGGCGCTCCTTCTACCGGCGTTTTCGACCTGAAGGCTCCATAAAGGGCTCCATACCTGGGTCATGTTCGATCATTGCAAATCGTCCCGAAATGAAAAACCCGGTGTGCGGGGTTTTTGCAGAGCCCTCTGACGGAGTCGAACCGTCGACCCCCTCCTTACCATGGAGGTTTCGGGGCGTCACGCGCGTACACGGGATCACTCGCGACACAGTTTTTCCTGCAAATCGGGCCGAGTGACGCCTCGAGGATGCGTCGCGAGACGTCGCGCGTGCCGTTTCCGATCTATCCGTTTTGTGTCCGGGCGCTGATGCCAAGCGAGGCAACGCACCTCATCGCTAAGGGCAGGCCCCAGCGCGTGGAGGGAACTTCGTCGTTCGAGCGTTGGCACAGAGAGAGCCCTCCGAAGAGAGCTCTCTCCGTGCGTGAGATCGCTGGGCTTTGGTGTGTGTCTTAAGGGATCAGCGGGTGCGTGCCCCAGTCGGGCGTCCCGACCGCCGCTCCTCCGTGGGTGATCTGGGTGAGGCCGGTTCCGTCCGCGTTCACCGTGTAGACGTTCTCGACCTCGCCCGTCGCATCCGCCGTGAAGATGCTGAAGATGATCTGCTTGCCGTCCGGCGACCAGCGAGGATGGATGCATCCTCTGGAGGCCGGGTCGGAGATAGGCCCACCGCAGGCCGGTTGTGCCTGGAGCCGGATCTCGCGCAGCCCGCTTCCGTCGAAGTGAACGACCCACACCGAGCTGCGCATGCCGGCGCTCACGCGGCGGGAGCGACGCCACGACTGCCGGGAGGTCGGTGAGGCGCGGTGCGAAGAAGTTATGGAGCGGGGTGACCGCGATTGTCATCTCTCGGTTCAAGCCGACCGCCTCGCCGGCCGGGGCCAGGCGGTGCTCCACGAATCGATCGAAGCCCTCCTTTTCGTTCCAGATCTCGACCACGCGGAAGCCGAGCTCAATTGGAGTCGTCAAATGGACGTAGATACCGCTCTCGGGTCGAGTCTCGACCCCGAGTTCGTCCGTGACCGCGCGGTACTCCTGCGCGGTCAAACCGTGCACATCCAGTGTCGAAACGACGGTCATGGGCAGCTCCTTTCGCGTTGCAGGCGGAGCGATCTGCTACGGACGACGGTAGGCGTCGAACAACCGAATGAACAAGCGCAAGTTGTTGTTTGCCGACAACGCGTACTTGTCGTTGACCTAGGCGCGGGCTGGAGTCCGCGCGGCTAGGCCCAGTGATGCTCCTGCGCGAGCTGTTTCGCGGTTTCGAAGGCGGCGGCGAACTTGCTGTCTCGGTCGTGGATCAGAAACCGCGTCCGTTCGAAGGAGAGCTCAATGAACAAGAGGACGTAGAAGCGGCGGACCGAGATCGTCTCTGGTTCGTCGCGAAGTCGACCGACGACTTCGTCTTCAAGGTCACGCCCGTCGGACGCGCCATCGCCGAGCTGCTCAACATTCAACAGCAAGGCGGAGGCCGGTGAAGCTGAGGTTGCGCGCCTGTTGGACCCAGGCGCCGCCGCCCCGACCGGCGAAGAGGATCGCGAGGCGCTAGCGGGGCGGCACGGCGTGGGTCAGGAATGTCAGCACGAGCTCCCCGAGTGGTCTCGCCGTCGGCTGACCCTTGATCAGCATGTCGGTTCCATGGTCGCCCCCTGGAAGGATCTCGAGCTGCTTCGGCTCGCTCGCCCAGCTGTGCCACTCGCGAGCGGCGTCGGCGGCGCCATAGAAGTCGTCTGCCGAGGAGACGAAGAGTTTGGCTCCGTCGAGAGCTTCGATCTGCTCGCGCGAGAAGTCGTATCCACTTGCATGGTTGACGCCGCCGATCTCGATGAGTGCGGCCGCCTCGACGCTGCTCGTTACAAGGGCATGGAGCGACGCCATCGCCCCGATGCTCGCGCCCGCGAGAACGATCTCCGTCGCGCCCCGCGAACGAAGGAAGTCAGCGCCACCGACAACGTCCTGCCAGCTGGATTCGTAGTCGTCGGCGCCGTCGGAGCACTCGCGGCCCGGGGAGCTGCAGACCCCGCGCCGGTTGTATGTCAGCGCCAGGTAGCCACGCTTGGCGAGCGCGCGAGCAAGCGAGTACCAGTCCTTCTGAGTGTCTCCCTCGCGCCCCATATGCGCCAAGACGACGCCAACCTCGCCCTCCCCGAAGATGCGCCCGACGAGCTTGACGCCGTCCGAGGCCGCGAAGGTGACTTCCTGGCCCCTGGTAGAGGTCGTGCCCTGGGACTCTTCGTCCGACGAAGCGCCGCACGCCGAAAGGACGAGCGTCGAAAGCGCGAGCGCAGCGAGGCCCGGGAGTCGCGTCGGCTTCACGCTGCAACCTCCACCGGCCATCTCAACTCAGGGGTACAGGACAAAGTCGTGGATCACGTCAAGCACCGGCCGCTCCCTTCAGGGTGACATTCCCGACTGCAGCTAGCGTTCGAAGACCGTGATCCGTTCCCGGGGCCACGCGCCGTCGCAGGGCATCGTGCCGGCATCGAGGCGTTCGAGGATCGCTTGTGCGTTGGCTTTGACGTCGTCGTACGACCAGAAGTCGAAGGCGAACTTCATCGACTGTTGGTCGCGGTCGCGGAAGAGTGGCTTGATCTGTTTGTCGAAGCTGATCGGCTCATCCGGCGCACCCGGGTCGAAGGCCGGGTTTTGCAAGGGCAGCCGCCGGTACTCGTCCAGGATCTCGACGAACTGGCCGAAATGCGCGGACTGCCAGTCGCCGGGCGCGCCCTCCCCTTGCTCGAGGATCGTGTCGATCGCCCGCTGTGCCGACTCGACGTCGGTGCGGCGACGAGCTCCGGCCAATGGAAGTTCGCCGACGTCGCCTGCGCGCGCGGTGGGCCAACGAACAGCCCCCGCTCGCCGAACCTCTCCACGAGATGGGCGATCCCATGCTCGATCGACCGGTACAGGTGCCAGTCCTGCAGCTGCGGAACGATGTCGCCCTCGGCCATCAACGGCACCGCCTCCTCGACCGGTGCGTCGATTCCGGTCGCGCCCTTCAACTCCATCCCCTGCGGACGTACTGGCACATGATCCCGTGGTCCAGCTCGGCGGCCTCACAGCATGTAGATCAAGGCCTCGCGATGCTCAATTACGAACGGCGCCTCCGGCGGCGCCAGCCCACCCCTCGACGCGAGCACCTGCGCCAGCCGACCCCGACCAGCGCGACTCATGCTCATGGCAGATCCCTCGTTCGCATTCCAATCGACGGCGAGGGCAACGCCTGGGGTCGGCTTCGACGACGGCACGGATGCGATCGTCGGCGACCCACACGTCGAGGGGTAGCCGCTGGAGTAGTGCGTCGATCCGCGCGAAGCCGCTCTTCGCGCCCTCCTCGACGCCGTACTGCAGCGTCGTGTCCCGCTCCTCGGTCGTCGCGAAGCGCATCGTCTGCGTCAGCTTCGTCTGCTCACGAGATCCTCGAACTCGAGCGTCTGCAGGTGGTTGAGGAACGTCTGCACGAGTCGCGCGGGCGGCTCGACCTCACGGGACTCGCCCTCGACGACGCCGAACGCCGTTTGGAAGCGGTGGGTGCCGCCCGGGCGGACGTCCATCTCCTCGACGACGGCGCCCTCGCCCACCATTCGGGGATCAACTGCGGATCGGTCTAGACGGAGAAGACGTGTGTGCGCGGCGCGTCGAAGATCCGCTCGACCCGGATCTCGAGCTCGTTCGGGGTGGTAACGGTGGTCGCGTTCATCGTCAGCTGACCGCCTGCTTGAGGAGCTTCGCGATCCTGGCCTCGTCGGCCTTGGTCAGCTTCTTGAGCGCGAAGGCGACCGGCCACGTCGATCCGTCGTCCAGGTTGGCGGTGTCGTTGAAGCCGAGCATCGCGTAGCGCTCCTTGAACTTCTCCGCGTTGCGGAAGTAGCAGACGACCTTGCCGTCCTTGTTCGCGTACGCGGGCATCCCGTACCAGGTCTTCGGCGTGAGGTCGGGGGCGGTCTCCGTGACGATCGCGTGGATCCGCTCGCCGAGGGCGCGATCGTCAGACGACATCGCCGCGAGCGCGGAGAGCACGGCCTTCTCCCCCTCCGCGGCCGCCTTCAGTTCCTTCGCGCGCGCTCTCATCGCGGCCTTCTCGTCGGCCGTGAATCCGTCCTTCTTCTTTGCGGGGGTGCTCATCGTGCTCCTTTCGTTCGTTCGACGACCTGCCCGAAGCGGTCGAGCCGCTGCAGCCAGGTGCTGATGCCCTCGAAGGCGGAGGGGACGAGCCTGCATCTGCGGACACGGCCGACCTTCTCCGTCCTGACCAGCTCTGCCTCCTCGAGCAGCCGGATGTGCTTCTTCATCCGGTCAGCGACATACCGAAGGGTTGGGCGAGCTCGCTGATCGTGGCGCTGCCGGCGCCGAGCCGTTCGAGGACGGCGCGGCGGGTCGGGTCGGCGAGGGCTTCGAAGATGCGGTCGATAATCGTGGGATACGTCAGGCATCGTCTCCCCGTTCGTGCTCTAGGTCCCGAGTGCGGCGATGACCTGTCCGGCCACCTTGGCGCCCGAGTACTGCTGCTGGCCGGTGATCAGGCGCCCGTCGCGGACGGCGAAGGCCTTGAGCAGGCCGCCTTGGATGTAGTTGGCGCCGCGCTCGCGGAGCTCGTCCTCGATCCGGTAGGGCATGACCTTCTGCCCGACCGCCCGGTCCACGAAGTCCTCCTCGACGTTCGCGAATCCGGTCACCGTCTTGCCCTCGACGAGGTAGGAGCCGTCGGAGAGCTGCACGTCGATCAGCGCGGAGACCCCATGGCAGAGGAGTGCGGTCGGCTTCTCGGCCTCGTAGAAGGCGGCGATCGCCCGCTTCAGGTCCTCGTTCTGCCGGAACTGGAACATCGGCGCGTATCCACCACAGACGACGATCGCGTCGAACTCGTCCAGCTCGAGATCGGCGAGCCGCTTGGTGTCGTCGAGCAGCGCGACCAGCTCGGGCGTGTTCAGGAAGCCGATCGAGATCAGGTCGTCGGCCGACCACTTCGACTCGTCGCGCGGGTCGGAGAGCGCGTCGAGCTCGACCTTGCCGCCTTCGGGGCTCGCGATCGTGACGTCGTAACGAACCTGGTTGAACTCGTAGTAGGGATGCATGGAGCTCGGCGGCCCAGAAGCCGATCGGCCAGCCGGTCGTCGTCGAAGTGGTCGGGTTGGCGACGATCATCAGCACCTTCGGACGCTTGCTGGTCGTCATGTCGACGGTCTCGTGATGCTGATCTGCACCTTGCACGGTTGCCATGTCGGTCTCCTTCCGGTGGAGGGGAGCTGGTGCGACTGCATGAGTCGATCGCCAGGTGACGGTAGGCGCGGTACCGCGGGCTGAACAAGCGCAAGTTGTTGTTCGGCGACAACCTCCGGTTGTGCCGTCCGGTGCTCGACCGGTCGTACACTCGCGGCGTGGCCACTCCCGATCTGCGCCAGATGCGCTACTTCACTGCCGTCGCCGAACGCGGCAGCTTCACCGGGGCCGCCCGCGAGTTGCACGTCGCCCAGCAGGCTGTGAGCCAGCAGGTCAAGGCCCTCGAGCAACTGCTCGGCGTCACCCTGCTCGAGCGCAGCTCGCGGAGGGTTAAGCTCACGCCTGAGGGAGTGGTGTTTCTCGCCGATTGCCGGCGTGTGCTCGCCGGTGCCGACCGCGCCGCGCGGCGGGTGCAGGCCGCCGCCCGTGGCGAAGCCGGAACGCTGCGCCTCGTCTACACGCTCGTCAGCGCCTTCGAGACTATGCCACTACTCCTCGACCGGCTCGACCGTGCCTATCCGCTGCTGAAGGTCGACGCCCGCGAGGTGTTCGGCTGCGACGTGACGGACCTCTTGCGCGACGGCGGCTGCGATCTCGCGCTCGCGCCGCTGACCTCCTATCCCGAAGACATGCGTCAGCGGACGGTCCGGCGCGAGGTCGTGCGCGTGGGCGTGGGAGAGCATCATCGCCTCGCCCCCAACGAGCAGATCGACCTGTCCGGCCTGCGCGACGAGACGCTGGAGCTGTGGCCGCACGAGATGGCGCCCGGCTACTACGACTGATCATCGCCGCCTGCCACACGGCCGGCTTCGAACCCAAGGTCGACCAACACGGAGCCGGCTCGACCGTCTGGGGCTACATCGCAAAGGCCGCGGCTTCGGCCTCGTCGTCAGCTCGTTGATCGAGCAGCTTCCGCGCGGCGTCAAGCTCGTCGACCTGACTCCACCCCGTCCGATGCTCACCGTCAACGCCGTCTGGCGACACGAGCACGAGCTCCCCGCGATCTTCGACGCTGGATGTCCACGGTTTGACGGCGCAGGTGTACCGCGCAGTTATGGACGAACGGGGGTCGAGACTCGGACGAAGCGGTATCGAGTCGCTCAGCAACTGGGAGTGAGACATGAGCGCTGAGACCAGACCGACGCACTTGCAATCGCCAAGCCCCGCGGAGGCGCCGACATGTTCGACCGGACCGCGATGGATCTCGCCGCGTCCTTGGATCTACATCGGAAACGAGAAGGAGGCTGGGATGAGCTCTCAGGTGACCAAGATTGAAGACAGCGACGGAGGAGCAATCACTGATCACAAGATCGGAACCCGCGAGGAGTGGCTCGCCGCACGCGAGCAGCTGCTCGTCCGCGAGAAGGAGCACACCAGGCTCGGCGATCAGATTGCACAGCAGCGCCGCGAGCTGCCCTGGTGCGCGTGGAGAAGGACTACCGCTTCGACACGGACGACGGTGAGAAGGCGGTCGTCGAGCTGTTCGACGGGCGGGCCCAGCTACTCGTCTACCACTTCATGTTCGGTCCGAGCTACGACGCCGGGTGCCCGGTGAACTCGTCGATCGCCGACACCGTCGACGGTGCGCTTCCGCACCTGCACGCTCGTGACGTGACGTTCCTGCTCGTCTCACAAGCCCCGCTGCAGAAGCTGCAGGCCTACAAGCGTCGCATAGGCTGGAGTCTCCCCTGGGTCTCGACCGCACGAACCGACTTCAACTTCGACCTCGGCTTCTCACACACCGAGGAAGAGGGCCGCGAGGTGGAGCAGATGACGAAGGACGGGCTGCCGCCGATTGTCGAGCAAAACGCCCGCGCGACCGGCACCGACGTCGCCGGCTACATGACCGAGAGCCCAGGGTTCAGCACCTTCGTACGAGACGACGACGCCGTCTACCACGCCTACTCGACGACGTGGCGTGGATTGGAGTTTCTCATGGGCTATTACCCGATCCTCGACGGAGCACCGAAGGGCCGCGACGAGGGCGACGACTGGCAGCTCTGGATCCGCCGACACGACGAGTACCAAAGCGAGCGAGATGCGGTCGACGCGAGCCGCATCGGCGTAGGCAGACTGAACGAGGACGGAGACGCATGATCGTCGAGTACATTCGCTACAGCATCGACGACGGCAGAGCGGAGGCGTTCGTGGAGGCCTATCGGAGCGCCGGGGAGGCGCTCGAGGCCTCGGAGCATTGCGAGCGGTACGAGGTCTCGCGTTGCAACGAGGATCCGACTCAGCACGTGGTCCGGATTGAGTGGGACTCGGAAGAGGGCCATCTCTCCGGGTTCCGCCAGAGCCCCGAGTTCCAGAGGTTCTTCGAGGACGTGAAGCCGTTCGTCAACGAGATCGAGGAGATGCGTCACTACCAGGTGACGCTTGCGAGCGACACGTGAACCGGCCGCTCCGAGGATCCCTGTCGCTCGGACGGAAGGAGGAAGCATGGCCGGCGAGCCCGTGATTCATCGCTATCCCCGCCAGCAGGAGGGGGCGTTCGTGAACGCCTACCTCGTCGAGATCGACTCCGGGGTGGTCGCAATCGACAGCCTGCTGACGGTCTCGGACAGCCGCACGATGCGCGCAGGACTAGGAGAGCTCGGGAAGCCGCTGCGCGCGGTGCTGCTGACACACTCGCATCCTGACCACTACGGAGGCGTGACGGAGCTGGTCGCGGGCGACGATGTGCCGATCATCGCGCCGCAGGGCGTGATCGACACGATCGTCCGGGACGACGACGAGAAGGAACAGATCCTGCGGCCGATGTTCGGCGACGAGTGGGCGGCCGAGCGGACCTTCCCGAACACGCCGATCGGCGACGGCGAGAGCGTGACCTTCGACGACGTCACGTTCACCGTGATCGACCTCGGCCCGAGCGAGTCGCCGCACGACAGCCCCTGGATCCTCGGCGATGACGGAAAGACGGTCTTCCTCGGCGACCAGATCTACGACCACAAGCACTGCTACCTCGCCGACGGCTTCTACCGAGAGTGGCTCGCGAACATCGAGACGTTGCGCGAGCGCTTTCCGAACGACGCCGTCTTCCACATCGGCCACGGCGGCCCCGTCGGGCCGGCGGACTGGGACTGGCAGCGCACCTACATCGAGACCTTCCTCGCGGCGGTTCAGGCCGCCGACTGGGCGAGTCCCGAGCAGGCGCAGGCGGAGGTCGTCGCCGAGATGAAGCGTTTCTTGCCCACGGAGGAGCTCTCGTTCCTGATGGAGCTGAGCGTCGAGCCCGTGGCCGCACAACTCGGTCTCGTGGCCGCCACGGCGTGACCGTGGCCGAGGCGTGGACGCCGATCCGAGAGAGGCTCCCGTGCCGGGTCACTGCGGCCCCACCCGACCCCGGAGGCGCGGCGTCCACAGTGAGCCAGCTCATGATGCGCTTCGCAGGGGGCATGACATTGCCACCATCGAGACCGCCTGGCGCGACCTGAGGGCGGCGCTGGAGGGCGAGGTCGTCCTCCCCGGCTCGTCGCGATACGAAGAGGCACGCAAGCCGCAGAACCCACGCTTCCACGACGTGCGTCCGCAGGCGATCGTCCTGTGCCGGACGCCCGAGGACGTGGTCGAGGCGATCGCGGCCGCGCGTCGCGCGGGTATCGAGCTCGCGGTACGGAGCGGAGGCCACGACTTCGCTGGGCGCTCGTCTGGCCCCGGCATGGTGCTGGACCTCACGCCGATGCATTCCCTGGAGGTCTCGGACGGCCTGGCTATCGTGGGGCCCGGCTTCCGGCTCGGCGACCTCTACGCCGCCCTTGCCCAGTACGAAGTCACGATCCCGGGCGGCTGCGGCGCCACGGTCGGGATCGGCGGTCAGGCGCTCGGCGGCGGGCTTGGCCTGCTGGGCCGCAGTCGGGGGCTCACGTCGGACCAGCTGGTCGCGGCAGAAGTGGTGTTGGCCGACGGACGGGTGGTGGAGTGCGACGAGCAGCGCCACGAGGACCTGTTCTGGGGCTGCGCGGCGCGGGCGCCCAAGGGCTCGGCGTGGTCACGCGCCTCACGCTCCGCACGGTGGCCGAGCCCGCGGCCACCTCGTTCCATCTCAAGTGGCCCTACGAGCGCGCATCGGGGCTGATCGCCGCCTGGCAGGAGTGGTCGCCGACCGGGCCGGACGGACTCGCGGCGAGCCTGCTCGTCACCGTCAGCGGGGAGGCCGGCGCCGACCCTGTCGTCCACCTGTTCGGCTCGATGATCGGCAGCGAGACCGAGGCCGCGGCGCTGCTCGACGACTTCGTGTCGGTCGCCGGCGCGGACGCCGCCACCTCGGAGCGCGCGCACATGCGCTACGGCTCGCTGAAGAACTACCTAGCGGACCGAGGCCCGGGCGACCAGGAGGACGAGGACGGCCGCCCGTACATGAAGTCGGAGTTCTTCCGCGAGCCGCTGCCGGCCGGCACGGTCGAGGCGCTGGTGGAGCTCTTCGTCCGGGGACGCCGGCCGGGGGAGGCGCGGAAGCTCGACTTCATGCCCTGGGGTGGCGCCTACAACCGCGTACCTGCAAACGCCAATGCGTTCCCACACCGCGAGGAGCGGTTCCTGCTCGAGCACTCCGTCGTCGTCCCGGCCGGCTTCGACGCCGCCGCGACCGAGGCCGCGCGCGCTTGGCTGTCGGACTCGTGGGAGCTCGTCCACGCCTCCGGCTCCGGCGGCGTGTACGGGAACTTCCCCGATACGGACCTACCCGATGAGCACCGCGCTTACTGGGGCGCCAACCTCGAGCGCGTGCGGCGCGTGAACGAAAAGTACGACCCGGAGCGAGTGTTCGGCTGAGGTCGTATCGTCGGGTGCCGGGGAACCACAGGACTCGAACCCGCGACCTCCGGCGTGACAGGCCGGCGTTCACGCTGGAGCACGAATTGAGGCTCGCCTGCGTATTTGACGACCGAAGCGAAGTGCCGGCCCTCGAAGTCTCCGGCGCGACTGCAAGTTCTGGGCGCCCTGCAAGCATCGGGCTTCCGCAGCGATGTCACCGTGTTCCGCCTAAATGCACGGCCCCGGCTGAAAACCGGCTCGGAGTCTGCATTTAGGCGGAACACGGCGGAACACGTGTACATATTCGAGGCGG
>Ga0126304_10001284_pt1 | contig 11651 bp, 16 predicted proteins | sample Plot25_FD_92538 | JGI IMG/M metagenome (GOLD analysis project Ga0126304, IMG submission 92538) | Serpentine soil microbial communities from UC McLaughlin Reserve, CA, USA - Plot25 | ecosystem: Environmental > Terrestrial > Soil > Grasslands | place: USA: UC McLaughlin Reserve, Lake County... | reverse complement strand
GGCTGCGGCACCGGCGCAGCAGTTGCTTCTTCAGCGGCGTCAGTTCGTAGATGCCGGCCAGAACGATCACTGCACCCGCGGCGTACGGCCCGTCCTGGTCCCAGGCGAGCCGGCCGAGGTCGAGCGATGTCACGACACGAAACAGCACGTACGCGACGATGCCGAAGGCAGTCCAGACGCCGAGATAGCCGACACCGAAAATGGCTGTCGGGAGAGCCCGAGACGCACGGGCGACGGCTACCGCCGCCGGCACTGCGGACGGCAGCATCATCGCGGCCATCATCGCCGCCCAGACGCCGAGGAACCATCCGAGCCCGCCGAGGTCGGTGCCGGGCCCGGCGTCCATCCCGCGCATCCGATCGACCGTGATCGCCCAGGCGGCTGCGGCCGCCCCCAAGAAGACCACTGTCGTTCTGGCCGGCCAGGCGAGCAGGCTCACGAGTGGTCCTCGGCGTTCTCGTACTCGTCTTTGCGAAAAGGCGCGAAAGTCGTCCACTCCTCGTCGAGGCGAATTCCTCCGTCGTCTCTTCGACCGAGATCGAGCCGCAAACTCATCGGTCGCCTACTCACTAAAATCCAGGCGTGTTTGAGCCGACTGAGGTCGCGACCGCCCGCGGCGATGACAACCTGCACGCCCCTCTGCGCAGCGTCGCTCAGCGACGAGAACCGGGCTCTCAAGGGACACCTCCTCCCTGGGCTCCAAGCTTACGTCCGAACCAGCTGGCCGACACGACGTCTTACCCCGCGTGGACGACGTGCGCGCGCTGCGCGGGCAGGGACGGTGGGACAAGGCCCTCGAGCTGACAGACGATCCGTTCGAGCGCGCCGACCTCCTGAACGAGCAGGCGCTCTTCAGCGGCTCGGCCGAAGCGAGAGAGGCCGCGGAAAGGGAGCTGATGCGGGCGGAGGCGCGGCTGCTCCAGGAGCAGGGCCGAATCCTGCATGCGAAGTTCCTAGTCGACTGGGAGGAGGATCCGCGTGAGTCCGAGCTCTTCGAGCGCTCGCTCGAGCTAGCGCATGAGGCGGGCGACAAGCGGCTCGAGAGCTGGGGCCGCTTCTGGATCGGGCTCGTCCACCAGGTCGTCCGGGGCGATCACGATTCGGCGCTTCCCCACTTCGAGGCTGCCTATGAGTGGGCGAAGGCCAACGGCGAGACGCTGCTTCAGTCCTACGCGATCCGGCATCTCGGCGTCGCCTGGTACGAGCAGGGCCGTAAGGCCAACGGCTTGCAGGCGCTTGAGCAGTCCGTGGAGATCCGGCGCCAGGAGGGCTTCCTCCCCGGCGTCGCGGCCGGGCTGCTCACGCTCGGCGAGATCGCGGTCGAGGAAGGTCGGCCTGCCGATGCGCGACGGCTGCTCGCCGAAGGGAAGGAAGCCGCCGACACGTCGGGCGCGACCACGTTCGGCCGCCGCATCGACGCGGCGCTAGGGGAGCTGCAGGACTGAGACCTGCAACACCCTGCCGTGGCCGATCGTGAAGTCGGTCACGCGACTGCCACGTGCGCCGGTGCCGAGCCGGCAGCGCCGGAAGGTCCCAGTCTGGGCGCATTGCGCCTGCGGGAAGGTTGCTCGCACCTCTGACTCGGTCGAGTCGACGCCGAGCCCGTTCGCGAGCCGCTCGGTGCTGCGGGTCGTCGTCACTTCGACGACGCGGCGGCTGCGAAAGCCGACCCAGACGCGGGCGTAGTACCAGCGCGTTCGGCTCTTTCCGACCGGGCGGCCGAGCTTGGCGGCGACCTGCGTCGGGGTCATCCCGAGGGTAATCCCGGATATGCCCCGGGCGGGCTTGATCGTGGCGGTGGCGGAGGCCGCGAGGATCAGGGCGGCCAGCGCCGCAGCGGCGAGGCAGCGCATCTGGTGCTGATCGGCGCAAGCCGCGCCGACCCCGATCCCTGGTTAGGAGGATTCGAGCAGCTCGACGCCCGAACCGGGATGCATGGCTTCCCAGACCCTGAGGTAGAGCGAGACCTCCATGCGGGCCTGCTGGTCGTCGTACGCCCGAGGAACCTCCACCTGGACCGCAATGCCCTCGGCGTGAGCCTGGACGTCGCCGACGTCAGCGATGCAATCGGCACGCCGGAGGAAGCCGAGGAGCTCCTCGGCCAGACCGGGATCACTGATCCGCACGCGCATCACTCTCACTCTCTGTGACGTGCCCGAAAGGCACAAGTCCGGACCTTCAGAGTCCGATCGCATGGATAGGCTGATTTCCGTGGCGCTGCTGACGTCGCAGGTCGAACGCGAGTCCGAGTCTTTCGCGCAGCGCCGCGACCGGATGGAGGCACTCGTCGCCGAGCTGCGCGAGCGCACCGGTCAGGTCGGGCGCGGCGGCGGCGAGAAGGCCGTCGAGCGCCACCGGTCGCGCGGAAAGATGACCGCGCGCGAGCGGGTCGACCGGCTCGTCGACCCCGGCACCGCCTTCCTCGAGCTCAGCGCGCTCGCAGCCTGGGACCTCTACGAGGGCCAGGCACCCGGCGCGGGAATCATCACCGGGATCGGCGTCATCGAGGGACAGGAGTGCGTGATCGTCGCGAACGACGCCACCGTCAAGGGAGGCACGTACTTCCCGATGACGGTGAAGAAACACCTGCGCGCCCAGGAGATCGCTGAGCAGAACAACCTGCCTTGCGTCTACCTCGTGGACTCGGGCGGTGCCTTTCTCCCGCTCCAGGACGAGGTCTTCCCCGACCGCGAGCACTTCGGGCGGATCTTCTTCAACCAGGCGCGCATGTCCACGAAGGGGATCCCGCAGATCGCGGCGGTGATGGGCTCGTGCACCGCCGGCGGCGCCTACGTGCCTGCGATGAGCGACGAGACGATCATCGTCCGCGGGACCGGGACGATCTTCATCGGCGGCCCCCCGCTCGTGAAGGCGGCGACAGGCCAGGAGGTCTCGGCGGAGGAGCTCGGCGGCGCCGACGTCCACACCCGGCGCTCGGGCGTGGCGGACCACTACGCGACGAGCGACGAGCACGCGTTGGCGATCGTCCGCTCGGTCGTGCGGAACCTGCACCGGCGGAAGGAGGCCCCGTGGGACGTGGCTCCTGCGGAGGGGCCCGTCGCCGACCCGTCCGAGCTGTACGGGCTGATCCCCCAGGACTTCCGCCAGCAGGTCGATCCGCGCGAGCTGATCGCTCGGATCGCCGATGGGAGCCGGTTCCACGAGTTCAAGGAGAACTACGGCGAGACGCTCGTGTGCGGCTTCGCCCGGATCGAGGGCTTTCTGGTCGGGGTCCTCGCCAACAACGGCGTGCTCTTCGCGGAGTCGTCGCAGAAAGGCGCGCACTTCATCGAGCTCGCATGCAAGCGGCGGGTGCCGCTCGTCTACCTGCAGAACATCACCGGGTTCATGGTCGGCGTCGAATACGAGACCGGAGGCATCGCCAGGGACGGCGCCAAGCTCGTCATGGCAACTGCCTGCGCGGAGGTACCGAAGTTCACCGTCGTGACGGGTGGCTCGTTCGGCGCCGGCAACTACGCGATGTGCGGGCGTGCCTACGGGCCACGGCAGCTCTGGATGTGGCCGAATGCGCGGATCTCCGTCATGGGCGGCGAGCAGGCGGCGACCGTGCTGACGATGGTCGGCGACGCGGACCCCGACGGGATCCGGGCAAAGTACGAGGCCGAGGGCAACCCGTACTACTCGACGGCGCGACTGTGGGACGACGGGATCATCGACCCACTCGACACGCGCCGGGTGCTGGCCCTCGGGATCTCGGCAGCGCTGAACGCGCCGATCCCGGAGACCCAGTTCGGCATCTTTCGCATGTGAACGGGCGACAGGAGCTCGAGCAAGCGTTCGCGTACGACCGGGAGGGCTTGGAGGCCGAGGCGATCCCGCACTACGAACGGGCGATCGCGGCCGGGCTCGACGACGAGCAGCTCGCCAAGGCGATGCTCGGGCTTGGGAGCTCGCTGAGGAATGTCGATCGGTTCGACGAGTCGGTCACGGTGCTCGAGGACGCCGTCGCTCGCTTCCCCGACCACCACTCGCTGCCGGTCTTCCTCGCGTTCTCCCTGTGGTCGGCCGGGCGCGCGAACGAGGCGCTGGCACTGCTGGCACGGCGGCTCGGGCACGGGTCGGGCTACGAGCGGGCAATCGGCGAATACGCGGACGACATCGCACGTTCAAGAGGCTGATGGCCTACACGTACGTCGACGTCGACACCCTCGAGGGCGAGGGCCCCGGCGGCATGGTCAGGAAGACTCGCCGGGCGACTGGAGCCCGGGCCTTCGGGTTCAACTACTTCACGCTTCCGCCCGGCGCCGAAGGCCGGGAGCATCACCACGTCGACTCGAACATGGAGGAGGTCTACTTCGTCGTCCGCGGCGGAGGGACGATGCGGATCAACGGCGACGAGATCGAGCTCAAGCCGGGACGCTTCGTCCGCGTCGATCCAGGCTCCACGCGGATTCCTGTCGCAGGCGCCGACGGCCTCGAGTTCGTGACGTTCGGCGCGCCGCTCGATGGTGGGTACGAGCCGCCCGACTGGGGTTGAGTGCCTCTAGTCTCACTCCATGCACACGATCGAACTGAACGACGAGGAGCTGCGGCTCGTGCGCAACGCGCTGCAATCGTTCCTCGAGGACTTCGGCCATAACGAGGCCGACGTCCTGCGCAGCATCAAACAGGTGCTGGCAAAGCTGCCGCAGCCGACCTAGCGCCTCTCCAGGCAATGTACGCCGGAGCCTGGCCCGCGATCACGCTGCGCCAGAGCCGACCCTCCTCCTCGCCAAGGCTGTCCAGCCTTGCCTCGTCGGACTGCGCGCTCTGGCTTGGTGCCCACGACCCAGAAACGGGGCAGCATCACCTGAAGAGGCACTAGTCTCTCCCGGTGCGCCTCTTCCGCCGGAGGTCCGACGTCAGGCTTCACGAGATCGGCGAAGCCGAGGCGTATGGGCGCTCATACGGCGACCAGACGGGGCTGGTGAAGGTCGTGAAGGCCGAGCCGCGGCGGCCGCGCTACCAGCTGAAGGTGAGCGGCGAGGCGCTGCGGGACGCCTTCCTCGACCGGTTGAACCGCCGAGAGCCGGCCGACCGTCCCGACCAGGACGAGTGATCGTCCGCCTCGTCCTCTGGAACCTCGCTGACTCGCAGATGACGATCGAGGAGTTGCGCCGCTACCTCGTGGACGAGTCGGTCGACGAGTTCGAGCAGGTCGAGGGCCTGCGGCTGAAGCTCTGGCTGTCCGACGAGACAACCGAGCGCTGGGGTGCGGTCTACGTCTGGGAGACGCTCGAGGCCGCGCGGCAGGATCTCCCCGGCCGGGCGCGCGAGCTGATCGGCAAGGAGCCCGACATCGCCGAGGACTTCGACATCGAGGCGACGATCGAGGGCCGGTTCGACGTCGAGGAGCTGTCCCGCCTAGGCCTCGCCTTCGAGAGCTGACCTGTCCGCCGGGACATGACGAGTGTCTGGCACTCGTCGTGTCTCAGAGGACGAGGGTCTCAGGGAAGATCTCGTCGCCGGAGAAGCGCTCGAGCCGGTACGGCGTCAGGTCGAAGGTCGGTTCGCCGTCGAGGAGCTCCTCCGCGACCGCCTTGCCGACGGCCGGAGCCTGCATGAAGCCGTGGCCCGAGAACCCGCACGCGGCGTAGACGCTGTCCGTGACCCAGCCGATGACCGGATGCGCGTCGGGCGTCATGTCGTAGAGGCCGGCCCAGGAGCGCGCGACTGCCACGCCAGCGGCAGAGGGATACCGGGCGACGAGCCGGCCGAGCCAGTCCTCCACCAGTCCTTCGTCGACCTGCGCGTCCGTGCCCCAGCGCAGCTGTGACTCGCCCATCGCCAGCCGGAGCCCACCGTGGACCCGGCGGAAATGGAAGCCGGACTCCGCCTCGACGACCATCGGGAGATCCTCCGGCAGGCCGTCAACCCGACGCGTGTCTGTGAGTTGCCGAACAAGCGGCCGAACGGGGACGTCGACGAGCTGGGGCGAGGCCGCACCGCAGGCGACCACGAGCACATCCGTGTCGAGGTCGCGCGCGTCCGTGAACTCGCGCAGCTCGACTCCACGCTTTCTGGCCTCGTTGACCAGGTGGCGGGTGACCGCCATGGGGTCAGCGATGCCGTCCTCGCGGCAGATCACCGCGGCGCGGACGTCGTCGACGCGCAGGCCGGCGACGGAACCTGGATCGACGTCCTCCACCGGGACCCCCAACTCTCGCTGGAGACCCGCCCGTCGTCCGAGCTCGGCCGCCCCCTCCTCCGTCGTCGCCAGGAAGAGGTAGCCGACCTGCTCGAAGAGCGGCGGTTCCAGCCCGGCGAAGAACCGCGCGCTGGCCTGGGCAAGCCGTACCTCCGGCGCGGTCGAGAACTGCTGCCTGACCCCGCCCATCGCCTTGCCCGTCGCGCCCGACGCCACCTCCGCGCGGTCGCAGAGCACGATTCGGTTCTCCGCGCCACGCAGGGCGAGGTGATAGGCGATGCTCGCCCCGATCGCGCCGGCGCCGGCTACGACGATTCGAGCCACTGCTCCACCTCCGCGCGCTCCTCCGGGGTCAGACCTCGTAACGGCGGACGCACGACTTCCTGGATGGGGACTCCCCGAAGAGCGATCACTGTTTTCAACGCCGCCTGGAACGGGAAGCGCTCCAGAAACACACGCTTCGAGGGATCCCCTCCCTCCGGAAAAGCGGCCGCGAGGCCGGAGACGCTTCCGGCGGCCCCCCGCTCGACCCCGGCGTCGACGAGCGACTCCGCGCCGATGAACACGTCGAGCCCCTCGAGGAGGTACGGCTCGACCGCTTCGAGCGGCTGGTTCGAGACCTTGAGCCCCGCGACCCGGTCGCCGAGCCGCTCGACCACCGGCAGCGGGATCGAGTAGCCCGCGCGCCCCTTGAACTCGTAGAGGTAGAAGGGAAGCGGGCCGCTCGCCTCCGCGGCCGCGGCGAAGTGCCGGTAGAGCGCTTCCTCGTCGTAGGCGAAGTACGGCGGGCCGATGACCGCGACCGCGTCGGCGCCGCGGTCGGCCGCGTGAGCCGCGAGCTCGACGGTGTCGGCCGTCGTCTGGGCGCCCGCGTGGATTGCTACCTGAAGCCGGCCTCGCCCTGCGTCGATGAAGCGCTCGGCGACCCGCTTGCGCTCGTCGACCGAGAGGAGAATCCCCTCTCCGGTCGTCCCGAGGGCGAGGATGCCGTCGAGCCGACCCGGCCGGGCAAGGAAATCGACGTAAGGCTCGACGGCGTCTTCGTCGAGCGCGGCGCCGCCCTCACTGAGCGGCGTGACCACCGCCGCAAGCGAGCCTGTCAGCATCCCGCGACTTTAAAGTCCGGCCCGATGGCGGGGCTGCGAGTGGAGCGCGACGGGCCGATCCTGCGGGTGACGCTCGCGAAGCCCGACCGCCGCAACGCCTTCGACGCCGAGCTGATCGCCGAGCTGCACGAAGCATTCAGGGACGTGGGAGATGCGCGCGTCGTTCTCCTCTCGGGCGAAGGAGAGAGCTTCTGCGCAGGCGCCGACATCGAGTGGCAGCGATCGGCGATCGACCTCTCCTTCGACGAGAACGTCGAGGACGCGATGCGGCTCTTCGCGATGATGCAGGCGATCGACGGGTCCCCCGCTCCGGTGGTCGCGCGGATCCAGGGCTACGCGCTCGGTGGCGGCTCGGGCCTCGCCGCCGCGGCGGACGTCGCGATCGCAGCAGAGGACGCCGTCTTCGGGTTCTCCGAGGTCAAGCTCGGGATCATCCCGGCAGTGATCTCGCCGTTCGTCGTCCCGAACATCGGAGAGGGCGCTGCGCGGCGTTACTTCCTGACCGGAGAGCGCTTCGACGCGCGGGCGGCGCTTCGGATCGGTCTCGTCAGCGAGGTGGCCGACGACCTCGACGGCGCCGTCGACCGGGTTGTCGGCGAGCTCCTGACGTCAGGGCCGCAGGCGGCACGCGAGGCCAAGCGCCTGGTCCGCACCCGGCCTCAGGGCGAGGAGACTGCGCAGTGGGCGGCACGGATGCGCGCGAGCGACGAGGGCCAGGAAGGCCTGCGCGCCTTCCTGGAGGGACGAAAAGCCGACTGGCCGGACTAGGAGGGCTTGGCGAAATGGTCTATGCCGTCGGAAGCGCGCTGCTCGTCCCGAAGCGGCGTCCTCAGTCGCCTCCGTATCAGCTTGATACCTGCGTCCTTGCCTCAGAACGACCATCGCATTCCGACGACGAGCAACGTTCCACCAAGCCCTCCTAACGCCCGTGAGGCGCCTCCTGCTGCTCGTCGGCGGCATCGTCTTCGTCGACACGATGTTCTTCGCGGCGCTGACGCCGCTTCTACCGGAGTACCGGGAAGAATTCGATCTCTCGAAGGCCGGCGCCGGGCTGCTCGCCGGCGCCTACCCGCTCGGTGCGCTCGTCGGCAGCCTGCCCGGCGGGATCGCGACCGCACGGTTCGGCGCTCGGGCGACGGCGATCGCCGGCTTGCTGACAATCGCGGTGACGACCTTCGTGTTCGCGACCGGCGACTCGATCGTCCTGTTGGACGTCTCCCGCTTCGTCCAGGGGTTCGGGAGCGCGCTCGCGTGGACCGCGGGCCTCGCCTGGCTCGTCGGCGAGGCCCCCGCCGAGCGCCGTGGACAGACGATCGGGACAGCGATGGCCGCGGCGATCGTCGGGGCCCTCTTCGGACCAGTGCTCGGCGGAATCGCCTCGGTCGTCGGCCAGGGGCCGGCGTTCGGTGCGGCCGGCCTGATCGCTGTCGGCCTCGCGGTCTGGGCCGCCCTCACCCATGCGCCCCCTCCGACCTCGCCCCAGCCACTCTCAGTCCTGGTTCACGCTCTGCAGAACCGGCGGGTTGCCCTCAGCATCTGGTTCGTCGTCCTCCCCGCGCTCCTGTTCGGGACGCTCGGCGTCCTTGCACCGTTGCGGCTCGAGGAGCTCGGCTTCGCCGCGGTCGCGATCGGGGTTCTGTGGCTCTGCACCGCCGCCCTCGAGGCGATCGTGAACCCCGTGATCGGTCGCGTGTCGGATCGCATCGGCCGCTTCGGACCGATGCGCGCGTCCGTCTTCCTGTCCGCGATCGTGGCCGCGTTGCTGCCCTGGCCCGACAGGAGCTGGCTGCTGGCCGGGCTGGTCGTGGCCGGAGGCCTCGCTTTCGGCAGCTTCTGGACGCCCGCGATGGCGCTCCTCTCGGACGAGGCGGAGGCCCGCGGGCTCGGGTACGGGTACGCGTTCGCGCTCATCAGTCTCGCCTGGGCTCCCGGGCAGGCACTTGGCTCGTCCGGGGGCGGCGCCCTGGCTGAGGTGACGTCCGATGCGATCCCCTACCTGCTCCTCTCCGGCGCGTGCCTGATTACGTTCGTGATGCTTTGGCCGTCCAGAAGCTCCTCGTAGCGAACCGCGGCGAGATCGCACTGCGGATCTTCCGCGCGTGCCGCGAGTTGGGGATCGAGCCCGTCGCCGTCGTCGCTCCGGATGACCATGGGTCGCTGCATGCGCGTTCCGCCGGCGAGTCGGTCGAGATCCGCAGCTATCTCGACTCGGAGGAGCACATCCGGGCCGCGAAGGAGTCCGGCGCCGACGCGATCCACCCCGGCTACGGGTTCCTGGCCGAGAACACAGATTTCGCCGAGGCCGTCGACGCCGCGGGCCTCGTATTCGTCGGCCCGAGCCCCGAAGCGCTCCGGTTGGGCGGCGACAAGCTCGAGGCCAAGCGGATCGCGGCCGAGGCCGGTGTCCCCGTGGTGCCTACCGGCGGGCCCGAAGAGGTCGGCTTCCCGCTGATCGTCAAAGCGGCGGCCGGCGGAGGCGGGCGCGGGATGCGGGTCGTCCGCGAGCGATCCGAGCTCGAGGAAGCGCTCGAGGCCGCAAAGCGGGAGGCTAAAGCCGCGTTCGGCGACGACAGAGTCTTCTGCGAGCGCTACGTCGAGCGGCCGCGCCACGTCGAGATCCAGCTGCTCGGCGACGGCGAGCGTGTGATCGCGCTCGGCGAGCGCGAGTGCTCGATCCAGCGACGCCATCAGAAGGTGCTCGAGGAATCTCCCTCCACCGCGCTCGACCTTGGGTTGCGCAAGGAGATGAGCGACGCCGCCATCCGGTTCGGGGAGGCGATCGGCTACGCGAGTGCAGGCACTGCCGAATTCATGCTCGCGGGGCGCGACTTCTTCCTCCTGGAGCTGAACGGCCGGATCCAGGTCGAGCATCCGATCACCGAGCTCGTGACGGGGGTCGACCTCGTCGCGGCTCAGCTCAGAATCGCGGGCGGCGAGCCTCTGGAGCCAAGTAACAGTCTGTTACAAGCCCGGACGGGCGCTCCGGGAGCGGCGCCGGAGGCAAGTAACAGTCTGTTACTAAGCGGTCACGCGGTCGAGGTGCGGCTCTACGCCGAGGACCCGCGGACGTTCCTCCCCCAGGCTGGGCGGCTCGAGCGGCTCCGCCTTCCGACCGGCATCCGCGTCGACGCCGGGGTCGAGGAAGGCGACGAAATCGGCGTGGTCTACGACCCGATGATCGCGAAGCTGATCGCACACGGCCCGACGCGAGCAGAGGCGCTCGCGCGGCTCGCGGACGCGCTCGCCGAGACCGAGGTCGGCGGGGTGACGACGAACCTCCCGTTCCTCCGCTGGCTCGTCGCGCACCCGGCCGTGCAGGCAGGGCGGACGACGACCGCGTTCCTGACCGACTATCCGCCGCTCTCGGAGCCGCCCCTGCGGATGCCCACCGGCCCGTGGGACGGGGCGTGGCGGCTGAACCTGCCGCCGCCTCCACCCCACTCGCCGCCCGACGTCGACGAGGCCGCCCACGCGACCGGCTCAGGCGGCGCCGTCGAGAGCTCGATCACCGCGCCGATGCCGGGCACCGTGATCCGGGTCCTGGCGAAGCAGGGCGACCACGTCGCACATCGCCAGCCGCTGCTCGTCCTCGAGGCGATGAAGATGGAAACGCCGCTCGCCTCGCCCTACGACGCCACGGTCAAGGCCGTGCACGTCCAGGAGGGCGACCGCGTCGCAGGCGGCGCGCTCCTCGTCGAGCTGGAGGAATAGCCAGGTCCTCCGGTGCTCAGAACAGGCGCGAGAGCTTCATCGCCGCACCCATGTCGCCGCGGACCTTGAGCTTCCCGGTCATGTAGGCCGTGGTCGCGTTCAGGTCGCCGGACGCGATCTGCTGAAAGGTCTCCTCCGAGGCGGCGATCGTTGCGTCGGCGTCGCCTCCACCCTCGGCCACCTTGACCGTCCCGTCGTCCACGTCGACCCTCCACGTGCCTGCGCCGTCGATCTCGAAGACGTAGGAGTTCGTCATCCCCGACGTCTTGGACGGATCGAGCCTGCCCTCGAGGCCCTCGAAAAACTCGCGTGCACTCGTCATGCGGCGGCGAGCCTACACCACCGGCTCGGGAGCAAGCTTGCGCCTACCGCCACCGCGCGGCGACGGCAGCAGAAGCGCGAGCGGAATCGCGAGCGCCGGGACTGTGGCGCTCACATACAGCGCCGCCTCGAGGTCGACGGCGTCGGCAACAGCGCCGAGGGCGGCCGCCGCGACGCCTCCCAGTCCGATCGCGAAGCCGATCGAGATCCCTGACGCGAGCCCGAGACGGTTCGGCATGTATTCCTGCGTCATCACCTGGATCAGGCCGAACGTGCCAACGACGCACACGCCGACGAGGGCCAGCGCCACGACGCCGACCGTCCCGCCGAGCGCGACGTACACGAGTGTGAGCGGCGGGACGCTG
>Ga0126304_10001283_pt1 | contig 11655 bp, 8 predicted proteins | sample Plot25_FD_92538 | JGI IMG/M metagenome (GOLD analysis project Ga0126304, IMG submission 92538) | Serpentine soil microbial communities from UC McLaughlin Reserve, CA, USA - Plot25 | ecosystem: Environmental > Terrestrial > Soil > Grasslands | place: USA: UC McLaughlin Reserve, Lake County... | reverse complement strand
TTCTTTGTCCCAGCCGCCGTCCTGCTCGTGGAGCTCGTGACCGAGAGAGAGCGACGGGCGACCTGGCAGGACTGGATCTTGCTCGCGCTCTTCACGGCCGGAGCGGCCGGCGCGAAGGCCGCCGTCCCACCAGTGCTGGTGGGCGGCTTAGCGCTTTTCATGCTCGTGCAGCGGCAGTTCGACCGTAGGAGCGTGGGCGCACTCACGCTCTCGGGCGCGATCTTCGCCGTCTTCCTGGTCACGATGTACAGGGGAGGGGACGCCGGTATGCGGTTTGGTTTTCCGGCCGCGATCGGGTATCCGCTCGAGCTCGTCCGAGAGGAGCTCTCGTCGCTGCCGTCCCCGGTCGTCTCAACCGGTGTAGTTGCGGTGGGCCTCATCGGCCTGTTCGCCGCCCCGCTCAGCGGCCTCCTCTGGTTCGTGCAGGACCGGAAGATCCGCCTCGCTGCGCGGCACCGACTGCTGTTGTCTATGTTCGCCGTCGGGTTGCTTCCTTACCTGGTGATCGAAGAGTGGGGCTTCAGCCAGCTCTTCTTCACCGACTACGGCTATGTTGCCGCGGCCCTTGTCTCGGCCACGGGGATCTACTGGCTCTTGTTCGGGTCGAGCCCGGGTGACCGAACGGTGAAGTGGTCGCTGGTGCTCTTCGCCGCGGCCGTCGCCGGAGGTCTCGTCCTCGCAATCCGGCTGTCGCTCCTCGTGACGTCCAACGACAAGATTCTCTATCTCGTCTGGTACGCGCTGCTCGGCGCACTTGTCCTGGCCCTCTGGGTAGCGGTTGCGCGCGCGCGGCCGTTGCGCCGCCCGTTCGCGGTTCGGCGGCTACTTGTTGCCGTCCTCGCCGCGGCGGCGCTGAACGTCCCACTCGATATCGGCCCGGGGCTCTTCAACCGCTGGCGAGGCGAGAGCCTCTACGACAGGGATCCGGGATTGACGCGCGGGCTCCACGACGGGCTCGAATGGCTTCGCCGCCGGACGAATCCAGAGGCCGTCATCGCGGTCAACGGCTACAACCTTAAGCCCGGAGTACAGCGGTACGACAACTTCAACTACTCGGCGTTCGCCGAGCGCCGGACGTTCCTCGAAGGTTGGCTCTATGCGAACAAGACGCTAGGTGCCGGGCCAGAGGCCGACATCTCGGGACCCGCGATGCCGTATCCCGAGCGCCTCAGGTTGAATGAGGCCGTCTTCCAGCGCGGCGACCGGACGGCGCTCCGCACGCTCGTGCGCGACTACGGCGTCCGCTACCTCGTCGTCGACCGCCTACACGGTTCTGTGGCGAAGAGTGTGTCCGGACTCGGACGGCTCGTCTTCTCGAACTCCGACGTCGCCATCTATGAACCGGACGTACACGACGTTGTCGCGAACCATCCTGACGAAGCGACAGATGCGTCGACCACCCGGACGAGACGAACGCGTCGCGTGGCCCGCTCCGGTTTTTGACGCTCGTCGAGCGCCGGCGAGGAGCGCGATGTCTTGTAGTCGCTGGCGCGCTCGTATTAGCCGTACTGGCAGGTGGCGCGGGCGCAGATGCTGCTGCTGGCTCCGCCGCAGTTATCGGCGCTGGAGACTCTCGCTGATGCCCTCATCGTCGCTGAGAGGGGGAGCATCAATTTGCTGCTCGAGCCGCGCCGCGAAGGACGGAGTGCGCACGCGCGTTCCAACTCCCTATCGTGCGAGACGGATGGCGCTAAGTCCAGGAAGCTCGCTCGGGTGGCGCTCGGGGTGACCGAGATCACGGCCGAGACCACACCCGCACTTGCGGCGCGGCGGCTTGGATGGGCCCGGACCGCCGGCGTACTCGTGGCAGGCATCGTCTGCGTATCGCTCGTGCTTCACGTCGTTTGGCTGGTGCGCTTTCGCCATGGCTATGTCACCGAATGGGATGAGTCGGGCTACATACAGTTCTCGCTGAGCAACTTCGACGCGCTCCGCGATCGGGGACCTTGGGCCTTCGCGACGACGGTGGGAGGGCGTGGCGGGTACGGCCCGCTCCTCCCCCTGATGACCTCACTCGCATATCCGGTTGTCGGCCGCGGGATCTTCGGGAGCTTGCTCGTCCTCCCCGTCTTCTACGCGGGACTCGTCGGTGCCTCGTTCGCTCTCGCCCGCCAATTCGTATCGAATTCGTGGGCGGTGGTAGCGGCATTCGTCGTGGCGGCGATCCCGGCGGTCATCGACTACACACGACTCTTCCACTTCGCCCTTCCGGCAGCGGCGTGCATGACAGCTGCCCTGTGGGCTCTCGTGCGATCCGATGGGCTGCGACGCCGCGGTTGGGCCGCGGCTTTCGGGCTCTTCGTGGCGCTCACATTGCTCGCACGCACGATGACGGTCGCGTTCATACCCGCGTTCGTTCTCGCCGCGGGCACGCAGTTTCTAGTACGGCGGACGGACGTCCGCGTCAAGGTGCGAAACCTTGCAGTCGCTGTAGGAGTGACTGCGCTGGTCGCTGGACCCTGGTACATCCGAAACGCACGGAGCGTGTACGACAATCTCGTTGGCGCTGGATACGGCGAGGGTGCATCGCTGTTCGGTCGCCATTACCCGCTCATCTCTTGGGGTTTTTGGACGAAGGAGCTCCGCCTCGACCTCTTCCATCTGGGGCTACCGCTCGCGGGCGCCCTTTTCCTCTCCTTCGGTGTCGCATTGGCATTTTTCCTTCGGGGGCGGCCGCGATTCTCTCGACAGCTTCCGCGGAGCGCGCGCGCAGCGAGTCTCCTGGCGCTCGTGCTCGTCGTGCTCGAGGGCTACCTCGCATTGACGTCCTCGCGCAACCAGGGCACCGGCTTTGCGCTTCCCTGGCTTCCCGCGCTGGTCATCCTCGGCGTAATCGCCGCTGCGAGCATTCCTGCTCGGGCCGTGCGAGTAGCTCTAGGAGGCACCCTCGTAGTCATCAGCCTCGTCACGGTCGTGTCGAAGAGCGGTTGGGTTGAGCCGCTGGCAAAGGTGCGAACAGTTTCGGTTCCTGGTCTCGGCTCCCTCGTAGTCACTGACGGGACCGGGATCATCCAGCGCGAAGTCGCGGGTGCCGGCTACGACATCGAGCCAGTGACACGGCCACTTCCGGCCATGCATCGCGAGTGGCTCCCGCTTGCCGGCGACGTGGTCGGCTGGTCGCTGCGCCGCGCCGAGGACCGAGGCGAGCCACTCCACCTGATACTGGGATCTGACGACCTGATCTTCTCGAACTGGCGTCTCATCCTCGCCGCACAGCTTCGGTTCCACCGGTACCAGCCCGTCGCCTACCTACGCTGGTATCTGGGAGGCGATACCGTCGCTGCGTATCGCCGTCAACTACTCACGCCGCAACCGCAGAACGCCCTCGTCACCTTCGATCCGCCGCCGTACGCGAACGTCACACCCTGGAAGGTCGAAGCGGCGGCCCGGTCGCTCGGATTCACTCCGGTCAAGTCGTTCGCAATGCCCGATGGACGGAAGGTCTGGGTCTGGTGGCACGACGACCGGGAGCCCCTCTGAGTACGAGTGCTCGGCGTGGTCATCCCCAGAACGAAACCTGCTGAGTCGGAGGGGGAGTACGTCGTTGCGTGACTTCCCTCAGAGCCTCGGGCTAAATTCGGTTTTCGTCTCGCAGCGCTCGCGGTAAGTGCGCTGCAGCTCGACCGCTGCCGCCGAGACTAACCCGCAAGACCCGGCGAGCCGCCTAGCCCCTTCGAGGATTGACGACGCTCGCACTCCGTGCGGTGGGGCGAGTCCGCAGCTGCCGTACCTTGGCGCAATCGCGGAGCCGACGGCGCGCTCGGGTGAGTCATAATGAACGAGCTTCGCGGGTCGGGGCGTCTTTATGGCTGAGCCATGCGCCATCCCGTCCTAAGCGCCGACGCGCTAGGCAACGACCCGAGCGTCGGCCTAGGGTGGACAGGGCGCGACCTGCACGAAGAAGCTCGCAGCCAAGGTTTTCGTCAAGCGCGTTTCGTTCAAGTGCATTCCTCCGGAGTTCGAGTCGTTGGTCTACGTCGCGGAGGCGGCGCCTAGTGGGAGGGGAGGCGTGAACTGCGTGAGTGGGACGACGTCCGGGAACGCAGCGTCACGCGCTCGCCTTCAACGCCCCGCGCGGAGGCACATCGCAGACGCTGCCTTCATCGTCGTCGTCGGGTCGCTGCCGGCGCTGTTCTACACGCGAGGGCTCGGGTTCTACTTCGACGATCACCTGTTCCTGGGCATGATGAGTACCTCGCAGGATCAATCGATCGGAGGGCTGTTCGATGCCCTCGCCGCGGATCCGAAGGCGCAGCTCCGTCCCCTCGTGTACTTCCTGATCGCGACGGAGTATTGGCTCTTCGGCGCAAGCCCAATGCCCTACCACATCGTGCTTGCAGCGCTTGTGCCCATGTCCGCCGTCGCACTCTATGCACTGCTCGTCCGGCTCCGACTGCCGCGGTATCTCGCTCTAGCGGCGCCGGTGCTATTCGCGTCGGCGCCCCATTACTCAAGCGTCAAGCTGTGGCCCATTCTCTTCTCGCCGACGCTCAGCCTTACCCTGGCCTTCATCAGCCTGCTTGCGGGGTACTCAGCCGTGACTGCGCGAGGCAACCGGGCGTGGCTCTGGCTTGCGACCGCCTGCCTAACGATGCTGGCAAGCGTCTTCATGTACGAGACAACGCTGCCGCTGTTCGCCGTCGCCGTGCTCTTCCACTGGCTCCAGGCTTTCCGCGAGTCTGGCAGATGGAGGTATACGGCCGGTGTGCTCACGAGCGTGCTTGCCGTGGCGCTGATCGTAAAGCTGGTTGCCGCGGATCGAGTCGGCCGAGAGACGAGCTACGCCATCGGCTTCGACAACGGCTTCCTCCACCACATCGGTTATGTCGTGAGCGGCGCCGTGAAGGTCAACTTCGGAACGTACGGGGTCGGTCTGCCGTATGTTCTGTCCTGGACCGCCCTGAACCGCCTCACGTGGAGCGCTGTCGTTGCGGGGGCATTCGTGGGGGTGGCGACGTTCGTCTACCTGGTGCGGGTAGCCGCCGTCTCCGTAGAGGAGCTTCCCGCGTGGCGCGGCCGACCTGCCTCGCAGTACATAGCGGTGGCTGGCCTCGCGGTCGTCGTGGTCGGGTACAGCCTGTTCCTGACCGGGGCGAACGTCTTCTTCACGAGCGTGGGAATCGACAATCGCGTAAACATGATTCCCGCGGTTGGGATGGCGTTGATCGCGCTAGCCCTGATTCTGCGAGCGTTGCGACTCTTCTCCGCCAGGCGGCGGCCGATCGTATTTGCGCTCGCGGTCGCTTCGCTGGCTGCAGCGGGGACGTTCATCACGACGACCATCGCCGGATACTGGAGGGAAGCGGCAGACCATCAGCGGGAGGTCTTGAGCGGCCTACGCGCAGCGCTCCCGGAAGATCCAGCTGGTAAGACCGTCATCTTGGACGGGACGTGTCCGGAAGTCGGACCCGGCATCGTCTTCACCGCCCATTACGACCTTGGAGGGGCGCTTCAGACGATCTACCGTGATCCAACACTCGAGGGAGCCGTAATGACCCCGGTCATCGGCGTCGAGTCGCGCGGCGTCGTCCTGACGACGCTCGTCTACAACCGAGCCGAGCCGCGCTTCTATCCCTACAGCCGAAAGTTGGTCGTATACGACTCGCGTCGCCACACGCTCCACGTGCTCTCGAGCCGCGCGAAGGCCCAGACGTACTTTGCGTCCAGGCCGTCGCTCAGCTGTCCGCCGCTCCGGAGCTTCGCGTGGGGTCTTCGCACTTCGCGATACCTGCCCTTCAACTGATTGCGAGCCCGCGTAATCACGTCGTATCCTGATCGTGTTTCTTCAATGGAACACGAATTGGGACAGTGGGGTCACCGGTAAACCATCCGTAGAGCCGATTGGCGCGGGCTTCCAAGACATTCCGCGCTCTCGCTCGGACCCCATATCCATGGTCGCTCGACGTGCCGCGCAGGTAGTGATGTACATAGTCTGCGATGCGGAAGTCGGCGACGACGAGTCCGTGACGCTGAGCGTCACGCATGTTCTTGAGACACGGAGCTCCGTGGTGGACAAAGGGGTGAAGCTCCAAGTAGCTTCGACGCCGGAGCAGCATGGCGTACGGATGGATGTACGGGATTCGGTTCGATTGCTTGGGACGTGCCGACTCGCCGTAACTGTGCGTGTACCCGAACCGGTTCTTGTAGCGGAGTTCGCCAAGCGCATAGACATCCGGGTCGGCGAAAGCCGGCAACATGGCTTCAAGGAAGCCACCGCGACGAACTTCACAGTCCGAGTCGAGGGTGAGAACGAAATCGGTTGCTGCGGCGCGGATCCCCTGGTCGAGTGCGGGCCCGTGGTAGCGGTTCCGCGTGTTGAGGATGGTCGTCACGTTCTCAATGGTGTCTCCCAACTCCCGCACATATGTCGTAGAAACATCGCGTGACCCGTTGTCGATGACTATCAACTCGAGCCTCGGGTAGTGCGTGAGTAGCGTTTCCACGGCCCGACGTGTCAGTTCGCGCGTCTGGTAATTGACGACGACCGCCGTAACCTGAGCAAGAAGACCGCTCAATGTTGTCTCACCTCCCCGCCCGATTGCCACTGAGTCGAACTCTGCGCTAGGCCCCTAACGGCCTCGACAACGCAAAACCGCCAGCTCGCAAACGCGAGCCGCGAGGAAGCTGAACTTGGCTTGGCGCGCCCATGGCGGGCGAGAACCGCCTTGGGTCTCGCCTGGAATCGACCAGACGTCGTCGTCATGCGGTTCGCTCACTTCGTCGACAGGAAACGATATCGGGATGCTTGCCGTCCCTGCTTGGCGCGAGAGCAGCTTGCGGGTTGTCTCGACTTGGACGAGGGGAGTAGTCGTCCTCCGATACGTCGTTCGCTCCCACCACCGCGCAGCTATGGCCGCGAGGGGAAGCGGTTAAGGTCTCTGCCTCCGTGCGCAGGCTGGCGCAGTATGGGTTCGGTGCACCCGACTCGCGGCGGCGGAAGCGTCTCGAGCAGATGCGGCGCCCTGCCTGGCTTGGGACGCTCCGCCGAACCTCGCCTCTCAGCGATCACTGGGGCCGGGAGCGAGGAACGCCTGTCGACCGCTACTACATCGAGCGGTTCCTGGACGAGAACAGGGGTTTGATCAGAGGTCGTGTGCTCGAGGTCATGGATGCCCGGTACACGCGAAGGTTTGGAACGAACGTCACACGGAGCGACGTGCTCGATATCGACGCGGCCAACGCGGACGCGACCGTCGTCGCCGACCTCGCTGCTGCAGATGCAATCGAGTCGGCGACCTTCGACTGCTTCATCCTGACGCAAACGCTTCAGTACGTCTTCGACGTGGAGGCCGCGCTGGAGCATGTGCACCGGGTCCTGCGCCCGGGCGGCACGGTCCTCTGCACGGTCCCCGTCACCAGCCGCATTGGAAGAGCACAGCTCGATCGCGAGTATTGGCGCTTCACGCCACATGCCTGCAGGCGACTGTTCGCGAGGAAGTTCGATGAGGGAGCCGTGGACGTCCGCGGCCTCGGAAACGTGCTCGCATGCGTGGCATTCCTCGTCGGCATGGCCGCCGAAGAGCTTTCCGCTCGGGAGCTGGAAGCACACGATCCGTTCTTCCCGCTCCTCGTGACGGTGAGAGCGACAAAAGTCGCCACCGAGCGCGCTATGGCTGCGGCCGGCCACCCAAGCTAACCTGAGCCGGTGTCGGGCGAGATCGATCAGGTCGCCGCGCATGCGCCTGCGCGCAGCCTCGGTGACCAGTTGCGGCGATATCTCGCTCGGGTCGTACGGGCGGTCGACCTGCTGCACTCGCTCACGGAAGCCGATCTCCGGTACCGGTACGGCCGATCGCCCTGGCGGTTCCTGCGGTGGTCTATGGAGCCGTTCGCCCTCGTAGGCGTCTACCTCATACTCGTCACCTTGATCCTGGACCGGCCTGGCACGGCGCCGGGGCTGAGCCTCGCCGCGGCGGTCGTGCCTTTTCAGCTCGTGATCGCGACGGTCGGGAACGCAATGGAGGCGGTCGACGTCCGTCGACCGATCCTGCTCAACATGGCATTTCGGCGGAACCTGATTCCCATCTCCTCAGCACTTACCGAGTGCGCGTCCTTCATCGCAAGCTTCTCGATAGTCGCCGTGATGATGGCGGCATACGGTATCGCTCCGACGCTGGCGGTCGTCTGGCTGCCGCTGGTCGTGCTCGTGAACGTCCACCTCGCGATCGCCGCCGCGTACGCAGCCTCGCTGCTGGGACTTTGGCTACGCGAGTTGAAGCCGTTCCTACTCAGCTTCGTCCGGATGCTCTTCTTCCTCGGTCCGGCCCTGGTGCCGCTCTCGCAGACGAGCCCGAAGATCGAGAACCTCCTACGCCTCAATCCCTTGACTGGACTTTTCGAGGCCTACCGGGACGTTCTCCTGAACGGCCAGGCACCCGCAGCATGGCAACTGCTCTACCCGTTCGCGATCTCGTCGGTGATCCTCGGCGTGTTCGTCCCCCTGTATCGGACTGAGCAGCGGCAGTTCGCAAAGGTCGTGTAGCCCCGTGATCAGCGCCGAGGGTGTGGGTATCCAGTTTCACTTCGACCGGTATCGTCGCGTCGTTACGCCGAATGCTGCCCGTTTCCGCTCGGGCACGTCGACCACGTGGGGGCTCTCGGACGTCAGCTTCTCGTCGCGCGGCGGGGAGGGCATCGCACTCATCGGCCGCAGCGGCTCGGGCAAGACGACCATGCTCCGCACGCTCGCTTCCGTGTACGTACCCGACGAGGGACGGTTGCGGGTACGCGGGCCGGTGGCTTCGCTACTCGCGATCGACGCAGGGCTGCTGTCGATGCTCACCGGCCGAGAGAATGCGCTGCTACTCGGCGTGCTCGCCGGCCTCTCTCGGCGAGCCGCCAGGCGCGCACTCGTCAGTGTGAAGGAGCGGAGCCTATTAGGTGACGCCTTCGAGTATCCCGTCTTGGCGTACTCGCAAGGCATGCGTGCGAGACTCGGCTTCGCGGTCGCAGAGGAGCTTGAACCGCGAATCCTGCTCCTCGATGAGGTCCACGAGGCGCTGGACTACGAATTTCGAACAGTCGTCCAGGAACGGGCGCGAGCCCTCATCGAAGCCGGGGGCGTCGTCGTCGCGGCCGGACACGATCACCCGTTGCTCGAGCAGATGTGCAGCCGCGCGATCTACCTCGAAGACGGGAAAATCGTTGGCGACGGGCCATTCCGTGACGTGCAGCGTGCGTATCTCGAGGACGTCCGAACGGGTAATCCCCATGAGTGACGTTTTCCCGCCCAGGCTTCGTTCGACGAATCATTCCGGCCGCTCGACTCTGCTCCAGCGGCTTCCGCCACCGTAGCGGGTCAAAGGCGCGCAGCCACGCGCGCGTCTGACGGAGGCGGACGTTGTGTCTCTCTCGCGCGTCTTCCGGGAAGGACGGACTCTTGCGTGCTGGTCGACGCCGCGCGGGCCGCCGCGCGATGAGGCGGAGCTTCCCACCGCTCCAGTGGCCGACGTTTCACCGCCGCGAGACGCGTCCTCGTTCTCGTATCTGACGCTTCATCTCGCGTATGTGGGATCATCTGTGCTCGAGAAGACCTCGGAACCTTACGACTGGTCGGCGGATGTCGATACAGGAGGGACGATGTCGCTGTGGCTCTGGATCCTGCTCGGGATGATCTGCTTCTTCGCCGCATCCGTCTTCGTCGGGCTCTTCGTGGCTGTGATACTCGCGAAGATCGGCCGCGAGGCCTGCGCCCTTGTCGAGTTCGAGCTTCTCACAGGGCTGCTTCCTAGCGAGGCCGAGCCGATGGAAGCCGTCGAGCAGCACGCCGTCTCTCACGGCTCCAGCCGCTCGCGGCTTTAGCTAGGCCGGCGAGGCGGATTACCCCGCGGGGCCGCCGACGGTGTCACCGCGCCGTCTACCTGCACGGTCACTGCGCGCCACGAGCGCACCGGCGGATCGAACCCAGGCGAGCTGCCCGGGCTGGCCAGCATCTCTCCCGCACCCATAGGCAAAGCCGCTAGTGCCTACAAGCGCGCACGTGGATGAGCGCTTCGGCATCTGCCGACCGCAACCAGCGCGCGGCGTCGAGCGAGAGTGCTCGCCGCTCACCTCGACCCACGATCGTGAACGCGATGGCTCGGACGCGCATCGCTATGGCAAGGAGCTTCCGAGCCCGCTCGGCCTCCCGTTGACCGTGGTGCTTCGCAAGGAAGCGAAGATGCGACCGCAGCTGCTCGCGGTACATCCGGGGCCATGCCTGCGAGGTCGATGCACCGCCGGCGTGGACGAACTCGGAGCCTGGCCAGAAGACGACGCTCCAGCCGGCCGCACGAGCGCGATAGCAGAAGTCCACCTCCTCGTTGAACATGAAGAAATTCGCGTCGAAGGGGCCGATCTCCTCGAGAAGCTCTCGCCGGACGAGCACCACCGCGCCAACGAGGAACTCGGCCTCGCGGCGTGCGCGGTGATCAAACCGTGCGCCATAGAAGGCGTTGAGCGCACGGCTCCACGGCGCCAGCCAGCGTAGGAAGAAGTACTCGGTCGCGAGCCGCCAGATCGTCGGGAAGCCACGCACGGACGGCTGGAGCGTCCCGTCGAGATTGATCAGACGCGGCCCGACGATACCGGCCCGCGGCTCAGAGCTCGCGAATTCCGCGAGGCGCCCGATCGCGCACGGCCGAGGCCACGCGTCGGCGTTCATGAGGAGCAGGAAATCGCCGACCGCCTCGGCGATTCCCGCGTTGAGCGCCGCGCCGTAGCCCTCGTTCCTCTGCAACTCGACGAGGCGTACATGCCGATACATCGAGCGGACGAGCTCCGGCGACCCGTCGCCCGAGGCGCTGTCGACGACGATCACTTCGTGGCTGTCGCCGATCTCGGAAAGGCACCGCTCAAGATAGGGCCGCGTGTTGTGCGACGCGATAATCACCGAGATCCCGGGTGGCACCCGCGCCAGTATGAACTCGAGCCCTGAGCGACTCGTTTCCGCGAACCGGCGGCGACGCCTACTCGTCTGCGCGCCGTTTCCGCCGCGCCTCGACGCCCGGCACGGGGGAAAGGCGCCGGCGCAGCTGCTCCTCCGGCTTGCGGCGCGGAACGACGTCGCCGTCCTGTGCCTTCGGGATCCAGACGGCCCCGGCGTCGATCCGGCGCTGGTGCGTCGCTGCGCGCTCGTCGAGGAGGTGCCGGTTCGCCGGCGCCGGAGCGCGTTCGCGCGCCGCTTCGCCTGGAGCCATGCGATGCTGCGCGGACTGCCGCCGTGGGCAGCGGATTGCCGGAGTCGGCTATACGCGCGGCGGCTTGAGCAGCTGCTCGACGAGTGGCGACCGGACGTTGTCGAAATCCACCTCCAGGCGATGGCGCAGTACGTGGAGGCGCCCGCGAGGAGGAACGTCCCGAGGATACTGCTCGACTACGATCCCCCATCCGCGTGGGCGCACGACCTCCTGGCAGTAACGACAGGTGCTCGACGCCTCGCTCGCTTCGTCGAAGTAGCCGCCTGGCGCCGCTACGAGCGGGCGACGCGGCCGAGGTTCGATGCGATCGTCGTCTTTGCCGAGCGTGACCTCGATGCCGTCGCGCCATCCGCGGGCGGCGCCGCAGTCATGAGAATCCCGCTATCGGTCGAAGTTCCCGAACACGCGCTCGACCCGGAAGGCCGCGATCCACCGACGATCCTCTTCGTGGGAGGCTTTGCGCATCCCCCGAACGTCG
>Ga0126304_10001282_pt1 | contig 11657 bp, 8 predicted proteins | sample Plot25_FD_92538 | JGI IMG/M metagenome (GOLD analysis project Ga0126304, IMG submission 92538) | Serpentine soil microbial communities from UC McLaughlin Reserve, CA, USA - Plot25 | ecosystem: Environmental > Terrestrial > Soil > Grasslands | place: USA: UC McLaughlin Reserve, Lake County... | reverse complement strand
GTTGTCCTGGCGGCCGTCGCGGTAACGGAAAGAGACCGCCCCGGCCTCCATGTCCAGGTCGCCGGCGATCACCATGAACGGGACCTTCTGCAGCTGCGCGTTGCGGATCTTCTTCTGCATCCGGTCGTCGGATGAGTCGACCTCTATGCGGATCCCGGCCGCACGCAGCCTCTCGGCGACAGTCGTCAAGTAGGGCACGTGCTCGTCGGTGATGGGAATGCCGACGACCTGGACCGGCGCCAGCCAGGGCGGGAACGCACCGGCATAGTGCTCGAGCAGAATCCCGAAGAAGCGCTCCTGCGACCCGAACAACGCACGGTGGATCATGTACGGTCGCTGCCGGGTGCCGTCGGCGGCCTGGTACTCGATCTCGAACCGGCCGGGCTCCTGGAAGTCGACCTGCAGGGTCGACAACTGCCAGCGGCGTCCGATCGCGTCGGTGACGTGCACGTCGATCTTCGGAGCGTAGAACGCGCCCTCGCCCTCGGCGATCTGGTAGGAGAGGGCGGCCTTCTTCAGAGCCTCCTCCAGCGCCGCCTCGGCCGCGTCCCACTCCTCGATCTTGCCGACGAACTTGTCCGGCCGGGTTGACAGCTCGGCCGTGAACTCGGTCAGGCCGTAGTCGCGCAGCAGCCCGATGACGAAGTCGAGCAGGCTCGCGAGCTCCCCAGCGAGCTGGTCGGCAGTGCAGAAGATGTGGGCGTCGTCCTGGGTGAATCCGCGGGCCCGGGTCAGCCCGTGCACCACGCCGGACTTCTCATAGCGGTAGACGGTTCCGAACTCGAACAGCCGCAGCGGCAACTCACGATACGAACGGCCCCGCGCCTTGAAGATCATCAGGTGCATCGGGCAGTTCATCGGCTTGAGGTAGTAGTCCTGGCCCGGCTTGCGCAGGTTGCCGTCGGCGTCGTGCTCGGCGTCGATCTGCACCGGCGGATACATGCCGTCCGCGTACCACTCCAGGTGTCCCGAGGTCTGGAACAACGCCGCCTTGGTCAGGTGGGGCGTATAGACGAACTCGTAGCCCGACTCCTCGTGCCGGCGGCGGGAGTACTCCTCCATGACCCGGCGGACGATCCCGCCCTTCGGGTGCCAGACGGCCAGGCCGGGACCGATCTCCTCCGGGAAGGAGAACAGGTCCAGTTCGGCGCCGAGCTTTCGGTGATCCCGCTTCTCCGCCTCGGCCAAGTGGTCGAGGTAGCCCTTCATGGCCTCCTTGGATTCCCAGGCCGTGCCGTAGATCCGCTGCAGCTGCGGGTTCTTCTCGTTGCCCCGCCAGTACGCGGCCGCAACCCGCATGAGCTTGAACGCGGGGATATGCCGGGTGGTCGGCAGGTGCGGGCCGCGGCACAGGTCCTTCCAGGCCAGGGTGCCGTCGCGGCGCAGGTTGTCGTAGATGGTGAGCTCGCCGGCCCCCACCTCGGCGCCCGCACCCTCGGCGGAACCCGCAGCCTGCGGCCCCTTGAGGCCGATCAGCTCGAGCTTGTACGGCTCGCCGGCGAGTTCGTCCTGGGCCTGCTCGTCGGTGACCACGCGTCGGGAGAAGGCCTGACGATCCTTGACGATCTGCTGCATCTTCTTCTCAATGCTCTTCAGGTCGTCGGGGTGGAAGGGCTCGGCCACGTCGAAGTCGTAGTAGAAGCCGTTCTCCACCGGCGGGCCGATGCCGAGCTTCGCCTCGAGGAACAGTTCCTGGACCGCCTGCGCCATGACGTGCGCGGTCGAGTGTCGCAGGATGGCCCGCCCGTCGTCGGACCCGATGTCGACCGGTTCGACCTGGTCACCGTCGACCAGCGGCCGGGAAAGGTCAACCAGTTGGGAGCCCACCCGCGCGGCGATCACCTCGGGCGTGCCGGCGAACAGATCGCCAGCGGTCGTGCCCGCGTCTACCGATCGCTCGCCCCCGGCGGCGACCTGGACGCGGATCTGTGCGGACACGATGCTCCTCAAATGCTGTGAACGGGTGGGATCGCTGGACCCGCCGATCGTACCGACGGCCGTCCGGAGTAGGCGCGGCCGTTTCCGCCACGGATGCCGCCGCCCGGTCGACGGTGTCCGAAAGGGCCGTGAGTCGGTCTGTGCCACGATGCGGGCCATGGCGTACGACGAAGGCCTCGCGACCCGCATCAAGGAGGTGCTCGGTGACGAGCCGAGCCTGACCGAGAAGAGGATGTTCGGCGGGTTGGCGATCATGCTGGACGGCAACATGGCCGTCGGTGTCAGCGGCGACGACCTGATGGTGCGGACGGACCCAGCCCAGCAGGACACGCTGTTGGCGGAGCCGGGTGCCAGGCCGTTCGATCTGACGGGCCGGCCGATGGAGGGGTGGCTCGTCCGTCGACGCAGACGGCGTCGCCGAGGACGCGGACCTGCGCCGTTGGATCGAGCGCGGCGTCGCGTTCGCGCGCAGCCTGCCGCCGAAATAGCGCGGGGCGCGTACGTCGACATCACCCACATGGCGCGTACACGGAACCGGTTTGGCCGGCGTGACGTCGAAGCCATGAAGGTGGGTGGTCGGCTTGTGCATGGGTCGTTTCGGCAGGGTGCGGATACTTCTCGCGGGTGCGGTGATCGCCGTCTTGGCGGCAGCGTGCGGGACGGCGGCTCCGAGTTCGGCGCCGGCAGAGGTGTCGGTGCTGCGGGCCGTAGGAGTCGACCGAGAGGCGCCACCGCCGGACGCTCCCGTCGAAGCGACCGTCGATGGCATGACGGCGTTCGGATACGACCTGTATCGGGTGAGCGCCGAACCGGGGAGAAACTTCGTGATCTCCCCGTTCAGCATCGCCACTGCGTTCGCGATGGTCCGGGCGGGTACGCGCAGCGACACTGCCGAGCAGATCGACGCCGTGTTGCGGTTCCCCCGGAACGGCGTGCACGCCGCGTTCAACGCCATCAACGGCGACCTGGTCACCGGATCCAGCCCGCAGCCACGCCTGTCGCCGTCGGCCATGACGACGCCGAGTCAGTCGGCGCGGCCGGTGCTCAGCAGCGCGCACGGGCTGTTCGTGAAGGAAGGCGAGCGCCTGCAGGACGTGTTCTTGCGGATCCTGGCGTCCCAGTACGGCGCCGCCGCCCGAACGGTGGACTTCACCTCGCCCGAGGCGATCGAGAGCATCAACGCCTGGGTTCGTGAACAGACCGCCGACCGGATCAAGAGGCTGTTCGACCGGCTGAACCCGAAGACGAAGGTCGTGTTGGCCAACGCCGTCTACTTCAAGGCCGACTGGGCACGCCCGTTCGCCCATGGCGCGACGACGACCGAGTCGTTCACCCGAACCGACGGCAGCAGCGTCCGCGCTCCGATGATGCATCATGAGAGCCATTTCCGGTATGCGACCAGCGACACGTGGCGGGCGGTCGAGCTGCCCTACGCAGACGGCAAGATCGCCATGTGGGTCCTGGTTCCGACCGGCCCAACGACACCAGCGGAACTGCTGGCGCCCGACACGTTCGCCGACGTGGCGACTCGTCTGGCACCGGGCCTGGTCGACCTTTCACTACCCCGCTGGGACTTCGCCACGGACCTGGACCTCATTCCTCCGTTGCAGCAGCTCGGCATGAACGTCCCGTTCGGGCCAGGTGCGGACTTCTCCGGGATGCTGCCGGGCGTGTGGATCGACCAGGTGGTGCACGAGGCCAACATCACGGTCGACGAGGAGGGCACAGAGGCTGCGGCAGCAACCGGAATAAGTGCCCTGGTCTCGGCGAGTCCGCCGCCGGTGAGGATTCGGGCCGACCACCCGTTCGCCTTCGCCCTCGTCGATACGGACAACGGCACGCCGCTGTTCATCGGGCACGTCGCCGACCCGACCGAGTCCAGCTGAGCATTCAGGCACCGTTCCCGGACGCGCCTTATATGCCCCTTTTGTACCTGCCAACGAGTCGTGTACACCCAGCCGCGACGGGTACGGGAACTACGTACGAACACACGCCAACATGAGAAGGGAGAACGGTCAAAATGGTGTTCCAGCCATGGGAGTACCGAACCGACACTGGCTTCGCCCAGGAAACTGATCTGACCGGCTATGAGATTGCCGCAATCGACGGCGACATCGGTCGGGTCGACGAGGCTACGAATGAGAGCGGGGCGTCGTACATCGTGGTCGACACCGGGCCGTGGATCTTCGGCCGGAAGGTGATGTTGCCAGCAGGTGTCATCGAGCGGATCGACGCAGCGGAGAAGAAAGTCTACGTCGACCGCAGCATGGACCAGATCAAGGACGCGCCGGAGTACGACGAGATGCTGACCGACAACGAGGACTATCGGCGGCGCCTAGGTACCTATTACACCGGTACGTATCCGATGTGATCCGTCCAGGCGCTCCGCCTGTGGCTGAGTAGCTAAACAAGCGAACCGGACCCCAGACTCCCCCGGGAGTCTGGGGTCCCATCTTGCCAGATGCCGATCCCCACCACGGCGAGCCCATCCCACTGATGGTTGCCCGGTGTTCTGGCGACTCGGCGTAAGACGAGCGGAGGCGGCCCCGAGGGGGCCGCCTCCGCTAGCATTGGTCGATGTCGGCTCACGGGTCTACGAAGATCCAGAGGCCCGAGTCGCGGTCGCTCGCGAGGATCACCGTTCGCCCGAAGTACGGACTGTCTGGGTCGTCTTCCACGAACGTCTCGACGCCCCAGAAGTTGTTCCCCAAGGGATCGAGGTACGAGCCGACCTCGACGAGCTCGCATGAGCTTGTGTCGGCCGGTGGGTTGTCCGGACCGTACGGCGTGCCTGTCGGGCACTGGATCTGGACCGCGATAAGCCCGCCGGCGTAGTACGACAGATACGCCAGGCTGGCGTCCTGCGGATCGACCGCGACCTCGTGAACCGACAGGTCGCCGAAGCCCTCGGCGAACGCCGGATCGAGCGCCTCGGGGATCGCGAACTGGTCGAGATCTTCGAGCGTCACGGCGTCGATCAGGTGCACGTAGCCCCAGGCGTCGAACTGCGACGACAGCGTGATCGTCTCGCCGGACGTGCCGACCGCCGGAAGAAGTAAATGCGAACGGGAATCGTTTCTAACATGTGCGAAGGCCGCACGAAATCGGAGACTCGACAGCCAACGCCGGGAATCAGGGTTCGAACCGGTAGCCCAGGCCCGGTTCGGTCAGCAGGTGTCGAGGTCGGGACGGATCGGGTTCGAGTTTGCGGCGCAGCTGAGCCATGTAGACGCGTAGATAGTTCGTTTGTGTCTCGTAGCCGGGACCCCATAACTCACGGAGTAGCTGTGGCTGGCCGACCAGCTTTCCCGTGTTACGCACGAGAACCTCAAGCAGGCGCCACTCGGTGGGCGTCAGACGTACCGTCTCACCGCCGCCGGTCACTGTTTTGGTGGTGAGGTCGACCGTGAACGAGCCAATGGTGACCGCTGGCTGGTTGTCGTCAGAAGTCGCGCGACGGAGGGCGGCGCGCAGGCGGGCGAGCAGCTCGTCCATGCCGAAGGGCTTGGTGACGTAGTCGTCGGCGCCGGCGTCGAGGGCGGCCACCTTGTCGGCCTGGTCCTGTCGAGCGGACAACACGACGATCGGGACCTGGGACCAGCCGCGCAGTCCGTTGATGACGTCGATGCCGTCGATGTCGGGCAGGCCGAGGTCGAGGATGACCAGGTCGGGTGGCCGCCGTCCGGCCAGCGTGAGCGCGGTCCTACCGTCGGCGGCGGTTTGGACGTCGTACCGGCGCGCGCGCAGGTTGATCGCGAGCGCTCGCAGCAGCTGAGGCTCGTCCTCGACGATGAGCACGTTTGTCATGGCGCCACTGGCAGGGTCACGGTCATCGTCAGACCTCCGCCCGGCGTGTCGGCCGGAGTTAGGGTGCCGCCCATCGCCTCGGTGAAGCCGCGGGCGATGGCAAGGCCGAGTCCGACACCTGCCCCGTCTGTGGGCCGGTCTCCGAGCCGTTGAAAGGGCTGGAAGATCCGGGTCCACTCCTCCTGCGGAACACCCGGTCCTCGATCCGACACGTGCAGCCGCACGGCGCGGTCGTCGGCGTCGGCGTCGGCTTGGACTCTGACCGGTTGCCCTTCCGGTGCGAAACGGCGGGCGTTTGCCACGAGATTGGCGACCACCCGCTCGAGCAAACCGGGGTCGGCCTCGACGAGGGGCAGGTCATAGGCGACGGCGACGTCGACACTGTGGTCGGGGGTGCCGATGAGTGCCCACGCGACGACCTCGTCGAGCGCGACAGGCCGTTTGTGCACCGACAGGGCCCCGGCTTGGAGGCGGCTCATCGCGAGCAGGTTCGCGATGAGATCCTCGAGCCGGTCGGCGGATGCCTCGATGGTGGCGAGCAGCTCCTGCTCCTCGTCGGGCGTCCACGCGACGTCCTCTTGCCGCAGGCTGGACACAGCCGCCTTGATGCCGGCGAGTGGCGTGCGTAGGTCGTGCCCGACCGCAGCGAGCAGCCCCGATCGCAGCCGGTCGATCTCCGCCAGCTGGCGGCCCCTCGCCGCCGCGTCGGCCAGCCGCTGGCTCTCCCAGGCATGTGCGGCGGCGGCGGCGAGGCGCGCGAGCAGCCGCCGGTCCTCACCGAACAGCTCGGGGCCCTCAGCGACGAGGCGCAGACCCGGGCCGGCGCCGACGCGCACCGCGGGCACGCCGCGCAGTGGCGGTCCAACCATCTCCACGGGCTCCTCGTTCTCTCCGCGGCGTTCGAGCAGCGCGACAGACGTCATGCCGAAGACGGTGCGCACCTGCTCCAGGACGGCGGCAAGCGAGGTATCACTCACCGGCGCGCCGGTAAGCCTGGCCAGCACCTCGGCCTCGATCCGGCTGCGCTCCGCCGTGATGCGCTGCCGGGCGGCCAGCTCCACGGTGACGCTCACCGTTGCGGCGACGACGACGAAGACCGCCAGGGCGATGAGCTGGTCGCGTTGCTCCACGACGAAGGTGTGGTAAGGCGGGGTGAGGAACCAGTTGGCGAGAAGAAACGACGCCAGTGCCGCCAGCAGAGCGGGCAGGGTGCCGCCGATGAGCGCGACGGCCACGACGAGGAGGAGATATAGCAGGAGAACGCTCTCCAGCGCCAGCGTGCCCCGCAGGAGGACCAGGACCGCCGTCAGGGTTGGCAGCCCTGCCGCGGCCAGCAGCAGCCCGCCGCGTCGGCGCGCTGGCGGGAGCCCGGAACGACGGCGCGGCAGCGGGCTCACCCGGCTCCGCGCCGGCTCGGGCCCGTTTTGAGGCATGCCCTCAGCGTGACACGGGCCGCCGGGTCTCGAGCGCCTCGGCGGAGCCGAGCTGCCATGGCACGCTGGTGAGCATCACACCGGGCTGGAACAGCATCCGGGCCTTGAACCGCAATGCGCTCTGATTGTGCAGCAACTGTTCCCACCAGCGGCCGACGACGTATTCGGGCACGAACACGCTGACCACGTCGCGGGGGCTCTGCCGGCGGATCTCGCGGATGTAGTCCAGCGCCGGTCGGGTGACGTCGCGGTACGGCGAATCGAGCGTCACCAGCGGCACCGGAATGTCCCGCTCGATCCACTCTCGCTCGAGCGCAGCGGTCTCCATGGAGCTGCTGCGAACGGTGAGGGCCACGAGGGTGCTCGGCCGCGTGGCGCGTGCGAAAGCCAGGGCCCGCAGGGTCGGGGTGTGGAGCTTGGAGACGAGCACGACGGCGTGGATGCGACTGGGCAGGGTGACCCCGGCGGGCCCAGGGCGCAGTTCGGCGTCCACCAGGTCGTAGTGCCGCCGGATGGCCGTTACGAGCCAGAAGACCGCGGGCATCGCGAGTACGACGATCCAGGCACCATGGGTGAACTTCGTAGTCAGGACGATCACCAGCACGACCGCAGTCACCACTGCACCGACGGCGTTGATCGCCCGGGCTTGCTTCATCGTCGCTGGCCGCTCGTGGTCGGCTTGCCGGTCGGCGAGAAGACGCGTCCAGTGCACCACCATCCCGGCCTGGCTCAGGGTAAAAGAGACGAACACCCCGATGATGTACAGCTGGATCAGTCGGGTGGTGCTGGCGTCGAAGGCCCAGATGAGCAGTGCGGCGAACAGCGCCAGGATGACGATGCCGTTGCTGAACACGAGCCGGTCGCCGCGGCGAGAGAACTGCCGTGGCAGGAACCCGTCCTCGCCGAGGATCGAAGCCAGAATCGGGAACCCGTTGAAGGCGGTGTTCGCGGCCAGCACCAGGATCGCGGCGGTGAACGCCAGAATCGCGAAAAATCCCAGCGACTGGTAGCCGAAGATGGCGCCGGCGATCTCCGCGATGACCGTGCGCTGCTTGTACCCGGGCGGCGCCCCGACCAGCTGCGCCGGATCGGCGGCGACGTGAACACCGGTGATCAGCGCAAAGGCGGTGATGCCGACAAACATGGCCACGGTCAGCCCGCCCATGACGGCAAGTGTGGTCGCGGCGTTGCGTCCCTTCGGTGGCTTGAAGCTGGGCACTCCGTTGCTCACGGCTTCGACACCGGTCAGCGCCGTGCAGCCCGACGCGAACGCGCGCAGGGCGACGGCGACAATCAGCGGCCCGGACACCTGGTGCTGTGGCGTCACCGTGAAAGCGGCCGATTCCGCCTGCGGGGTATCGCCGAGGAGGAGATCCAGCAGCCCGGCCCCAAGCATCACGAACACGCAGGCCACGAACCCGTAAGTCGGAACCGCGAAGACCGTTCCGGATTCCCTCACCCCGCGCAGATTCATCACAGCGAGTAGCACGACCAACCCCACCGCCAACCCAACCGCATGCGGGGCGAGTTCGGGCACCGCCGACACGATGTTCGCCACCCCGGCGGCGACGGACACGGCGACGGTGAGCACGTAGTCCACCAGCAGGGCGCTGGCCGCGACCAGGGACGCGTTTCGTCCCAGGTTCGCCCGGCTCACGGCGTACGCGCCACCCCCGTTGGGGTACGCATGGCACGTCTGCCGGTATGACGCCACCACCACGGCGAGCAGGACGACGACCGCCGCGGCAATCCATGGGGTCAGGTACAGCAGCGTGAGCCCACCGACGCTGAGCATGAGCAGGATCTCCTCGGTGGCGTACGCGTTCGAGGAGAGCGGATCACTACAAAACACCGGCAGAGCCAGCTTCTTCGGAAGCAGCGTCTCGTGCATGAGGTCACTGCGCATCGGGCGGCCGACGAGAAAGCGCTTCGGCACATTGACCAGGCTCGGCACACCACCATCAGACCCCGGCGAGACACCCGGGAGCCCGACCTTGACGCCTCCCTAACACCCGACCACCGAATCTTTACGCTCATCGGTGCCACTGGGTTGTGGGAACCCCAAGATCGAGAGTGTGAAGACAGAGGGCGGGGGGTGCCCGGTGACCGGCCGGCGGGGAAACAGGTCCACTTCAGACAGTGCTGTGGATGGGCAGATGGGACGGGCGAGCGAGGAATCCTGGGGTCTGTGTCATCCGATGTGCCCCGTCCGGCGTCTGAATGGGTGACGTGACGAGACGGGGGAAGGCACGATCATGCGAAAGCTCATCGCAAACCCTGTGGCGTGGGCGCTGCCGGCTCTGTTGGCAGTGACGGCTCTGGTCGCTTGCGCCGGCGACGACACCGTGTTCACCAGCGGGGCGCCGTCCACCCCCGAGACAACGTCGACGCCCGCGGCCTCGGCGACCACCGGGACGGGGTCTTCGACCGAAGCACCGGCGGCCACCGAGACCACCACCAGCACCGTGACACCACCCCCGGTCGGGAGCTGTGACGAGGCAGCGGTCCGTGAGGCGATCGCCAGCGCGGACGCCGTCGAAGTCGGGGTCTCTTTCGAGTTCACCTACCTCAAGTGCGCTGAGGGGTTCGGGTGGGCCGAGATATTGGCCGACTTTGGCGATTGGGCGACGGTGCTCTTTGCGGGTTCCGGCACCGATGTCGAGTTGCTCAATCTGGGCAGCTCGGTCTGCGTGCCCGATTCTGGGATCCCGGCCGATGTGGCGGCGCAACTGGCGCCCGATCCGCGCCATCCGTTCGGCGACTGCCCGGAACCCAACCTCACGGATGTAGTTCCGCCAAGTACTGGCTCACCGGACGGGGGGTGACCATGAGCGCACCGGAGACAGGAAATGGGTGCGGTCCGCGGATGACTAGGTGCCAGCCTCGGGTTAGGGCAGCGGCGTGCAGTCGTGGCAGGTCGACCAGGGGTACGAGCCAGCCTAAGAACGTCGATTCGCGGACGCCGCCGGCGAGGTCGATGGAGCTCGAGTGCGTGATCGCCGGTGGCAGATCTCGACGAGCACGCGGCCTCACCGGTCGGCAGCCGGCGGACGGTCTCGAGCAGCGGGCCACGCTTCACGCAGCGCCAGCCGTGACGCAGGCGCGGCGGTGGACGTTCGGGCAGCATCGACTGGGCGGTCATGCAGTCTCCTTCGCGGGTACGTCGTCACAGTCCCAGTTGCAGGGGGGTGCCTATAGGCACCCTCCCCACTGCGGGACCCTGGTGGGACGGTGGGACGATGGACGGTGTTGGCGCAGGTCAGGTGGGGTTGCGGCAAGTGGGACGCTCCCTCCGGGGTGATCTTGGAAGTGGGGTAGCGTCCCACTTCGACTTTTCGGACATACCCGGCGTCCATCAGTCAGTCCAGGGACCGGTACAGCGGTCCCTTCCATTCAGTCCGAGCGCCTGCGCGACCGGTGTCGCGGACAGTCCCTGGGACGGCACCGATTCGTTGGACAGCAGGCGCAGTACGGGCAGCGCAGCGCTTGGATCGGCGGCCTGCGGTCGGTGGACGGCAGGATGGTGGCCTGCTCGAGGATGAGCGACCCGGTGCCCGTGATGAGTTTGGGCCGGAGCTCGACGGTGAGGCCGTCTGGTCCGTCCTTGTGCTTGGTCATGGTGGCCCGGATCAGCTGATCGTCCTCGTCGCGTTTGACCCGCCAGATGATGTCGGCGTCGTCCTCGAACGCGGAGGACTATCACCGGGCAAATGCTCGAGCAATCCGGCAACGCCTGCCGTTAGTCCCAGGTGAGGGAGAGACAGTGATGCCATCTGCTCCCGTTGGAGCACTGGTCCAACGGCGCCCGCCAGTGGTGGTCGTGCCAGCCGGTCTCGCAGCCGGGCGGGGCATCCGGTCCAGCGTGGCCGCCGCGTTGTGTCGCCGGTGTCCGTTACGATCAGGGTGTCGGTGAGGGCATCGGCGACGTTGTGGGCGGTCACCTGGCGGGGGCTGCCCCGTCGCTTCCCCGGCGGCGCACCACTGCGGGCGGTCATGCGGACACCGACTCGGGCCGCACCGGCTGGGCGAGCTGCTCGACCTGGCGCATGTCGACCTTGACGAGCCGGGTGATGCGGTAGCCGCGCAGCTCGCCGGCCGCAACCATGCGGCGGACGGTGCGCGGGTGGACGTCGAGGAAGGCGGCGGCGACGTCGATGGATGCGAACCGCGGCGCGTCGGCGCGGAGGGCGCGGCGGCGCCTGATGAGGTGGTGGGCATCGCGTTCTCTCCTGAGATACGCGAACGGCGCCGGACGCACTGCACCCATCGCGGGTGTGGTGCGCTCGATGCTCGGCCCTGTCTTGTCCGGTTACCCGAGCCACACCTACCGGGGTGTCTTCCCACGGATTGCGTTGGCCGCGATATCCATTTCCGGGTCTACACGCTTAAAGCGTGCGACGCTCCGAGGATCACACTCGGCCCGTGGTTCCCGGCGTGTCACAGAGGACGGGGGTCCTGGTGCACCGGCCAGTGGCCAGC
>Ga0126304_10001281_pt1 | contig 11660 bp, 14 predicted proteins | sample Plot25_FD_92538 | JGI IMG/M metagenome (GOLD analysis project Ga0126304, IMG submission 92538) | Serpentine soil microbial communities from UC McLaughlin Reserve, CA, USA - Plot25 | ecosystem: Environmental > Terrestrial > Soil > Grasslands | place: USA: UC McLaughlin Reserve, Lake County... | reverse complement strand
CTGCACGTCTCCGTGCACCTACACCTACACCAGGACATTTGCCCTGACCTTTGGCTTTTGCCATTTGCCCTTTGACCTAACGGTGGCTGATATCATCGTCATGAATGCTGCCAACGATTGAGTGGAAAGACGACGCGGTCGTGATGATCGACCAGCGCAAGCTGCCGGCATCCGAGGTCTACCTCACGTGCAAGACCGCGAACGAGGTCGCCAAGGCCATCAAGACAATGGTGATTCGCGGCGCACCCGCCATTGGCGTCGCGGCAGCGATGGGCATCGCGGTCGGTATGACCCGCAGCCGTGCCACCGGAACCAAGCAGTTTACGACCGAGTTTCAGAAGACCTGCGAGTTGATGGCCGGCACACGTCCGACCGCGGTCAATCTGTTCTGGGCCATTGAGCGCATGAATAAGGCATTTGCCGCCACGGCGCAGGATGGCCAGTCCGTGGACGAGATCAAGCGCAGGCTCGTTGCCGAAGCCCGCGCGATTCACGACGAGGACGTGCAGAGCTGCCGGGCGATGGGCGCGCATGGCGCAACGTTGGTGCCCTCGTCAGCGCGCATCCTGACGCACTGCAATGCGGGTGCACTCGCGACGGCGGGTTACGGTACGGCTCTTGGTGTCATTCGCGCAGCCGCCGAGCAAGGGAAAACGATCACCGTCCTTGCCGACGAGACGCGGCCGTTTCTCCAGGGTGCACGACTGACCGCGTGGGAGCTGGTCAGGGATGGCATCAATACGACGGTCATTACCGACAACATGGCGGGCGCGATGATGCGGCTGGGCGAGGTGGATCTGGTTGTTGTCGGCGCCGATCGCATCGCCGCCAATGGCGACGTCGCCAACAAGATTGGGACATACAGTGTCGCCGTGCTGGCGAAAGAGCACGGCATTCCGTTCTACGTCGCCGCCCCGCTGTCCACAGTCGATCTAAATACACCCGACGGCAACGGAATTCCAATCGAGGAGCGCAACGAGCGTGAGGTGACCCATATCGGGTCAAACCGTCTGACGCCAGACGGCGCGCAGATTCGCAATCCGGCCTTCGACGTGACGCCGTCGCAGTATGTGACGGCGATCATTACTGAGCGCGGCATCGCGCGGGCGCCATTTTCGGAATCGCTTCCACAGCTCTTCGAGGGCGTTTTGAGCGGGTCGGTCTAATGGATGGTAGTTCTCGGCATCGAAACTTCCTGTGACGAGACAGCCGCAGCGCTGGTCGAAGAGACCGGCGACGCGGCGCGTCCGTGGCGGCTGCGATCGAACGTGATCGCCTCGCAGGTGGAGATTCATCGCGTCTGGGGTGGTGTCGTGCCTGAGCTCTCGGCGAGACAGCACATTCGCGATATCTGCGGCGTTGTCGAACGCGCGCTCTCGGACGGCGCCTCCGGCTACGACGCGATCGCCGTGACAAGCGGGCCGGGCCTCGTCGGATCGCTCCTCGTTGGTCTGTCGTTCGCGAAAGCGCTGGCCTGGTCACGCGCCGTGCCGATCATCGGCGTTCATCACCTCGCCGGTCACATCGAGTCGCTTGTTCTCGAGCACGGAGAGCTGCCTCTACCTGCCGTCGTCCTCGTCGTCTCGGGTGGGCACACCAGTCTTTACCTTGTGCCCCAGCCCGGTTCGTACGAATTGCTCGGCCGCACACGTGACGACGCGGCGGGCGAGGCGTATGACAAGGTGGCGAAGCTGCTCGGACTTGGATATCCCGGTGGCCCGGCGATCGATCGCATGGCCGCGGCGGGAAACGATCGGGCGATCCTGTTTCCTAAAACCCGGCTCACACATGCGGATCGGAACCGTCCACACCTGCCTGGGCGGCGTGATTTCAGCTTCAGCGGCTTGAAGACGTCCGTGCTCCGGTATGTGACGACGCGGCGCGCGTCGCTTGGTCTCGCTGCGGACGCGGCGCTGTCGACGGCGGAGATCGCCGACATTTGCGCCAGCTTCCAGCGCATCGTCGTCGAAACGCTCGTCGAGCAGCTGTTCGACGCGGCGCGATATGCTGGCGCGCGAAGCGTGGGCATTGCCGGTGGCGTTTCGGCCAACAGCCGGTTGCGCGCGGATGCGAAGACGCGCGGGGAGTCGCGCGAGATCCCGGTGTTCGTTCCCAGCCTGGCGCTCGCGACCGACAATGCGGCGATGATTGCGGCGGCAGGATTGCGCCGATTGCGCGCCGGCCAGCGCTCGGATTGGGCGCTGAGCGCCGACGCCTCATTGAGACTGTAGCCTGATGAAGACCGCGACCGATTACCTGTGGTTCAACACCAAACAGCGCCAGGAGTTCGTGCGCATCACCGACGAGGTCGCGGCGGTCGTGAAGAAGAGCGGCGTGCAGGAAGGAATGGTGCTCGTCTCGGCAATGCACATCACCGCCGCCGTGTATGTGAACGATTGGGAGGACGGTCTCATTCACGACTTTCAGGTCTGGCTGGAGAAACTCGCCCCGGCCGGAGTGAATTACAGGCATCATCAGACGGGCGAAGACAATGCCGACGCGCATCTGAAGCGCACGCTGATGGGACAGCAGGTGATCCTGCCGATCACCGCAGGAAAGCTCGACCTCGGCCCGTGGGAGCAGGTCTTCTATGCCGAGTTCGATGGCCAGCGCAAGAAGCGGGTTGTCGTTAAAGTGATGGGTGAATGAGCGATCGCAGGTATCCGGACCGGCCATATGTCGGCATCGGCGGCATCATCGTGCACGAGGGCCGCGTCGTGCTCGTGAAGCGCCGTTTTGAACCGCTCGCCGGTCAATGGAGCATTCCTGGCGGCGCGGTGGAGACCGGCGAGACGCTCGAGGCCTGTCTCATTCGCGAGATGGCCGAGGAGACCGGCTTTCTCGTCGAAGTTGGTCCGGTCGTCGAAGTGCTGGACCGCATCATCCATGACGAGGGCGGACGGGTCCTGTACCACTTCGTGCTCATCGACTACTTGTGTTGGCCGGTCGGTGGCGAACTCCGCGCAGGTTCGGATGTTGCGGAAGCCGTGCTGGCCGAGCCGTCGGAGCTCGCGCAGTTCCAGCTCACTGAGAAAGCCCTGTCCGTCATCGAACGTGCGCTCGAAATGGCGCGCGACATGCCGCCTCCTGTCGGCCAAGAGTAGAATCCCCAATCGATGTCAGACCCGCTGTCACGCGATGCGGCCTGGGCGCTGCTCACCGAGTGGACCAAGAGCGAGAGCCTGCGCAAGCACGCATTGGCAGTGGAGGCCGCCGTGTGCGGCTATGCGCGGAAGTTCGGCGCGAATGAAGCGGAGTGGGGGATCGTCGGCCTCCTCCATGACTTCGATTACGAACGGTATCCCACCCTCGACAATCATCCGTTCCGTGGCTGCGAAGAGCTGCAGCGCCGCGGGTATCCCGAGTGGGTGACACGCGCGATCCTGTCGCATGCGCAGTACTCAGGCGTACCGCGTGAGAGTTCGCTCGAGAAATCGCTGTTCGCCTGCGACGAAATGGCTGGCTTCGTGACCGCGGCCTCACTGGTGCGGCCGAGCAAGAGCGTGCTCGACCTCGAGGCCTCGTCAGTGATCAAGCGCATGAAGGACAAAGCCTTTGCCAAGGGCGTGTCCCGTGACGACCTGCGTCAGGGCGCCGAGGAGCTTGCGCTGCCGCTCGATGAGCATGTCACCAACGTGATCACATTTCTGCGCCAACGGGCCGACGCCCTCGGCCTTCGGGGTTCTCTGTGAGCCCGAATGGCATGGGCTTTTCGAACGATCCGAACGGTTCGAACGACCCGAACGATCCGAACGTATGAGTTCACCGATGACCCCGGTCGTCGATTTACAGCGTGTCAGTGTCCGCTACGGATCCCAATTGGCATTGCGCGATGTGAGCGCGACGTTTCCCAGTGGTGCCGTCGGCCTGCTTGGTCCGAACGGGGCGGGCAAGAGCACGATGATCAAGGCCCTGCTCGGCCTGCTGGCACCGGATACCGGCGAGATGCGGGTGCTGGGCCTCGACGTCCGGCGAGCGCCGCTGCAGATTCGCGGACGCATCGGCTACATGCCGGAGAACGACGCCCACATCCCGCGAATGAACGCCGTGACGTTCGTCGCGTACTGCGGCGAGTTGTGCGGCCTGCCGTCTGCCGATGCCATGCAGCGCGCGCACGAAGTGCTCTACTACGTCGGCCTTGGCGAAGCGCGCTATCGCAACATCGAGCAGTACTCGACCGGCATGAAGCAGCGCATCAAGCTGGCGCAGGCTCTCGTGCACGATCCCAGTCTCCTGTTTCTCGACGAGCCCACCAACGGCATGGATCCGAAAGGCCGCGACGAGATGCTCGAGCTCATTCGCGATATCGCCCACAACAAGCAGATCAACCTGATTCTCTCATCGCACTTGCTGCCAGACGTCGAGTACACCTGCGACCACGTCGTCGTGCTCGACAAGGGCGGCATTGCCGCAGCAGGTCCGATTGCTACGCTCAAAGGGCCGGGTGGACGAGTGTTCGAGTTGCGGGTGAAGGGCGTTGCGGATCAGTTCATGGCCGCGATGCGGGACGCCGGCCTCGAATGTCACGCCACTGACGAGGACGTGATGCGGGTGTTCGTGCCCGACGAACGAGGCCCGCGCTATCTGTTCACGCTCGCGGCCCAGCACCAGGTCCAGGTCCGCCATCTGCGGGCCAGCGTGCCGACGCTCGAAGACGTATTCGCGAAGGCCGTGGGGGAATCCTGACGTGCCTATTCACGACCAGGGTTATCGACACTATCAAGGGACGCGCGCACCGCACGGCGGCGCGTGGTGGATCATTGCGCGTTCGCACATGGCGGCGTTGCTGCAGTACCGATGGTTTCAGATTTTGCTGCTGGTGAGCTTTGCACCGTTTGTCGTTCGGGCCGTGCAGATCTATTTCGCGTCAACGAACGCACAAGTGGCGGAATTTCTCGCCACGACACCGGACACGTTCAAGGATTTCCTCTCGCAACAGCGGCTCTTTGTTTTCCTCGTGGTGATCATGCAGTCCGGGTTGATTGCCGATGACCGCCGCACCAATGCGTTGCAACTGTATCTGTCGAAGCCGCTGACGCGCGTCGAGTACGTGCTCGGCAAGCTCGTGCCGCCGCTGGCATTTGTGCTCGGTGTCACGTTGGTCCCGGCGCTGCTGTTACTCATCCTGCAGATCGTGTTCGCCGGCAGCGTGACGTTTCTGCGCGCCAATCTATTCCTGCTACCCGCCATTACGCTGTTCTCGCTGACCCAGGCGCTGCTGTCGTCGTGCGCGATCGTCGCGCTGTCTTCGCTCAGCAAGAGCCGGCGGTTCGTAGCCGTCATGTACGCCGGCATCATCTTCTTTACAGCGGCAATGTACCAGGTGCTGCGTGGCATCACTGGCAGCCGCACATGGGCAGTGATCTCGCCTGGCGAGATGCTCGACGTCATCGCTAATGCCATCTTTCGCGCCCGCGGCGAGCTGGCCGTGCCGGTGTACGTCGCGGTGATCGTCATCCTCGCAATCGTCGGAGTGGCGATGGTGATTCTCGAGCGGCGAATTCGCGCGGTCGAGGTCGTGGCCTGATGCAGTCCCCGACCGAACGCCATCCGGTTATTACCGCCGAACACTTGTCGAAGTGGTACGGGCAGGTGTCGGGACTCAATGACGTCAGCGTCACCGTGCCGCCAGGAATCACCGGTCTGCTGGGCCCCAATGGCGCAGGCAAGTCAACGTTCATGAAGCTCGTGACGGGGCAGCTCAAGCCGAGCAAAGGCACGATCAACGTCCTCGGCGAGCCGATTTGGGGAAACCCGGCGCTCTATCACCGCATCGGTTTCTGTCCCGAGCAGGACGCGTTCTACGAGCGAATGACGGGTCTCGGATGGGTCTCCGCGCTCGTGGCGCTGAACGGCCTCGAGCCGGCAGCGGCGGACGCTGCTGCGAGACGCGCGCTCGAAGCCGTCGATCTGCTGGACGCTGCGGACAAGAAGATCGGCGCCTACAGCAAGGGTATGCGCCAGCGCGTGAAGATGGCGCAGGCGCTGGCGCATGATCCGGAGGTGTTGATCCTCGACGAGCCGCTGAGCGGCATGGACCCGTTGATGCGTCGTCGAACTATTCGCCTCATTCGTGAGTGGGGCCGCTCGGGGAAGAGCGTGCTCGTCTCGAGCCACATCCTTCACGAGATCGAGTCGATGACATCGAACATCCTCTTGATCAACAACGGACGAATCCTTGCCGAGGGCAACGTCCATCAAATCCGCGAGCTCATCGACACGCATCCCCACTCAGTTTTCATTCGCGCCGAGGACCCCAAGGCATTGGCTCGAGCGCTGCTGGTCGAAGACGGAGTGATCAGCATGCGTTTCGAGCCCGGTGCGGTGTCCGTCGAAACAGCGAGACCCGATGCGTTCTATGCGCGTCTCACCGAGATGGCCGCGTCCGGTGAAGCCGGCGTCATCGACGAGGTGACGTCGCCGGACGACAACCTGCAGGCCGTCTTCAAGTACCTGGTGAAACAATGAGCCAGCCGCCCCGTTCATCCTCGTTCATGCGCGGCGCGTGGCGAGTCTTCGAGCTCTCGCTGGGCGAGATGTTGTGGTCGCGTCGCACAGTGTTCCTCGCCATCGTCGTCGGTTGTCCTGTGCTCGTGGCTGCTGTGATTCGCATCGTGGACTCGATGGGCGTGGCGCCGCTGAGGATCAATGGCCAGCGAATGGATTTCACCGCCATCTTTGGCGTGATGATCTGGCTGCTCTTCCTGCGGTTCATTGTGCCGGTGCTGGGTGTGTTCTATGGCACCTCGCTCATCGCCGACGAAGTCGAAGACAAGACCATCACATATCTCTTTACGCGTCCGATCCGACGCGGCGCAGTGTTAGTGGGCAAGTACCTCGCGTATCTCGTTTGCACGACTCTGGTGGTACTCCCCGGCGTGATGCTGGTGTATTTCCTGATCGTCCCGTTCCAGCAGGTCGGCGCCAGCTTCACGATGCTCCTGACCGATCTCGGTCTGCTGGCGCTCGGTCTCGCGGCGTACGGTGGACTGTTCGCGCTGGTCGGAGCGGTGATGAAGCGGCCGCTGATCGTCGGGTTGGTCTTCGCGTTCGGTTGGGAGCAGTTCGCCCTGATCATGCCGGGGTACGTGAGGCGATTCACGCTGATGTATTACGTTCAGTCGCTCGTTCCGCACGCGATGCCGACCGAGGGCGTCACGTCGCTGCTCCAGGCGTTTTTCACGAATACCCCGACAACCTTGACGTGTCTGGTCTCCCTGGCCGTGGCTATTGCGGTTGCGTTGACGCTGGCGGGGAAGGCCGTGGAACGGCGAGAATATGTGCTGGATCAGTAATCGCCCGGGAACGCCGGTAGAGGCGGTCTTTAGAACTCCGTCTGGAGCGGCTGGACACTAGGAACTGAGGCACCCCATGATTCGTATAGCCAGCAGGGAGCAGTGTCGATGACCAAACGAACACGCCTGTTTGTGCTGATTGCGGCCGGAATTCTCGTGGTCGGGCTTGGCACCGGACTACTGGCCTCCTACATGAACATCCAGACCCTCACGCTCATCGGCGGCAATGGGCCCGACGAGTTCGCGTATGTGCCTGCGGATGCAAAAGTGGTCGGCTTCGCGAACGTGCGCGCGGTCATGGATTCTGAAGTCCGCCGCAAGCTGATGGAGCTTCATCAGGGTGCCGACAACGCCGACCGCTTCCAGGAGCGGACGGGCATCAACGTCACAGAGGACATTGATTCAGTGGTAGCGGCGGTGACCTCTGATGTGTCTGCAGAACATGGGCCTCCGCTCGTACTCGCGCGCGGCCGCTTCGATCAGGTGCGTCTCGAGGGATTCGCCCGCGAAGAAGGCGGAGTGGTTGAGGATTACAAGGGCATCCGCCTTATCACCCACGACAACTTCGGCGTGGCGTTCGTTGAACCGGGCCTTGTTGCGTTGGGTGCTCCAGCAGCCGTACGTCGCGCCATCGACACCAAGCTCGCTGGCAATGGCAATATCACCGGCAACGACGAACTCATGGGGCTGGTGAAACAGGTCAACGGCGGCAATGTCTGGGCCGTCGCGAGATTCGATGCGCTGACTGGCGCCCGTATCCCCGCGGAACTGAAGGACCGGCTCCCGGCGATCAGCTGGCTCTCCATCAAGGGCGTCGTCAACGGCGGGATTGAAGGCGTCATCAATGCTGAGGCGCGTGACGATCAGGCTGCGCAGGACTTGCGTCAGGTGGTGCAGGGCTTTGTCGCTCTCGGCCGCATGCAGGCCGGATCAAATCATCCCGAAATCGCCGATTTCTTGAACTCGCTTCAGCTCACCGGCCAGGGCAAAACCGTTTCCCTGGGGTTCTCGATACCGTCGGCAATGATTGACACGCTTGGCGCATTACGCGCTGGCCGCCGTCCCGGTCAACCCCAGCCGAGCCCGGAAACCACGCCGGAGCGGTCGGAGCCCGCTCGCCCGGCGCCGCCGGCTCTGTAGCGAATTGGCCGCTCGACCCTTTCACCGCAGCGTGTAAATACGCCGCCGAGAGGCGGCGTAGAACGGGTTACGGTGGCTGACCTCGTGTTTTTCTACGGGACGCTGATGACGCCCTTCAATCGGACCGGGCGTCACGGTCTCGATCAACATCTCGAATTCAAAGGCCGCGGCTCGATCGAAGCCGCGCTCTTCGACCTGGGGATCTATCCTGCCGCCGTTCCTTCACCGGATGGCCGTGTCTGGGGCGAAGTCTATGAAATGCTCCGACCGGTGATCGTGCTGCGGGCGCTCGATGAGATCGAGGGATACCGTCCCAGCGAACCGGAATATAGCCTGTACACGCGCCGGCTCACTCCGGTGACGATGGACGATGGGACAGTCGTGCACGCGTCGGCGTACTTTTACAATGCGCCGCTGGGACGCGCCGAGCGCATCGCGTCTGGCGACTACCTGGAGCACCTGCGCGGTTCGTACGTCGAGCGGAGGCTATAGCCTCTGCGGATCATCGTTAGACGCCGCTGCGATGTGATCGCACGGACTCCATGAATTCGGCAATCGCCGTCGCGACATGCTCGGATGGCTCCACGAATTCGATTCCCGTCCAATACACCACCACATTCTGATCGACGTCACTGATCTGCGAATGGACCACCCGGCCCTTCACGACAATCGAGCGCGTGCCAAGAGTCAGCCGGAAGTCGTGCAGTGAGTTGAGGTGAAGCGGGAAGCGGGTCTCGACCAGCGCGCCGCCGACGCTGATCTCTTTGATCAGCATCGGCTGAAACACCATCACCTCACCCTGGAGGTGGCCGAGCATCGGGACACGCTCCGCATCGCGCTTGTCCGATGGCATTGGTTGGAGACTATAGCAGGGGTCAGTTCATCCGCAGCGCCGGACGGCTGACCAACATGCTGTCATCGTCATCCGTAGGCGGCGAGAGAACCTCGTCGAAGTCCTGACCCTCATGCTCCGTGGTATACGTGAGCACTGGGATCTCGCTCGTCTCCGGATCGAGCTTCAGCATCGTCAGCAACTGGAAGCCATCGAGCTCTTCGATCCGCGTGCAGAGAATCACCAGGTCAGGAATGACTTTTCGGATCTGCGAGTACGCGCGGTCACCTGGTTCGACGAACACCATGTCGTAGCGGCCCGCATCGAGGACGGACTCCAACATCCCGAGCACCTCGGTGTTGCCATTGACCACGACAACTTTTTGAACCGGCGTATTGGCGGCGATTCGGTTGGTGTTCGGCATTTTGGTAACCAGCCCTTCTGACTTGTTATCTATACAGGAACCGTGCCACTGTAATTTCTGGCGCAAAACGCGCATTTCAGTGGACGTCATCCTGCGCAAGCGCCAATGCGGGACACCTGCCCGGCTTGCCTCTCTGGGATATTTCGGCGCTAACCCATTGCGCAACAGCCGGTTGCCACTAAAAATACGAAGTGTCAAAAAATGATCACGAGAGGTCGGAGTTTCCCGGTTTTCGTCGTCTTCAAGCAGCCGCTATTGCCGCGCGCCGAACTACCGGCACGTGTTGATTGAAATCCGACGGAGAGACGGCCAGTGCGCACCTACCACAACTACATCGCGGGAACATGGACACCATCGGTGTCCGGTCGGACCTTTGAAAACAGAAACCCGGCGAACCATGACGAGGTGGTCGGACTGTTCCAGGAGTCGACAGTCGCGGACGTTGACGCAGCCATTGATGCCGCTGTCAAGGCCTACGCAACGTGGCGTCTGGTCCCTGCGCCGAAACGTGCCGAGTTGTTGCTTGCAGCGGCAGCGCGTCTCGTCGAGCAGAAGGAAACGTTCGCGTGCGAGATGACGCGGGAGATGGGCAAGGTGCTCGAGGAGACCCGCGGCGACGTTCAGGAGGCTATTGATATGACGCAGTTCATGGCCGGCGAGGGCCGCCGCCAATACGGCCAAACCGTGCCGTCCGAGCTGCGTGACAAATTCGCGATGTCTGTCCGCCAGCCGCTTGGTGTCTGCGCGATGATCACGCCGTGGAACTTCCCGATGGCCATCCCATCCTGGAAGATTGCGCCGGCTCTGGTTTGTGGCAACACGGTTGTGTTCAAGCCGGCGACATTGACCCCGCTCTCTGCCGTGAACTTCGTTAGAGTGCTCGAGGAGGCGGGCGTTCCTCCCGGCGTGGTCAATCTGGTCACAGGAGGTCCTGACATCGGTACGCGGATGACGATGCACGAGGACGTGAAGGTGGTGTCCTTCACCGGCTCGACGACGGTCGGTCAGCTTGTCAATCAGAATGCCGCCTCAGGGTTCAAGAAAGTCCACCTCGAGATGGGCGGCAAGAACGTGATCATCATCATGGATGACGCGCAGCTCGAGCTGGCAGTCGAGGGATGTCTCTGGGGTGGATTCGGCACGAGCGGGCAGCGCTGCACTGCGGCGAGCCGTCTCGTCTTACATGAGAAGGTCCACGACGCGTTCCTGGAGGAGTTTGCCGCACGGGCCAAAAGCCTGCGCATCGGCAACGGACTCGATGCCGGCACACAGATGGGGCCATCAGTGAGCGAGGCTCAGCTGCAGACAGTGATGAAGTACGTCGAGATCGGCAAGGCCGAGGGCGCGCGGCTCGTGACCGGCGGTCATCGTCTCGACGGCGGCGCCTACGCGCGCGGCTGGTTCCACGAGCCAACGATTTTTGCCGATGTCAGCCCCTCGATGCGCATCGCGCGTGAGGAGATCTTCGGTCCTGTTGTGTCGGTGATGCGCTGTTCGTCGCTCGAGCAGGCCATCTCGATCGGCAACGACGTCGCTTACGGCCTGTCAGCGTCGATTTACACGCGCGACATCAACAGAGCGTTCCAGGCGATGCGCGATCTATATACAGGAATCTTTTACGTGAACGCGCCGACTATTGGCGCCGAGGTGCACTTGCCGTTCGGCGGGACGAAAGCGACAGGCAACGGTCACCGCGAAGCGGGAACCGCTGCCCTTGACGTGTTCTCAGAATGGAAGTCGATCTATGTGGATTTCAGCGGCCGGCTGCAGCGCGCGCAGATCGACACCTAGTTCCCGGTGCGTGGTTGGCAGTTGGTCGTAAGAGCTCACGAGGCTTGCCACTACTAACCACCAACCAACACCGTCAGAACCTCAAACCCATGGCCATCTGGAACGTGCGTCCGCCGTCGACGCCGGGGATCGGCCGCGGGTAGTCGGAGTTGGCTCGCGGCGTCCCGAAGTTAGAGGG
>Ga0126304_10001279_pt1 | contig 11663 bp, 12 predicted proteins | sample Plot25_FD_92538 | JGI IMG/M metagenome (GOLD analysis project Ga0126304, IMG submission 92538) | Serpentine soil microbial communities from UC McLaughlin Reserve, CA, USA - Plot25 | ecosystem: Environmental > Terrestrial > Soil > Grasslands | place: USA: UC McLaughlin Reserve, Lake County... | reverse complement strand
GGTCGACGCCTGCGAGGCAGACGCGGGACGGGCGGTGGCGCTCGACAGGGGGGCGTTCCAGAACCACGAGGTCGGGTCGCAGGTCGGCGACCTCGTGACCGCCTTGGAGCTCTCGGAGCGAGCGGCGTTCGCCGTCCGCCCGGAGGTGGGCGCCGAGCTGCTCGAGGCGCTCGACGACAGCGCGGTGGCGCCGCGCCGCCGAGTCGTCCGGGCCCGGGCGGACCGCGCCTACGGCATGTCGGTGGCGCTGCGCTCGCTCGTGGGTGGCCCGGAGTACCTGGGGACGCTCTCGATCTCACGGCGCGACGTCGATTTCAGCCGCGACGAGGAGGAGCTCCTCGAGTACCTCGCCGGCCAGGCGGTCGTCTCGATCGAGAACGCTCGCCTGCACGACACCGTCGAGCGCCAGGCGGTGACCGACGAGCTGACCGGGCTGGCGAATATTCGCGCGCTCGGCTCGATCCTGAACCGCGAGATCGAGCGGAGCCGCCGCTTCGAGACCGCGCTCGCGCTCGTGATGATCGACATCGACGACTTCAAGCGCGTGAACGATGCCCACGGGCACCAACAGGGGGACGAAGTCCTCGCTCACGTGGCCGACGTGCTGCGCGAGCACTCGCGCGACGTGGACGTACCCGCCCGCTACGGCGGCGAGGAGCTCGCCGTGGTCGTCCCCGGCAGCGACTCGCGCGGTGCGGCGTCGCTCGCAGAGCGCATTCGCCAGGCGATCGAGCGCATGCAGGTCCCGCGCGTGGGCGGTGGACCGCCCGTGCGCGTGACGGCGAGCTTCGGCGTAGCGGCGCTGCCGGAGTCGGCGACCAACCGCGATGCGCTGATCGCCGCCGCGGACGCCGCGCTCTACGAGGCCAAGCGCTCGGGCAAGAACCGCGTTGTGGCCGCGCAACCGCTCGCCGCGCGCAGTGCCGCGTCGTAAAGCGCTCCCCGCCCGCGTGCTGAAGCATCCATCCCGCCCCGGTAAGCTGCCGCGCGATGGGGGTTCTCGACGATGCCATCAGGGAGCATCTCGAGCTGAAGCGACAGCACGGGGCGCCCGAGGAGGAGCTCCAGCGCCAGGAGGAAGAGGCGCTGGGCCCGGCGCGGCGCGAGGTGCCGCAGGAGCCCGGGATGGAGGAAGCGACGGACGGCCACCCGCAGACGGGCGAGGAGCCGGCACCGGCGGCGGCCGAGCTGCCGGAGGCCGAGGGCGAGCCCGCGGAGGCCGCGGCGCATCTGGCGGCGCCGGCCGGGGAGGCGGAGCCGGTGGAGGACGCAGTCGAAGAGGTGGGGCCTGCAAACGGCGAGCGCACGCATGCCGAGTCGCCGCCAACCGAGGTGATGTTCGCCCCGGCGCCGCCGCCGGAGTCGTCCGAGCAGGACGAGCTCGAGGAGGAGGACGAGCCGGAGGGGGAGGACGAGGAAGCCGACGAGGGCCCGTTCGGCGCCGACGAGCCGTTCGCCTCCGAGCCGGAGGACGACGCCGCCCCCGAAGAGGGCGAGGACGCCGATGTGCTCGAGGACACCCCGGACTTCCTGGAGGAGACGCCCGAGCACGACCGGCTCTGGTTCGAGCAGAAGCCGCCGCGGGATTTCGACTTCGACTGAATTCGCGGCGGCCCCGCCCGAAACGCGACGACAGGGTTCCGAGCGAAGTTGCGGCGGGGGCCGCCCGCCCCGGCGACCCCCGCACTGGTGCAACTCAGCGGCGTCCCGTGCCGCTTGACTCGACGGAACCCTCCATGCCGTCGTATCCGCTTTCTCGGCTGAGCAGCCAAAAACCCTGAAAGACCGCGCCCGCGGCTAAACAGGTGTCGGTCGCCCTACCATTGAGGCCGCGCGGGCCGCAGACGCCCGCCGCGCGGGGCCATAGCTCAGCTGGAAGAGCATCTGGTTTGCAACCAGAAGGTCGCCGGTTCGAGTCCGGCTGGCTCCATGCCTCTGGGGCGGCAGCTCATCCGGGCAGCACGTGGTGTGCCACCTCGTAGTGACTGCGGCGGAATCGCTCGGGTCCAAGCCCGTGGCCGGTGATCACCGCCCGTCGGCGCGGGTCGGCGGCCGCGGCCTCCGAGTGGTTCTTCGACCGCCACAGGTTCACGACCAGGAGGCCGTCGTCGGCCTTGGCAGCGGCGTGCAGGATCAGCCCGTGGTCGCGGCCCACGCTCGTCATGGTCGGTTCGGAGCGCTCGTAGCCGTCGAGCAGCTCGTCGGAATCGCCCAGGATGTTCGTGATCGTCAGATAGGCCATGCCGATACTATAGACAGGAAGCCTGTCCAATGGCGAGCGAGCCACGTCCCACTTCGAACCTCGGCATCCTGTTGCGCGAGCCGTTCCGGATCGGCTCCGAACTGCTCCACGAGCGCCTGGCCGAGCGCGGCCATCCGGACGTCCGCGCGCCGCACGGGGACGTCCTGCAGTACCTCGACGCCGGCGGCACGCGGGTGAGCGAGCTGGCGCGGCGCGCGCAGATCACGAAGCAGTCGATGGCGGAACTCGTGGCCCACCTGGAGCGCCACGGCTACGTCGAGCGCGTGCCCGATCCCGAGGACCGCCGCGCCAAGCTCGTGCGCGCGACCCGCAGGGCGGACGACGTCTACGCGATCGCACGCGACGTCGTGGCAGAGATCGAGCACGACTGGACACGCCGACTCGGCGCGGAGAAGATGCGGCTGCTGCACGAGCTGCTCGAGGAGCTGAATGAGGGCCTGCGCCCCGCCTAGCGCAGGCTGGCGAAGCCGGCGTCGAGCAGCTTGGGAGCGTGCTTTGCCGGGTCGCGGGAGTTGAGCAGCACCACGCCCAGCGTGTGGCCGAAGCGGCGCGCGATGCCGACGAAGCAGCGCCCGGCCGCGTCCGTGTAGCCCGTCTTCAGGCCGAGCGTGCCGGAGTAGCCGAGCCGCTGCAGCGGGTTGTGACCGGTCATATAGAGGCGTCCGCCCTTGATCGGGAAGCGGAAGTCCGCCTGCTCACGCGAAGCGATCCGGCGGATGCGCGGCTTCCGCATCGCGAGCCGGGCGAGCACCGCGAGGTCGCGCGCGCACGAGCGATTGCCGTCCTCGAGCCCGTGCGGGGAGGCGAAATGCGTGCAGCTGAGGCCCCAGCGCCGCGCGCGGCCGTTCATAAGGCCGACGAAGCGGCGCTCGCTGCCGCTGACGTGCGTCGCCAGCGTGATCGCGGCGTCGTTGCCCGAGACGATCAAGAGCCCGTTGAGGAGCGTCTCGAGCCGCACGCGACGACCCTTCGGGAGGACACCGACCGCCGAGCCGCTGTAGCGGAGGTGTCGGGGAATGCGCACTGGCTCCCGCGGCCTGGTCCGCTCGGCGACGAGCAGCGCGGTCATGATCTTGGTGAGGCTCGCGATCGGCAGGACGGTGAGCGGCGCGCGCCGCCAGAGCACTGATCCCGTCTCGAGATCGAAGACGAGTCCCGCACGCGGCGGGCGCCGCAGGGGCAGGTGGAAGGCGTCGACGCTCGCCAGCGAGACCGCCGAGACGGGCGCTGCCCGGCGACGCTCCGCGCTCCCTGGCTGGGCTGCGTGGGCCGGCTCGGCGCGGCCGTCGAGCCCGAGCGCGACGCGCGGCACGTCCACCTCGTCGTCCACGAACGACAGCCACGCCGCGCCCGCCACTCCGGCGACGGGCGCAAGGAGCAGCAGCGCGAACAGGAGTCGCCTGATCATTCCGGAGGCGGGGTCGTGAGCGCGCCGAGCACGCCTACTCCGAGGACTGCGAGCACGATCACCGAAACGACCACGAGAATGTCGATTCCCTCCCGCACCGCCACGGAGATCGTGAGGAAGGCGAGCAGGCAGATGATCGCCAGGCTGCCCAGGAGCACGATCGTGCGCGCCATTCAAAGGATCAATACACGGGGATACGGCGCGCCGAGTCGTAGTCCTCGTGAACGCGGTTGGCGAACAGCTTGATCATTGCGAGCCCGAAGACGAACCCGCCGATGTGCGCGAAGTAGGCGACCCCGCCGTCGCCGAGCGGCTCGCTGAACGCGGGCAGAAGCTGCAACAGGAACCACGACCCGAGGACCGCGAGGGCCGGCAGCTCGATGATCGTGAAGATCAGGATGATGAAGACGACGGTGACCACGCGCGCGCGCGGATAGAGCAGCGCGTAGCCGCCGAGCACCGCGGCGATCGCGCCGCTCGCACCGACGGTCGGGATGATCGAGTCCGGGTCGGTCAGCACCTGGAGCAGCAGCGCCGCCACGCCGCCAAGCAGATAGAAGGCGACGAAGCGCAGACGCCCCATCGAGTCCTCGATGTTGTTTCCGAAGATCCAGAGGAACAGCATGTTGCCGCCGAGGTGGAGCAGGCTGCCGTGCATGAACATCGACGTGAAGACGGTGAGCCACGAGGGCACGGGCTCCGAGGCCTGGCCGCTCACCCCGGCCTGGCCCTCGCAGACGATCTGCGTGCCCGTCTGGTCGGGCTCGCAGTAGTCGCCGGGGTTCGTGATCTCGTAGGGGATGGCGCCCCACTCGAGGACGCGCTCGTTGCCGGTGGCGCCGAGGTCCCAGAGCCCCCTTTCGAAGAGGAAGTAGACCGCGACGCAGATCGCGATGATCGCGACGGTGAGCACCGGGAACCGGCGCGTCGGGATGTCGTCCTTCAACGGGAACACGGTTCAGCGTCGGGGCAGTGCCGCCGGCCGGCGGTGCATCAGCCGGATGCGGCCTGGGCCAGCGTCTGCTCGGCGTGGTAACTCGACCGAACGAGCGGACCGGCCGCGACCGACTCGAAGCCCATCGCGTACGCCTCGCGCTCGAGCTCGGCGAACTCGTCGGGATGCCAGTAGCGCGCCACCGGGAGGTGGTCGCGCGTCGGTCGCAGGTACTGCCCCACGGTGAGCACCTGCACGCCGTGCTGGCGCAGCACGCCGAACGCGTCGAGCAGCTCCTGCTTCGTCTCGCCGAGGCCGGTCATGAGCCCCGACTTCGTGACCACCTCGTCGCCCCCGAGCTCCTTCGCGTTCCTGAGCACGCGGCAGGAGCGCAGGAACCTCGAGCCGCGCCGAGCCAGCGGATACAGGCGCGGCACCGTCTCGACGTTGTGGTTGAAGACGTCTGGCCGCTCGGCGATCACGCGTGCGAGCGGCATCTCCTCGCCGCGGAAGTCGGGTGTCAGCACCTCCACCGTGCAGCCCGGCGCGAGCCGTCTGATCGAGCGGATCACGCCCACGAATGCGGACGCGCCGAGGTCGGGCAGGTCGTCGCGGTCGACGCTGGTGATCACCGCGTGCCGGAGCCCCATCCGCTTCACGGACTGCGCGACGCGCAGCGGCTCGAGCGGGTCGTGGAAGGTCGGCCTGCCGGTCTTCACGTTGCAGAAGCCACAGCGGCGCGTGCAGGTGTCGCCGAGGATCATGAAGGTCGCGGTGCCGCGCTCCCAGCACTCGCCGATGTTCGGGCAGGCGGCCTCCTGGCACACCGTATGGAGGCCCTCGCCCTCGATCATCGAGCGAAGCTCCCGGTAGCGCGGACCCCCCGGCGCGGGGCGCTTGAACCATGCCGGCTTGCGGTCGCGGAACGGGCGCACCTCGCCCATGTCGAGCACGCGCGCACCGCCCGGGTTTGCCCGTGAGCGCGTGCTCATGCGGGCACCGCCGTCCGCTGCTCGACGAGCCGCGGCAGGCTGACCAGCCGCTGGCGGCGGCCGAACGCCTCGCAGAGCCGGAACGCCATTCGCCTGCGGAAGCAGGGGAGCGAGCGGGCGCGACCCGTCTCCTTTGCCACCGAGCTCATGCGCACGTGATCGATACCGCAGGGCACGATCCACTGGAACGGCTGCAGATCGTTGTCGACGTTCACGGCCAGCCCGTGCGTTGACACGCCATGCGACACGCGCACGCCGATCGAGGCGATCTTCGAATCGCCCACCCAGATGCCGGTGAACGGAGTGTCGCGTGGCTCGGCCGACACGCCCTCGTCGGCGAGCGCGGCCACGACGGCGTCTTCGAGCGAGTGCACGAAGTCCGCCACCCGCTCGACCTGCATGATCGGGTAGGCCACGAGCTGGCCCGGCCCGTGGTAGGTCACGCGGCCGCCCCGATCCGTCTTACAGACCTCGATGCCCTGGGCGCGATACCAGTCCTCGCCCATCGGCAGGTCGGCGCGCTCCGTGCGCTTTCCTTTCGTGTAGACGGGCGGGTGCTCGAGAACGAGCAGGGAGTCGGGGATCTCGCCGACCTGCCGCCGTTCGCGCAGCCGCGACTGGAGCAGCACCGCGTCGCGGTATGGGACGGAACCGAGCTGTGCGACCCAGAGCTCGCGCACGGGCCCAAGGCTACTCTGCGGAGTGTGCAGGGCGACGAGCGCTTCTGGGCGTCCCGAGTGCGCTGGCGGCTGCGCGGCGCCTGGATGTGGCCGACGTTCGTGGTGGTGACGCTGGTCGACGGCCTCGTCCTGCATCTGCTGCCGCCGATCCGCACCGGAGTGGACCTGATCCCCGGGATCCTGGTCGCCACCTTCGGCAACCTGATCCTCGTGGGCGCGGTGGCGCCCTGGCTTGCACGGCGGCTCTGGAACCGGCGTGAGGCGGCGGCGCCGGGCGCGCCGCCGCGTGCACAGCGGGAGGTGCTCGCCGACCGGGTCGGCACCGCGCTGCTGGCCGCCACCGTCGTAGGCGTGATCGCGGCCGGCCTGGCGGCCCGGCCGGTCGTCGTCTCGGAGACGGAGGACACCGAGCGCAACGCCGAGGCCTTCCGCGACTTCCTCCTCTCGCGGGGCGACCCGGAGCTCGAACGCAACCTCGAGACAGCCAACACGATCCGCCTGGGCGAGGATTATTTCCGCACCTGCGTCGCGCGCGACGACCGCGAGCACTATTTCTGCGCCTTCGTCGACACGAGCAGCGATCCACCGGCAGTCCAGCGCGACCAGAGCGCCGAGCCGAACTCCGCCTACAAGGTGCGCTGACGCTGCGGCAGGGGCACGAGTTCGTCGCCCGGGCGCACCTCGAAGAGCTCCACGCGGTTCCGTCCCGAGCGCAGCACGCTCTCGGGCACGAGCATCGAGAAGAACTCGCGGTCTTCGCGCCACAGATGGAAGGTGCGCGTCACGGCCTCGATGCGTCCGTTGACGGCCGCCGCAACCACCCGCGTTCGGCCCGGCCGGATCCCCGAGAGGCGACCAGCCACGCGGGTCGGGAACAGCTCGCTGCGCGCCGAGACCGCGTACAGCAGCCGCGCGTTGTAGATCCGCGCCCCGACCGGCCCGCGCGGAAGCGTCTGGAGCTCCGCGACCTTGCGGCCGAGCAGCCCGTGGCGGGGGCCGATCCGGTAGGCCTCGGACCACGGGTCACCGAAGAGGAGCCGGCTCTGCGCGCCCGTTCCGTAGAGCCGCGCCCAGCGGCGGCGGTTCGCCTCGCGGCGTCTCGCCAGCTCCGCCGCGCCGATCCGAATCACGCGCGTGAAGTCGCGCGTGACGAGTGCGACCTGCCGCCGAGCGCGCGCGGCGGCCGAGAAGACGGGCGCCCCGTCGTGGCGCCACCACACCTCCGCCCCGAGCGCGGCGGCGATCGTCGGCACGATGTCGATCGTGCGCACGAGGCTCGTGTTGACCTGGCCCGTGGACTGCCCAGGAAGCTTCACGAAGAAGGGAACCGGCGCGATCTGGTCGATGCTGCGATCGGTCACGAGCCGGCGGCTCGCCACGTTGCGGTCGAAGGAGTAGCCATGGTCGGCGGTCACGAACACGAGCGCGTCCTCGAGCAATCCCGTCTGGCGCAGCCGGCGAAGCAGCAGCCCGAGCTCGCGATCGACGAAGCCCACCTGCAGGATGTGGCGCAGTCGGCTGTGGATCGTGAGCTGCTTGTCGTCGAACGCGGGCGGCTTGTTGATTCCCCTGATCGGATCGCTGCCTTGCGGCCGGTCGCGCCGCCCCGACGGCAGGTAGACCCACGGCTCGTGCGGCAGAAGCGCGTGGTGGAAGTAGAAGCCCGGGCGCTCGCGGGGGTGGATCGCGGCGAGCCAGCGGTGAAAGCGCGCGGGGCGCCCGGGACCCGCGAGCCGGGCGAGCACTCCAGGACGGCGGGTATGCGCCCCCGGGCAGATGTCGGGCGGGCAGACCGCCGACGCCGACTCGACCTTGAACACGTCGTAGCCGAGGCTGTCGACGAGGTGATAGACGCTCGGCTTGTGGCTGCGCACGTCCGGTGCGCTGCCACTCTTAGGACGCTTCCCGTCGAGGATGGCCGGCACGGCCTTGAACGTGGAGTCGTAGACCGTCGACGCATTCCGGAACCACGTGGACGTCGCGGCAAGCCGGGCGAAGTTCGGGTAGCGCTCGCCGTCGAGGGCACCTCCCGGAACTGTCAGCGAGTCGGTGGGGAACTCGTCGAAGACGACCACGACGATCGGCGGATGCCGCGAGCGGTCCCCCTGAACAGGGTCCGAATCGCCAGCACACCCGGCTGCCAGCAGCAGCGCCAGCGACGTGACGGTCGCCGCCCATCGCCTCATCGTTCCCATGCTAAGCGCGTGCGAGCAGGCTCAGGGCACCGCGCCGAGCGACCTCGAACACCTCGACGAGGTTGTGACCTTCGCGAAGCGAGCTCTCCGGCACGTTGATGGCGAAGTGCTCGACCGGGTCGCCCACGAGATGGAAAGTCGATCCGACCGCCTCGATGCGGCCGTTCACGGCCACGGCGAGCGCACGCTTGGCGCCGCGCCGCGTGCCCCGCAGGCTGCCCGCCACCTCCGTCGGCACTACGCCGCTCGAGCGACGCACGTCGCGGTAGGCATGGGCGGCGACGAGCGACGCGGTGGGCGCGCGCCCCGCGGTGCGCGCGAGCTCCTCCACGCGACGGCCGATCAGATCCCGGTTCGGCCCGATGCCGCGGTAGAGGCGCGACCAGTCGCCCCAGCCGAACTGTCGAAGCCGGCGCCGCACGACCGCGCGCCGTCGAGCTTCCCAGGCGCGACCGCCGATCGTGACCGTGGCCTTGAAGTCGCGGGTCGTGATGGCCAGGCCGCGCCGCGGGCGAACCGCCGACCCGAAGGCCGAGCGCCCGTCGTGGTGACCTCGCAGCCGCACGTGCAGCAGGCCGGCGATCGTAGGGGCTACGTCGAGCGTCCGTGCATACACATCTGAGACCCGGCCGTGGCGCTGCCCCGGTCGCATCACGAACATCGGCACCGGCGCCAGCTCCTGCACCGTCGAGGGCTTCACGCGCCGGCGCGTCGCCACGCCGACCTGGAAGGCGATCCCGTGGTCGGCGACGACCACGAGCAGCGTGTGCCGGTCCATTCCGGTGCGCTCGAGGCGGTTGAGCAGCCGCCCGAGCAGCCGGTCCACGTAGCCGAGCTGAAGCAGGTAGCGCTGCTCGTTGTGCCTCGTCAGGTATCCGTCGTAGAAGCCCGGCACGGTGTTCATGCCGGGTAGCGGGTCGGGCCCGCCGGCGCGCGTGCGCGCACCCGAGGGCAGGTAGACATAGGGTCCGTGCGGGAGCAGCACGTGCTTCATCCAGAAGGTCGGGCGCCGGCTCTGATCGATGCTGCGCAGGAAGGACGCGAAGCGTTCGGGACGGCCGTGGTTGAGGTTGGGGAGGATCGCTGGCCGGCGGCTGCGCGCCCCCTTGCAGAACCGCGGCGGGCAGATCGCCGTGGCCTCCTCGAAGCTACGCGTGCGGTAGCCGGCGCGACCGAGCGCGCTGAACAGTGAGTTCGGGTGGTCGCGATAGGTGGGCGAGGTGCCCGGGTGCGGCCGCACCCCGTCGAGGATCAGCGGGACCGCCTTGGTAGTCGAGTCGTACGAGGAGTAGGCGTTCCTGAACCAGGTCGAGCGGGCCGCGAGCCGAACGAACGCGGGGTAGCGGGCGGCATCGATCCTGCCGTTGCGACCGAGCAGCGAGTCACCCGGGAACTCGTCGAACACGACCAGGATCGCGTGCGGCCTGGCCGGAGTTGTGGCCCCCGGGGCCGGTGTATCGGTTGCCCGCGGGTGATGGTCGCTTCCCGACGGCGCGGCCAGGATCAGGACGACCACCCCCACGCCCACCAACAGCGGGATCGCGAGGCGCCTCATCGCGTGGCTAACGCTATGGACTCCGCCACCCGCGCAGGTGACGGGATCGTGAATGCGCGGTCAACCCGCCGCAACGAGACGCGCATCCAATCGCTGGGCGAGGCCCTCTGCGCCCCAGCGCATGACCGCGTCGTGGTTGTACTCGAACACCGGCCGCGCGATCGGCGCGAGCGCGTTCATCCAGCCCTTCGAGGTCGTCACGTCCCAGTCGTAGAGCACGGCGGTCAGGCCGTTCCCTTCGAAGAGCCGCCAGCAGCCGGTCCCGCGGAGCTCCCCCTCGGCGTCACCCGCCATCGTGTGGGGTGGCTCGACGGTTCGCACGGTGAACTCGAACTCGAGCTCGTAGGGGATACGGGAGCGCCACGCGATCCGAAAGCGGCGGCCCACCCGGTGTTCGTCGCCCTCGGCCAGCACCTCGACGCGCTCGACGCCGCGCCACCACTTCGGCCACACCTCGGCGCGCTCGAGCACGTCCCACGCGCGCTCGCGCGGGGCGTTGAGCAGCCATGTCGTCAGGAAGCGGTAGCGCGCCATTCAGCGCACGATGACGAACCTCAGCACGCCGCGCGCGGAGGACAGCCCGCCGCCCGTCGCTTGAAGCACCGGGCGCTCCACCGGTCATGCACTATCGACTTGGTCCCGCCTGAGTCTCAGCTCTCGAGGTTCACCATCACGTGCTTGACGACGGTGTAGTCCTCAAGCGCGTACATCGACATGTCCTTGCCGTAGCCCGACTCCTTGAAGCCGCCGTGTGGCATCTCGGTCGCCATCGTGATGTGGTCGTTGATCCACACCGTGCCGAACTGGATCGCGTTCGCCACCCGGTGGGCGCGCCCGATGTCACGGGTCCACACCGACGACGCCAGCCCGTAGCGAGTGCCGTTCGCCCACTCGATCGCCTTAGCCTCGTCGTCGAACTGCTGCACGGTCAGGACCGGCCCGAAGATCTCGTCCTGGATCATCTCGTCGTCCTGCTGCAGGTTCGCGACAACGGTCGGCTCCAGGAACGAGCCCGGCAGATCCGGCTCGTTCCCGCCGGTCACGATCTCCGCGTGCGAGGCCTTGCGCTCCAGGAACGCCTCCACGCGCTCGCGCTGGCGCATCGAGTTGAGCGGGCCGAGCGTCGTCTCCGGGTCGAACGTGTCGCCGACCTTGTAGCCCTTCGCCTGCTCGGCGAGGCCGTTGACCACGTCGTCGTAGACCTTCGACGAGGCGAGGATGCGTGTGGCCGCGGTGCAGTCCTGGCCCGCGTTGTAGAGGCCGGTGGCCGCGATCGTCTCCATCGCGGCCTCCATGTCCACGTCGTCGAACACGATCACCGGCGCCTTGCCGCCGAGCTCGAGGTGCACCCGCTTGAGCGTGTCCGACGCGGCCGACGCGATCCACTTGCCCGTGGCGGGCGAGCCCGTGAGGGAGACCATCCCGACGTCCGGGTGCGTGACGAGCGACGCGCCCGCCGGCTTGCCGTGCCCGGTGATCACGTTGAGCACGCCGGGCGGCAGGATCTCGGCCGCGTACTCGGCGAGCTTGAGGGTCGAGATCGGCGTCGTCTCGGCCGGCTTCAGCACGATGGTGTTGCCGGTGGCGAGCGCCGGGCCGATCTTCCAGATCGCCATCATCAGCGGGTAGTTCCAGG
>Ga0126304_10001278_pt1 | contig 11665 bp, 9 predicted proteins | sample Plot25_FD_92538 | JGI IMG/M metagenome (GOLD analysis project Ga0126304, IMG submission 92538) | Serpentine soil microbial communities from UC McLaughlin Reserve, CA, USA - Plot25 | ecosystem: Environmental > Terrestrial > Soil > Grasslands | place: USA: UC McLaughlin Reserve, Lake County... | reverse complement strand
CTGGCTGTGCGCGCACGCCGCGCGCGCGGCTGCCCGCGCTGAGCTGGTGGGTGAGAGCCCCGGGCGCGCGGCGCGCAGTGCGCTGCCGCGGTCGTTGGAACGGGAGCTCTCGGTGCAGCGGGTGAACGGCGGCGGCATCCGTGTGAAACTTCGCCTGCCGCTGCTGCGGCGCGTGTGGAGAAGCCCGGTGGAGGTCGCCGCGGTCTCGTCGCTGGGGGGCGAGTGACGACGCGCGGCGCGACGCATCCGCGTCGCGGAAGCGCACGAGCGGCGCGGCCGGAACACGGCCAGGCGAGCGTTGAGCTGCTCGCCCTGGTCCCGCTGGTGCTAGCGGTGGGACTGGCCGCGGCGCAGCTCCTCGCAGTGGGCTATTCGAGCGTCCTGGCCGGCAACGCCGCGGAGGCGGGCGCGCTGGCGCTCGCGGGCGGCGGCGACCCGCGCGCGGCAGTGCATCGGGCGCTGCCCGGATGGTCACGAGCGCGCGTCTCGGTGAACGGCGGCGCGGTGAAGGTCGAGTTGCGGCCGCCGACACTCGTCCGCGCACTGACCCGAGAGCTCGAGGTAACCGCCGAGGCGGCGGTGGAGGCACCATGAGGCCCCCAAGTCGGCCATCCGCGGCGGAGACCACCTGGCTCGCACTGGCGGCGACCGCGGGTCGCCGGCCTACCCGTGGCGCGCTGGCGACCGCAGCTGCAGCGCTCGAGTCCTTCTTTCTCGAGCCGGTCGTTCCGCCGGCCGCCTCGGATGCGGCCGAGCCACTGGAGGTGCGGCCAGTGGTCTCCGTCTTCGGACTCGCGCGCGGCTGTGGCGCTACGGTCGTCGCGCGCGCTCTCGCCGTGGAGCTTGCCCTGCGCGATCCGTGCGCCTCGGCCGCCGTTTCCTGTGACGCGCGCCCGGGCGGGAGCCTGCTCGCCACGCATCCGGCCAGCCGCCTGGCCCGCGTCCTCGCGGACGTGCCCGGCTCCTTCCCGAGAGCGGTCGGACGCCTGTGCCTGGTCGGCGGAGCCGATCCGCTCGGGCTTGCGGAGACGGCGCGCCATCACGCGCCGCTCGTGATCGACGCCGGATCCGAGGCGCTGGGCGGCGCGCCGGCCTCGATCGCCGATCGCAGCGTCATCGTCACCAGGCAGGACATCGAGCCGGCGCTCGCTCGCGTGGGCGCCGAATGCGTGGCGCGGGTGGGCCCAACGCCGGTCGTGGTAGTCAATCGTGCCCCGCACGACCTGGCGGGCGCGTTCGCTCTGCCCAACTCGCCGATCGGCGCCCGGCTCGCCCTGGGCGGCCGAGAGGCACACGGCGAGCTGGGCCGCGCAACCGCCGAGCTCGCGGACCTGCTCGAGCTCCACTAGGGGCTGAAGGCGGAGCCGGGGGGTCGCGCGGCGAGCTGATGTCCTGGCCGCGGGCTGAGGCGGCGCGAGCACCGCGCCCACGTCCAGGGGCGCGATTGTGCCGGGCCCCGTCGGCCTCGTCGCGGCAGCCGTGGCAGCTCGTCGTAGTAAATCGCCTTCAGCTGATCCCGTTCTCCGCCACATTCGCAGGAATCGCCTCCTCACAGAAGTAAAAGAGGATGTGCGCAGGCCGCCGCGCGTCCTCCCACCCGGCGTAAGCCGATCGGAAGCCATCCTCCGTCCCGAGCCGGCCCGCGATGTCGGCGTGCCGAAGCGCGCCCATATCCCCCCACGAAGACGTCGTGGTCCTGGCCCAGCTGGTCATCCACCACCTGCTGCGGTTCGTCGGCGAGGTCTGGATGCGTGCGCGTCGCAGACCGGATCAGCTCGAGCCCGACTCTCTTCTCGGGCACCAGGGCGCGAAGCGCGCTGTTCAGCTCCTGCACCACCGCGCCCAGCTGCTCCCGCTCGTCGCTGAGGTCGCCTGGTGAGGACCCAAAGATCCGGATAGTGCGGGGCGACTAGATGAATGAGACCAGCAGCGCCACAGTACTCCCCCTGGCCCTCCGGGACTCGCGGTCCCCGGGGCGAAGCCGGCACGGCTTGTGGCCATTGCCTAGCCGCTCTCCGCCATATCGCTTTGCGCGAGACGCGACACTGGCGGCTCGACGAGCCGTGGTGGTTTCGGGCGCAATTGTTCGTATTGCGCCCTAAGCAACCGAGCGCGGCGATCCCACACACTACCCCCGCTGTGAACGAGGCTCACCGATGCCGTGGCGGAGGAATTACCGGAACGAATCCGCGACGGCATCGGCGTGTACGGACGCCCCGCCGTGCCGCAAGATGTCCGCCAGGCGAATGACGGCCCACCGCTTGACGACTTAGCGGCGACCGAGCAAGCTAACGACGAACCGCTTTTCCGCCGTCCTCATATCAAACGAGTACTCCGTTGGGCTCGAACAGCACCGGACGACTGGCCGGGTTGGCCGCTGGTGCCGTTGCGGTCGCACTGTTAATCCTGCAGGGCGCTCAGGGGCTAATCGGTGCCTTCAATCCGCGGTGGGAGGCGCAGGTGCTGCTGACGGTCGGGGTTGTGTGGGTAACCCTGCTTGCGCAGCGGCTCGCCACGGTGCATCGCGCTGCCAATGAGAAGAAGCAGGAGGCAAAACTACTTGAGACTTCGATGCGAGCGTGGCCGGTGCCGACCGCGAACGAAGCCGATCCTCAAGCTCTCGGAGTCTTTCCACCGGCACGCGACGTTGATGGCGAGGCGTACGTCGAGCGCGACATCGACAGCGACCTCGCGACGGCGATTTCCGCCTCTTTCCCTACGTTGGTCGTGGGAGCCCCGCTTGCGGGCAAGTCGCGGACGGCACTCGAGGCCGTTCGCAAGGCATTCGGCAACGCCCGTGTCGTGGCCCCCCGCAACGCGTACGCACTACGACAACTCCTCGAACTGGACCCGAAGCTCGCACTCGGAATGAAGGAGCGCGTCCTGTGGCTCGATGGCCTAAGCAGGTACATGAAAGTGCTCGATGCTCGCGTGCTCGACCGCCTGGCGGACGCCGGCTTGCCGATCGTCGCCACCGCGCGCGAGAAGTCCTGGAGGCGAATGCTCGCCTCGGAGGACCAAGTCGGCGAGGCGGCGAAAGCGCTTGACGCCCGCGCGCGGACCTTAGAGTTGCCGCTGAAGCCAAGCAATACGGAGCGGATCCTTGCGGTTAAGTCATTCGGTGACCGCGACTACTCGAGAGGCCTCGGTCCGGCGCTGAGCTCGAACGGACTCGACACGCGCGCGCCTGTCGGCCTCGGCAGGGCCAAGGTCGCTGGCGAGACGTCGCCGAACCCCGCGGCGCGCGACCAAGGACTTACGCCGAAGCTCAGACGTTTGCGGCTCGTCGACCCGTTGGTGGCCGGCCTCGTCGCGGCAGCGCTGCTGTCCTTCGGCGGCGTCGGCTACTACATCGTCACAGACACATTCCAGAAGCAGTCGAAGCCGTCGATCGCCGACCAAGTCGAGCAGGCCAAGGATGCCGGCGCGCAAGGCAACCGCCGGGCAATCGAACCGGTGCGGGGCTCGATCGCCTTCCACGGGTCCGGTAAGCAGTCCTATTTCTTGGTTTTTAGCGATGGCGCCAAGACGCCGTCCGGGGAGGCGCGCTCCGACGAAATCCAGGTCTGGGACGTCCAGGGCGAGAAGCTGGAGAGGGCCTTTGCGTTCGAGCCACGCCTCCTCGGCAAGGAACGGACCCGGTTCCAGTTTCGCGGCGTCGACGACATCGACGGGGACGGCGCGGACGAGCTTGTCGGCGGTTACGGCACCGAAGCGATCCGAGGCGAGGTTCTCATCCCTTTCGCACTTGACTGGCACAACGGGATGTACCAGCTCATCTCACTGAATCCTGAGTCGCCTACGTTTGCGACTCGGGCGCGGGACAAAGACGCCCAAGGACTGCGCGACACCTACAGAAAAGGCCTAGCGCTGACCAGCCGCATCGGAGCTGAGAAGCGGCCGCTAAAGCTCGCGGGCTATCCGGCCCAAGATTTCATCGTCAGCGAGAGTGGCCAGCTCCTGATCAGCGCGTATGTCACACACATTCGACCTAAGCTGAGCCAGCGAGTCGTGGAATTCCAGCCCCAGCTGTTTAATCGCACTGGCGAGCCTCCACGGATCACTCCCTGCAAACTCCAAGGCACCGAGACCCTGACGATTCCGCTGCCCTTAGCAAAGGATTACCTGCTCTTTAGCGCGCTTGCGGACTTTTGGCCCCAGGTGAGCAAGGGCCGCTATTGCGCACCGAACGGATAGGTGGATGTTCCTAGGACTCAGCCGACCTCCGCCAGGGCGGCGGTCAGACCGTGTAGCGGCGAAACACCGGCACGTTGTCGCACGATGAGTGCGGCGACCCAGCCGGAGTAATCCACGGGCGACTTCGTCGAAAACGCTGCGGAGCGGCGCTGAGGTAGGTCTCGATGCCCTCGGCTAGATCGAGTGACGGTTGGCGACCGCTTTCTAAAGCGGCCGCAAGCGGTCCCGCAGAAGCGGACCTACTTCGACGATATCGGCCGCGGACCGCGCCACCACGATCGTCTGGTGACAGGGAGGTGTGGAAGCGGAAAGCTTGTGGTCGGGGTCGAACGGAAGGCCGACGAGAACTTTGGCGAGAGCCGCGGCCGCACGTGATCGCGCTCTGCGAGCTCCAGCGCAGGAGCAACGCGGGACCTCGCCGTGGAGGGGCTCATACGAACTTGTCCATGTCGCGGCCGAAGCCGCCGGTTTCTTGGATCACTTCTACCTGCGCATGAACGTCGGCTCCGTCGTTGTAGACCTGCGCGGTGCAGATCGCCCACCTTCATGACCCTCGAGAGGTCAATCAACCGACCTATCGGCGCTGCTCGATGTGTGGGATGGTCGTCCTGGCGCCACCATGCCGAGCTTGCAGCCCACCCGCAGCCTGGTGATCGGTCGCTACGCACTTGCGGTCGGCGCACCCGCCGGCACGCTGATCTCGCCTGCGCCGGGCGTCTTCGAGGATGCCAAGGCGGAGGTCGCCGAGGCGTTGGAGAAGAAGACGGCCGGCCAGGTCTTCGAGGGGGCAGTCGCGGACGCGCGGGAGGCGACGACGAAGGTCGAGCAGGCGGAGAGCCTGCTGCAGGACGTCCTCGCCGGGTCGCTCCTGGACCCGGCCGACCTCTCGGAGCGGGCCGGCGAGATGCTGAAGGTCCTCGCACGCCTCGACAAGGACGGTCACTATGAGGAGTGGCTTCGCTACGCGCGGGCGATCAACGGCCTGCTCGCGCTCGCGACGCGCTGGGCCAGGCTCGTTGGCTCGCTGCGCGATGTGCTGCGCGCCGCCGAGCGGATCCCGGAGCTCGAGCGGGCCGTGGCGTGGGCCGAACACGAGCTCGGGACGCTGCAGCTCGCGGTCGAGGACTCCGCGGGCGCGATGCGCCGGCTCGAGCGAGCACGCGGGATCCGGGACCGACTCGACGACACCGACGGGCTCGCCGCGACCGAGCAGGGCCTCGGCGTCCTGTGCCGGCAGCAGGCGCTCGCGCGCGGGCCGCGTCGCCGCTGGCAGCACAACCGTAGGCTGCTGGTGACGCTGATCGCCGCGCTGCTCCTGCTGCTGATCGGCGGCGTGGCCGGCGCGATGCTCGACCCCGTCGACACGGCGAGTGCGCTCACCGTGCGCATCGACGGGCGGGGCTCGGTGACCAGCACGCCGGACGGCATCCAGTGCCCCGACAGCTGCGACGCCCAGTTCGCGGCAGACGAGTCGGTCGTGCTGACCGCCTCGGCCCGGCCCGGCGCGACGTTCGCGGGCTGGAGCGGCGACTGCTCCGGCACAGGGCGGTGCCACGTGCGCGCCGACGGCGCGGTCACCGCGCGGTTCGAGACGACCGTCGAGGCGCGCACGGTGTCGGTGCAGCTGGCCGGCCGCGGCGCCGGACAGGTGACGAGCACCGCGGGCATCGACTGCCCCGGCTCGTGCCGGACGAGCGTGGAGCGCGGCTCGCGGGTCCGGCTCGTGCCGACGCCGCTGGGCGATTCGACGTTCGCCGGCTGGAGCGGCGGCGCCTGCAACGGCACCGATCCGTGCGCCTTCACCGTGGACGGACCCATCACGATCACGGCGCGCTTCGATCCCGCGCCTCCGGGCGAAGTCTCGCTGACGGTGACCCCGGCCGGCGAGGGCAGCGGGACGGTCACCAGCAGTCCGCCGGGCATCGCCTGCGGAAAGGACTGCGTCGGGGCGTTCCCGCGCGACAGCCAGGTGATCCTGACGCAGGCCGCCGACGAGGGATCTGACTTCGCCGGCTGGAGCGGCGGCGGCTGTTCGGGGACCGAGGGCTGCACAGTGACGCTCAGCGGGCCTCGTGAGGTCACCGCCACCTTCGACCTCGAACAGGCGGTCGAGTTCACGCTGACCACGTCCCAAGGCATCACCGCGACGACCGGCTCCGACGACGTAGGGGACAACTGCACGGCCGGCTGCCGGTTTCCGCAGAGGACGGTTGTCACGCTCGACGCCTCGCCCCCCGCCGACACGTCCAGCGCCTGGACCGGGTGCACCCCACCCGAAGGCCAGCCCGATACGTGCAGGGTGACCATGGACAGGAACCGCGAGGTGTCGGTGTCCTTCCCGCCCACGAGCAACACAGCGCCGCGCTAGCACTTAGCAAGTGGCGCCGAGATCACCTCCGCGCACAGCGAAGGGTCTCATCCGCAGAGACGGAGCCGCCCGACGGCGCCAGCTCCTCACCCCGTCGGCGAAGGCCCCCGACAACGGATTAGGTTTCGCTTACTCCGTCCGCGGCGGCATGTAATCGCCTACCGAGATCGAACCGTCTGGCGAGATAGTCAGTAACTGTCCTGCGGACATGTTCGGCTTAATGCGGTCACTTAGCTTGACGGTGAGTTTTTCGATAGTGGGCAATAGCGGTGCTGTGAACTCGCGCTCAGGGTAGGCGACTTCAGCACCAGCTTTGATTGTCTTTTCGCCATTGGGCAGCGTGAACAGCTGCAACGAATCGTCTACGTCGTAGAAGCGAAGTTTGACCGCCGCGTTCGACACGTTCCGAAAGCGATATCGGCGCTGTTTGGTGGAGGTCCATCGGGTTGGCGGTGGACCTGGGGCGCATGGCGTACCCTGCGCGATCGAGGCCGCTAGTCCGGCCAACACCTGCTGGTGGGCCTCCAAGGTATAAGGACCGAAGAGCGTCGATGCACCTTCGTACTGCTGTGAGGAGTACTCCTCGGGCGTCGTGATGTATTGCGCGTACTCGTTCGCGTATGTGCCAAGCGCGACGTGTCTGATGCCGGTGACCGAGGTCGCGTCGAGCACCATGGTGCGGAGGCGGCGGCCGGCCATCGTGCTCAGCTCGCCTGGGATTCCGACGATTGCGAAGGTACCCACGCGGAGCAGCTGAACCGGCAGCACCTGCGGCACGGCCGGGGGCCGGTCGATCCCGGGCATAAGCACGACAGGCTTCGGCAAGTGTCCCTTGCGCTCCGCGACCGCTGTCTCCTGGTCGATCACCGAAACGCCGAATATTGCGCTGAGACCCAAACCCGCGACGCCGGCGATCAGGGCCGCTCCCTCATCGATGTTGGCGGCCGTGATGCCTTCGCGAATCCCAAGGTCGGGCACCGGGACGCTGTCCTCTGAGCTGCCTGCCGCGAACGAGATTCCGAGTGCCGCCGGCCACGTGCGCGCTTCGCCTCCTCTCACCGTTGCGTTCGAGAAATCCACGCGCGTGTGCCGGTGGTCGACGGGTCCCGTGACCTCCTCGCTCGCGGCCGAGAACAGACGTTCGGCTACCTCGAACTGCTGGCGACCGTGCCTTTGCATCCGGGCAATGTCGTGGACACCGTCAGGGATGTGGCCGAGCTCAACGTTGCCTGAGACATCACCGCAGTTGGCGTTGGCGAACGCGGCGACAAACGTTTCTGGCTTGCGATGGTCGCTACTCATCCGCTGCTCGAATAGAGAACTCGCATAGCCCTTGTTGTCGCCGCTGACGAGCGTGTTCTTCTGGCCACGATCGGTGGGGTGGACCGCGTACCAACTCAGCGCCCCGACCGCCCGCTCTTGGCCGCCGTTGTCAACCTTCACGAACTTCAGCAACAGCATCTCGCGATCGGTGTCCGCACCCCAGCGATCGCGCTCAGCCCGCGGATTACACAGGTACGCAGGTCGTGACCGGTTTCGCCCGCAGTCAGCGACCTCACCGCGGTTCACGTAAATACGCCCGGGAGCGAGGTTCGCATGTGCCATCTCGACAGCCTTGACGCAGCCATCGACGATGCACGTGACGGTAGCCTCGTCACAACCGCCACGCTCAAAGTCGAAGTCGTAGAGCAGTGCACCGGAGAATCCGCCCGGCGCACTGTGTGTGTGGGTTCCGGCGAGCAGAACGTTGCTTTCGCTGTACAGCCCCTCGTGTGTCGCCGCGAGCCGCTCCAAGACGCCGTCCTTCACGCGACGCGTACCGGCCCAGATGTCAGCGACGATGATTACCACGCACCCGCCAGCCGCAGCGCGCGGCGGCTGTGCGACCACGAATGCGCGCGCGTAGAGCGGCGACTCGACTCCTGTCGCGATCTGTGTCTTGTCTGCCATGCCCTGCAGCGGCAGGCCGACCGCCGGATCGGTGACCTCGCCGATCCCGGTTCCAATCTTGTACGAAGCTGGCACGATCGCCTCCGACTCCGGATCGATCACCGCTTCACCACCCGCGCTGTAGCGCTCCCGCGCGGTGGTGCAGCGCGCGCCGCCGGAAAGTTGTTGCGTTCGTCGCTGGCGGGCAGGAGACTATGCCTTTCTTGAGGTTCGCTCCAGCATTTGCCGAATTGCTAAACACCCTGCGGAGCTTGAGCGGAAGGCCGACACGCGGTGCCTGAAACGGAACGGACCGTCATCGAGGACTGGGCGCAGCTAATCTCATTCCGCCCCGAGCTGGTCCTGCGGCCGACGAACGTCGATGAGCTAAAGACGATGCTCGAGCGAATTCACCGCCGCGAGGTGGGCAACGGATTCGTGCGGGTGCCGGGAAGCCTGCACTCCTGCTCCGAGATCGTGGTCTCCGGGGTGCTTATCGATACCACGGCGCTCCCAAAGAGCATCGATTTCGAGGCGGGGAACACTGCGGTGGTGGCTTCGGCGAACGTGACACTCCATGAGTTCTTGGCCGAGTTGGGCCGCCACGGCAAGTCGGTTACTGCGACGGGAGGTACCGACCACCAAACGCTCGCGGGGCTGATCTCTACCGGCACAGCGCCGGCGAGCTCGCGCCACTCGCTCTACGAGCTGCTCGAGTGGGTTGAGCTCGTGGCGGTGGACGAGGCGACCGGGCGTGCGGTCGAGCGTCGCATCTCCCGCGGCGATGCGGCGTTTGGAGCGGTCGTGTGCTCACTCGGCCTGCTCGGCGTGCTCACGCGCGTCGGCTTCCGCCTAGTCGACGAGCTCCACTTCTCCGTCGTCCAGAAGATCGTCCATTTGGACGACGTGCTGACCGACTTGGACGCCACCTCCCGGAGTTACGACTTCTGGCGAGTGAACTGGGCACCCAAGTCGGAGAGGGCGCTGCTCTGGGCCGCCACCGCCGTCTCGCGCGAGCAGTCGGCACCCGAGGGCGACTACCCCTCCGACCAGGAAGAGCAGCTGCTCGACATCGTCTTCAAGGTCCTGGACAAGCTGGGCGGGACCGGCCCGCTGCTGGGTGACGTGCTGGAAGCGGTCTATGACGTGATGACCGTCACCTACGAGAAGAGGAACGTCACCGGCCCGCTTCGCAACATGCTCCCCGTCGACCGTCGTGCTCCGCTGCACGTCGCGATGGCGGAGTGGAGTTTCCGGCCGCAGGACGTCCAGCGCGTACTCGCCGAATGCAAGGACTACTTCCACCGCCGCGGCTGGCCCAACATCCCCACCGAGATCGAGCTCAGCCGCGTCGACGAGAGCTTCATGTCGGCGTGGAACTGGGAGGGGCTGCCGTACATCGTGAAGTTCAATTTCATGTACCTCACTGACGTCTGCACGGAAGCCGGTGAGAAGGAAGCGATCTATTCGCACCTCCGCGGCCTGTGGGAGCACCTGGTCGCTGCAGGTATGCCCTTTAAGGCACATTGGGGCAAGATCAACTTCATCGACCCGGAGTTCGTGCGGCGCAACCACAAGTTCGATGCGTTCCGGCCGCTGATATCGCCGATGTTCATGAACGACTATCTGGCCGCGCGCATCGGGCAGGTTTAATTTCCGGGGCCGTGTCGCCGGAGGCAGTCATGCTCGTCCGTAGCTTCTACAGCTATAGCGCCGGCCGCGACCTCGTCGAGGCGCTAGCCGACGAGCGTTACGTGGCAGCCGGACACGCGGCTTTCGATCAGCTCGCCGCGGAGGACTTCGAGTTTGCACTGGTGCGCGGCGAAGCCGGGGCCGAGGGCATTTATCAGGGGCCGGCTGGGCTCGTGGAGGGCATGCGCGAGTGGGTTTCCAGCTTCCAAACCTACGTTGCGTCGGTGGAGGACATCATCGATCTGGACGATCGAGTGCTTGTCCTGACCAACGAGCGTGGTGTGTCAAGTCTCGGCGGGGTGCCGGTACGCCAGCAGGGCGCGGTCATTTGGAGCTTCCGCGAGGGCAAGGTCGCACGGATCGAGACGTACGTGCAACGCCGCGCGGCCTTCGCGGCGCTCAAGCGCGCTTAGCTGTGCTCTTGTGCGACCGGGGCGTGTGCTCGCGATGGCCCGAGAAAGGTTCGCGCATTTGGACGTGCGAGCGCGCGGGCGCGGATCCCCCGCAAGCCGCCGAGCTGCTGGACCGGCTACCCCTTCCGGACGCCGGAGCCCCACTAATCGACATCCTTGACGCCAGGCGGCGTTAGCGAGAGAGTCGGCCCGACACTCGTCCTGCGAACGGCGGGAGGTAACGCGATGGCCGATGACACGGGCGCACCGCTGGGCGACGCGGACCCGCTGCAGGATGTTCTGGCGGCCGCCGAGCCGCTCGCGCTCGAGGAGCGCCGCCAGGGCGTGCGGCAGGCGCAGGTCCAGATCGAGCACCTGTTCGTGCACCTGCCGCTCAACCGCGCGATGCACGCCGTAGACCCGGCCGGCAGATAGGAAAGGCGACATGAGCACGCCCGAGCAACTGCTGAAGCGCCATATGCCCGTCCTGAAGTACGACTCGCACGAGACGTACTTCGCGGATTCGGCCGCGGTGTGGACCGACAACCCCGGGAATCGCCTGGAGAGGGACGACGGACAGGTGCTCGCGACCGCGGGTGACGGGCTCTCGCTGGACTTCCTCGGCAAGAGCTATCCGGGCGGGAGCGCCGCGAAGAAGACGGACCGCATCAGCGACCCGTCGAAGAAGTACGTGGAGGACTCGCGAGCCCTGCACGCGAAGCGGAAGTACGCCAATCGCGTGTATGGGCACTACGTCGCCGACGGTGGCGGTGACGTCTGGCTTCAGTACTGGTTCTTCTACTTCTATAACGACTACAACCTGATTGGACCGTTCATACACGCAGGTCTGCACGAGGGGGACTGGGAGATGATCCAGATCCACCTCAGCTCCGAGGCGCCGGACTACGCCGTTTTCGCCCAGCACGCGGTCGCCGAGGGGCGAGACTGGCGTCAGGTCGATCTCGTTCCCGGATCGCAGCGACCGATGGTCTACGTAGCACGCGGATCGCATGCCTCGTATTTCGAGCCGGGTACCCAGTGGACGGGCCACTGGTTCGACCATGCGGACGGCAAGCGGCGCAGCCCG
>Ga0126304_10001277_pt1 | contig 11668 bp, 14 predicted proteins | sample Plot25_FD_92538 | JGI IMG/M metagenome (GOLD analysis project Ga0126304, IMG submission 92538) | Serpentine soil microbial communities from UC McLaughlin Reserve, CA, USA - Plot25 | ecosystem: Environmental > Terrestrial > Soil > Grasslands | place: USA: UC McLaughlin Reserve, Lake County... | reverse complement strand
TCCGCGCGGAGAAGGAGGCGGGTCCGAAACGTCTGCTGCGCGGACTGCGGGCTGTCGGACGAGGCATTCCGCGACCGGGAATGGTGGTACGCCTCCCGGACGGCCGCGAGGTCGGCACCGTGACCTCGGGCACCTTCTCACCCACCCTCAAGACCGGCATCGCCCTCGCGCTGCTGGAAGCAGGCATCAAGGACGATGACGTTGTGACGGTGGACATCAGGAGCCGACAGGAGCCTTTCATGATCACGAAACCGCCGTTTGTGACTCCTGGCGTACGGGAGTCCTAAAGATCGAAGACGCAGTCGTCTCGATGCTCCAGAGCGCAACGGATGCGGCGTCGTTGGATGTCGCTGAGATCCCCGGGTAGCTCGTCGGCTGGAAACCATGCGACTTCGGTGGACTCCTCATCGCCGACCTGTGCTTCACCCGCGACGTAGCGGCAACGAAAGCACATCGAGACGAATTGGCAGGTGTCACCGTTCGGATAGACCACATCTGGATCTGTGGTGAGCAGTGCCAGCCGCTCGACCTGGGCGGTGATGCGTGTCTCCTCCAGCAACTCCCGGAGAGCGGCCGCTGCCGGCTGCTCGAAAGGCTCCACGATGCCAGCCGGCAAGCTCCAGCGGCCGGTATCACTGCGCTTTGTCAAGAGCAGATGAACACTGCCTGGCTCCAGGTCAGTTCGCACCACGACCGCGGACACGCCGGGCAGCAGCAACCTGCCTGTTCCGTACCCGCGCCGAATGGCGGCGATGTAGTCAGGGGTAGGCACCAGCCGACCCTAGCGGCCGGTCACACCTCCGGCTCCAAAGACATCGGCCCGTACACCAGCCGGTCGGCTTCGTAGAGGCTCACCGTTCGGACGCCCGCTCGCAACAAGCTTGGATAAAACTCGCCCAGCCAGGTCTCCGCCTCACCTTGGGTCTGAAAGGTGCGACCGATTGCGGACAGGTCCTCCTTGGACCGGCTGGAAGCGGGTCTGCGATCGGGCACCCAGCGCCAGCTCATCGGTTCACCTTGTCCGCCATCACAAGTTCGGTCGTCCTACTTCTCTAGTACGCCTCACCGCGCTTGATGCGTGGCGGGGGTGAGCGGAACCTGCGGATCTGCGTGCTGCGCGTCATCCCGTAGAGCAGCAGCCCCTTCGGTGAGGAATTGGGCAGCCGGGCCGCCAGCACTTTCTTGAAGCGGCGCCACATCAGATAACCGTCAACCAACACCCCAATGATGAACAGGTACATCGCCAAGGTGCTGATCAGAGTCACCTCGGGCCAGTAGCTTCCGAGGATGGTGACGGCCAAGATCACCACAACGGAGGGCAGCAGGAATTCGCCGATGTTGAAGCGGGAGTCAATGTAGTCACGCATCAACACCTTTTCAGGTGTTGCTTCTCGTGCGCTGATCGCCTTCATTCGCTGTGCTCGCGACTGCCGGCTGGCAGCAGCCCGAGATTGCTTCTTGCTGAGTGTCGTGGTCAAGCGCTGACGTCGCGCTGCTTCGGCTTCCTTGCGGGTCGGCGTCGGGCGGTCTTTCTTACCAGCTGGGCCAGGATCGACCGTCGTCGGCGCCGGCTCCGGCGGAACGGCCTGGTTGTTGCGGCGAAAGAGTGCCACGAGTCCCTCTCAACTACTGGGGTGACGCTGCTGCACGGCAGGGTTGGGTTGATCTGGCCCTGGATTCTGTCAGGGGATCACCCCAAAGACGAAACTACTCTCCTCCCTCGCTGTGCTCGGTTTCTCCGCAGAGATACGGTGGAAGCCTGTGAGCGGCCCCGGCCGCGGAACCGGAGTCTGGAAGGACCAGCTGACACCTCATGAGCGGCATTTTTCAGCGGATTTCGATGATCTTCCGTGCTAAGACCGACAAGGCCTTGGACAAGATGGAAGATCCGCGCCAAACCCTCGACTACTCATACCAGCGTCAGCTCGAGCTGTTGCAGAAAGTCCGCCGCGGCGTAGCCGATGTGGCGACCAGCCGTAAACGGATCGAGCTCCAGGCCAATCAGCTGAACACCCAGGCTGACAAACTGACCAACCAGGCTCAGAAGGCGCTCGAGGTCGGCCGAGAGGATCTCGCCCGCGAGGCCTTGACACGACGGTCCGGCCTTCAGCAGCAGTTGAGTGATCTCCAGGTTCAGCACGCCCAGCTGCTAGGGGAGGAGGAGAAGCTCACCCGCGCCAGCCAACGGCTGCAGGCCAAAGTTGACGCGTTCCGGACCAAGAAGGAGACGATCAAGGCCACCTACTCGGCTGCCGAGGCGCAGACCCGGATCAATGAGGCGTTCTCTGGGATTAGTGAGGAGATGGGCGATGTCGGCCTCGCGGTCCAGCGGGCCGAGGACAAAACAGCGCAGCTGCAGGCCCGTGCCGGTGCCATCGATGAGCTGCTGGCCAGTGGTGCTTTGGACGATCCCACCGGGACCGCCAAAGACGACATCACACTCGAGCTGGAACAGCTGGCCTCCACCTCCGACGTGGAGAATGAACTCGCCCGGATGAAGGCCTCGCTTGGCGCCGGTCCGGCGGCGGCGCCGCAGGCAATCGAGGGCCAGCAACCTCCAGCCGGCGCGCAGCAGCCACCGAGCCAGGCAGCGCATCCACCAAGCTTGGATGCGCAGACTCCGCAGGAATACCAGGCCCCGCCAGCGCAAGATCAGGAGGCTCCGCCGGCCCAGCCGCAGGGTGACCTGCGATGATCGTCCGCATCCTGAATGAAGGTCAGTGGCACCTGACCGACGAGGCTGTACAGGCGCTCAACGCCTTCGATGATGCCGTGGAGCAGGCGGTCACGGCCGGCGATCAAGATCAGCTGACGAAAGCCCTGCATGCGCTGCTGGATCGGATCCGGGCAACGGGCACCCAGTTGCCCGATGGCTCGCTCGAGGACTCCGATTTGATCTTGCCGGATGCTGATTCGACGCTGGAGGAGATGCGACAGCTGCTGAGCGAATCCGAAGAGGGGCTTATCCCCGGCTAAGCGTGTGTGCGGCAATTTATGGAGTCGCTCACGCATCGCGCTTGGAAGCGATTCCGACGCTGGCGACTCTAAGCAGGCCAGCCCGCTGCAGGAACTGAGACCTCCGTCGTCAGAATCTGACCCGTCCGGGAGCCAGGCGTCATCGCGTCCGGCCAGGCAGCGGCAGTGACAAAAAGGGTCGTTCCGTCCGGGCCTCCCAGGGTGCAGGCGAAGCAGCCAAGCTCGGAGCTCACGGTCTGCAACACCTCTCCGCCCTCGCGTACCCGTACGCAGCGACAGCCCGGTACCTCCGCGAACCAGACCGCACCCTCGGCGTCAATGCAGATGCCGTCTGGAGCGGCGCCGTCGAGTTCTGCCCACAGGCGAGGCTCGGAAAGGTCGCCATCCGGTGCAACGTCGTAAGCGGTCAGTACGCCCCCGTACGACTCAGCCACGATCAACGTCGAGTTGTCAGGCGTGATGGCCATGCCATTCGGGAAGGACAGACCGTCGGCAACTTGGCGGGCTGATCCGTCGGGGCCGACCAGGGCGATCAGACCTGGAGCGAATTCACCTTCGGGAAAGTGGAAGCCTATGTTGTTCAGATAGGTGTTGCCCCGGCCATCGGTCACGATGTCGTTCCACGGCTTGGTGGAAACGGCTCCCAGCTCGGCGTACGTGCTCAATGTTGCATCCGGTTCGCGGACCAGCAGCCGGTCACCGGCAACAACAAGCAGCCGACCGTCTGGCAGCCGATCGAGGCAGAACGGAATCGCATCGATACGGCTGATCACCTCATGCCTGCCGTCGAGGTCTACAGCAATCACCTCACCAGCACCCCAATCGGAGAAAACGAGCCGATCGTCATGCCAGCGTGGAGATTCCACCAGAACCAGATCACTGAGCAAAGTGTGAAAGTCGGACATGATGAATAAGACCTTCTCCGAACTCCGAAATCATCGGTTTTGAGCCCTGCAATCGCTGCCTGCCCCTTTCTCCCAGTACACCTGCTCGCCGCTCAGAAAGTGCGGGCATATTGCATTGCTGAACCGATTAAGAAATGCAACTGGCCCGCAGTTCCCACTTCCAACGAACTGAACGGTGGCGGAAGGGATCTAGTCGCGGGCGGTCTCGCCAGGGAGGTCAAGCATCTGCTGCAGCGCAGCCTTGGCGTAGCGCTCAGTCTCGGGGTCAACGGTGATCTGGTTGACGACGTGCCCCTGGGCCAAGTTCTCCAACGCCCAGACCAGGTGCGGCAGGTCGATCCGGTTCATGGTGGCGCAATAGCAGACGTGCTGCTCGAGGAACACGATCTCAAGATCAGGATGATCATGAGCAAGACGCTTCACCAGGTTGAGCTCGGTGCCGATTGCCCACTTCGATCCGGGCTCGGCCTGCTGGACGGTCTTGATGATGAACTCGGTGGATCCGATGAAGTCGGCCTTCAGCACGACTTCGTGTTGACACTCGGGGTGTACCAACACATTGATCCCGGGGATCCGTGCGCGTACGTCGTCGACGGCTTGTTCGGTGAATCGTCCGTGCACCGAGCAGTGACCCTTCCACAAGATCATCGTTGCTGCTTGCAGTTCATCGACGGTGAGGCCGCCGTTGTACTGATGCGGGTCATAGACGACGCAGTCGTCCAGGCTCATGCCCATCTGCAGTACTGCGGTATTGCGGCCGAGATGCTGATCGGGGAGGAAGAGCACCTTCTCGCCGCGGCGCAGAGCCCACTGGAGCACCGACTTGGCATTGGAGGAGGTGCAGACAACGCCGCCATGCTTGCCACAGAAAGCCTTGATGTCGGCCGAGGAATTCATATACGTCACTGGCACGGTGAGGTGCGCCACTCCGGCGTCGGCGAATACATCCCAGGCATCCTCGACCTGGGCGAGCCGGGCCATGTCAGCCATCGAGCATCCGGCAGCCAGGTCGGGCAAGATCACCTTCTGCTCAGGCGCCGTCAGGATGTCGGCCGATTCGGCCATGAAGTGCACGCCGCAGAAGACGATGAATTCGGCATTCGGGCGGGCGGCTGCTTCTCGGGCCAACTTGAAGGAGTCGCCGGTGACATCGGCAAACTGGATGACCTCGTCCCGCTGGTAGTGGTGACCGAGGACGAACAGCCGGTCGCCCAGGGCGGCCTTGGCTCGCCTCGCCCGCTCCACCAGGGCCGGATCTGACGCCGGCGGCAGATCGCCTGGACACTCGACACCACGCTCGGATCGCGGGTCGGACTGCCGCCCGAGAACGAACAGCGACAGCGGGGTCCCAGAGCTGAGAGGGGTGGACGTGGGGGAGCTCGTCACGTAACAAATGTACTCATTGCCTGCGTCGGCCCCGAGCTCACGACGATGTGCTAGCAGATCGTACGCAGATTTTCGACCCGGGTGCCGTGGGCTAGACCACCAAGGCGACAGAATCGACTGTGCGGATCGTGATCGCAAGCGACTTCATCGGCAGGCTCTCCTCGCGACGGGCCGGTGAGATCATTGCCTCGGGCTGGTTACCGGGTGCTGAGGTATCGGTGCTTCCCATCGGAGATGCCGGGGCTGGCTTTGCCGTTGCGTACGCCGAACTCGCCGGCTTCACGACCTCAACTCAGGAGGCCAACGGCCTCATTGTGACGACTGGGCATGGATCCGACACAGGTGTCGTGCAGGTCCTTGGACCGAAAGGCGGTCAGGGGATCCCGTACCAGCAGTCATCCCAAGCGATCGGCGACGCCATCGCGGATTGCCTCCGCAGCAGTCCACTGGGACGGCTCATCGTCGATCTGGCCGGCCTGCGGGTCCATGACGCTGGGGCCGGCTTGCTGGCTGCGCTGGGCGCTACCGCAGATCGGCCCCTCGATCGAGGTGTCGCTGGACTCAATGGACTCAGCGAGGTGAACCTTGCACCTGCCCGGACGCTGCTGGATGAGATCGAGTTGATCGGCGTGGTGCCCGCTGCACAACTCGGCCAGCCATTGCTGGGCTTACGCGGCATCACCTCTCTTGCTGGTCGGGAAGCGGAGCCGGATCCCGAGCTGATGCTCCGAACCGACGCCGCCCTGGAAGCATTCGCCCGGCAAGCCTCCCCAACCCATGCTGCGGCGCCAGGAGCAGGAGCTTGCGGCGGCCTGGGGTTCGCGGTGCTCGCACTGGGCGGGCAGCTGAGCACCGGTCCGGCTCTCACACTTGCCTCGGCCGCCGGTCAGCAGGCACCGCGCGGCGTGGACCTTGTGGTCACGGGATGCTCGGTCTTCGATTTCGCGAGCCGCGGCGGAGGCGTGGTCGCTGCGATGGCCGAGGCGGCTGCAGCCGCTCTCACGCCTTGCATCGTCATTGCTGGCGAAGTGCTTATTGGATCCCGAGAAATGCGGACCCTGGGGATCGAGGCGGCGTATGCGGTGCATGAATCCCTGGTCGACTGCCCGCAGCCGGAGATCAGCGAAGAGGAGCTCGCAGCAACCGCTCGACGGGTGGCCCGATCCTGGAGTTGGTGACGCGGCACACGTTGCTACAACTTGGACCCGTCAGCGAGCCCCCTTAGAATGACAACCATGACGGCAACCGAACAGACCTTCGACAGCCCCGTTGCAGCAGCGGACGGCATCATCTTGACCGACGAGGCAGCAGCCAAGGTCAAGGCCCTTCTGGAAGGTGAAGGTCTCGAGGACCTGGCACTTCGGGTCGCTGTGCAGCCGGGCGGTTGCTCAGGCCTGCGCTACCAGCTGTTCTTCGATGAGCGCAGTTTCGAGGGCGACATCGTCAAGGCCTTTGGCGGAGTAGACGTCGTCACCGACCGGATGAGCGCGCCGTACCTGATGGGTGCGACCATTGACTTCGTCGACACCATCGAGAAGCAGGGCTTCACCATCGACAACCCCAATGCCACTGGCTCATGTGCCTGTGGCGACAGTTTCCACTGATCTGAGCTTACGGACTCCTGCCCGCGGGCAGGGAGTTCGTCCGCGTCAAGACTCCCGCCTGACCAGAAAACGCGGGGGATCTGAGGCGAGGAGGGTTTGGCCGCGCATCCGGCACCAAGCGGCCAGGTCGGGTCCGGCTGCCGGGTCATCCGCAAGCAGCTCCAGCACCGCACCCACGCTGACCTCACTGATACGACGTCCCACCTCGATAATGGGTCGCGGGCACTTCATTCCGCGGCAATCCAGCGACAGTCCCAGAGGAGCTGAGCCGGCCTCGTTCACGACGCGCCCACAGTGGCACGGATCCTTGCGACGATCGGTGGTAGTTCGGACAGAAACTGGCTGATCTCCGCAGCGGCAGTCGTCCAAGTGAGCCCGATGCGTACGTTGCCATGCGTCAAAGCACCCATGGCCGCCAGTACATGCGAAGGATGTTCGCTGCTGGCACTACAGGCAGACCCACTCGCGACGGCAAAACCCGCCTTGTCCAGCTCTAGGGTCAGCGTCTCGCCGTCCACATAGAGCGCCGAGAACGTCAGAAGGTGCGGGACCCGGCGTACCGGATCGCCGGCCACGTCGACATCCGGCACGTGTGCCACGATTCCCGCCCGCAGTTGATCGACCAGGTCGTACTGGCGTTTCACGACTGCTGGACCGTCCCGCAGCCAACAGTCCAAAGCGACCGCTGCCGCATAGATGGCGGGCACATCAGGCACACCCGGCCAGCGGCCGCCCTGGTAGTCGTCGGTCGGGTAAGGCGCCCGCCATCGGACATGTTTCCTGATCACCAGAATCCCGACTGACGCTGGACCACCGAACGCGCCGGCCCAGGCCGTCAGCACCGACCAGCCGGCAGCGTCGCTGAGATCGGTACGACCAAGCGCGGACGTGGCATCCAATACCAGCGGCACCTCCAGACGCTGGCAGATCCCAGCAGCCTCGGCGTACGGCTGCAGCGTGCCAACCTCATGGTTGGCCACCTGGATGCATGCCGCAACCGTGCCGGTGGAGCCGACCGCGACATCCCACTGCTCGAGGTCGACATGGCCCTCATGATCGACCGGCACCACATCGTGAACACCAGCGGCGGCGGCGGTCGCAAGCACCGAGGAGTGATCGATTGCTGTTGTGACGATCCGGGAGCCAACTCGTCGTCGGCCCAACGCCAGTCCGTGGACGGCAGCCTGACTTGCGTGTACCCCGGAGGCGGTGAAGATGACCTCATCCGGTCGTGCCCCCACGGCGGCGGCTACCACTTCGCGAGCCTGGTCCAGGGCCTGGGCGGCAAGGCGTCCACGCCGGTGGAGCCGGGCCGGATCTCCCCATCCCGCCTGCTGCGCACCAAGCCAAGCCTCGCGGGCGTCGGCGAGCATCGGCTCGCCCGAAGAGCTGTCCAAGAAGACCTGAGAAACCGGATGCGGCACGCCTCGAAACTAGCGCGCGAGCCGCCACGTCGAGCGCTTGCCGTGCCACACAGTGAGCCGCCAAAAACGCGACGCATACACCGGTGATGACAGCGTCTTACTACGTTAGGGTGAACAGCAAAGAAAGGTGGCCGCCGCGACTGTGGGTGGGCATGATTCCTCGGTGTGTACCGATCCGACGAAAGGCGCAACGTGGGTGGCAGGACTCGACGGTCCGCTGTGGATGACATGACTGTGCTCGCGGCCCGCGGCCGGTTGGTCAGTCGTGTTCGTCCAGGCTTGCTGGCCCTTTCCTTGTTCGGGCTGCTTTTTCTCACCGGCTGTTCAACAGAGTTAGTTGATCAAATGAAGCGGCTGGGGTTCCCGCCGCCTGCTGGTGACCGTTCAGACCACATTCTTGATCTCTGGATCGGCACCTGGATTGCGGCCTTAGCAGTGGGCTTCATCATGTGGGGGTTGATCGTGTGGGCCGCGAACCGCTACAAGACCAAGCACGCCAAGATGCCACGGCAGAACCGTTACAACTTGCCGATGGAGATCTTTTACACGGTCGCACCTTTCATCATCATCGCCGTGCTCTTCTACTACACGGTCTTGGCCCAAAACGCGGTTACCGCCAAAGACCCGAACCCTGATGTCACCGTCGACGTCGTGGGCCAGAAATGGTCCTGGACATTCAACTACAAGGCTGCCGATAACCCAGCTGTCGGGTCAGACGTCTGGGAGGCCGGGACGATCAACAAGACTCCCGATCTCTATCTCCCTGTCGGCAAGTTGGTGGAGTTCAACCTCACCTCACCAGACGTGATTCACTCGTTCTGGGTCCTATCGTTCTACAGGAAGTTGGACGTGATCCCCGGGCGCGTGAACACGCTCCAGATGAAGCCGACAACCGAGGGTGTGTTCGCCGGGAAGTGCGCCGAATTGTGTGGCACCTATCATTCGGCGATGCTTTTCAATGTGCACGTCGTGAGTGAGGACGAGTACAACGCTTACCTGAACTCGCTCGAGGCCAAGGGCCAGACCGGCGAAGCCAAAGGTCCGTCCCAGGCCAATATCCCTGCCAAGTCAGGTTCTGAGGAGGGTACGCGATGACGACGCTACAGCGTACGGCCACCGCAGCCGAGATCGCGACGCCGAGGCGTCAGATGGGCACGATCTCCTGGAAGTGGATGGTCACTACAGACCACAAGGTGATCGGCAATCTCTATTTCATCACCTCGATGTTCTTCTTCCTGTTCGGTGGCATTTTGGCCATGGCGATCCGGGCCGAGCTGGCATTTCCGGGCATGCAGTACCTCTCCTACGAGGTCTACAACCAGTTCTTCACGATGCACGGCACGATCATGTTGCTGCTGTTCGCAACTCCGCTGTTCGCCGGCTTCGCCAACGCGATCATGCCGCTGCAGATCGGCGCGCCGGATGTAGCGTTCCCCCGACTCAACATGATCGCCTACTGGTTCTACCTGTTCGGCGGTCTGATCGCCTCCGCCGGATTCCTATCGCCTTCGGGCGCTGCGAGCTTCGGCTGGTTCGCGTACGCGCCGCTGAACGACGCGGTCAATTCACCGGGCGTTGGTCATGACCTATGGGTTATGGGCCTTTACATGGCAGGTCTAGGCACCATCCTCGGCGCAGTCAACTTCACCACCACGATCCTTTGCATGCGGGCGCCAGGCATGACCATGTTCCGGATGCCGATCTTCACTTGGAACATCTTGGTGACCTCGTTCCTGGTGTTGGTCGCCTTCCCGATTCTCGCCGCGGCCCTTTTGGTGCTGGAGGCCGACCGTGCTCTTGGATCACAGGTCTTCAACCCTGCCAATGGTGGGCCGTTGCTGTGGCAGCATCTGTTCTGGTTCTTCGGGCATCCGGAGGTCTACATCATCGCCTTGCCGTTCTTCGGCATCATTACCGAGGTTTTGCCGGTTTTCAGCCGCAAGCCGATCTTCGGCTATGTCGGCCTGGTCGGGGCGACCCTGCTGATCGGGGCCCTGTCGGTCGCGGTGTGGGCCCACCACATGTTCGTCACTGGCGCGGTCAACCTACCGTTCTTCTCCTTCATGACCTTCTTGATTGCCGTGCCCACAGGCGTCAAGTTCTTCAACTGGGTAGGCACCATGTGGGGCGGCAATATTGCCATGCGAACGCCCATGCTTTGGGCTGTGGGCTTCCTGACGACTTTCTTGTTCGGTGGCCTCACCGGCATTGTGTTGGCCAGCCCGCCGCTCGACTTCGCGGTTTCTGACTCGTACTTCGTCGTAGCGCACTTCCATTACGTGGTGTTCGGCACCGTGGTCTTTGCGATGTTTGCTGGCTATTACTTCTGGTGGCCAAAGCTGACCGGCAGGATGCTGGACGAGACGCTGGGCAAGATCCACTTCTGGCTGCTCTTCATCGGATTCCATGTCACCTTCCTCATCCAGCACTGGCTCGGGGCAGAGGGAATGCCACGCCGTTATGCGGACTACCTGCCGAGCGACGGTTTCACTCTCGCCAACCAAATCTCATCCGCAGGCGCCTTCCTGCTCGGTGCCTCAACGCTGGTCTTCTTCTGGAACGTGTGGAAGAGCCGAAAGAACCCGAAGGTGAACCTGGATGATCCGTGGGGTTGGGGCCGCTCGCTGGAGTGGGCGACCACCTCTCCACCACCCCGCCACAACTTCACTCAGCTGCCCAAGATCCGCTCGGAGTCGCCGGCCTTTGACCTGCACCACCCAGAGGTTGCGATCTTGGAGTACGGCCAGGACGAAGAGTTCGACGAAACGACTGTGGATGCCGGTGAGGACACCGGTCGCCTGGCGGAGCTGAAACACCGGGTGGCTGGTGACACCAACGACCTGGCTGCGCAGTGGGAGTACGGGCATCACGGCAAGTCACCCGAGGCAGAGGAGGATCAGCGGTGAAGGTCGAAGCCTGGATCTTCGGCTCGCTGACCATCTTCTTTATCATCGTCACCCCCATCTATTGGTTCATCAGTGCGGATCCCATCACTGGAGTGCCTGAGATCACCGGCACTGTGGCATTGATCTTGACGACCTTCTTGGTGCTGATGATCTGGGTCTACCTCCTACTGGTGGCGCGCCGGATGGTGCCAAGGCCTGAGGACAATAAGACCGGGGAGATCGCCGAAGGCGCAGGAGAGCTGGGCTTCTTTCCCCCGTCGAGCAAGTGGCCGCTGTTTCTCTCACTGACCTTCGTACCCGTTGTCCTCGCTCCCGTCTACGGGTGGTGGCTGATGTTTATCGGCTTCGGGTTCGGCTTTGTGACGCTGACTGGTTTGCTTTACGAGTTCTACCGCGGAGATCACGCGCACTGAGTCCGCTCGCTTTGCGGTCGTTCGGTAGGGCTGGCCGAGCTAACGCCAGAAGGC
>Ga0126304_10001275_pt1 | contig 11676 bp, 12 predicted proteins | sample Plot25_FD_92538 | JGI IMG/M metagenome (GOLD analysis project Ga0126304, IMG submission 92538) | Serpentine soil microbial communities from UC McLaughlin Reserve, CA, USA - Plot25 | ecosystem: Environmental > Terrestrial > Soil > Grasslands | place: USA: UC McLaughlin Reserve, Lake County... | reverse complement strand
GGAAATGAGCTGACGCGCGAGGCGCATCCGCTGCTGAAGGCGGCGCCGATCAATTTCATTGGCAATATCGAGGGCCGGGAGATCTATAGCGGCGTGGCGGACGTGGTGGTGTGCGACGGGTTTACCGGCAACGTGGTGCTCAAGACCAGCGAGGGTCTCGTCGAGACGGTCGAGACGCTGCTCGGGGACGAGCTGCGCGGGACGTTTTCGAGTCAGGTGGGATATCTCCTGTCTCGCCGTGCCTTCCGGCGATTCCGCCGTCGTCTCGATTACTCGGAGTACGGCGGCGCGGCATTGATTGGTGTGGCCGGACTGGTCATCGTCGGCCACGGCCGATCGTCGGCGAAGGCTGTGCGCAACGCGATTGCCATGGCGTATCGACTCGCGACCACCGACTTCGTGCAACGTGTCGAACAGGAAATCGGCGCGGCTGCACTCACCAGGTAGTCTCGTGATCGCATTCATCTTCCCAGGACAGGGATCGCAGCAGGTCGGCATGGGGAAGGCCCTGGCCGATCGATTTCCGATCGCCAGACAGACATTCGATGAAGCCGATGCGGCATTCGCGCGTGCCGGCGATCCCGGACGTGCGCTCTCGGCAATCTGCTGGGAAGGTCCAGAGCAGGATCTGCAACTCACCGAGGTCACGCAGCCAGCGATCGTGACGGCCAGCGTCGCCGCGTACCGCGTGCTCGCCGCGCAGGGCATCAGGCCGTCATTCGCGGCCGGTCACAGCCTCGGCGAGTACTCCGCGCATGTCGCTGCGGGAACCTTCGCGTTTGCCGACGCAGTCGGACTGGTTCGTCGCCGTGGACGTTACATGCAGGAGGCCGTGCCGGTGGGAACCGGTGCGATGTCGGCAATCCTTGGCGCCGACCTGGCGGTGGTGACGCAGGCCTGCGAAGACGCCGCGCAAGGCGACGTGGTCAGCCCCGCCAATATCAATTGCCCCGGCCAGATCTCGATCGCCGGTCACGCCGCCGCCGTGCAGCGCGCATCGGAGCGCGCAAAAGCACTCGGCGCGCGCCGGGTGATCCCGCTTGCGGTGAGCGCGCCTTTTCACTGCGCGTTGATGAAGCCCGCCGAGCTGCGCCTCGAGCCGGAGCTCCACGCACTGCAGACGAGGAATCCATCGGTGCCGGTGGTGGCGAACGTCGACGCCGAACCGAAGCGCGACGGCGCGTCATCGGTGGACGCACTGGTGCGGCAGGTATCAGCCCCGGTGCGTTGGGAGGACGTCGTGCGCCGCCTTGCGTCAGAAGGCGTCACCACGTATGTTGAGGTAGGTCAAGGAAACGTGCTCGTCGGCATGGTGAGGAAGATTCAGCCCGACGCGCACGTCATGACATTCGGATCGCCCGAGAACCTTGACGCGATCGTGGCGGCATGTTCAATCTCAGCGGAAAAGTAGCGGTCGTGACCGGCGCCTCGCGAGGGATCGGACGTGGGATCGCCGAAGTGCTGGCGGCGCGCGGTGCCCAGGTCATTGCCGGGGCGCGCGGCGAACATGCGGCCGGCACGGTAGACGCGATTCGTCAGGCCGGTGGCAAGGCCGAAGCGGCGACGATCGACGTCACCGACGGGGCGTCGATCGACGCGATGGTCGAAGGCGTACTCGCCCGGCATGGGCGCATAGACGTGCTCGTCAACAATGCCGGCATTACCCGCGATCAGTTGATGCTGCGGCTGAAGCGTCAGGACTGGGACGAGGTGATCGCCACCAACCTGACGTCTGCCTTCACCTGCGTGCAAGCGGTGCTCAAGCCGATGATCAAGCAGCGCGCCGGACGCATTGTCAGCATCAGCTCCGTCGTCGGGCAGACGGGCAATGCCGGCCAGGCCAACTATGCAGCGTCAAAGGCCGGGCTCATCGGGTTCAGTATGGCCCTGGCACGAGAGGTCGCGTCGCGCAATATCACCGTGAACGTCGTCGCACCCGGCATGATCGAGACCGATATGACCCGGGCGGTCGCCGAGAAAGCGCAGGGTGAATGGGAATCGTTGATTCCGCTGAAGCGACTGGGGACGCCGCAGGATATCGCGGCGGCAGTCTGTTTTCTCGCGTCGGATGAGGCAGCGTATATTACTGGGCAGGTACTCGCCGTGAACGGCGGAATGTACATGTAGCCGGTTGGTGGTTGGTATTCGTGGTTAGTGGTTGTAACTGGTGGTTTAGTGAGGTTGGTGGTGGTTGGTCGTTGGTGGTTCGGTGCTGAGTGGGTTCAGGGACCACTCACCACCAACCATTAACCACTAACTGACTGGAGGACAGATGGCGGTTGCAGACAAGGTGAAGAGCATCATCGTGGAACAGCTTGGCGTCGACGAAGAGGAAGTAACGCCGGATGCATCGTTCGTGGACGATCTGGGCGCCGATTCGCTCGACACGGTGGAGCTCGTGATGGCCTTCGAGGAGGAGTTCGGGATCGAGATTCCGGACGAGGATGCCGAGAAGATCACCCGCGTCAAGGAAGCGATCGATTACATCGACGCACACGCCAAGGGAAAGAAGTAGGGGCTCCAGGTTGAACAGGCGGGTTGTCATCACCGGCATCGGGCTGGTGTCGTCGCTGGGCATCGGCACGGAGGCGACGTGGCAGGCTCTGCTGGCCGGCACATCGGGGGTCACGCGGGTCACCAGGTTCGACATCACCGGGTACGCGGCGCAGATTGCCGCGGAGGTGAAGGGCTTCGACCCGCTGGATTTCGTCGAGAAGAAAGACGTCAAGAAGATGGACGTCTTCATTCAGTACGCCCTGGCCGCGTCGCAGTTCGCGATGGATGACTCCGGGCTGCGCATCACGCCCGAGAACGCACCTGATGTCGGCGTCTTCATCGGCTCAGGCATCGGCGGATTCCAGACCATCGAGCGCGAGCACAGCGCGCTCCTGGCTGGGGGCCCGCGGAAGATCTCACCGTTCTTCATCCCGTCGGCCATCATCAATCTCGCCTCGGGACAGGTGTCGATCCGGTTCGGCGCCAAGGGGCCGAACCTGGCCAGCTGCACCGCCTGTTCGGCCTCGGCGCACGCCATCGGGGACTCGTTCGAGATCATCCGTCGCGGCGATGCCGACGTCATGATCACCGGTGGGTCCGAAGCCGCGATCACGCCGATGAGCCTCGGCGGATTTGCGGCATTGCGCGCACTGTCCACCCGCAACGATGAACCTCACAGAGCGTCGCGTCCCTTCGACAAGGATCGCGATGGCTTCGTGATTGGTGAAGGCGCGGGGACATTGATCCTCGAGGAGTTGGGACACGCGACGCGCCGCGGCGCGAGGATCTACGCCGAGATTGTCGGCTATGGGATGTCGGGCGACGCGTATCACATCACCGCGCCGTCCGAAGACGGTGAGGGCGGTGTGCGCGTCATGCGCATGGCCGTGAAGAAGGCGGGCATCCAGCCGAATCAGGTCGACTACATCAACGCCCACGGGACCTCGACGCCGTTCAACGACAGGCTCGAAACGCTGGCCATTAAAACGTTGTTCGGCGACCATGCACGCAAGCTGGCAATCTCGTCCACCAAGTCGATGACCGGCCACCTGCTCGGCGGCGCCGGCGGCCTCGAGGCCGGCATCTCCGCGCTGGCCGTGCGTCATCAGATCGTGCCGCCGACGATCAACCTCGATCATCCCGATCCCGAGTGCGATCTCGACTACGTGCCGTGCACGAGCCGGCCAATGCCGATCACCTATGCGCTGTCGAACTCGTTTGGGTTCGGCGGTACGAACGCGGCATTGCTTTTCAAGAAGTTCGAGGGGTAACCACGAAGAACACGAAGGTCACGCAGGTCACGAAAACGACATTAGCCTTCGTGATTTTCGAGTTCTTCGTGTCTTCGTGGTTATGATGTCGCCAGCATGAAAATCGCCGTCTGCATCAAACAGGTCCCGACCCGCGAGTGGCAGCCGCGTCTCACCGACGACAAGACGTGGATCCGCGAGCAGGACGCCAGCTTCGAGATGAATGAGCCCGACGCCTATGCGCTCGAGGAAGCGCTGCGGCTGCGGGAGAAGCTGAGTGGGGAAGTGGTCGTCTGCTCGGCCGGACCAGCTCGCGTGCAGCAGGTGATCCGCGAGGCGCTGGCGCGCGGCGCCGACCGCGCGTTGCACGTCGAGGACAATTCGCTTGCTGCCGCTGATGCCGCGATGACCGCCGAGGCGCTGGCCGCGGCGATGAGGGACGAGACGTTCGACCTCGTGCTCACCGGTCTGCAGTCCGACGATCAAGGTCACGCGCAGATGGGCGTCATCCTCGCCGAGCGGCTCGGCATCCCGCACTCGACGATCATCATGGAAGTGCAGATTGAAGCGGATCGCCTGCGCGTGAAGCGAGAGCTCGAGGGCGGCTGGTTCCAGTGGATTGCCATGCCGCTGCCGGCGCTGCTGACGATCCAGAGCGGCATCAATCAGCTGCGCTACGCCACGCTCAAGGGCATCATGGCGGCCAAGAAGAAGGAGATCAAGAAGGTCGCCCTGCCCGCCGGCGTGACGCCGGCGCAGGAGATCGTGTCGCTATCGCTGCCGGTGCGCAGCAAGCAGACGCAGATGCTCAATGGAGTGCCGTCCGAAGCGGCAAAGGAACTGGTCCGGCGGCTCAGGGAGGAGGCGAGAGTCCTGTGATTCTCGTCGTAGCCGAACAGCGCGATGGCGCGCTCAATCGCGCGAGCTGGGAAGCGATCACCGCGGCCCAACAGATGGCCGGTACTCTGCCGATCAACGTGCTCGTTCCAGGCACGTCGGCGGCAAGCGTGGCGAAAGAGTTGGCCCAGGCCGACGTCGCACAGGTGCTGACCGCCGAGCATGCGGCGCTCGGCCAGTACACGCCGGACGCGTTCACGATGGCTCTGAAAGGTGTTATCGGCCAGAAGAAGCCGGCCGTCGTGCTGATGGCCCACACCTATCAGGCCCGTGACTTCGCCCCGATGCTCGCGGCCCAGCTCCGCGTGACGGCGGTGACCGACGTTACCGGCATCAGCGGGGACGGCGCATCGGCGACGTTCACGCGTCCGATGTTCCAGGGCAAGCTCACCGCCACTGTGCGCGTGTCCTCGAGTCCGGTTATCGTGACGGTGCAGATTGGCGCGTTCCGCGCCGACGCCGTCAGGCGCGGTGGTTCCGCCTCGATCTCCGCAGTGGATGTGGCCATCGATACGGCCGCGATACGACAACAGCCGGAGGCCCCGTTCCAGGAAGCCAAGCAGGCGGTGGATCTGAGTCAAGCGGAGCGAATCGTGGCCGTCGGCCGCGGTATCAAGTCGCAGGACAACCTGCCGTTGGCGCAGAATCTCGCCAAGGCGATGGGTGCCGAGCTCGCGGCGTCGCGGCCGATTTGCGACAGCGGCTGGCTGCCGATGGAGCGTCAGGTCGGAAGTTCGGGCCAGACGGTGGCGCCGCGCCTCTATGTCGCGCTCGGCATCTCGGGCGCCATCCAGCACCTCGTTGGCATGAAGGGCTCACGGACCATCGTCGCGATCAACAAGGACGCCGACGCGCCGATCTTCGAGGTCGCCGACTACGGTATCGTAGGCGACCTGTTCGAGATCGTTCCCGCGCTGACGGCCGAACTCGAGAAGAAGTAGTCTTCCAAGTCGGCGCAGACATGACGCGCGAGACCCTCGAAGTTGACGTCCTGATCGTCGGCGGCGGACCGGCCGGTCTCTCCGCCGCTCTCCGTCTCGCGCAGTTGCAGAAGCAACAGGGCGGCGAGCCGTTGTCGATCGCGGTCCTCGAGAAGGCGCGCGAAGCCGGCGCCCACATTCTCTCAGGCGCGGTGCTCGATCCGTCGACGCTGCGTGAACTGATTCCCGACTTTCAGGCCAAAGGCGCGCCGCTGTTGTCGCCGGTTCTGCGTGACAACGTCTACATGCTCGGCGAGCGATCGAAGCTGCGGCTGCCGATCGTTCCACCCCCGCTCAGGAACCACGGCAACTACGTGATTTCGCTCAGTCAGTTTGTGCAGTGGCTGGCCCAGCAGGTGGAAGCCGAGGGCGTCGATTTCTTCACGGGATTTGCCGGTCAGGAGGTGCTGACTGACGGCATACGGGTGATTGGTGTCCGCACTGGCGATCGCGGTATTGGCAAGCACGGCGAGCACAAGCCGACCTACGAGCCCGGCGTGGACATTCACGCCAAGGTCACGATTTTCTGCGACGGCGTGCGCGGCAACCTCACCAAATGGCTGATCCACGAGTTCCAGTTGAGCAAGCACTGCGAACCGGAGCAGTACGCAGTCGGGTTGAAGGAGCTGTGGGACATTCCGAGCGGTCGCATCGAGCCGGGGACCGTCATTCATACGCTCGGGTTTCCGCTCAGACACGACGAGTTCGGCGGCGCGTTCATCTACGCACTCCCCGAGAATCGTCTCGCACTCGGCTTCGTGACCGGGCTCGATTACGCCGATCCGCTATTCGATCCCCACGTGGCGTTCAACCGCCTCAAGAAGCATCCGCTCGTCGCCTCATTGATCGCCGGTGGCACGCTGGTGCGCTATGGCGCGAAGGCGCTACCCGAGGGCGGATGGAACACGATTCCGAAGACGTATATGGCGGGCGGTCTCATCGCCGGAGACGCCGGCGGCTTCATGAATTCGATGCGCCTCAAGGGGATTCACCTGGCGATGCGCAGCGGCATGCTCGCCGCCGAGACGGCGTTCGACGCGATCCGCGCCGGGGACACGTCACAGGCGGCGCTGAAGCCGTACCGGGACAAGATCGACGCCAGCCCGATCAGGACCGAGCTGTATCCGGTCCGCAACGTCCATCAGGCATTCGGCTATGGGCTGATCGCCGGGCTGATGTTCTCGGGGTTGGCGCTGCTCACCGGCGGCCGGTGGATCGAGGATCTGCGCGGCCGTCCTGGCTATCAGCGAATGAAGACGCTGGCCTGGTACTACGGTCTCGATGTGCCTGTTGCGCGGCCGAGCAACGTCGCCCCGATCGATCGTGTGACCACATTCGACAAGCTCACGAACGTGCACTACTCGGGCACCGCGCACGACGAAGATCAGCCGTCACATCTGATCGTCCAGACCGAGGTCTGCAGCTCACGATGCGGTCCTGAGTACGGCCACCCGTGCACACGCTTCTGTCCGGCCAATGTCTACGAAATCATCCGCGAGACTGGTCAGCCGCCGCGTCTGCAGATCAACGCATCGAACTGCGTGCACTGCAAGACGTGCGACATCATGGATCCGTATCAGGTCATCACCTGGGTGCCGCCGGAGGGCGGCGGCGGGCCGCAATACAACGGCATGTAGCTGAATGGTTGGTGGTTCGTGGTTGGTGGTTGTTGGCTGGTGGTAGGGAGTCCGATGCTCTTGCTGCCAGCCATGGCTACCAGCCACCAACTACCAGCTACCATCTAGTCAGTGACTGACTCCTGGCGCGCGTCCCCGTTCAAGCGCTTGCAAGTGGCGGCCATTGCCGGCCTCGGATACCCACTGATCAATGCCCTTGGCCACACGCTGCGCTGGCGCGCCGAGGGCCTGCCGCATCTCGATGCGATTCTGGCTTCAGGACGCCAGCCGGTGATGGCGTTCTGGCACGGCCGCATCCTGCCGGCGACGTTCTACTTCCGCCGTCGCGGCATCGTGGTCATCACCAGCGAGAATTTCGACGGCGAATGGATCGCGCGGATCATCGAACGATTTGGCTATGGCACGGCGCGCGGTTCGACGTCACGCGGCGGGAAGCGAGCGGTGCTGCAACTCGTGCGGGACATGAAGACCGGCCGCGCGGCGGGGTTTACGCTTGACGGCCCGCGCGGTCCGGCACGAGTGGCGCAGGCCGGCGCGATCTGGCTCGCCAGCGCAACCGGCAACCCCGTGCTGCCGTTTCATCTCGAGGCCTCGTCGTATTGGAGCCTGCGTAGTTGGGATCGCACGCAGATCCCGAAACCCTTCAGCACCATCGCGCTCGTCGTCGGCGAACCTATCGAGGTGCCGGCTGAGGCGTCAGGCGACGTGCTCGAACACTTCAGGCAGGAGCTCGAACGGCGCCTCAGCGCGCTCGAATCGCGCGCGATCGCGATGCTCGAACGAGCGAACGACTCGAACGACCCGAACGCGCGAGCGGCCGAACGAATTAGGGCACCTCACGCCCGTTGACGTGATAGTGGCCGTGCACCGGGTCCCACACCCGCTCGTCGCCGCCACGGCGTTCGGTCGTCATCTGTGCGACGACTGCGGCCAGCGCCGCGACCACGACGGTGCCCACCACGATCATCAGAAACCTCGACTGCCGCTGGCTGTCCGTCTTGATACCGTGGCACTTCTTGAACTTCTTACCGCTGCCGCACGAACACAGATCGTTGCGTCCGGTCTTTGCCATACCTGCGACCTCTCGCGCCGGGCGGACTTTATCGCAAGGCGCGTGACGCGGCAAGCTGTCCACGGTGCACCCGCGGCCACAACCTGTTAGCATCTGCGGCCCAGGAGGGTGTCGATGCCTCGATTCCTTACAGTGCTGCTCGTTTCGCTGTCGGTCGCCCTGCTCTCGTCCCAGGCGCGCACCACGCTGGATATCTATCTGCTGGACGTCGAGGGCGGCAACGCGACCTTGTTCGTGACGCCGTCAGGCGATTCGCTGCTGATCGACACCGGCAATGGCGGCACCGCTGCGGTGCGTGACGCGGACCGCATTGTTGCCGCCGCCAAGGATGCCCGGCTCACGCAGATCGATCACCTGATTACGACCCACTACCACGGCGATCACTTTGGCGCGATGAGCGAGGTGGCGTCGAGAATCCCGATCAAGCACTTCATTGACCACGGTGCGAACGTGCAGCCGAACCAGCCGACCGATGACTTTCTGCAGAAGGTCTACCCGACGCTGTATGCGAAGGGCACGCACACCATCGCGAAGCCTGGCGACAAGATCGAGCTCAAGGGAGTCGATGCGCGGGTGGTCGCGTCGGCGGGCCAGATGATCGCAACGCCACTGCCAGGGGCAGGCAGCAAGAATCCGTACTGTGCGACCTACAAACCGAAGGATCCGGATCCCTCGGAGAACGCGCAGTCGGTGGGCACGCACGTCACGTTTCGCCGCTTCAAGACCGTCCACCTTGGCGATCTGACCTGGAACAAGGAATCCGATCTGATGTGTCCGAACAATCGCCTCGGCACCGTCGATCTCTTCATCGTGTCGCATCACGGGCAGGCGATTTCGAACTCAGAGGTCCTGATGCACGCGCTCGCCCCGCGCGTGGCGATCATGAACAACGGCACGAGGAAGGGTGGACAGCCCGATGCGATGAAGGTGATGTACTCGTCGCCGGGGTTGGAGGACCTGTGGCAGATGCACTTCTCGCTGCTGAGCGGTCAGGAATACACGGTCCCCGGGATGTTCATCGCCAACGGCGTGGACGAGCAGCCGGCAGCGATCCCGATCGCGGCAACGCCGGCGCCTGCACCAGGCCCGGGTGCAGCGCCGCCGCCCGCCCATAACGGTGCGGCGTACTGGATCAAAGTTTCCGCACGTGAAGACGGCTCGTTCACGGTCACGAACGCGCGTAACGGATTTGCGAAGACGTACGCGAAGCGTTAATTCCCGTATTTGAGTTCCAGGATGCTTCCAGGATTTGCGAGCTTCTGACTGACTGCACCCGACGCGTCACGGTTCGGCCCCGAGGGATCAGTCGCGAGATAGATCGTCCGGCCATCGGGGTTCAACGCGATGTCGCGGTAGCGGTTCACTGACTTGAATAACTCACTGATCGGTTCCTTGACGGAACGGCCGTCCGGCGCCAGCGGCAGTCGATACACCGCCCCGCGCACCAGGCTGAGCACGAGCAGCGAGTTCTTCCAGCCCGGAATCGCGTCGCCGATATACACGTCGACGCCGCCAGGCGCAATCGTCGCATTGCCGAGTTTGGTCAGGTCATAACCGGTGTCGACGGTGAAGAAGGTGCGCAGCGGCGGCGTGAACTGGGCGTTGCTGAAGGAGCTCTCCTCCTGCTGCGGAACCGATGCCGGAGGGATCGCGTTTCCTCCTCCTGGCGGCAGCTTCAGGCACGGCGTCGGGCTCGACGCCGCCCACTTGGCGTAGACGTACGCTTTGCCGTCCTTGTAGCCCGCGACGTTCGGCCAGCCGTAATTACGTCCCGCTTCGAGCAGATTCGCTTCATCGTCTGAGCTCGGCCCGTGCTCCGATTCGTACAAGCGACCGCCAGGTCCAAACGCGAGACCAAGCGGGTTGCGGTGACCGTACGTGAAGACGTGACTGCGGACGCCGCCAATTTGTGGATTGTCGGCGGGGATGGAGCCGTCGAGCTCCATGCGCAGAATCTTGCCCTGATACATCGACCAGTCCCTGGCCTTCACGTGCGCAGCCGAGGGGAGGTCCTGGGCACGATTGACGTTGCAGCGGTTCGCGCCGAAATTGCTGCCTTGATCGCCGATGGTCAGGTACAGCTTGCGATCGGGACCGAAGGCGAGCCGGCCGCCGACGTGGTCAGTATCAGTCGGCAGCCCGGTCAGGATATCGGTGGGTTCAACAAGCGTACGCGTGCTCTGATCGTAGCGATAGCGCCTGACCGCGAGCCGCCTCGCCAGCGCTGTCCCGGGCGCATCGTCATACGTGAACGCGACGTAGACGAAGTCGTTGCCGGTGTTGCGCAGCAGATCGGCGTGGAAGGCAAGACCGAGCAGGCCATCCTGTGTGAACGTGGTGTTCACCTCCGGGATCGTGACCGCTACGCTCCGCATGCCATCAGCCGGGTTGACGCGAATCACGCGACGGCCCGTGCGTTCGGTGACCCAGAGCTGTTGATCGGGTCCCCAGGCGACTTCCCAGGGACCTTCGAGGCCCGAGATCAGGACGCGCGTGGAGAAGTGCTCGGGCGGGTTCGTGACGACAGTGGAATCTTGCGTCGCGACTGCTGCCGAGAAGGCCGTGACCAGTGCGCAAACGATGAACGCCTGCCTATTCATGGTGCGCCAATTAGAGCACGAGCGCGGCGAGAAAGATGCCGATCATCACAAAGGCGATCGCGACCTTCACCGCCATTCCAACCACGAAACCAATCCACGCGGCGAGTCCGGCTTTGCCGACCTTGGCCATGTCCCGATGGACGGTGAGCTCGCCAATGACCGCACCGAGGAACGGGCCGATGATGATGCCCGGCAACCCGAGAAACAATCCGAGCAGCGTGCCGAGGCCTGCACCGACCATCGCTCGCGGGGTGGCGCCAAATTTCCTTGCGCCCAGCGCGGCGGCCGCAAAATCGACGAGATAACTTGCGGCGCCAATCACGCCGATCAGGAGGAGCGTCCAGACGCCGACTTTCGTGAACCCGTCGGCCCACGCGGCAACCACCAGGCCCGCGACGATCAACATCGCGCCAGGCAGCGCCGGCAGCACGGTGCCGACGAGCCCAACGATGACGAGCGTGATCCCGATGATCCACAACACGATCGTCATCGCGTTAACTCCCGACTTCGGCGTTGCAAGTTGGGACTGGTAGGAAGCCGGTAGTTGGTCGTTGGGAATTGACACCGTACAATTTGCCAGTGTCTCTGACCATCTTCACGTCGCCTCACTTTGCAGATCATCTCACTCCGCCGGGACACCCGGAGCGCGTCGAGCGATTTGAGGTGATGCAGGTCGTTGCCTCCGAGTTTGGGAAGCGGGGCGGCCACGTCGAGCCGCCGCGAAGTGTGACGGACCAGGAGATC
>Ga0126304_10001274_pt1 | contig 11678 bp, 8 predicted proteins | sample Plot25_FD_92538 | JGI IMG/M metagenome (GOLD analysis project Ga0126304, IMG submission 92538) | Serpentine soil microbial communities from UC McLaughlin Reserve, CA, USA - Plot25 | ecosystem: Environmental > Terrestrial > Soil > Grasslands | place: USA: UC McLaughlin Reserve, Lake County... | reverse complement strand
GGCGGTGCCGACGGCCAGGTTCGAGGAGCTGACCAGGCGCGCCGGCCCGGCGATCCGCTGCTTCGACTGCGACATCACGCAACGCGAATCGATCGACGCGGCCGCGAGCCTCGTCGCCGAGCGCATGGGCGAGCCGTCGGTGCTCGTGAACAACGCCGGAATCGATCAGCCGCCGGATAGCCCGGGCGGCCGTCATCATTTGCACCAGCTGCCTATCGACGATTTCCGCCGCATGGTCGAAGTGAACCTGCTCGGCACATTTCAGGTGACGCAGGTGTTCGGCGAGCGGATGGCGGCCAGCGGCGGCGGCTCGATCATCAACATCGGATCGCTCTACGCCTCGGTGTCGCCGGACGCAAACTTCTATGCACATCTCGCTGGCAACGCGCCGTTCGTCAAGTCACCGGCGTATGGTGCATCGAAGGCAGCGGTCGTCAACTTGACCAAGTTCTTCGCGACGCACTGGGCGGGCAGCGGCATTCGGGTCAACACGCTGTCGCCTGGCGGCGTGCTGGCCGGTCAGGACGAGCAGTTCAAGTCCAAGTACGGTGCGCGCGTGCCGCTTGCGAGAATGGCTGAACCCGAGGATCTCAAGGGCCCGCTGATCTTTCTTGCCTCGTCTGCCTCGTCATATGTCACCGGCCACGAACTGCGCGTGGACGGAGGGTTCACCGCGTGGTGAACCCCGGAGGCTTTACGGCGTGGTGAAGCACCTGACCCTGGCGCTCGTGGCCATGGTCATCTACGGTGCCCTTCACATTCCGCTCGGGCGCATCCCCGTTGCCAACGGCGCGGGTTGGGACGGCATCGATTACGTGGCGATGCTGGACAAAGGCTGGAAGGCCGGCGGCCCGAATACGCAGCTGCGGCCGCTGGTTGTCTGGTTGACGCAGCCCGCCTACCTCGTCACCGGCTCGCCCGCGCAGGCCTTCGACGTCACCAATTACGCCTTCACCGGCCTGCTGGCGTTTCTCTTTTCGCGGCTGATGGAGTGGTACGGTGCGACCTCGCTGGCGCGATGGATCGCGATTGTCTGCATCAGCGTGTCAAACGCGTATCGATTGCCCGCCTATTACCCGGTCCTGATCGATCTCGGCGGACACGCGATGATGGCGCTGGCGGTGTGGCACGTCATCGCCGGGCCACGCTGGGCCGCCGGGACGGCATCGATCGCTGCGGTGCTGTCACGTGAGTACGCGCCGGTCGTGCTGATCTTCGGTGCGTGGCGCGACCGCCGCCTCCACGTACCGCTCCAGACCATCCTCGCCACTTACCTGCCGGCCGCGCTGATCTACGTCCTGGTCCGACTCGTCGTTGATACTCGCTCCACTGCGGAAGGCAACACCCTTCAGACCTTCATCCGCAATATGGGCCTGTGGATCGGGCCGTTGTTCCCGGCTTTCTTCGTCTACTTCCTGCTGACCATCGCCGGCGGCGTGTCGCTGGTGCTCGCCGCGCAACCGCGGCGCTGGTGGCGCGTGATTCGGGAAGAGCCGGAGTGGCTCGGGTTTGCCCTGCCCATCATCGTTGTCACGGCGCTAGTGGGCATTGACATCTGGCGCTATCTCACCGCGTTGACGCCGCTCATCGTCGTGCTGTTCGCGCGATGTTCGCAGGAGTGGCGCCCGCGCCAGGCCACGGTGATGATGTCTGCCGTGATCGTGTTGACGCTCGTGACGCAAATGCCATTTCAGCGAATGGACCTCACACGATATTTTACGGAGTGGTTTCCCTATTACGCCTGGACCAATACGGCCCCAGGTGACGTGACGCGCTCCATGCTGTGGCCGGGCTGGACCTGGAGGTTTGTGGCCGTGAGCCTGGCCTTGTGCGCACTGATCGTGTACGCCAACGGACGCGGACGTACTACAGTGGTGGCTACGTGAACATCGACCTTTCGATCCCGGCACTCGTTCCAAATCAGATGGGCGGACGCGATCGTGGCGCCGCCGACAACCGTACGTTTTCCAAGATGGATCCGGCGACCGGCCGCGAGTGCTGTCACGTGGCTCGTTCGAGCGCGGCCGATGTGAACTCCGCCGTAGACTGTGCCAGGAAGGCGCAGCCCGCCTGGGCCGCGACCACCGTCGTCAAACGTGGCGAGATTCTGCGCCGTATTGCGATCCTGATGCAGGAGCATCGCAGCGACGTCGCTGATCTCGTGGCGCGCGAGACCGGGAAGTCACGCAAGGACGCACTCGGCGAGACGGACGCTGCCATTGAGATGGGATTCTTCGTCGCCGGCGAAGGCCGTCGGTTCTACGGTCAGACGACGACCAGCGCCGTGCCGAACAAGAGCGCGATGATCGTGCGGCAGCCGCTGGGTGTTGCCGGCCTCATCATCGCGGCCAACACGCCGATTGCCAACGTCGCGTGGAAAGCGTTTCCCGCGCTGCTGTGCGGCAACTCCGCGATTCTCAAAGCCGCCGAGGACACGCCGCTGTCGGCGTGGGCGTTTGGCGTACTGGCGCGAGAAGCGGGAATTCCAGAAGGCGTGTACACGACGCTGCACGGCTTCGGCGAGGAAGCCGGCGCGCCGCTCGTCGAGCATCCCGATGTGGCGATCGTCAGCTTCACTGGTTCCTGCGAAGTCGGTCGCTGGATCGCCGAGACCGCCGGCCGGCGTCTTGCGAAGACGTGCCTGGAGCTTGGCGGCAAGAACCCATTGATCGTCTGCGACGATGCGGATTTGCAGAATGCGGTGACGTGGACGTTGGGTTCGGCCTTCAGCAATGCGGGGCAGCGGTGCGCGGCCGGCAGCCGCATCATCGTATTCGAGCAGGTGTACGATCGCTTCAAGACGATGCTCGTCGAGGCGACACGCAAGCTGAAAGTCGGAACCTCCGACACCGACGACTATGGCCCGGTCATCAACGAAGATCAAATGAAGAACATGCTCGCGGCAGTGGCGCGCGCCAGGGCGGCGGGTGCGACGGTGGTCACCGGCGGCGACCGGTTGACGGGAGCCTCGTACGGGGACGGATATTTCGTCGCGCCGACGCTGATCGAGAACGTCGGGCCCAACGACGAGATCACCCGCAGCGAGCTGTTCGGGCCGATCACGTGTCTCTATCGCGTGTCGAGCTTTGAGGACGCGATCACGCTGGCCAACGATTCACCGTTCGGACTCACCGCGTCGATTCATACGCAGAACATCGATCGAGCGATGACGTTCCTGAACCGGATTCAGTCGGGCGTGGCGGTCGTGAACGGCGGCACGTATGGCAGCGAGCCACATCTGCCGTTCGGCGGTCTGCGTCAGTCGGGCAACGGCTGGCGTGAGGCGGGCACGCAGGCGATCGACGTGTACTCAGATTTCAAGACGATCTACATCAACCACAATCCGACCAACGTCTGATGCCATCCACAGTCGCTTTCATTCCAGCGCGCGTCGGGTCGAAGCGGGTTCCGGGCAAGAACGTTCGCGTACTCGGCGGTCATCCGATGATTGCCTACACGATTGGCCCGGCGCTCGACAGCAAGATCTTCGATGCCGTGATCGTCTCGACCGACTCGGAAGAGATTGCCGCGATCGCGCGCCACTACGGCGCCGAAGTACCATTCCTTCGTCCGGCCGCGCTCGCGAGCGACACCTCGCCCGACATCGAGTGGCTCGAGTACACAATTGGTGAGTTGAGCGCGAAGGGTCGCGACTGGGACTGCTTCAGCCTGCTGCGTCCGACCAGCCCGTTTCGCACCGCGGACACGATTCGCCGCGCCTGGACGACCTTCACATCGCAGGAGCGCGTGGACTCACTGCGAGCCGTCGAGCTGTGCACGCAGCATCCGGGGAAGATGTGGATTGTGCGCGGGCAGCGGATGTCTCCGTTGTTACCATTTGGCAACGGAGAACAGCCGTGGCACAGCACGCCGTACCAGGCGCTGCCTCGGGTGTATGCGCAGAACGCGTCGCTGGAAATTGCCTGGACGCGCGTCGTTCGCGAGCGGCGGACGATTGCCGGCGATGTGCTGGTGCCGTTTCTTACCGAAGGTTACGAGGGCTTCGATATCAACGACGCCTTCGACTGGATGGTAGCTGAGCGGCTGTTAGCCGATGGGAAGGTAACGTTGCCAACCGTGAACAAAGAGCCTTATGGGACTATGAAGGTCTGAAATGGGTGATATTCAGACAGACCAGGGCGAAGCGCTCGAGCTGCAGTTCGTCCCCGTAGACGAGTTCAACCGCCTGCTCGACGCGAATGTCCCGGACGTCGCCCGCGCCCGCGCCTTCGCGGCGCTGGCGCGCATCAATACGCTGTACATGATCGCCGGCGCGTGGTCCGGCCACATCGGGACGAGCTTCAGCTCGCTCGAGATCATGAGCTGGGTGTTCCTGAACGAGATGCGCGATCTCAAGAAGGGTCCTCAGCAGGCTGACATCTTCTTCTCCTCGAAGGGGCATGACGTACCCGCGCTCTACAACGTGCTGATTGGTCTTGGCCTGCTGGACGAGGACAAACTCCACCAGCTTCGACGTCTGCACGGATTGCCAGGCCATCCGCACATCGAAACGCCGTACATCCAGGCCAACACCGGCTCACTGGGCATGGGCGTCTCGAAGGCGAAGGGCATGGTGTTGGCCAACCGCCTTGCCGGCGTCGAGCGCCGCGTCTTCGTGCTCACCGGCGATGGCGAGCTGCAGGAAGGGCAGTTCTGGGAGTCGCTGTCATCGGCCGCGAATCGCGGCCTCGGCGAGATCGTCGCCATCGTCGATCACAACAAGATTCAGTCCGACACCTGGGTGCGGAACGTCAGCAGCCTTGGTGATATCGAGGCAAAGCTCCGCTCGTTCGGGTGGCACGTCGTCCGCTGCGATGGCCATGACGTCGCCGCGCTCGAGAAGACGTTCCGCGCACTGGACGATGTGGAGAACCTGCCCAAGGCGATCATCGCGGACACCGTGAAGGGGAAAGGCGTTTCCTTCATGGAAGGCCCGGCGATGGTGGAGGGCGAGCTGTACGGATATCACTCGGGCGCGCCGGGTGAACAACAGTACACCGATGGGCTGAGCGAGCTGCTGGCGTCCGCCAACAGTTTGTTCGCGGAGCTCGGCCTCGGAACGGTGCGTACTGAGACGCGTTTGCGCAATCCCCGCCGAGAGTCGCGGAAGACCGATAACCTGATTGCCGCATACGAGCAGGCGCTGCTCTGGCAAGGTGAGCGTCATCGCAACCTCGTTGTCCTTGATGGGGATCTCATCAAGGACTGCGGCCTCCTGCAGTTCTCGAAGCGCTATCCCGATCGCTTCGTGGAATGCGGCATTGCCGAGCAGGACATGGTGTCGATGGCGAGCGGCATGGCGCGCCGCGGCGTGCTGCCGATCGTGCATTCGTTCGCGTGTTTCCTCTCGGCGCGACCCAACGAACAGATTTACAACCAGTGCACGGAGGGCACGAAGGTTGTTTACGTTGGCTCGCTGGCAGGGTTGATCCCTGGCGGCCCCGGTCACTCGCATCAATCAGTGCGCGACATTTCGGCGCTGAGAGGCGTACCGAATCTATCGCTGCTCGAGCCGTGCATGGAAGCCGAAGTCGGTGCGCTCGTTGACTATGCGGTCAATACCGCGGTGGACAGCGTCTATCTCCGATTGGTGTCGGTGAAGTGGCCGATCCCGTTCGGCTATCCCTCGCATCACAAGGTCGAGATTGGCAAAGGCTGGGTCATCCGCGACGGTGACGATGCGATTTGCTTTGGCTACGGACCATGGCTCATGGCGAGCGCGTTCGAGGCGGTCGAAGAGATCGAGCGGAGCACCGGTGCGACGATTCGGCTGGTGAACCTGCCCTGGCTGAATCGCATCGATCTGCGATGGCTGCGCGAGGTCGTCGGTGGCCGCCGATCGATCGTCACGCTCGACAATCACTACCTGAAGGGCGGGCAAGGCGAGATGGTCGCCACCGCGATCGCCGAGCTTGGCCTCGAGCCAGCGGCCCGCGTCTGGCGCGTCGGCGTGATGGCGCTGCCACAGTGTGGCACCAACGACGAAGTGCTCGCGCATCACAAGCTCGACGTGGCGAGCCTCGTCTCGAGCTTCAAACGGGCGGTGCCGCAGATCGCATGACCGTGCTGTTCTGGGATATCGATGGCACGCTGCTGACCACAGGCAAGGCAGGCGTTCCGGCGTGGGAGCAGGCTGTCCGCGAGATCGTGCAACGCGACTTTCAACTGTCGTCGTTCCGAGTGGCCGGGTTGACCGACTACCAGATTGCGGTACGCACGTTCGAGATGCTCGACGTGCCGGTGGATGAGGCGACGATCCACAGGATGGTGGGCCGCTACGAAGCGCTGCTGCCGCAGGAGTTGTCGAAGAAACAGGGCCGCGTGCTTCCCAACGTGAGGGAGATTCTCGAGCACATGCGCAGCCGGTCCGACGTGCGCTCATATCTGCTCACCGGCAACACACGCGGCGGCGCGCGGGCCAAGCTCACGCACTACAACCTGTTTCACTACTTTCTCGATGGCGCGTTTGCCGAGGACGCCGGTGCGCGCTCGACGATTGCCTCGCGCGCGTTGCAGCTCGCCCGAGAGGCAGGCCCCATCGCCGACAATGGCATCTTCGTTGTCGGCGATACGCCGCACGACATCGAGTGCGCCAATGCCATCGGGGCGAGAACCGTCGCGGTGGCGACTGGCGGCTACTCACTCGACGAGCTCCAATCGCATCGGCCATGGCGTGCCTTCGATGAGCTGCCCGCGGCGCAAGAATTTGCCCGTCTGATCGACGAGGCGCGGGAGGGATGAAGCACCGCATTCGCCGCTTGCCGCAGCTCTGGCGATCGACGCGGCTGGCGCGGCGCTGGTACCACGCCCGCGCCGGTGCGTATCCCGATTGGCAGAAGCTGATCGCCGCGGATTCGGCGCGCTGGCAATCGGCGCGCGCCGCCGCTGCCAACGGTCCGCGAGTGCTGTTCGCTACGGCGATCGGCTCCTATGCCCACGCGGTGACGCTCGAAAGCGCGCTTGCCGCAGCGCTGACGTTCCGCGGCGCCAATGTGCACGTCCTGCTCTGCGATGGCGCGATGACCGCATGCGCCGAATGCGAGGCGTCGCTCTATCCCAACGTCGCGAGGTTCGTTGAGCACGGACCCGCGCGAGACCTCTGCCGCGACTGTCAATGGCCGGCCGAGCGCGTGTACCAGCAGCTGGGATTGACCATTCACCGATACGGCGACTGGCTGACCGCCGAGGATCGCGCGCAGGCCCGTCGCCTGGCCACGACGATCTCGTTCGCACAGATCGAAGCGTTCGCGCTCGATGGCCTCGCCATCGGTGAGCATGCGTATGCCGGTGCGCTGCGCTTCTTCGCGACCGGGTCACTGGACGATCAGCCGCAGGGCGAAGCGGTCCTGCGCCGTTATCTCGAATCGGCGCTGCTCACGGCGTTCGCCACACGACGGCTGATCCGATCGGTCGGCTTTACGTCGACGGTCTTCACGCACGGCATCTACGTGCCGTGGGGGCTGATCGGCGAAGTGGCCCGTCAGGAGCGCGTGAAGGTGTCGACGTGGAACGTCGCCTATCGCAAGCGCCGCTTCATCTTCAGCCACGACGATACCTACCACCACACACTGATGAGCGAGCCGTTGTCACAGTGGGAGAACAACGGCCTCTCGCCTGCGCAGGAACAGGATTTGATGCAATACCTCGCCAGTCGCCGCGAGGGCATGTTCGACTGGATCGTTTTCCATCGGCCGACCACGCTGAACGCCCAGGACATCGCCGCGAAGATCGGACTCGATCGCACCCGACCTGTGATCGGTCTGCTGACGAACGTCTCGTGGGACGCGCAGTTGCATTATCCGGCGAACGCCTTCGTCAACATGCTGGACTGGCTGGTGCAGACGTGCCGCTACTTCGCCACGCGTCCCGATCTGCAGTTGCTGGTGCGGGTGCACCCGGCGGAGATCAGCGGGTTCCCGCCGTCGCGTCAGCCGATCCTGGGCGAGCTGCGCAAACACATCCCGACGCTGGCGCGAAACATCCATGTCGTGCCGCCAGAGAGTGGATTGAGCACCTACGCGCTCATGTCTCTGTGCAACAGCGCGATCATCTACGGCACCAAGATGGGCGTCGAGTTGACCGCCGTCGGACTGCCCGTCATCGTGGCTGGCGAGGCGTGGATCCGCAACAAAGGACTGACCCATGACGCGACCACGCCTGAGGATTACTTCAAGATCCTCGAACGTCTGCCATTTCCCGAGCGCCTGGGCCCCGCGCAGCTGTCGAGGGCCCGCCGCTACGCCTATCATTTCTTCTTCAACCGGATGATTCCGCTCCCGTTTATCCAGCCCAAGGCCGGTTATCCCATCTACAGCCTCAAGCTCGAGGCGCTGAAACACCTCCTTCCCGGCGAATCCGAAGGACTGGATACAATCTGCGACGGCATCCTCGGCAGGGGGGCTTTCGTCCTTCGCGACAAGGCCGCCTGCACGGCGCAGCTTGTAAATTCGTGACGCACCGACGACGCAGGTCGTGATCGCAGTCCTGAGCTTCGTGATGGCCACCGCGACGGCGGTGGCGATGGGCGCGGTTGTACGCCGCATAGCGCCCGTGGTTGGCGCGGTTGTACCGCCGCGCCCCGATCGCTGGAGCAATGCGCCGACGCCAACGATGGGCGGCATCGCAATCGCGATCGGCACGATCGCCGGCTTCATTCTGGTCGGACTGGCGAGTCCGACAGCCGCATCGGCGAGCTCGGCGTGGGCCTGGGTGCTGCTCGCCGCGCTGGCGATGTTCGTCGTCGGCTTCTATGACGATCGCCTGCAGCTGTCGCCGATCGCGAAGCTCGTCGCGTCGCTCGTCATCGGCGCGTTCCTCGTGTTCGCGCTTTCCGGCGCCGATCCTGACAGTGCGCTGCCGCCCACCTACACGTTGATCGGCACGGTCTGGTTCGCGGGGCTGTGCCACGCCGTGAACCTGCTCGACAATATGGACGGCCTGGCGACCGGCGTGGCGGTCATCGCGACGGCGTTTCTCGCCGCGCTTCTCAGCCCGCTCCTTGGCCCGATGCTCGTTGCGCTCCTGGTGGCCCTGGCCGGCGCGCTGCTCGGATTCCTCTTCTGGAATCGTCCGCGGGCGCGGCTGTTCATGGGCGATTGCGGGAGCCTGTTCATCGGCGCGATGCTGGCGGGTTCCTCACTCGTGCCGATCTTCAACGCGCGCGTGGCGTTTGTCAGCCCGGCGGTGCTCGTGGTGCTGATTCTCGTGGTGCCACTTTTCGACACGGCCTTCGTGCTCGTGCTGCGACGGCTTGCCGGACGCAAGGCGAGCAAGGGCGGCACGGATCACGTCTCGCACCGGCTGGTGTCGCTGGGTTTCTCAGAGCGCAGTGCGGTCCGTATCCTCTATCTGTTCGGCCTGGTTGGCGGGCTGGCGGCCTGGGGCATTCAGAAATGGAGCGCGGTCGAGCCGATGATGCCGTTCGTGGCGTTGTTCGGCGTGATCGTCATCCTGATCGGGATCTACCTCGCCCGCGTGCCGGCCTACAACGCGCAGGACTTCATCGCGCTGCAGAAGTCGTCGTTCGCGCCGTTCCTCAAAGACCTGGCGTTCCGCTGGCACGCCGGACAGGTGATGCTCGACCTGGTGCTCATCACCGTCTGCTACTACGTCGCCTATCGGCTGCGTTTCGAGGGCGCAAGCCTCGATCCGTTCCTGCAGTACTTCCTGTCCACGCTGCCGATCGTGGTTGGGTGCAAGCTGGCGGCGCTGCTGGGGTCCGGTCTCTATCAGCGGTCGTGGGAGACATTTGGTCTGCGCGATCTGACCACAGTCGTGCGCGGCGTGGGTATTGGCTCACTGTTCACGGTGGCCGCCTCCTACTACCTCTATCGCGGCGAAGGCTCGTCGCGCGTCGTGTTCGTCCTCGACGCGCTGTTGCTCGGGGCAGCGATCATTGCGACGCGAGTGTCGTTCCAGGCCATGAACCTGGTGGCATTGTCTCGAAACAAGAAGAGCCGGCGAGTGCTGGTCTACGGTGCCGGCGGCTACGGCCGGCTGTTGGTGCGCGAGATGCGCGCCAACGCGGCATGGCGCATGAACCCGATCGGTTTCATCGATGACGATCCGCTGAAGGCGCACCGCTGGATCGTCGGCGTGCCGGTGCACGGTACGCTCGATCAGCTCGAGCAAGTGATGCGCGTCTACAGGGTTGATGAAGTCCTCCTCAGCAGCCCGGCGATCAATGGCAATGTCGAAGTCAGGATTCGGCAAGTCTGCGCCTTGCTCGAACGGCCGGTGAGACGGTTGCGGATGGAGATTGCCTGATGTCGGTCATGCAGAATGCAAAAGGCAAAGAGCAAAGACCAATGCACCATTTGGATTGTGCGTTTTGAATTTTGCATCACATGCGCACGCTCCGAGTCGGGATTGATGGTCGCGCGTTCAGCTCGCCCGCGGCCGGCGTTCGTCGTTACGTGTCTGCACTTGTGCCGGCCTTGACGGCGGCCGATCCTGGGCTTGAACTGGTCGCACTCGGTGGTGTCCGCGATGCGGTGCCTGCTGATGTCGCCTACGTCAACGAGCCGTGGCATCCGCCGACCAATCTTGGATGGAGCGCGATGGGTTTGCCGCGCGCCGCCGCGCGCGCTCGGGTCGACGTGATTCACGCGCCCGCCTACACCGCGCCGTTGTGGTCGCGTGCGCCGGTGGTGCTGACCATTCACGACGTCAGCTACGAACGTCATCCTGAGTGGTATCCCTATGAGCGCGACGCGGTGCGACGCATCTTCTATCGCCGGAGCGCGCGGATAGCGGCTCGGGTGCTGACCGATTCCCAGTTTTCGGCCGGCGAGATCGCGGCCGCGTATCAGATCCCTCGCGAACGAATTGTGGTGGCGCCGCTGGGTGTCTCCGATCACTTCGCCCCCGGCGATCGTCCGCATGAGCCATTCCAGGCTCGGATCACTCCGCCCTTCTTGCTGCATGTCGGGGATCTACATGAACGACGAAACCTGCCGCTCGTCGTGCATGCCATGTTCGAGGCGCAGCGACGTCCGGGTATGCCGTCGCTCTCGCTGGTGCTGGCCGGCGTCGATCGCGGCATCGGCGACCGGCTGCGCGCCTACGCGCGCGAAGCGGAAACGCCTGACGCAGTGGTGTGTCTGGGACCGGTGACGGATTCGCAGCTCTTGACGCTCTATCGCGGCGCCGCCGCACTGGTGTATCCATCGCGCTACGAAGGCTTCGGCCTGCCGGTCCTCGAGGCGATGGCGTGCGGTACGCCGGTTATTGCGTCGCGCGCGGCGTCGATTCCCGAGGTGCTCGGCGATGCCGGCGTCCTGCTCGATCCCGATGACGAGCCGGGGTGGGCGGAAGCAATCGCCGAGGTCGTGAACGACGAGTGGCAGAAGGGACGGATGCGGAAGGCCGGCATCACGCGCGCGAAGGAGTTCACGTGGGCGCGCACCGCATCGATCACGCTCGACGCGTACCGCCAGGTCGCGAGGGATTCGCGCAGACGATGAGCAGCGCCCCGACGACGTCCATCGTGATCGTCAGCTGGAATGGCCGGCGGTATCTCGAGCCATGTCTCAACGCCGTTGCCGCGCAGCAGGGCGTGCGCGTCGAGACGATCCTCGTCGACAATGCGTCCACCGATGGCACCGTTGCCTACGTTCGCGATCGGCATCCATCGGTCCGTGTCGTGGTGTTAACGGAGAATCGTGGCTTTGCCGGGG
>Ga0126304_10001273_pt1 | contig 11679 bp, 10 predicted proteins | sample Plot25_FD_92538 | JGI IMG/M metagenome (GOLD analysis project Ga0126304, IMG submission 92538) | Serpentine soil microbial communities from UC McLaughlin Reserve, CA, USA - Plot25 | ecosystem: Environmental > Terrestrial > Soil > Grasslands | place: USA: UC McLaughlin Reserve, Lake County... | reverse complement strand
CGGTCCTCGCCCGACTCCAACCTTATCTCGGGCTGGTCCTCCCACGGGAACCCTTCCCGCGGAACGTGACGGCGCTTGCGGAACTCGGCCATCGCGACGAGTACACCAACGATCACCGCCTGCAGCGCCGTCAGGGCGAGCAAGAGTCTGAGCCCGAACCGGCGCAAGGCAGAGAGCCCGGCACGTACCTCCGATACAACCTGCCACACTGAAGAGGTCATGAGACCGATTATATAGAGCGTCTCGCAGAAAGCGTGCTGTTTCAGGCATCAGGCTACAGCCTGAAACCTACTTTCGTCGTAGGCGCGAGACGAAGGCCTTCCCCTCCTTGATAGCGCGGCTCCTGATCCTGATCATCTCTTCCTCGCCGACCTTCTGGCCGCCGCGTTCGAAGTAGAGGATGCCGGTCCGGCCCATCGTCACGGTGCCGGCGTAGGCGATGGCCGCGGAGGCGGCCCATCCTCCCACAGGGACGAGCTTTACGGCCTGGCGGCTCAGGGCCCTCAGGCCGAAACCGGCGGCGAGTACCCCGAAGAGCTCCCGTGCCCTGTCCATCGAAAGCTCCTCCCCGTAGGAAGCCGCAATGTTGAGAATCATCCGCGCCTGGTTCGCCGTCATTACCGGCATGTCGGCTCCTGGTATCGGAAGCGCCCCGATCACGGCGTTCTGGCGGGCGTTGTTGCGTACGATCTCTTCGCAAACGGCCCGTCTGAGCGGAGGATACCCCTTCGCGAGCGCGACCAGATAATCCTCGTCCAGCGCCAGTACGATACGCGGCGCCAGCTCTTCGAGCAGGGCCGTCCCACCCTTCGAAGGGAGCGAGATCTCACCGGGATCATCGACGGCCTTCCCCGAGATAGTAGCGCCGCCGTCCGAGACCGCGAGGATCACCTCGGCACCCCGCACGCCTCTTTGCGCGCCGAGCAGAGCGGCGACCTCGTCGGCCCTGTGAGAGTCTCCGGTGACGGCTAGAGTAGCCTGCTCTCTGGCCGCATTGCGGGTCTCACGAAACACCTTGTAGAGATTTCTCAGGCCCATAATAGCTCGTCCTCCTCTGGTTCAGCTTGGGCGATTCCGCCTGCGCGCGCGGAATCAAATTGATTATTGTCCCTTTTAAGATATATTACGTGAAGGCTACAGGAGGGTTTCAACCTGAAGATCCCGGAGTAGATTTTGCAGCCTCAACGTGACCTGCGGGACATAGAGGAGATACAGGAGCTCTTCGAGGCCGGTCAGGAGACCGGCACGCTGGAGTCGAGGGAGGTACTCGACCTCCTTCAAGAGGTGGACCTCTCGACCGACGAGATCCAACAGGTCTACGGGCTCCTCCGCGAGCACGGCGTCGAGGTGGTCGACGCCGGATTCCTCGCCGAGACGATGAGCGAGGACGAGGACACCCAGCTCGTCAAAGAGGTGCTGGAAGGCGACCTGAAGAGCCGCTACACGGGGGATGCGGTCCAGATGTACCTGGACGAGATCGGCAAGACCCCCCTCCTCACGAAGGCCCAAGAGACCTACCTGGCGAAGCGCATAGAGCGCGGCGACAGGCGCGCCAAGGCCCACCTCACGAAAGCCAACCTCAGGCTCGTCGTCTCCATAGCCAAGAAGTACGCGGGGAGGGGCGTCTCGCTGCTCGATCTGATCCAGGAGGGCAACCTCGGGCTGATGCGGGCCGTCGAGAAGTTCGATTACAGGAAGGGTTTCAAGTTCTCGACCTACGCCACGTGGTGGATTCGTCAGGCCGTGACCAGGGCGATAGCCGACAAGGGACGTACGATCCGGGTCCCCGTCCACATGGTCGAGAAGATCAACAAGTACTACAGGGTCCAGCGGGGCTTAGGCGCCAAGCTCAACCGCGACCCCACCGACGACGAGGTCGCACGCATCATGGAGGTCGAGGCTGAGGAGATCGTGCGCATCAGACGCGTCTCGAGGCGTTCTATCTCCCTTGAGACACCCGTCGGGGAGGATCACTCCTCGGAGCTTGGGGACTTTATCGCGGACGAGGAGTCTGAATCCCCCCACGACCTCGCCAAGTCCTCCCTCTTGAAGGCCCGCATGCGCGAGGCTTTGAGCAGCCTTCCCGAACGCGAGCGGATGGTCCTCGAGTACCGCTTCGGCCTTACCGGCGGCCAGCCCAAGACTTTAGAGGAGGTAGGGGAGCGCTTCGACGTCACCCGCGAGCGTATCCGTCAGATACAGCTCACAGCCCTTGCCAAGATAAAGAGCAGTCCTCACGCCGCCGGACTGCGCGATTTGTTGGAATAATAGAGCATGTCAGCATTTCAGCTTTCGTGCGCGCGAGCACCGGCTGACATGCTGACAAGCCGCCGCAGGCGGCGTGCTGACTTGCTGAAATGCTCTCTACTCGCGCCCCCGTCCCGAGTGCCGGCTTCGGTCTCCTTCTGAGGTTTCGTCTCCTTCGCCTTCAGGACGGTTCGGGTTCCGGCGGCCGGCCTCACCAATGACCCGGATCAGTATGGGGACAGCAACGATCACGACGATTACGAGAACGAGCAGAGATACTATGGCGATAGACAAGCTCTTCCTTCCCGCGAGGGTATAGAGGCCGCCGGGTCTTATCTCCCGATGACCTCAATACTACCCTACAAGCTGGTTCTCTGTGCTCAAAGCGCCGCGCATAAGGCTTGAACCCTGCGGACGGCTAGCAATCAGCCTCTCAGCCCAAAGAGCATTCAGCGAACAAAAAGCTGACATGCTGACAAGCGCGGGGTGAGGAGAGGTCGTCGACCTCTCCTCACCCCGCTTCCCCGCCGAGCTCTCCGCGTTCGACGATCCTGGCGAAGTTCTGCAGGTCCTCCCTAAGGTTCCGCTCCGGGTTGGAGAGGAGGTTCGCGACGGTCTCGCCGGCGGCCCCGCCGGGCGGGTCGGCGTAGTTCATCGTCACGTCGACCTGCGTACGCCCGGGTGCGGTCTCCTCGAAGCGGACCTCGCCGCTGGTCATGACCTCACCGTCGACCGTGTTCCAGCCTATGCCGCGGTTGGGGTTCATCTCGGTCGTCTTCGCGTCGAACTCCACGCTCTTGCCGAGAGGGCCCTTGACCCGCCAGTGGCTGGTGTCCTTGGCGGATATCGTGACCTCTTCGACGTTGGACATGAAGTTCGGGAAGTTCTCGAAGTTGGACCAGTAACGGAAGATGTCCTCGACAGGGGCCTCTACCTCGATGGTCTCATTTACTCGTTGCGCCATAGGCATCCTTTCTCTTGTCTTGCAAGGCTGATCTTGCCCTTGAGGATGCCTTGTCAAAACCTGACTTTATGTGAACCCTGCTACTGACGCTGTAGCTTTTCGTAGGCCGCGCGCAGTTGGGCGTCCCTCTCCAGGATCTCCTCCCTGGTGAGGCCGCGAGCGTCGCCCGGCGTGAGCGGTTCGGCCCCTTCCCCGAGTGATACTCTCACGTCTGGTGTGATCCCCGTCTTGCGGATGAAGTCGCCGTTAGGAGTGAGCCACTCGGCGACGCCGAGGTAGATAGATGAGCCATCCCTGAGGACGAACTCCGAGAGCACGGTGCCGGTGCCGAAGGTGGTCTCCCCGATAACGGACGCGCGGCCGTTGTCCCGCAAGGCTCCGGCAAGTATCTCGGCGCTCGAGGCAGAACCCTTATCGACCAGTACTGCGAGCGGCGCGTCCGTCAAACCAGGGTCTCCCTTGACGTTGATCTCTTCGCGCTCGCCGGAAGCGTCTTTGCGGATGTAGGCGACGCTCTCCGGCTCGAGGAAGTATCCTGCCATCTCGACCGCCTGGTCGAGCCTGCCGCCTGGATTGTTCCTGAGGTCGAGGATAAAGCGCCTGGCCCCAGCCGCCTTCGCGTCCTCGAAAGCATTCTTGAGTTCCTGGGCGCTGTCATCGGAGAACGACGAGAGATACACGAAGCCTACGTGTGTGCCCGGGATCAGGGCCCACGAAGCCACGGGTGCGGTTATCTGCGCGCGCCGGAGGTCGTACTCGCGCTTCCTGCCTTCGTGGCGAACGGTCACCTCAACACTTGTCCCCTCAGGTCCTTTGACCTTCTGTACAATCTCCGAGATCTCGTCGCCCTTGACGCTCTTCCCGTCTACGGCCACAAGCACGTCGTCTGACCTGATACCGGCCTTCTCGGCCGGAGAGCCGTCTATCGGGGCGGCGACCACGACCTCACCATTCCTCGCCTCCAGTTGGACCCCGATCCCCACGTATGTTCCTGAGAGGTTCTGGTCGTTCTGTTCACGCTCCTCGGGGCTCAAAAAGCGCGTGTGCCCCTCGTCCCCAAGTGTCTTCAGCATCCCCTCTATGGCCCCGTACGTCTCCTTCTTGGGATCTACGTCCTTCTGGTCTACGTAGTTGTTTCTGACGATGTCGAGCGCCTGGGCGTATAGCGCCAGGCTCTCCCGGTCCTTTTCGTCGAGCGTGGCGGGGCTCTGCGAGCGTCCGAGCATGTAGGACCCGAGCGCGGTCGCGAGCAGCACCAAGACCAGGACGAGCACCCGCGCCACCGCCTGCCGCCGGTCACGTCTGGTCTTGGTATCCTTCCACACGCGGCAATTGTACTATTTCAGCTAGTCAGCATTTCAGCTTCATTGGGAGTGGTTTGGTTCGTTTTGCTCTGTGCTAAACGAGACCGCACGTCGTTTGCCACGGGGCCTCACCGGCGTGTAGTTGCTGAGATGCTGACCTGGTGAGAACCGCAAAGCGGCGTGCTGAAGTGCTGATCAGCTGAAATGCTGACTAGCTTTTCTCAGCGCGATAAGGCGTGCTTGTTGCGGGTTCTTCTATGCGCTGGTCTTCGAGCACGGGGAAGAAGCAGGCGGCCCTGTGGTCCTCCTTCTCCTGAGGTTCGAGGCCGGGCTCGTGCTCGGCGCAGTAGTCCTGGGCGCGCGGGCAACGGGTATGGAAGTGGCAACCGCTTGGAGGGTTCGCGGGAGAAGGCACGTCTCCAGAGAGGACCACGCGCTGGCGTTCACGCTCTTTTTGCGGGTCGGGGACGGGGATGGCGGAGAGAAGCGAGGCGGTGTAGGGGTGGCGCGGTTCGCCGTATAGAGTCGGCCTGTCGGCGACCTCTACGATCTTGCCCAGGTACATCACGGCGACCCTGTCCGAGATGTGCTTGACCACAGAGAGATCGTGGGCGATGAAGATGTAGGTTAGGTCGAACTCCTTCTGGAGGTCCTGCAGCAGGTTGATGACCTGGGCCTGGATCGAGACGTCCAGCGCCGAGACGGGCTCGTCGCAGATGATCAGGCGCGGGTTGAGCGCGATGGCCCTGGCCACCCCGATCCTCTGACGCTGCCCGCCGGAGAACTCGTGCGGGTAGCGGTTGTAGTGCTCGGGGTTGAGGCCTACCACCTCGAGAAGCTCCTGAACACGCTTCTTGCGATCGCCGCCGTAGCTACCGTCTACGTCGTGAATTTTCAAGGGTTCCGAGACGATATTGCCCACGGTCATGCGAGGGTTCAGGCTCGCGTAGGGGTCCTGGAAGACGATCTGCATGTTCCGCCTCACGTCGAGCATCTGCTTGCGGTCGTAGCCCAGGATATCCTCGCCCTCGAAGATCACCGCTCCCTCAGTCGGTTCCAGCAACCTGAGGACGAGTCTCGCCAGCGTGCTCTTGCCGCACCCCGACTCCCCCACCAACCCGAGCGTCTCGCCCTTTCGGACAGAGAGGTCCACACCGTCCACAGCCTTCACGTGTCCCACGGTACGCTGCAGCATGCCGGCTCTTATGGGGAAGTGCATCTTCAGGTTCCTGGCCTCAAGCAGATACTCGCCGGATTGGCCGTTGGTCTGTGGGCTGCCGTCCGCCCTCTCGGTCACGTCGCGACCCCCAGTTCTTCGTCCACGCGACGCTTGTTCTTCTCGATCTCCTCGACTGAGAGAATGCACGCGGCGGTGTGGGCAGGCTTCTTCTCCTCGAGGTGAGGATCTATCTCGTGGCACTCGTCTTTGACGAAAGGACAGCGGGGGCTGAAGTTGCACCCCTTGGGAAGGAAGATCAGGCTTGGCGGTGTCCCCTCTATCGGCAGGAGCCTCACCTCGCCCGCGGTATCGAGGCGTGGCAGTGAGCGCAGGAGCGACCATGAGTAGGGCATCAGGGGGTCGTAGAAGACCTCGTCCGTGGTGGCCTGCTCGACGGCGCGTCCCGCGTACATCACCATCACCTTGTCCGCCAGCTGGGAGACAACGCCGAGGTCGTGGGTGATCATTATTATGGCCGTGCCGTACTTCTCCTGCAGGTCGACTATGAGCTCGAGGATCTGTGCCTGGATCGTCACGTCGAGGGCCGTGGTCGGCTCGTCCGCGATAAGAACCTTGGGGTTGCACGAGAGGCCCATCGCGATCATGGCCCGCTGGCGCATGCCGCCCGAGAACTGGTGCGGGTACTCCTTGGCCCTCCTCTCGGGGTTGGCGATGCCAACGTCCCTGAGGACCTGTACCGTCTTCTCCTGTGCCTCGCCCTTGGAGAGGTTCTGGTGGATGCGGATCGCCTCGCGGATCTGGTTGCCGACCGTGAAGACGGGGTTGAGGCTCGTCATCGGGTCCTGGAAGATCATGGCTATCTCGTTGCCCCTGATCTCCTGCATCCGCCTGTCGGAGGTCTCTAGCAGGTTCTGGTCTTCGAAGAGGATCTCACCCTCTGGGTACTCCGTCGGGGGCTTGGGGTTCAGCTGCATGATCGAGAGGGCCGTCACGCTCTTGCCGCTCCCCGACTCCCCCACTATCCCCATCGTCTCCCCAGCCTCCAGCGAGAACGAGACGCCGTCGACCGCCTTGACGACCCCGTCCTGGGTCCTGAAGTGCGTCTTGAGGTTGTTTACTTCAAGCATCGCCACGGGCTACTCCTCACTTTCCGAGTGGCCTTTCTCCGCCCGAACAGAAGGGTACAGGAGTGGCGGCGTACGGGCCAGGGCTCTCCTCACCGCTGCTCCTTCATGTATTCGAGGACCCTCCGATCGAGATAGCCGCGCTCCTGCTCGCGCTCCTCGAAGTTCTCGGTGCGGATGTAGGCGCTCAGGGCGTCGAAGAGCGCATCATCCTCGATATCCGGCCCTTCGACGTACCCGCTGCGACGCAGTTCCTCAACGACCTGGCCACGGACAGCCCCTTCCACGGCGACGACGTCCTCAGCCCTGGTCTCGCCGAAATAGAGGGTGTGGAGGTCTCTGATCCGAATTAGCTCCCGTATCGGGTCGGGATGGTCGTCCACCCGCAGGTCCACTACCCTGTCGTTATCCCCGCCGTATCCGCCACCCTCCCGCACGACGAGCAGTGCTGCCGACTGCTTTCCCCGCGAGTCTCCGCCCGCCGCCTGCCCGGCAGCTAGGGCCGAGAGCAGCCGCGTGGCGAGGTCTCCCTGCGTCTTCTCGTAGGTGCTCGCCATCGCCTCGACCGTCTCCCCGCCTACGAGAATGTTGCCCTGGGCGGCGTAGCACTCGCCGGTTATACCCCCTGCCCAATCGAAACATTCTGACCCCGTGAAAGTCGCGGCCCTACCCCGCCCGTCCACGACACCAAGTTGCCTGTGCTCACGGTCTTTGTCGGCGGAGATCAAAGCTTCGACGGTCTCAGATGCGGTCTTCCTCCTGGCCATGAGCTCGAGCCCGCGCGGACCGTAGTTGTAGTTCGCCATCGCCTGCGTGGCCACGGCGCCGACGCCGGCGCGGGCCCAAGGCACGACCGAGCCGACGGCGAGGAACTTGGACTGGACGGCGACGCCCAAAGAGTTCGTCTCAGGATCGAAGCCTACGACGGAGAAGGTCGCAACGATCCCTCTCACGCCCAAATCAGCGACCTTCTCGCACACTCAAGGACCCCGCGGGGGCCACGCCGAAACGACCTAGCTCCCCACGCAGAACGTAGGCCCTCAAGGTCCGCTGGATTTGCGCAGATCAAGTAAAGCAGGGGCAGGCCTCGACCCAGTGCCCCGGCTCCACCTCACGCCACGGGGGGTCTACGTGCGCGGCTTCCTCTACCGCCTGCGGACAACGCGTCCGAAACCGGCACCCACTCGGGGGGTTTATGGGGCTGGGCAGATCCCCAGTGATGACTATTCTCTCGCGTTCGCTCTCGTAGTCCGGATCAGGGACGGGTACCGCCGAGAGGAGGGCGCGGGTGTATGGGTGCAGCGGGTTCGCGTAGAGCTCGTCGCTGTCCGCTAGTTCGACGAGTTGGCCGAGGTACATAACCCCGACGCGGTCGCTGATGTATTTGACGACCGAGAGGTCGTGGGAGATGAACAGGTAGGTCAGATCCCTGTCTTTCTGTAACTGCGTCATCAGGTTGATGACCTGGGCCTGGATCGAGACGTCCAGAGCCGAGACGGGCTCGTCCGCGACGATGAATTCCGGCTCTACCGCCAGCGCCCTTGCCACGCCGATCCTCTGTCGCTGGCCGCCGGAGAACTCGTGCGGGAAGCGGTTGGCGTGCTCCTTGCTCAGGCCCACCGTCTCGAGCAGCTCGTGCACCCGGTCGAGCCGCTCCTCCCTGCTCCCGGCGAGCCCGTGGATGTCGATGCCCTCGGCGACGATGTCGCTCACTACCATACGCGGGTTCAAGGAGGCCTGCGGGTCCTGGAAGATCATCTGCATCTTGCGGTTCAGGAGCTTGGCTTCCTCGCCCTCGGTCCTGTGGACATCCTCGCCAGCGAAGAGCACCTCGCCACCGGAGGGCTGGTAGAGTCTTACGAGAACCCTTCCCACCGTGGTCTTACCGCACCCCGATTCTCCTACCAGTCCCAGGGTCTCGCCCTTCTTTATGCTCAGCGAGATCCCGTCCACCGCCTTGAGGTAGGCTCGGCCTACCTTGAAGTGCTTCTTCAGGTCTTTGACCTCGAGTATCGCCCCGTTTCCGTTGGAACTCTGCTCCGTCATCGCGCACCCCCGACCTGCGCGGGAGGCTCGACGTTGGGGGCCATGGGGTGGTGCAGCCAGCAGGCGGCTTTGTGCTCGGCCGAGAAGGTGGTGTATTCGGGAAACTCCGTGGAGCAGATCCTCATGACGTAAGGGCACCTCGCCGCAAAGGGACAGCCCTCAGGGGGGTCGGACATGTCTGGCGGGGAGCCTGGTATCGGGATCAGATCCCGACTGCGGTCCGCAGTGGGCAGCGGGATGGAGGCCAGAAGACCCCACGTGTAAGGCATCTGCGGGTCGTAGAACGTCTCGCGCACCGTCCCCGTCTCCACGATCTTGCCTGCGTACATCACCGCGATCCGGTCGGCGACGCTGGCCACCACGCCGAGATCGTGCGTGATCAGGATGACCGACGTACCTATCTTCTCCTGCAACTCCCGCAAGAGATCAAGGATCTGGGCCTGTATGGTCACGTCCAAAGCCGTGGTCGGCTCGTCAGCGATGAGGATCTGCGGCTCGCAGGCGAGGGCGATCGCGATCACCACCCTCTGGCGCATCCCGCCCGAGAACTGGTGCGGGTACTGCTTTACGCGCTGTTCGGCGTTCGGGATGCCGACCAGCCTCAGAAGCTCCACGGCACGCCTGCTGGCCTCGCGGCCAGACATGCCGAGGTGCTTCTTCAGGCTCTCGGTGATCTGGCGACCGACCTTCATCGTTGGGTCTAGTGAGGTCATGGGGTCCTGGAAAACCATCGCTATCTTCGGGCCCCGGATATCCTGCATCTGCTTCTCGCCGAGCTTCAAGAGATCCTCTTGCCCGAAGAGGATCTCCCCACCCCTCACGATGGTGTTGGCCTCAGGGTTGAGGCGCATGATGCTCTTGGCCGTAACCGACTTCCCCGAGCCTGACTCTCCGACTATCGCGAGGGTCTCGCCCCGTCTCAGGTCGAACGTAACGCTCCTCACCGCCTGGATCTCTCCCGCATAGGTGCTGAAGGAGACCTGCAGATCCCTTACCTCCAGGATGTTATCGTCGTTCATCTCGATCCTTCTACTTGCGCATCTTCGGGTCGAGGGCGTCCCGCAGACCGTCGCCGAAGAGGTTGAAGCAGATCATCAGGAGGCAGAAGACGAGGGAGGGCAGCCACAACAGGTAGGGGTGGAACCTGAGCTCCGCCGCCCCGTCGCTTATCAGGGAACCCAAAGACGCTTCGGGGACCTGTATCCCCAGGCCTATAAAGCTCAAGAACGCCTCCGCGAAGATGGCGGCCGGTATCGTGAACATCAGGTTGATCACGATGAGCCCGAGGGAGTTGGGGATCAGGTGCTTCCACACAAGCCTGAACCCGCTTGCCCCAAGGGAGCGCGAGGCGAGCGTGAATTCCTGGTCTTTCAGTTGCAGCATCCTGCCCCGCACGATCCTCGCCATGTACGTCCAGCCGGTCAAACCGATCGCTATGGAAATGGTAATGATCCCAGGATCGAAGACGATCATCGCAAGTATGGCGACCACCAAGTAAGGGATGCCGTTCAGGATCTCGATCCCGCGCTGCAGGACGTCGTCTACCCGGCCACCCAGAAACCCCGAAACAGCCCCGTAGACGACGCCAACGAATATGTCCATTAGCGCAGCCAAAAGTCCGATGTACAGAGACACTCTCGTACCCGCCCACACCCTCGTCCACATGTCCCTTCCGAACTTGTCCGTGCCGAACCAGAACTTAGAGGTGGGACCCAGGTAGCGTTGGCTAAGGTCCTGAGCGTAGGGAGAATGCGATGAGATCAGAGGTCCAATGACGAAGGCTACGGCGAATACCAGCACGAGGACAGCGAGGCTTACGAGCGCCCCACGGTTCTTCTTGAGACGGATCCAGGCATCCCTCCAGAAGCCAACCGGAGGCCCTGCGATACGCTCCCCTTCGTAGGCGTCGATGTCGGCCGACTCGAAGAGGCTCGGATCGAGCTCGCGGTATCTGGTCTCCATGTCCTACTCCTTCGCTCCGGCGACGCGGATTCTGGGGTCTATGATCCCGTACATGATGTCCTGTATGAACAGGGCGAGTATGAACAACACAGAGAAGAATATGGTCGTGCCCAGGATCATCGCGTAGTCGTTCACAAATACCGACTGCACGAACTGCTCGCCTATGCCTGGCACCGCGAAGATCTGCTCGACCACCAGCGAGCCGACTATTATGTAGATCGTCAGCGGCGCCAACACGGTGACCAGCGGGATCATCGCGTTGCGTAGAACGTGCTTCACGATCACTCCCAGGCCTGAGATTCCCTTGGCCTTGGCCAGGGTTATGTAGTCCTGACCCATAACCTCGAGCATCTCCGTCCGCATAAAGCGGGCGACCGTCGAGATGACGAAGACCGAGAGGGTCAGAGAGGGCAATACGGAGTAGATCCAGCTCTCGAAGAAGGCTATCGGGAACCATCCGAGCTTGAGCCCGAGCCAGTATTGCAGCATGGGCGCGAGCACAAAGGTGGGCACGGATACGCCAAGGATCGCAACCACCACGGCCAGCGTGTCCCAGACGGTGTTGTGCCACAGGGCGGCGACTATGCCGAGCACCATCCCTATGACGAGTCCGAAGATCACGGCCTGAATCCCTATGAAAGCGGATACCGGCAGGCGCTGCAGGATCAATTGCGAAACCGATCTGCCCTCAAAGTAGTACGAGTTGCCCAGGTCCCCCTGCGCCACGTTAGCCATATACTTGGCATACTGGACGTACAATGGCTCATCGAGACCGTATTTCTCGAAGAGCTGCTCACGGATCTGGGGAGATAACTTCGGGTTGGAGAAGGGATTGCCAGGGAGCGCCTTGCT
>Ga0126304_10001270_pt1 | contig 11686 bp, 12 predicted proteins | sample Plot25_FD_92538 | JGI IMG/M metagenome (GOLD analysis project Ga0126304, IMG submission 92538) | Serpentine soil microbial communities from UC McLaughlin Reserve, CA, USA - Plot25 | ecosystem: Environmental > Terrestrial > Soil > Grasslands | place: USA: UC McLaughlin Reserve, Lake County... | reverse complement strand
TGGGGCATCGACATCCAGCTCGACATGTACGTCGACGAACCTCAACTCGAATTCTTCGGCGAGGTGCTCGAGGAGACGTCGCCCGGCGACAAGCTCATCCTCGCCACCCCGGTGCCCACGTGGACCGAGCTGGAGCGCAACCCGGAGGCCTACCGCAACCTCGCCTTCATCGAGCGCACGCTGCTGCGGCCCCGCGGCATCGACCTCAAGCTCACGCTGGCGGGCGACCTCCACCACTACACCCGCTACACGCACCAGGGATCGAGCGGCGACGGCGAGGGGACCGGCAACGGGCCCGACGACGTGGAAGGCGGCGGCGCGACCCACAAGATCACCTCCGGCGGCGGCGGGGCCTTCCTCCACCCCACCCACGACCTGCGTCGCCAGGTCGAGATCGTGGTCGACCCGGACGATCCCGGCGACCGGGTGACCTACTGCATGGAGGCCGCCTACCCGACCCGCCGCGCGTCGCGCTGGCAGGCGCTGCGGGCCCTCGAGCTGCCCTGGCGCAACCCCAGCTTCATTGTGGTTCCGGCAGTGCTCAATGTCGCGCTGCTCTGGGCCAACCAGTTCGGCCTCCGCAGCCTGGGCGGTACCGATGAGACCTTCTCGTCGGCCGGCCGGCGCTGGGGCTGGGACGACCTGTTCAGCGGCCTGTTCCGCAACCCGGTGTCGGCGGTGACGGTGGCGGTCATGGGCGCGGGGCTGTGGATGTTTGCCCGCACGCCGCCGTGGGTCTCTCGGGGCTGGCCCCGCTACGTCGCCAAGACCGTGATGGCCGCGGTGCACACGCTGGCCCACGTGCTCACCATCGTCGCCGTGTCGCTGGTCGCGGTCAGCCTGGCATCGAGCTGGGCGGGCGACCGTCTCTTCACCACCACCGCCAGCCTGGTCGCCGGCGCCGTCGGCGGCGTGGCGGGCTCGCTGGTGGTCGGCGCCTACCTGGCCGCGTCCAACGCTCTGCCTGGTCTGCGGGCCCACGGCAACGAGACCTTCGCCTCGGCCCGCATCACCGGCAACAAGAACTTCTTGCGCCTGCACCTCGACGCCGAGGGCCGGCTCACCGTCCACGCCATCGCCATCGAGCGAGCGGTCCACCACTGGCGCCCGGATCCCGACAACGACGACCCGGAGGCCGCCTGGCTGGTCCCGGCCGGCGAGGACATCCGGCCCCACCTCATCGAGAGGATCGCCGTCGAGTGACCCGTTGCCCCCGTTCCGGCGTTGATCCGTTGCGAGGACCGCAACGGATCAACGCCGGTCTGGGTGGTTAGAGCGCGAAGCAGTCGAAGCTGATCGGCCGCTTCTCCAACGCGTCCTGCACGCCGCTGTACACGGCGCCGTCGACGATCAGCCCAAGATGCCCGACCACCCGCAGCCAGCACTGCGACTGCAGCGACCTGTTGGTGATGTTGCCGTCGCCGGCGTTGAGGTAGCTGTTGGTGTAGGGCTGCACCAGCTCGTCGAACACGGTGGCGAGGTTGGTGTAGACAACGGCGCCGATGCTGTCGTCGCCGGCGTTCAGGTCGGCCAGGAACGCCGACCCGATGGTCATCTGCTGGCAGGCGGTGATGCCCACGCACGTGCCCAGGGTGAACACCCGGACGATGTTGGCCGCCACCGTGCCGTAGTTCGGCGTGCCCAGCGTGACCAGACTGTCGACCTCGTCGGCGCCGCCGTAGTACTTCACGTATGTGCGGGAGACCAGGCCGCCCTCGGAGTGGCCGACGAGGTCGACCTTGGCGGCCCCGGTCCGGGCCCGCACGCCGTCGGCGAACGTGTTGAGCGCCCGGGCCGACAGGTGGATGTCCTGCGTGCCGAGCGTTGGCAGCTCGAAGTCCCAAACCTGGTAGCCGTCGGCGCGCAGGCGGGCGACGAGCGGGTCGTAGGCGAAGCCGACGCCCAACAGGCCGTTGACGACGATCACCGGGTCCTTGGCGGACGCCGCCTGGGCCGGTGCGGTGCCGGTGGCCACCGTCCCCGCGAGCACGAGGGCGGCCGCCAACGCAGCCGCGACCGCTCTGATCCGTAGTCGGCTCAATGGTCCCCTCTCCCCTGAGTTGGCGGATCAGCCCGCCCCTGGAGAAGGTTACCAGTCGTAATTTGGCGGCGGTCAGGCCTCCGCGGGGTCTGCGGCCCGCGCCGGTTCATGGCGGACGTCGCCGGGCGTGAGCGCACGGGTCCAGGCGGCGAACTCGAGGAGGATGCCGTCCGGGTCCTGGAAGTAGATCGACCGCACGAACACGCCCGGGTGCATCCGCTTGCTCAGGCCCCACTCGCTGTCGTCGTGGTTGGCCACCTCGGTGCAGGCGACGCCGGCCGCCTCGAGCCGGTCACGATACCCCTCGATCTTCTCCGCCGGAACGGTGAACGCCACATGGTTCATCGATCCGATCGCGCTGGTCAGCTCGGCCTGGTCGGGGCGCCCCCGAGGCCCCGACACGCCCGGCACCGGCTCCGGCGCTTCGGGGAACCAGAAGAACGCCAGGGAGTCGCCGCCGCCGCAGTCGAAGAAGAAGTGCTGGCCCATTCCTGCCGGCAGCTCGATGGTCTTGACCAGGGGCATGCCCAGGAGGTTGGTGTAGAAGTCGACCGTGCGGCCCATGTCGCGGCACACGAGCGCCAAGTGGTTTATGCCGCCGAGCTCGAACGGCGCCGTACCGTCTCGCCCACTTGCCCCTACCGCCTGCACGTCGTTCTCTCCCACGCCGACCCCCTCGGATGACGCCCGGTTCAAGCTAACCACGGCGTCCACCACCTCAGCTCCCGGCGACCGGCCCCCGGCGACCGGCCATCGACGGAATCCATGACATTTTTGGGGTCAATTTGTTACGGTTACGCAACCGTCCTCTGGTAGGCGCCGCTGGGGAGCTCGCTCGTTGCCCGACCGACAAGAGGGGATGCCGGCTATCCGCACACACCCCGCCCTCCGCTGGGCCGCTGCCGCGACGGCCGTCGCGGCAGCGATCACCGTCGTGCCCCTTCCCGGTGCGGCCGCGGCGTCGCCCACATCGCTCGGCGGGCCGGCGCAGGAGGAATCCCCCAACGGCGACGGTCCCCCGACGACAGCCCCGGTCATGAGCAACGACGTGCTCGTCGCCGACGACCCCGAGGCGCTCACCGGCGCCATCGACGAGGTCAGGGCCGAGATCGCCAGCCAGGTCGAGAAGTTCGAGACGGCTCAGGCCGCCGTCGACGACGCCATCGATGCGCTGGCCGACGCCGACACGGCCGTCAGCCAGACAGAACTGCACATCGAGGAACTGACGGCGCTGAGCGACGAAGCCGTGGTCGACGCGTTCGTCAACCCTCCCGCAGAGGACGCCATCGCGACCCTCGCCAGCGCCACCGCCGGTGACGCCAACGTCAAGGCAGCGGTGCTCGACCTGCAGGCAGACGCCAACGCCGAGGTGCTCGCCGAGCTGGCGGCGGCGCGCGAGGAGTACAAGGAGACGCAGGCCGCGCAGAAGGCCGCCAGCGAAGACGCCGAGGCGGCCCGCGCCGACGCCGAGGCGGCCCTGGGTGATCTCGAGGACGCCCTGGGCCAGCAAAGCCAGTTCATGCTGGCGATGACGGCCGGCCTCGACGCCCAGGCGGCCGAGGCGCTGCGGCTGGCACTGAGCGACCCCACGCTCGCTGCGCAGATCGCCGAGCGCCGCGACACCGTGGCCGCGGAGCTCGCCGAGCTCGAGGAGGCCAGGGAGTACGCTGCCGCGCTCCAGGCTCTGGCCGAGGCGCGCGAGCGCGAACGCCGCGCCGCCGAGGCGGAAGCCCAGCAGACGAGCGCCGGCGGCACGAGCGCACCGCCGGTCGTCTCGTCCGGCGGCGGCATCGTCTGCCCCGTGGCAGGCCCGGTGACGTTCACCGACACGTGGGGCGCGGCCCGGTCGGACGGGCGCACGCATCAGGGCGTCGACATGCTGGCGGCGATGGGTACGCCCACGGTGGCGCCCGTCAGCGGCCGCGTCGAGCACCGTGGCAGCAGCCTGGGCGGCCTGAGCTGGTACGTGTACGGCGACAACGGCGACATGTTCTACGGCACCCACCTGTCCGGCTACGCCAACGAGGGCGTCGGGTGGGTGGCCGCCGGCACGGTGATCGGCTACGTCGGCGACTCGGGCAACGCCGCCGGCACGCCGCATCTGCACTTCGAGTACCACCCCGGCGGCGGTGAGGCGGTCAACCCCTACCCCATCACCAGCGCCGCCTGTTGACCGAGGGGTGAGCCCGGCAGGACGGTCGGCCGGGTCACGCGTAGGTGCGCACCAGCTCGAGCACGGCCCCGGCGTCGGGCCCGTTCCCCCGCAACCCGGTGTCGCCCGGCTCGAGCCGCCGGGCCGCGACCAGGCACAGCTCGAGCGCATCGCCCCGGATCGTCGTGGCCGCCTCGCCGTCGGGTGCGAAGTCCCAGCTGTCACCCGCGGGGCCGTGCAGCTCGAACGCGACCGGGCCCCGCAGCTCTCGCCCGGCGCGGGCGAAGGCGTAGGGCAGGGTTCGCCACGCCAGGCGGGCGATGTGGCGCAGCCGGTCGGTCGGCATCACCGTGGCGCCCAGTCCAGCGGCGACGTCGCCGGTGTGGATCCACGTCTCGGCCAGCCGGGTGGTCGCCAGCGTCCGGACGGACATCTCGCCGGCAAGCCACTGGACCCGGCGGTGGGGATCGCTGGCGCGCAGCGCGCGGCGGAGCTCGTCGGCCCCGGCCTGCCAGCGCTCCCGCACCATGGGCCCGGACTGACCTCGCTCGCTCGCGACCATCAGCGCGACGGCGCCGTCGACGTCGTTGGCGGGCCCGAGGCCGCCGGCGAGGCGTTCGACGGCCTCACCGAAGCGTCCGTCCGCGCTGGCGAGGGCCATCTCGTCGGTCTGGGCGAGGTGGAGCACGACGTCGGCGACGGTCCAGCCCTCGCAGCGCGAGGACCGCTCCCAGTCGGCGTCGCCGAGCGGTGCCAGCAACGCGGACAGCTCGTCGTGCTGCTCGGCCAGGGCGTTGACGACCTCGTCCATCGCGGCACCCTAACTGCCAGAACAGTCGGAACAGCCGGAACAGCCGGAACAGCCGGGACAGCCGCCGCCGCCCGGCTACGGCCGAGGCGGACCGCCGAAGGCCGCCCGCGCCGCCTCGAGCCCGACACCCGCTCGGGCCCAGTAGCCATAGGTGCCCTGTTCCCGGAGCTCGGTGGCGGCCTCGACCACGGCCCCGAGCGCGGCGAAGGCGAAGGCCCCGCCCACCGACACCCGCCGCACCCCGGCGTCGGCGAGCTCGGCGACGCTGGGGCCACCGTGCCGGGCGATGACATTGAGCGGCCGATCGACCGAGCTCACGAGCCTCCGCACGTCGTCGAGATCCACCACACCGGGCGCGAACAACACGTCGGCGCCGGCCTCTTGGAACGACTGGAGCCGCGCGATCGTGTCGGCCAGGTCGGGGCGGCCGTGCAGGTAGTTCTCGGCGCGGCCGGTGATCACGAGGTGGACGGGGCCGGCGTGGGCGGCGACGGCCGCCGCCGCCACCCGCTCGGCCGCCAGCGCCGGGTCGTAGATCGGGGCCTCGCGGTCGCCCGTGAAGTCCTCCACCGAGCAGCCAGCCAGCCCCGCCCCGATCGCGAGCCCGATGGTGTCGGCCACGCCGGCCGGATCGTCGGCGAAGCAGTTCTCCAGGTCGGCCGACACGGGCACGTCGGTGGCCCCGACGATCGCCACCGCGTGACCGATCGCCTCGTCTCGGGTCACCGAACCGTCGAGCCGGCCCAGCGTCGCAGCGAACCCGCTGCTGGTGGTGGCCAGCGCCTCGAAGCCGAGCGAGGCGAGCAGCCTTGCCGACCCGGGGTCCCACGGGTTGGGCATCAGTAGCGGCGACTCGCCCTGGTGAAGTGCGAGGAACCTCTCGGCCTTGTCCGCCTGCCCGGTCGTGGTGGTCGCGTTCACGTCGGCTCCCTCGTCGTCGGACTGCGTGATCGTCAGTCGGCGCCGCGGTCGCGTTCGCCGTAGTCGCCGAAGGGACGGTCGCGCTCGCGGACAGCCTCGCGCCAGCCGACCTCCTGGGCCCGCGTGACGAAGTCGAGGCCCTCCTGCGTGTGGCGGGCGACGCCGTCGAACACGAACCCGAGCAGTCGGCTGGTGTCGGGCTGGTACTGGTGGCGGGCCACGTCGTTGAGCATCCACTTCATCATCTGCAGCTGGTTGAGCGGCAGGCGGGCGATCCGCTTAGCCAGCGCGCCCGCACGCTCGGCGAGCTGATCGTCGGGAACCATCTCTAGGATCATCCCGGCTGCGGCGGCGTCGGCGGCCGTGAGCTCGTCGCCGGTGAACAGGTAGCGTTTCGCCCGCTCGAGCCCGAGGCGAGCCACCCAGACCCAGGGCGCCTCGGGCACGCCCCACACGCGGGCCGGCGGATAGCCGAACCGTGCCGCTTCACCGGCGAGGATCAGGTCGGCGTTGAGCACCATGTCGGTGCCTCCGGCGACACACCAGCCCTGCACGGCGGCGACGGTCGGCTTCGAGATCTCATGCAGCTTGGCGAACGTCTCCCCGAACCGGCCGATCATCTGCACATCGGCGACGGTGTCCCACACCCGCTCGCCGCCCTCGCGGGTCGCCTGCGCCAGCGTCGACCAGTCGAGCCCGAACCCAGCGCAGAACGCCGGGCCCTCGGCGCTGAGCAGCACGACCCTCACGTCCGGGTCGCGGTCGGCGCGGTCGAGAGCGTCCTCGAGCTCGTCGCGCAGCTGCGGAGTGATCGTGTTGTACGCCTCGGGGCGGCACAGCACCAGCCGCCGCACGGCGCCGTCGTCCTCGACGCGGATGGCGTCTCCCACGGTCTCCCCTCTCGCTCGACCGTCGCAGAGGAGACTACGAGCAGGCGGCACCCGCGGTCACCGGCACGCCAGCCGGCTCCCGATCGGCTCCGGTCGCCAGATCAACCGGAGAGGTAGTCGGCGACGGCGCGGAGATAGCCCCGCAGGGCCGCGGCCTGGAGCCGCCGGACCACGGGCGCGAGGGCTCGGGCAGGCAGCGTCGCCGGGCCGGCCTGCACCCGGATGGTGACTCGGACCGTGCCGTCGTCGCGCAGCTCGGCGGTGTAGCTCTCCTCCCCCCGCTCCGGGTGGCCGGGCAGGGTCCCGTACGCGAAGGCGAACCGCCGCGGCTCGTCCACCACCGCCACGATCCGGTCGGGCGCCACCACGAACAGCGGGCCCCACCGCAGGATCACGAGCACGGTGGCGCCGAGCTCGACGGGTTGCGCCGACGGCAGCACGTCGGCACCGATGCCGCGGTGGGGCACCCACGTCCGCAGCGCCGTGGCCGCAGCGTCGAAGGCGGCGCGGCCAGTGCCCACGTCGACGTGGTGGCCGTGGACCTCGGGCGCCGTCCACCGATCGGGGTCGAGCGTCGAGCCCTCGTGGTCATAGGTGACCGACGCTCGACGTGCCCGGCCGAGGAGGCGGTCGCGCTCGGCGTCGGTGAGGCGCCCGAAACGAAGTCCGCCGACATTCACGCGCTGACCTCCTGCGTCGCGGTGGCCGCAGAGCGCTCACCGAACCGGCGGGCGTCGCCCACCATCAGACTCCTACGCTGCCGGGCGTGCCACAGCGACGGGACGAGATGGTGGCGGCGCAGTACTTCACGGCGGTGGCCGGGTTGGCGACGATGCGCCATTGCATCACCGAACCGTCGGCCGTGGGGGCCCGCCTCGATGACATCCGGCGCATCATCGAGGGGCTCGACCGGTTCCCCAACGACCTCGTGGTTCCCGTGGTCGAGTACGGCGTCGACGACGGCTACGACGCCTGGGCGCCTCGCTACGACGGGCCCAACCCGGCGACCGAGGTGGACGAGGCCGCGGTGCACGCCATACTCGCCGACCTGCCTGCCGGGATCGCACTCGACGCCGCCTGCGGCACGGGCCGCCACAGCGCCCACCTGCGGGCCCGCGGCTTCGAGGTGACCGGCGTCGACGCCAACCGGTCGATGCTGACGATCGCGGAGGCCAAGGTGCCCGACTGCGAATTCCGCGTGGGCGACCTGGCTTCCCTCCCGGTCGACGACGACGCGGTCGACGTGGTGGTGTGCTCGCTCGCGCTCACCCACGTCGAGCGCATCGAACCGGTGTTGGGGGAGTTTGCCCGGGTCGTGCGACCGGGCGGATCGGTGGTGTTGTCCGACATCCATCCGGCGGCCTTGACCTTCGGCAGTGTCGCGGTCTTCCCCACGGGACGGGACCAGCTCGAGCTGCACTACGTGCACAGCGTCGTCCACCCGGTAAGCGAATACGTGCAGGCCGCGACCGCCACCGGGCTGGTGGTGCGCGCGTGCCGGGAGCCCGTCATGCCCGAGAGTGCGATCACGCGCAACCCCGCCTTCGCGGTCGTCCCGGACGCCGTGCGCCAGGCCTTCGAGGGCCTGCCGTTCCTCCTGGTGTGGCGACTCGACAAGCCGGCGGCCTGACCCGGGGCGCCGTCAGTCACCGAGGTGTTCGGCGGCGACACGCTTGGGCACGACCATGCGCCAGGCGTCGAGGACCAGCTCGCGCATCTCCTCGTGGTCGATGGCCGCCAGTCGTACGACGGCCCAGTTGTAGCGGAGGTCGGACCGCCTCGGCATGAGGAACTTGTCGGGCTCGGAGCCGACGAGCGCTTCGCGCTCCTCCTTGGGGAACCCGAAGCCCATCAGCGTCTCGTCGTGCGAGAAGGCCAAGTAGACGATCCGCCCGACGCGAAACTTCACCCGGTCGCGCACCAGCGCCTCTTGGGTGCGGGGGAGGGTGCTCGCCAGCTTGCGGACGTCGTCGATCGTCACCGCCATGGCGCCACGACGCTACCGACTCGAGCGACCGACAGCCCTTGACAAATAAAGTTGTCAAGCGCGATGGTGGCGGCCGTGCACGACGTCGAGGTGATCGAGGACCCGGCCGCCGCCGCGGTGGCGCTCGACCCGCTGCGCTCCCGGCTGCTCGCCGAGCTGGTGGAGCCCGGTTCGGCCGCCGTCCTCGCCGCCCGGGTCGGCCTCGCCCGCCAGAAGGTCAACTACCACCTCGGAGCGCTCGAGGCCCACGGGCTGGTCGAGCTGGCCGAGGAGCGCAAGCGCGGCGGCATCACCGAGCGGGTGCTGCAGGCCACGGCCGCCGCCTACGTCGTGTCCCCCGCGGCGCTGGGCTCCTCCGCCGCCGACCCCGACGAGACGCCCGACCGGCTGTCGGCCCGGTACCTTGTTGCCCTTGCCGGTCGGCTCGTGCGGGAGGTCGGCGAGCTCGCCCGTCGTGCCACGGCCACGGGCAAGCGCCTGCCGACCCTGGCGATCGACACCGAGATCCGCTTCCGCTCGGCAGAGGATCGCGCCGCGTTCGCCGACGAGCTCACCGCCACCGTGATCGACCTCGCATCCCGCTATCACCACGACGACGGCCGGCCACACCGGCTCGTCGTCGCCGCCCACCCCAAACCGGAGGACACGACATGAGTACGCCCGACGCTCCGCTCCGCATGGAGCTCACGTTCGAGATGCCCGGCACCCCGCAGCAGGTCTGGGACGCCCTCGCCACCGCCAACGGCATCAGCTCGTGGTTCCTACCGACCGACCTCGAGGAGCGCGAGGGCGGGACGATCGTCACCCACATGGGCGAGACCGAGTCGCCCGGCACGGTCACGGGCTGGGAGCCGCCCCGGCGCTTCGCCTACGAGGAACCCGACTGGGCGGCCCTCGCCAACCACCCCGACGCCGCCGTCACCCCACTGGCCACCGAGTTCCTCGTCGAGGCGCAGTCGGGCGGTACATGTGTCGTCCGAGTCGTGACCAGCGCCTTCGGCAGTGGTGCCGACTGGGAGCAGGAGTTCTTCGAGGAGATGGAGAAGGGCTGGCGGCCGTTCTTCGACCGGCTGCGGCTCTATCTCACTCACTTCCCCGGCCAGAGGGTCACGCCGCTGGAGGCCGCCCGCACCGTCTCGGGAGATGCCGGCGCCGTGATGTCGGCCATGCGGCGCGACCTCGGTGTCAGCGAGGTCGGGCAGACGGTGGAGACGCGCGGCGTCACCGGGCAGGTCGAGCGGATCGGTGAGTCCGACGTGCTGCTCCGCCTCACCGGTCCGGTCCCGGGCTTCCTCGGCCTGGCGGCCTGGAACATCGACGAGGGCGCGACGTCCGCCATCGTGCACGGCCAGCTGTTCTCCGACGACGCCGCCGCCTTCGTGGAGCGGGAGCAGCCGGTGTGGCAGGAGTGGCTCGAAACCCTGGAAGTCCCCGCCGCGTGACGGCAACGATGAATTTCGACGGCTGGTCACGTCTGAGATATGTGACCCTTGGCCCCGTGAGAGCAACGAGAAGGGAGTACCGCGCGATGCGAGGAGAAGGCGTGGAGACCGACGGCGCCCTGGCGGTCGAGACCAAGGGTCTCGCCAAGTTCTTCGGCGACACGCGTGCCGTCGATGGCATCGATCTGTCCGTCCGTCGCGGCACCGTGTTCGGCGTCCTGGGCCCGAACGGCGCGGGCAAGACCACCACCCTGCGCGTGCTGGCCACCCTACTGCGGCCGGACGCGGGCACGGCGCGGGTGCTGGGGCACGACGTCGTCGACGACCCCGATGCGGTGCGCTCCTCGGTGAGCCTCACCGGACAATTCGCATCGGTCGACGAGGAGCTCACGGGACGCGAGAACCTCGTCCTGCTGGGCCGCCTCCTCGGCTTCACGCACCGGGCCGCCGATCAGCGAGCCGGCGAGTTGCTCGACGCGTTCGGCCTGAGCGACGCCGCCGGCAAGTTCGTGAAGGACTACTCGGGCGGCATGCGGCGGCGGCTCGACATCGCCGCCAGCATCGTCACCACCCCGCCTCTGCTGTTCCTGGACGAGCCGACCACGGGGCTCGACCCCCGCAGCCGCAACCAGGTGTGGGAGATCGTTCGGGTGCTCGTCGCCGAGGGCGCGACGGTGCTGCTCACCACGCAGTACCTCGACGAGGCCGACCAGCTGGCCGACCGCATCGCCATCATCGACCACGGCAAGGTCATCGCCGAGGGGACCAGCGGCGAGCTGAAGGCCTTGGTCGGCTCGGGCACCCTGCACGTCCGCGTGCTCGACCCCGCCCAACGGGCAGAGGCCGGTCGCATTCTCACGGCGTCGCTGGGCACCCCGTTCCAGCTCGAGTCCGACCCGGCTGCGATCTCGGCCCAGGTGTCCGACCCCGAGCTGGTCGCCACCGCCCTCGCCGAGCTGGCCCGGTGCTGCGTGCCCCTGGCCGAGTTCTCGCTGGGCCAGCCGAGCCTCGACCAAGTGTTCCTGGCCCTGACCGGCCACCCGGCGGAGGAGGCCGAAACCACGGAGGAGGCCGCATGACCGCCACCGAGACCCAGTCCGACCTCCTCGAGCCGACGGCGCTCCGGTCGGCACTCCACACGCGGGCCCGGCCTCACCGGCCCACTGCGCTGGCGGCCTCGCTCAGCTTCGCCTGGCGAGCCCTGCTGAAGATCAAGCACGTGCCGATGCAGCTGTTCGACGTGACGGTGTTCCCGATCATGTTCGTGCTGCTGTTCACCTACCTTTTCGGCGGCGCCCTGGCCGACTCGCCCCGTGAGTACCTGCAGGACCTGCTTCCCGGGATCCTGGTCATGACGGTGTCGTGGATCACCATCTACACGGGCATGGGGCTCAACACCGACATCAGCAAGGGCGTGTTCGACCGCTTCCGTTCGCTGCCGA
>Ga0126304_10001267_pt1 | contig 11690 bp, 13 predicted proteins | sample Plot25_FD_92538 | JGI IMG/M metagenome (GOLD analysis project Ga0126304, IMG submission 92538) | Serpentine soil microbial communities from UC McLaughlin Reserve, CA, USA - Plot25 | ecosystem: Environmental > Terrestrial > Soil > Grasslands | place: USA: UC McLaughlin Reserve, Lake County... | reverse complement strand
TTCGTCTATCTCGGCATCCATTCTGCGAACGGTGATACCGTGGCTACGAAGGATCTCGATAGCGCCGGCCGGGCCGCTCTGCGGCTCCTTGAGACCGAGTTCGAGGCCCGCCGAGTCGAGGCTAAGGGGAGAGATGAAGGTGGACCGGAAGCGGCGCAGGGCGTAGAGGGTGGCCATCGCGAGGGCCGTTGTCGCCGCCGCGCCGAAGAGATAGCCTGCACCTACGGCCATGCCGATGGCGCTCGTGGCCCAGAGGCTCGCCGCGGTGGTCAGGCCCCTCACGTCCCCTCCCTGCCGGATAATCGCGCCAGCCCCGAGAAAGCCGACGCCGGCGATGATCTGGGCGGCGATCCTGGTCGGGTCGAACTGGAGGCCGCCCCCTTGTAGCGCCGCCCGCGTGAACGACTCGAAGCCGTAGGCCGAGACGAGGGTAAAAAGCGCCGCTCCGAGGCCGAGCAGGATGTGCGTCCTGAACCCGGCGGGCTGGTCGCGCGTCTCCCGCTCGAAACCTATGGCGCCGCACAGCAACGACGCCAGAAGTAGACGTAGCAAAACCTCCCAATACGGAATCGTCAACCCGGCCATACTGGCACCTCTTTGAAGGCTTCAGGTATCAGGCTACAGGCATCAGGAAAAGCCAGGTACATGGCACCCCGTCGCGCTATTCGATGCCTATTCATCCTCTTTGCGTGGAAGTAAGTTCTGGGCCTGCCCGTAGAGGCGGGCGCGCAGGTCCTCGAAGGTGATACCGCTAAGCGAGGGGAGTTCGAAGTCTCTTAGCATTCTGGTCAGGACGCCACCGCCGCCGAGCTCGATCCACTCCTCTACCCGCATCTTTGCGAGTGTCTCGACGACCCTGACCCAGCGCACGGGGGCAACCATCTGCTCCTTGAGCGCTTCCTTGACGGTTTCTGCCTTCGTGAGCACAGCGCCATCCATAGCGCTGACTATCGGGACCTGTGGCGCGTGGAACTCGACGGAATCGAGGACCCCTTTCATCTTCTCACCGGCCGCCGCCACGTAAGGAGAATGGGCGGCGAAGGAGACGTTAAGCGGTATCTTGCGCCCCTTTATCCTCGAGACGGCCTCCCCGAGGGCGTCGCGCAGTCCCGAGACGACGGTCTGGCGCGGTGAGTTGTAGTTGGCGACCACGGGGCCGCCAGGACCGCCGAGCGCCTTCTCGACCTCGGCCGGGTCCGTCCTGAGTATGGCGACCATCCCGCCGGGACACTCCCTGGCGGCCTCGGCGAGAAAATGGTCACGCTGCGCTACCAGCCAGAGTCCCGTCTCGAAGTCGAAGCAACCGGCCGCATACGCCGCGCCGTACTCCCCGAGCGAGTGTCCGGCTACCACGTCGGGACGCACCTGCATGATGCGGCTCTCATCGGCGTCGCTGGCCGCGCGGACGAAGATCTTGACCTGGTCGGGAATGCGCTCCCCCACGACGCGTTGGATCTCCGGCACCATCTCGGGCGCAGGGTCCAACACCCCACCACCCTGCCCGGGAAACACAAACGCTCTCATCCCTACTCGCCAGACCTCGTCGACACTCGCGAATACAACCCTAATAGTATAGGGAAACTTTGTACCACAGGTCAGCATGTCAGAACGGCGCCTTTGGCACCTTGTCAGCACGCTCAGGCTTCGCCTTCGCTTGTCAGCATGTCAGCTTCTTCCTTTCGAGCCTCGCCCTGGCGTGCCGCCAGCGGCGGTTGTGGGATACTACACTCCTGGGCGGCGCTTCGGAACAACCGGCTGAAATGCTGACAAGGCGTGACCGGAGGGAGCGCCGTGCTGACATGCTAAAAGCTACGGTGCCACTATGCGGAGGGTTCCAGGCAACACCCTTGCCATAAAGTGGCGGGTGCCCGCGAGCATCTCGCCGTCGACGTGCGCCGGTACTTCTTCTGAGAGTTCCACCTCGACCTCCCGCGCGCGGGAGGTATGAATCTTCCGACGTTCGGCGAGCGTACCCCGCAAGGCCGCCGGTATGAGCCCGAGTACCTCGGCCCGATTTACCTCCTCGGACCAGATCACATCGAAGAGGCCGTCGTCGAGTACGGCCCCCGGCGTGAGCCGGAACTTCGAGCCGTACGTGGTGCCCAGGGCCACAGCGACGAGTATGGTTGTGGCCTCGATGGTTTCGCCGTCGATGATAAGCCTGGCCTCGTGGCACCGGAAGTCCCAGAGCAACAGCCCGACCGACCACAGGTACCGTCCTGTCCCCCCGAGACGAGCCGGAGCCTCGGCGACTCCGGCCGCGACCTCGGCGTCGAAGCCGATACCGAGGCCGTTGTTGAAAGGGACCCCGTTGACTTCTCCCGTGTCGACGATGCGAACTCTCCCTCTGACGAGTACCTCCAGCGCCCTCCGGAGGCCCGTGCCCACGCCGAGGGCCTTGACGTAGTCATTGCCGCTACCGGCGGGCAACAAGCCCATGATACGGTCCGTTCCAGAACACGCGGCCGCCACTTCGTGCACCGTCCCATCTCCACCCACAGCCACCACAGATGCCTCCTCGGGCAGACCGCGTACGATGCTGCCAGCGTGGCCAGCACCTTCTGTGACGTGCCAGATCTGCCGCAACCCTCGTTCCTCGAAAAACTGCGAGACGAACGTCCTCACCCCGGCCGCCCGCCCCTTGCCAGCCGTCGGGTTGAAAACCAGATGTATGTCTCCTCCAGTGAAGCTCACAGCCGGAAAATACCAGAACCGTCGTCTGATGACCTGGCAAGACGTTCGTTCAGGCTCAACTCGAGGTATAAAATAATCACGAAATGGGGTGCATGCCCGCCCGGCCTCCGAAAAGCGTTCCACCACGCAGGCTGCCTACGCACAACAACGGGTCGGACCGTCCTTTGCAGGTAAAACGTGGCCGGGATCCCCCACAATGATCACCGATAGCCGTAAGAGATGCTCCTACACTCTAGACTTCCAATCAATATGGAGTTAAAGTTAAGGTATAGATAATCCTCGTGCTCTTTATGAGAGTCGCGCAGGGGTGGGAAAGGAGTACAATACTAGTTCTCATGGGTGACCTGGTCGAAAATTGCCTGCACTCGGAAGGCTTGAGGGTCTCTACCGGATCCGACTATCGCTGTCCGGTTTGTGAGGAGATCATGGATATCGACGGCGTGGGCCGTTGGGTCCAGGATGCCGAGAGGTGCCGGGATGAGGCTTACTCTGTGGTTGAAGGTGACGGGTTCGGGGAGATCGTACGCGAAGAGTTACAGCGGGAAGTCTACCGGCGACGGAGGGTGATGTATGAGTTGGAGAATGTGCCCCGGGTGGTGACAGCGAGGCCTGAGATGATCCTGATCATCCACGATGCGGCAAAGGCTTCTTACGGGTGTCGTATCTTCTACAAAGCGCCACGACCGGCGGGTGTCGTGGAGCAGGTAAACGTGGGGGCGGTACTCGAGAGAATCCTTGAGCTGCGCTCCGACCCCGATCCTGTCGTAAGGCTCATCTCCGAGAAGGTGGAGGAGTTTCACGCGTTCCGTTCGAACCTGTCGGCAGGCGGAGCGCCCGCGCCCGAGCGCAGGGTATTTTATGCCAACGAGCTCTGAATCCTTATAAGCGCTGGCAGACGCGTCCGGCAGCGGCTAGAATTGACACCCAGATGGATACTTATCTTGGTAGCGCGGTCGTATGAGCGGGAGTACCTTCATATCCCTGGTGGTCATGATCCTGATCCTGCTCTTCATCATTATGTCCATCGGGCCCCTTATCACTGCGTTCTAAGCACGTCAGCATTTCAGCACGCTCCGGCTCACGCCTCCGCTTGTCAGCATGTCAGCAAAAGGAAAAAGCTGACATGCTGACAAGCGAAGCCCGAAGGGCTGAGCGTGCTGAAATGCTGACTAGCGCGGGAGTTGGGAGGGTTCTGACCCTCCCAACTCCTGCTTTAGAACGAGTAGGTTTGCAGGATGGAGTAGGTAACTCCGCCTGCTCCGGGAACGCTCTCCACCAGCTCTACACTGGAGACAGTGAAACGAAGCGCGGGTGGGGAGATGCCTGTGTTCTTGAGTTTCGCCTGGCGGCTCCGCGCCCTGGCCAGGGTCAAGTGGGGCACGTAGGGCCGTTGCTCACTAGCGAAACCGGCAGGCTGGAGGAGATCTTCTACACTCTGGGCTACTGTGCCCAGCGACTCTGACCCTTCTCCGACGCCGGCCCAGAGGATACGGGCCTTCTTCTCGGAGGGGAACGCCCCGAAACCCGAGGTCCTGACTTCGAACGGTTCGTGCCTCTCGCTAAGCGGTTCGAGCGCTTGCTTGACCCGGCCCAGGGCATCTTCGGCCACGTCGCCGAGGAACTTCAAGGTCACGTGTAGTTTCTCCGGGCTGATGAGACGGAAATCCTGGCTCGTCGGTAGGTCGCGTGCCGCGCGAAACAGCGCCTGCCTGACTCTTTGCGGTGGGAAGATGGCGACGAAAGTTCGCACCTAGACGGGACTGGACTTTCGGCCGTTGTCGCGGGCTGTGCGGCCGGCGGCGCGGTTGGCGATCAGGGCTGCGGTGGCCCCCGCGCCGATGCCGTTGTCCACGTTGACGACGGTGAGACCGGGGGAACAGGTCTGGAGCATACCTAGTATGGCGGCGGTCCCGTCACCGCCGAGGCCGTATCCCGTGGAGGTCGGAAGTCCTATCACAGGCACGGCGACGAGGCCCGAGACCACGCTCGGCAGCGCGCCTTCCATCCCGGCGGCGACGATCAGGCAGTCGGGATCGAACCTTCTCAGCTCTTCCAAAGGGGCGGCGAGGCGGTGAACGCCGGCTACCCCGACATCGTGGAAGTCCAGCACGGAAGCACCCATCTCTGTGGCCACGGCGAGCGCCTCCTCGAGGACGGGCAGGTCCGAGGTGCCAGCGCTCAGGGCGCCGATACGACCCCCGCTAGGTGCCGGTTCGCCGCCACCGATCACCACGGAGCGTCCGGCCCGCCTGAGTGGAGTCTCGGGGAGCGTCGCCCGGATCGAAGCCTCATGCTCGGGGGTGGGGGCGCTTACGATCACACGCTCGCGCGACTCCAGCATGGCCGCGCAGATATCTGCCACTTGGGAGGGGCTCTTGCCGCGGGCGTAGACGACCTCGGGAACGCCCTTCCTAAGCGCGCGGCCGAGGTCCAGGGCCGCGAACTCGCCCAGATAGCGAACCGCGCTATTCTTCAGCCGTCCGGCGGCCGACTCGGGAGAGAGTTCGCCGCTCGCGACGGCAGCCAGGGTTTTCTCGAGTTCGTCCATGCCCTCCGCTTCCGGGTGTAGTAAGGTTGCCAGCGGGTAAGAATCTAGCACGTTCCTACCGCAGGTGGTCGTAAGGAGTGCGCGTGACGATTATCGAGTTGGTCATATCTCTGGCGGCGATACTCGGCGCTGCGATCCTTTTCACCAACGCTGTGGAAATCATGGGCGACCGGTTGAACCTCGGGGCAGGGGCCGTCGGTAGTGTGCTCGCGGCCGTCGGAACGGCGTTGCCTGAGACCATGATCCCGGTGGTCGCGATCATCGGCTTTCTAATCCTTGGCACGAGCGGCGCCGCCGCAGGCGAGATAGGTATCGGCGCGATCCTTGGCGCGCCATTTCTACTCGCGACGCTGGCTCTTTTCATCGTCGGGTCGGCGGGCCTGATCTACAGGGGCCGGAGGGAGACGGGGAGTGAGATCTCCGCCGATAGGCAGACCGCTATCCCGGATCTCCTGTTCTTCCTGTTCTGCTTTGTCCTGGCCGCCGCGGCGGGCATACTTTCGCTACCCCTGGTGCTGAAGATACTCCTGGCCGTGGTGCTGCTCGCTGCTTACGTCCTCTACGTCGTAATGACCGTAAAGAAGGGCGGAGAGGCCGAAGGGGACGTCCCCCCCAGGCTCACGCTCTGGCCTTTCCGCTCTCAGGGTCCCACCTGGGCCGTCGCCGCGCAGATGATCGGAACGATCGCCGTTATGGGCTTCGGCGCCCACCTCTTCGTCGGCGCCGTCGAACATCTCAGCAAGTCCGTAGGGGTCCCCGCAGGCCTGATCGCACTGGTCCTGGCACCCCTGGCGACGGAGCTGCCCGAGAAATACAACTCTGTCGTCTGGCTCAGGGATAACAAAGACACCCTGGCTATCGGGAACATCACGGGGGCAATGGTCTTCCAGAGCTCGATCCCGGTCTCGATCGGGATACTCTTCACCCCGTGGCAACTCGATTTCCTTAGCACCCTCGCCGCCGCCTTCGCCATCGCCTCCAGCATAGTCTTCCTCGGGTTCCTGCTGCGCAAGGCACCCCTGCGGGCGTTCTATATGCTCGGCGCCGGGTCACTCTACATAGTGTTCGTCGTCACGGCGATCTTCTTTCTCGTCGGCGGTTAAATTGGACGAGATCCTGCATCCACTTGTTCACTTTCCTGATAAGATAGGCCGCTTGTCGTACGGTAGAGGAGGAAACCGCATCAGATGGAGTTCATGACGGGGGAATGGTTTGGGCGGCTCATTGGGGTACTGGTCGTGAACCTGATCCTCTCCGGCGACAATGCTGTTGTCATCGCGATGGCGGCCCGCACCCTGGAGGGCGCCAACCGGAAGAAGGCCATCATCTACGGTGCGGCCGGGGCCGTGGTGCTCAGGCTGATCTTCGCTGGCGTCATCACCTTGCTCCTGGAGGTTCCTCTACTGCAGGTAGTGGGAGGATTGTTGCTCGTCTGGATCGCCTGGGGGCTGGTACACGAAGGTGACGGCGACGGCGAGGATAAGGTAAAGTCTGGTTCGAGCACCTGGCAGGCGGTCAGGATCATCATCGTGGCCGACGCGGTAATGTCGCTCGACAATGTGATCGCGTTGGTCCAGGCCGCCAGGATTGGGGGCGAGGTCGACTTCGCGCTCCTCGTCATCGGGCTGGCGACGACGATTCCCCTGGTGATCTTCGGGGCTGCGTTACTTACGTCTCTTTTGAACCGTTTTCCCATCCTGGTCTATGCGGGTGCCGGCCTGCTCGTCTATCTGGCCGTAGAGATGCTCTTCGCCGACAAAGTAACCCATCCCTATCTGGAGCATTACGAGAACATAGAGTGGATCATCGGCATCGCCGCAGCGGGCATCTTCGTAATAATAGCCTGGCTATGGGAACGAAGATCCAGCCCCTCCAGCACGGGGTAGAGACTCTCTAGCGGTTCAGTAGCCTACCCAGGATTCTCCTGTTCCTGAGGCGCTCGAGCTCGGAGGAGCTCTCCTCCAGTTCTTGCTCCACACGGGCTATGTGCTCGATGCGCTCCATGAGCATGAGCCTCTCCTCGGCCGCGGCCCTGAGCTCGAGAACCTCTTCTGTCAGGCGCCTGCGCTCCTCTTGCGAGTCTTTGAGCTCTTTCTGGAGCCGTACGTTGGAGGCGCGGACCTCCCCCAGCTGGCCCGACAACCGTCCGACCTCCTCGCGGGCGTCGGCCAGCTCCCTCGCAATAGCCGCCGCCCCGGCCCGGCTCCTTACGACCTCCAGAGAGACATGACCCTCGGCGTCGGAGAGCTTTCTCGCCTCCTCTTCGGGAATTTCCAGGAAGTGGGCCGCTTCGGAGACGGAGAGGGAAGATGCGGGCATGGATCAGTCCACATCCGGGTCGGCGCCTGGGGAAGGCTCGACTCTGTGCCCAGCCTCCTCTATAGCCTCCTCGATCCCCCGAAGCTCCGCCTCCCCACCCTCATACGAGACCGCGACGAGCCCCCTCTCGGAGTCCACGTTTACGAGATCCACAAACTGCAGGCGCGCCAGGGCCCGCTCCAGTTTCTCCGTCTCTTCAGCGCCCGCAAAGTCGCTTACCATGAAAGTCACGTCGGGCATTGTCGCTCCCTCTGGTCGCTCAGCATTTCAGCTAGTCAGCACGCTCAGGCTAGCGCCTTCGCTTGTCAGCATTTCAGCTCTCTGTCCAAGTGGCAAGACCACCACACGGCCACGCCACTCTGTCAGGAACATAAGTTTGGTCCATGTTCGTCCGGTTGTCATCTACCCTGTTCTCCCACCGCATTCTTGCTGACTAGCTGAAATGCTGACAAGGCGCGAAGCGCCGTGCTGACCAGCGGAGGCGTCAGCCGGAGCGTGCTGACTTGCTATTCCGCTGGCTGTTCTCGGGGTCGCACCGTTAACGACCGTTCTTTGTTTCCCCGCAGCACGCGCAGCGTGGCATCCTGGCCGATGGATGAGGCGTCGAGCAGGTTCAGGAGATCGTCGTTCGAATGGACGGGCTCTCCTTTCATGCCGACGATGACGTCTCCGGGTTTCACGCCGGCCCTCTCGGCCGGGCTGTTCGGGGCTACGTTCCTCACGCCTGCGCCGCCCTCGAACTCGCCGCGCGCCTGGCGGCTCTCCACCACCACCCCGAGGTAGGCACGGCGCACCCTTCCCTCCGTTACGAGCGTGAAGACGACGCGGCGGAACGTGCCAGAGACGGGGACGGCGAAGCCTATACCCTGCGCGCCGCCGATGATGGCCGTGTTGATACCGATGACCCTGGCTGATGCGTCGGCCAGCGGGCCGCCTGAGTTGCCGGGGTTGATCGCCGCGTCGGTCTGGATCACGTTCTCTATAAGCCGGCCGCTCTCGCCCCGGATGGAACGCCCGAGGGCGCTGACGACGCCAGCGGTCACGCTCCGCTGGAAGCCGAGAGGGTTCCCTATAGCGACGACGAGCTGGCCGACCACGAGATCCCCCGCGTCGCCCAGCGTGGCGACCGTCGGCTCCTCCTCAGTGTCGAAGCGGATTACGGCGAGGTCGCTCGGCGGATCGTCGCCCAGCACCTCGGCCGCTGCCGATGTCCCGTCCGAGAGCGTGACCTGTATGTCTCCGCCGGAGTTCCCCGCCCTGCGACTGCGTAGGCCGCGCACGACGTGGCTGTTGGTTATGGCGGTGGCGGAGTCTCCCTCGATGCCGACTATCACCCCGCTCCCGCCGCCGCGTCCGTCGGGTAACCCGACCGAGATCACCGCCGGCTCCAGCCTCTCCGTTACGTCACGCACCGCCCGCGAGTAGGCATCCAACTGTGCGTTCTCGAGCCGCGAACTGGCCGAGAGGTTCTCGAAGATCTCCATGGACTATTTTTACCGCACCCCCTGGGGTGCGCCACCCGGAAGAATGGCCAGGTATCGCAGGGAGGTTATCTCACAGACGGTTGGATCAGGTAACCCATCCGCCCGAGATCGGGATCACCTGTCCCGCCAAAAAATCGTCTACTATATTTGAACGTCACAGACGATTCCGATTGCTTAAGGGGGTCTCATCCGGACGCCGAAGGCGCATACTGTTATTCCTGGCCAGGATCCGGAACAGTCGTGCGCGAAGTGCTACCACCTGCGGATATAATCCGCGCCATGGGACTGCTACCAGACCTGCGTCTATCCGCCGCGATACTGGCCGCCGGATCGGCCCGGTTCGCGAGCCGGACGCTGAAAGCCGGCGGAGGCTCGACCATGCCAGGGGTCGTGGCGCGCAGGGTTGACCCGAAGGTACTGACCAAGCTCTCGCGGCGACTGAAGCTCGGGTCGGCAGCGATAACTGGCACCAACGGCAAGACGACGACGACCAGGATGGTGTCGGGGATTCTCCAGGCATCCGGCATCAGGGCCGTGAACAACTCGACAGGGGCCAACCTTGTTACCGGCGTGACCGCGGCCCTCGTCTCGGATTCGGGACTCACCGGGACACCGGCCTCGGAGATAGGGCTCTTCGAGGTGGATGAGGCGAGCGTTCCGAAGGTGGCAGCGGAGGCGGAGATCGGTATCCTTGCGGTTCTCAACCTGTTCAGGGACCAGCTCGACCGCTACGGGGAGCTCGCCTATACGGGCAAGGTTATAGCCTCGGCCTTCGGTGACCTTCCGCGGGGTGGCTCCGTAGTCCTAAACGCGGACGACCCCCTCGTCGCGAGCCTCGGGCGGTCAGCCGAAAGATCCGTCTTCTACGGCGTGGACGAGCCCACCCTCGACACCGGGCGGCTGCAGCACGTTGCCGACTCCAAAGATTGCCCCGTGTGTGGGACTGCCCTCGTCTACGAGACCGTGTACATGGGGCACGTCGGCGTCTACGATTGCCACCACTGCGACTTCTCGCGGCCGGAGCGATCGTATCGCGCGAGTAGGGTGCGGCTTCAGGGGGCTCATGGCTCGGAGTTCTTCCTCTCGACCCCGCAGGGCGAGGCTGATGTAAAGGTGGGCCTACCTGGTCTCTACAACGTCTACAACGCGCTTGCCGCGGCCGTGGTGGCAGGGGAGGCCGGGGTCGGTCTCGCGGAGATCTCCCGTGGCCTCGAAGCGTTCGGGGGAGCTTTCGGGAGGGTCGAGCGGGTAAAGGCTGAGGACAGAGAAGCCTTCTTGTTGCTCATCAAGAACCCTGTCGGGTTCAACGAGATCCTGCGCACCTTCGTCACGGGCGCCGAAGCCCATCACGTCCTGATCGCCATAAACGACAACGACGCCGACGGCCGCGACGTCTCGTGGCTCTGGGATGTGGACTTCGAGATGCTCGCCGATGCGCGGAACGAGGGCAAAACGGATGCCGCCCCTTTCACCGTCAGCGGCATAAGGGCCGACGACATGGCCGTGCGCCTCAAGTACGCCGAGCTCCCCGTTGGCCCCGTAATCCCCGATCGCGAGAAAGCCATTCGGTCTGCCCTCGCCGCGACCCCGCCTGGCGAGACGCTCTACGTGCTACCGACGTACACGGCCATGCTGGAGATACGGCACACCCTGAGCGAGATGGGCTACACGCATCCGTTCTGGGAGGATTAGCACTTCAGCCAGTCAGCACGTCGGCTGCGCCGCCTTGTCAGCATGTCAGCAAGAGCTTGGGCAGGCGAAAGCTGAAATGCTGACGAGCGAAGCCAGGCGAAGCCGGGCTGAGCGTGCTGAAATGCTGAAGTGCTTGCAAGGGATCTTTGACCCCTTTGCACCTCGCTCTAAGGGGAGCGAACGATCTGGCGGCGCGGGGCGATCCTGAGAATCACCCGCTCGCTCTGGATCGTAGGGCCGTAGGGTTTGCCACGGTACTTCTGAGAAAGAGAGTCGATGTGCTCCCTCGCCTCGTCTCCCTTCACCTTCTCCACGACTTCTCCTCGCACCTCGCCGAAGCGGTAAGGGTCCTGCTGGTCCCAGATCATGACCGTAACCCGCGGGTCGCTCTCGACGTTGCGAAACTTCTGGCGATGCACCTCCGTGTTGATCAGGAGACGATCCCCATCGGCATCGATCCACATCACCTGGGTCTGCGGGTGGCCGTCGGGCAACATGGTGGTCAGCGCCGCGAAGTTTTGCCCGCGCGCCAGCTCGTAGATCTCCGGCTCGAGCTTATGGTCGTTCGTCGTATCCGGCATAAGACATCTCCTCATCAAGTGGCTGGTAGAGTCTGAAAATCTTCTCGCCGACCGTAATTATAGGCGAGGATGATGACAGCATTTCAGCCCGCCGCCTGCGGCAGCTCGTCAGCACGCTCAGGCTGGCGCCCTCGCTTGTCAGCCAGGACTTGCGTCCGCGGAGGCTGAAGTGCTGAAATGCTGACAAGTCGCCTGGAACAGGCGACGTGCTGAAATGCTGAAATGCCGACCGAAGGGAGGCTAGTGAAACTCACCATCCACCACCTCTACGCCGACATGATGAACCTCTACGGCGACAGGGGAAATGTGATCTCCATCAAGAAACGCTGCGAGTGGCGTGGCATACCCGTCGAGGTCGTCGACGTTGGGCTC
>Ga0126304_10001266_pt1 | contig 11695 bp, 9 predicted proteins | sample Plot25_FD_92538 | JGI IMG/M metagenome (GOLD analysis project Ga0126304, IMG submission 92538) | Serpentine soil microbial communities from UC McLaughlin Reserve, CA, USA - Plot25 | ecosystem: Environmental > Terrestrial > Soil > Grasslands | place: USA: UC McLaughlin Reserve, Lake County... | reverse complement strand
TGAGCCGGGACTACGAGTTCTTGTCCGAGACGACGGAGGCTCTGATCTAGGTGGCGATGACCCGACTGATGCTCAGAAGGCTCGCTAATGCAGGCCCCCATGAGGGCTTCTCAGATACCCTCTAAGGCCTCTAAGGGCTAGGGCGTGTATGACGAACGTCAGGGTAATACCCTGCTAGGTTGAACTGTTTACAGGCTCAGCTCATCTGCCCGTCGACCACCATCTCATGAATCCTCCAAACGGGATCCCACACGCCATCTTCCATGTTTGATAGGAGTGTGACGGCAATATCCTGATCGGGAAAATGGCGGATCAGGCCACTGACACCAACGTTCACCCCCTCTTTTTCAAAGCAGACGACCTTCTCCGCCTGATCAACGTAGAACCATAACCCGTACCCATACATCTCCGTCCAGCTATCCCACGTTCGATGCACGACTTGCGGTGTGAGGAATGCGCTGGTCAGTTCGGGCGAAAGGAGCTCGCCTGCCCTCACTGCCCGCAAGAATCGGTCCAGGTCGGCGACCGTGACATGGGCGCCACTGTCCGGCGACCCGATCGGTGGGAAGGAGTAGATGTTCTTTTTCCAGCCCACGATGGTCCCGGTTGCGTCGCGAGTCGGGTCACATCCTTCGGCGACGTTGTGGTTGACACGGTCCATCCGCAAGAAATCGGAGGCGCTCATCCCCGCGTCGGCGAACACGTTGGCGCGGACGTAATCGCGATAGGTCATCCCGCTTATGGTTTCGATCAGGAGGCCAAGGAGGACGTAGCCGCAGTTGCAATAGCGGCACCCTTCTCCTGGGGGGAAGTTGGCCGGCTTGTTGACGAATTGGGGCAGGAAGTCGCGGGTTTCGACGACGGAATAGTTGGCCTTTGTCTTCCATACATCTTCGTAGCGTTCGCCCGCTTCTTCGTCGGCGTCGTCGCCTATGCCCGAGGTATGGGTCAGCAAGTGAAAAACGTTAACTTCCTTCGAGAGCGGTGTGCCTTCCAGGCCCAGGCGCTCAACCACTGGCGTGTCGAACGTGAGCAGGCCTCTGTCGATCAGCTGTAACGTGGAGATTGCAGTAAAGAGTTTGGTAATCGACGCCGTATCGAAGCGCGTATCCAGGTTATTGGGCATGCGCCAGGCGCGGCTGGCGTAACCGTATGCGCGGGCGTACAACTGGGTTGCACCTTGCGTGATGAGCACCGCGCCGGAGAACAGATCCTGGGCAGCTCGGTGCCGAAAATACTCGTCCAGTACGTGGGTCCAACGCATGACGCCCTTCCCAAGCGCTCCATCGTCCCCCGGTAACCTTCGACATCGCCGTGGAGGAGAGCCGGAGGGCCGCGGTGCCCCTTCGAAGCAACATGGTCGCACGTTCGGACGATCTTAGCAATTACTAGCGCGCATTGAGTAGCCTGTCAGCCCGGGCAAGGCGAACTTCCGAGAACACCGTAAAGCGGCAGTTCAACTTCTGAGAATCCCCTGTGAGGTTTCTGGAGTACCAAAAGCCCCATTAGAAGAGGTTGCGGAGGCCCTCAGAAGCCATCCTCGTGGCTCTCAGATGTACACCAGGGTAGGTCAGTGTGCCGGACTGGTGGTGGCGTAGTTTACTGCGTGCCCACTCGAAGAGCACGAAGTACCCGAAGGGTACAGAGTAGTAATCCCCTTACTCCTCCGCTCGCAGGCCCTTATGTGCCATCCTCGTGCCTACACTAGGAACTTATGCTTGCTTGCTCCGTCCCTAGAGGGGTGTGTAGGTGCCCACAGGGCGGCGCCGCGGACTGCTCCCTCTAAGCTGGGCGCCCAGCTCATCCTGTAACCTCTGGGCACTCGCCCCCTCTAAGCTGCCCTCCTCTGCTTAGAGGGAGCGACGCAGGCCCGCGTCGCTCTATAGGCGCCCATCCTGGCACAGAGGGGTTTCTCTATTCTCTACAGAAGTAGTGAAGAATAGCTCGCCCCGGTCCTCCTGTAGCGCTGCAGCTAGAGATCGCTGCGGTGGACGTAAGGACGAAGGCTTCAGCCTATGCGACGAGTACAAGCTCGATCCTCTTCGTCCCGGCCCTCACTTTCCTCCTTTACTGAGGTATGTTCCCCTTGCGAGGACCAAGAGCCCTCTCACAGTTACCCAGGGTGACATCGTCGCGGTGAATGGTCTCCACCTGATCGAAGCCAGCCCCACAGTCTATGTAATCTATGCCGCTCTCGTCGCGAGCGTAGATAAGGTCGTCCCCCGCACCAGAGTAGACATTGTCATCACCCTCACCGGGGTAGATCCTATCGTTGCCTCGCCCCCCGTAGATGTCATCGTTACCACCCAGGCCATAGAGGCGATCATCCCCGGCTCTCCCTTCGAGGTAGTCGTTTCCCTCTGTGGCGGTTAGCTCATCATTGCCACTGGTGCCGATGAAGTCTGCAGCAAGAGCCACCCCGCTAGCCAGGACTAGCATTACCATCACCGCCATCAACAGGACCGTTAGTTTTCTCCTCAACAACACTTCTTCTGTCCTCCTTCCATAGACGGACGGGTCTCATCACAGCCCCATCTTAAGTTGATCAACGCCACGGTAGCAATCATATGGTACTAGACGCACCTGCCATATGGACAACTTTGTATGCCAGGTGGCTATTCCTGGCAGCGAACGTCGGAGAATTCATATTCTACGCACTTGGGCAAATAAGAATCAGAGGGAGAGCCGGGGCTACTCGTCTCGGCCCCAGATAGCGTCGGCTGAGAGGCGAACCTGACAAGTCCCGAAAGGTCTTATAGGAGCTACCGTATCCTCCTTCCACGTCTCAGGAGCCGCTGGCGTGGTGCTGGCGGCCAAGAGGTATCTAAAACCAGTGCCGTGGTCGGGATGGGGCATGCTCGTCTTGGCCGCCGCGGGCTCCTACTCGCGCGTCTACGTCGGTGTCCACTACCCGACAGACGTCCTAGCAGGAGTGGTTTGGGGGTCGCTTGCGACTGGATAGAGGCCAGATGTGTCGTGGGTACTGGGAGCCGGCTAGGGGACCGGGCTGTTCGGGAAAACGGGCAGCACTCGTGAAGAGGCTCCGGACAGTACAATACCTTGATAGCAAAAATAACCAGTAGCAGATGAAACCGGGAACGTGCGTGGGGCGGGCTACGCGTTGAAGGGGGCTTGAGAACTTGCCTATCAGGCGGCGCCTGACACTCTTAAACGCGGTGATGATCGGTGTCATCCTCCTGACTCTAGCTGGGTCGTTCGCCTGACTGTGGTACAAGCATGAGGTTGACCAGGCCAGGAAAGATACCAGAGCCCAAGCCAAAGAGGCCGCCACAGCCCTCGAGGATGGCGAAGATCTGCTAGGCGAGGACATCGACCATCTGAGGCAGGCCACCGTGGGTGGTGCCGTCGTCATCGTCGTCCGGAACGCTCAGGGCAAGGTTCTTGGTCAGATGCCTGAGGTACCTGACTTTTCGACGGAAGTGATCCACGACACCGTCTGGAAAAAGGCCAAAGAAGGTCAGCCCGAGCACGGCAAGTGGAAATACTCAGGCACCTACTAACCGCCTCACCATCAAACGGATCATGGCCGCCTATAGATAGATGAACGCTTCTGGGCTAGCACAAAGACAAAGGCGCTCGTAGTCCCTAAGCTCATCCTCCTGTTCTGAGAAAGCCACCAGAGAAGGTTCTCTCCACAACCCAGCGGCGGGGTAGAGCCACGTACCCTCGCGGAGGCTGATGCCGCCGCCAGTCGATCTTCTTACCCTCCTTGGCCCATTGCTAGGCCCAAAGCTTTGGCACTTGCTCCTCTACTGGCTTAGGTGGCTTGCGCAAGCCACCTCCACGCTCAAACCCATTACCTCCTCTGAGCACCTCCTCCTTCCCCTGCCCTCATATCCCGCCTCGAGCCACAGCTGAGAAAGGCGCGAAAGCCCCCTACGCGCCGACTCCAGCAGAGAGGAGCCTCAGAGCCCATCCTGGTCGGGGACCTTCGCGCTGTGTACGGCAGGGCTTGGTGCTCAAAGCCCTCCGTCCTCCGTGTGTGCACGAGCAGGTGCCGCTTTGGGCCCCTTAGCTTCTTGTTGCCATCGTAGCTCCTGTGTGTGCTCCCCGCCGAGCCCGGTACTCTTGGTCGGTCGTTTGCCAATCGGCTATGGCTGCGCTAGGTGCTGGCTGTTTGCAGGTATTTTGCAAAGACGGGAATATCTCAGAAAAGTATCTCGCTTTCTTGACGCGGAAGAGGCCAGTGGTTCGAATCCACTATCGCCCACATCGGAATCCCTCAGAATACCTTTTAGATACACGGAAAACGTCGCGTATGGGAAAGCCCGCGGCTCTCTCTGGAGGCTTCGCTACACCGGTAGTACACCAACGCGACGCCACGCCTGTACTCTAGGCGTCTTCGGCATCCTGCACCTCCGGTTGGTTTCCTTCGAGGGCGTCTTTCATGGCGCGGGCAGTCGCGTGTCCAGGATACAAGCATACATTTCTTGTCCCTTTGGTGGGTGAATCTTCGTGAGTTAGGCGCCAAAAAATGGCCATTCGGCATACGCGCGACGTTACACCGGTCGTTACACTGCCACGGGCTAGTGTTAGCAAAGGTGTGGGGAGAAAGCCCTAAGCTGCAATGTTGCCAACCAGAGACAAAGCACGAACCCACCCACAAAGGGGAGTAGGATTCGTATGAGCCGTAATGTGTCGATTGTTAGCGCGGTGGCTGCGGTGATGGTGTTTAGCGTGCTGTCCGTGGCAACTGTGGCTTTGGCGGAACAAGATGACGAAGGTGGCCTGCGCCAACCGAAGGTATCTCTCTGCCACGAGGAGCACATGATAACGGTGGGCGAACCCGCGCCATCGGCCCACCAAAATCACGGAGATACCGAGGACGCATGCGGGCCGACAACCGGCACGAGCACAACGGATATGAGGGAAACCACCACGAGCGCTACCGTCACGAGCGCTAACACGGGCACTACGGCAACAACCGCTACCGGGACCATGGGTACGACGAACACGAACACAGGTACGACAGATACAATGACCCCCACTGCAGGTACGACAACGGGTATGACGGATACTACTGCAGGAGCCTCCACGGGCACTACGGCAAGCATCTCTACCACTACAGGGACCACTGCCGGAACGAGCACTACGGGTGCGCCAACAGGGACGACCACTACCAGCGATAGGGTAGTCGTCGTACCGTGCGGCCAGGACCTCGACGCCATCATCAACGCCGACGACCCAATGATAGCAACCCGATTCCAGCTCCAAGGACCTTGTACCTACACCGTCGATTCCATGGTGGTACTCAACGAAGGCGACGAGATAGCAGGCCCGCAGGCCACCTTCATAGAGCGCCCCCCAGCCTTCGATCCTGAACCTATAGTCACCATCGAGGGTAGTGATGGCCTAAGCAACGTGATCCGCGCCAGGGGCACGGTTCATCTAGAGTGGGTCAAGATCGTCGGTGGCACGGGTGAGTATGCGGCGGATGGCACACCGGTAGCAGGCACGGGCTCCGCTCTCGCCATGGGAATGGCCTCCGACACCAGCACCCTCTACGCTGTACACATAACGGGCTCCGATGCAGCGGGCATCACCAACGCCCACGGCACCTTCGAGCGCATCGAGTTAGACGACACCACCCAGGATCAAAACTTCCTCGGCTTCACTGGTTCTGGCTTGAAAGCGGTGACCGAGGTCGATATAAAGAACTCCTACATCCACGACAACCAGGGCAACGGCCTGTGGTGCGACGAGTTCTGCCACGACTCCGAGAGCCATCTGAACGGTTTCTGGATACACGAGAACCTGGTGGTCAACAACAGTCGGGCAGGCATCCGCTTCGAGCGGGTTGGCGACGTTGTCGACGCGGGCGAGGCGCTCATCGAGAACAACGAGGTACACCAAAACTCGCTGGAGCTCAATAGGGGTGGGATCGACATCCGTGACGCGCAGGATGCGCTGGTGCGCAACAACGTGTTCGGAGCGAAGAGCATCGCCGACGTTACGTACCTACCCAACGCCAGCGGGGTGGCGATACGCGCGACGGACAGCGGTAGGACGGACAGGCCCGACCTATGGAACGTGGACATCGTGGGCAACGTCCTGAACGGCGAGGTCATAAAGGGTTGTGAGTCGCCCGACGAGACCGCCTACTGCTTCGAGGCTGCCGTGCCCCTTCCGCCAACTAACACCACGTCGCCTCTGATCACCACAGTCCCCGGGTCCTAGAGAACCGTGAAGTACAAGGAGGCAACGCCAACCTTCTCCTCCTCGGAGCCAAACTCTATCTCCGAGTGCAAGCTCGCCGCCTTCAGCGCCTGTGTGGCATAGAAGGCACCGTGGTTTTCTCAGCCGATCCCACACCTTCGAGGTGCTCTACCGATGCAGCAGGCAAACCTTATCCTATCCCGGCTACCCGTAACTGGAGGGGTCGAGGCTGGATCGATCTAGCACGTGCCAACCTATAGCCTGTGAGACCTGCACCAACCGAAGGTCGCGCCATTAACGGCTGCGGTCCTTCCTGTTGCCCCGGTTCACGTTAGGCGCTCGGCATCATCAGGGCCCCGGTATCAAGAGATAGTGTTGCCGGCGATGCCGGTGTTTTCTGAAAGGCCTCGTGGTCTACACCGACAACGCCGTATGCAAGGCGTAGGGTGAGGTGTCACCAGGATCGACTGATACGTTAGCAATCATGGAGCAACATGAAACGACCGGGGGTATCCGAGTCCACCGCCTTGGAGCTTATGGACGTGGAGATACCATAAGGTGAGATGAGGTTCTTCAGAAAACGCGAACGGGCAGACCCCTTCGCCGCGTTCTCCGAGCGCTACGGCGTGCAGCTGGCCAAAGGTGAGCCGGAAGAGGCACCGCCCGAGCCAGAAGACGAACCTCAGAAAGACGAACCGGGGTCCGCCGGGCCCCTATGGGCGCACAGTGCTCTAGGAGTAGGACTGGGTGCTTCACAGAAGGAGATCAGCGCGGCCTACCGGAGACTCGCAAGATTCCATCATCCAGACGTGGCAGGCGATGAAGAGAGGATGAAGTGGATCAATGCGGCGTATAGGGAGTTAAGACGATGAAGCGAAGGTTTCTTGCTCTCTTGTCGGCACTCCCGCTCGTAGCTTTCCTTCTCCTGCATGTAGTGGCCTTCTGGTACTCCTCGCGCCTGTGGACCGAATCGAGCGTTACCCTCGCCGCTGGCGACTTCATAGCACTCGAGGAACCGCCGTAGAGTCCCGGTGATTCGACTCTGCTCCTAAGTAACGGTCCTGATGTGACGGTGTGCAAGATATGCCGATCGGCCTATGCACTGCGCCCTGCGTTCTGTAAGATGCAGACCATGTGTGAGAAAACAAGGATTCAAGGTGTGCCATTGGCCTCTCTTGAGGGTTGACGCGCCTGTGTGGGCGAAGGTGCATGCTGCGTCTGCGAAAAGTGGTGGCTGCGGAATAGATGAGTCCCGGCCACAGGGAGGAGGGAACAAGGTGAGGAGAACGGCACTACTAATGCTCGGGCTGATGGCTGCGGTGCTGGTTTTGGCCAGCGGGATGGCCCTGGCCAAAGACTTCGTGGGCACCGAAAACGGCGAGAAGATCGTAGGCACCAAGTTTGCTGACCGCATCAACGCCTTGGGGGGCGACGACGTGGTGCTTGGCTATAGGGGTCCCGACAAGATACGCGGTGGTGATGACAACGATCAGCAATACGGTGGTCGGGGCAACGACATCATTTATAGTGAGGGTGGCTTCAGGGACCTGGTCAATGGTGGCAAAGGCACAGACACGTGCTATGTGGACTCCAAGGACCGGGTGAAGGGCTGTGAAACGAAGAGGTGAGCTAGGAAGAAGGGCACCGAAGCTCCAATAGAACCTCTTGAGAACCTCTCAGGTTTGCCTTCCAGCCGACGCTCTACCGGGGCCGGGGTTGTTGTAGCACTCCGGCCCTTTCTTTCGCCCTCATTCACCCACTCTCGTAGAAGGTGAGTTCTCGTAAGTAAGCGCGCCCCGCTGAGGGCTCTGTCAGCCCATATCTACCGTAGCTCGACCACCTCCTCGTCGGGTCCACCGAGAAAGTCACCCGGGTTACTATGTCGGACATAAGCTTATGAGGCCTCACTAAAAAGAACCCCTCCCCACACCACGCAACTCAGGCAAAACAACGCCGCGAAGGCGACATGGAGAGATTTCATCGACACCAGGATCCCTGAGTAGCCGGGGTCAGTCAGCAAGGAGACCCAACCCAAAGCGCCCGACCCAAGCACCAGCGCTCCCAGAAGTCGTGGCGCGTCCTTGCTGAGCGTGGCCACGCCCACCACCGTCAGGCCGGTATATAGCAAGGTCCGCCCCCCTCCCAGGTGCGGTAGCATTGCCCAAAGACCCATTCCATGCTCTTCGTCCATCATGCCGCCGAGCAAGCCCGCGACGCTACCGAGCAAGCCCAGCACTACACCTGCCCTCTCCAGATGGCCTCCTTCCCCGAATCGGGACCCCACCCAGGAGTGAAGACCCACAAGGCCTCCGAGAAACAACGCCGGCGTGGCCAACTTCAGCAGAGGAACAACAGCAGTGATGACGAGCCTCGGCACATCGGGGTTATCCGAGAAATACCCGTACGCCCCGTAGGAAATACCGCCCAGACAAGCTGCCACGCCGCCCCAACGGGCGAGGGGAGAAGATGGAATCCCCATGAGCCTCGTGTGTGCGGGCCTCCTCATCAAAGAACATATTGACATTTGTCGGGCCACGGTGCACGTCGGGCATCCTCTGAGGCGAGCAAGGTTCCCTATTCATAGGAGTCCGTGAGGGGTAGATTCTCCGAAATCCGCGTGGGACCTTGTGAATGGTCTGAAGCTCAGGGGCCGGTTACGCACCGAGCATGATCATTCACTGTGGAGCTTCGCCACCACATATCGTGAAGGTGGAGAAGCATGTACCGGCGTGCATGTCCGACCTGTGAGACATCCTCGGCAGAACTGAAGCACCAGGGCCCAGGCTGGTTGATTCCGCTGCTTACAAGCGCCGGTCAGACTCGGTGACCGTCGTGTACCTATGCAGCAACCGGAGTGGATAGCCTGAAATACCGAGAGAACCCGAGTCCTGAACATCCCGCAATTAGCCAGAATTGTGTAAACTTAAAGTAGGTATGAAAAAGCGTTACACATCCTTGATGCAGAAGAGGGTAGTGGTCCGAATCCACTATCGCCCACCACGCCGCGCGGATTCCACCTGCACTCTGCGTCGAACTACCTAGTTGCTGCCCGTTTTCTCTGACCCACCATTACCATGAAAGGTGCACAGATGGCCTCCGTCAAGCTACCCGACGGTAAACAACTGGAAATAGGGCCGGGCGAGAATGCCCGGGACGTCGCCGAGAAGATAGGTAAACGCCTCGCCCGAGACGCGGTGGCCGCGAAGCTGGATGGAGAGCTCGTCGACCTCGATGCCCCGCTGAACGGTGGGGGAGATTTCGAGGTCGTTACCCTTGCCTCATCCGAGGGCCTCGAGATCCTCAGGCATTCGACTGCGCACGCCATGGCCCAGGCTATTGTAGAGCTCTATCCAGGGAGCAAGCTGACCATCGGCCCGCCGATAGAGAACGGCTTCTTCTACGACATCGAGGTAGCGGGACGACTCACGGACGAGGATCTGCCGCGCATAGAAGAGAGGATGCGCGAGATAGTCGCCCTGGACCTCCTGATACAGCGCGAGGAGGTCTCCAAGGCCGAAGCTGAGGACCTCTACGTAGATAACCCCTACAAAATAGAGATAATCGAGGGCCTGGAAGACGGTGAAATCTCGGTCTACAAACAGGGAGATTTCTTCGATCTTTGCAGCGGCCCGCACGTCCCTAGTACGGGCAGACTCGGCGCTTTCAAGCTGCAGAACATAGCAGGGGCCTACTGGCGGGGCGACGAGAAGAACCCTATGCTCACCCGCGTCTACGGTACGGCCTGGCCGACGGAGAAGGAGCTCAAGACCTACCTTAGGCGGCTGGAGGAGGCGAAAGCCAGGGACCACCGCAGGATCGGCAAGGACCTCGATCTGTTCACGTTCTCGCCCGATACGGGAGCCGGTATCCCGCTCTTCTTGCCGAATGGGGAGATGATGCGGCACCTCATGGAAGATTACGTGCGTGAGGTCCAGACGCGCCACGGCTACGATCACGTGTGGACGGGACACCTGGTCAACGAGGTACTGTTTGCCAAGTCGGGACATCTTGAGCACTACAGGGAGTCGATGTTCCCTCCGATGATCGACGGCGAGACGCGTTACAGGCTCAAGCCCATGAACTGCCCAAGCCACATGACGCTCTACAACTCCAGGTCCCACTCGTACCGCGATCTCCCTCTCAGGTACGCGGAGTTCGCGACGCTGTACCGCTACGAGAAGAGCGGGGAGCTCACAGGGCTCACGCGGGTGCGCAGCCTGACCCAGGACGACGCGCACGTGTTCTGCACGGAGGATCAGATCCAGGACGAGTTCGCCAGGGCGCTCGAGATCGTGCGCGAGGTCCTCGATACCTACGGGTTCGCCGACTACCGTGTGCAGCTCTCTTTGCGAGACCAGGACGTGGCCAAGTATGTCGCCGACGACGCCAAGTGGTCGCGGGCCGAGAAAGAACTGCGCGAGGCGCTCGACACCGCAGATATCGCCTACGACGAGGAGGCCGGGGAGGCGGCCTTCTACGGGCCGAAGGCCGACTTTATGGCCAAGGACGTGCTTGGCCGCGAATGGCAGCTCTCCACCATCCAGGTCGACTTCATCCAGCCGGCCAGGCTGGGTTGCGAGTACATCGGCGAGGACGGAAAAGCGCATACCCCCGTGTTGCTGCACAGGGCCGTCACCGGTTCTACGGAAAGGTTCCTGGCGGTCCTGATCGAACACTACGCAGGCGCCTTTCCCGTCTGGCTCTCTCCTGTGCAGGCTGTGGTCATCCCCGTAGCCGACAGGCACCTGGACTACGCCCGCGGGGTTCAGGAGCAGCTGGCTGCGGGGAATCTTCGGGTCGAGGTGGACGACTCGCAGAACAGCATGCAGAAGAAGATCAGGGACAACTCCAGGCAGAAGGTCCCCTACCTCCTCATAGTAGGAGACAGGGAGGCCGAGCAAGGTAGCGTCAACGTGCGCCGACGCGGGGAGAAGCAACAGGAGGAGATGGATCTCGGTGATTTCGCAGTGGCCATATCCGGCGAGGTCAGCTCTCGCCGGTAGTGCCGCATAGACACGAGACTCGGGACCGCGGTATAATCACGCATGTAGTTGGGGTCCGCGTCCGTCCGGCGCACGAGCAGATTCATCGTCCGCGGGGGACGAACGGCCCCGGAAGCTTGTTTTCGAGAGGAGTGGTGCGCAGTAGCGACTGAAGAAGAGCCCCGAATAAACGGTCAGATCCGGGCGCGCGAGGTGCGGTTGATCTCGGCCGACGGCGAACAACTTGGCATCAAGCACATCCGCGAGGCCATGGATTACGGTGAGAGGGCCGACCTCGACCTCGTGGAGGTAGCCCCGAACGCCAACCCCCCCGTGGTCCGCATGATGGATTACGGCAAGTTCAAGTACCAGAAAGAGCAGGCCCGCAAGGCGGCCCGCAAAAAGCAGGTCAACGTCAACGTGCGGGAGATAAAGCTAAGGCCCAAGATAGGCGACCACGACTTCAACACCAAACGCGGCCACGTCGAACGCTTTCTTCGCGGCGGCGACAAGGTGAAGGTCACGATCATGTTCCG
>Ga0126304_10001264_pt1 | contig 11709 bp, 8 predicted proteins | sample Plot25_FD_92538 | JGI IMG/M metagenome (GOLD analysis project Ga0126304, IMG submission 92538) | Serpentine soil microbial communities from UC McLaughlin Reserve, CA, USA - Plot25 | ecosystem: Environmental > Terrestrial > Soil > Grasslands | place: USA: UC McLaughlin Reserve, Lake County... | reverse complement strand
TTCAATCCTGCTATCGTAAAAATAGTATTTTACAACTTTAAACCACCCGTTTTGCGTGAAGGCTTATTCATAAAAAAAAATAAAGACCGTTGGGAGAAAGTTCAGCAGGAAAGCGCTGAAGGGGCTGATGAAATTGCGAAGGATTTTATACAGTTGGTCGACGACCTTGCCTATTCAAAAACATTTTATCCAACCAGCCGGGTTACACAGTATGTCAATTCCCTGGCTTCAAGGATCTATCTGAACATTTACAAAAACCGAAAGGAGGAATCGAACCGCCTCCTTAATTTCTGGCGTTATGATGTGCCCTTAACGGTGAAAAAACACCGGGTACTGATCCTGGTTGCTTTCATCATTTTCATGTTATTTTTTTCAGTAGGTTTTTTTTCAGCCACCAGCGAACCAGGATTTGTCCGGGAAGTTTTAGGTGATGGGTATGTAAATATGACCGAGGAAAATATCGAAAAGGGAAACCCGTTTGGCGTGTATCAGGATTCTAATTCTTTCGTGATGTTCATCCGCATTATGGTAAATAATATTCTTGTATCTTTTATTTACTTCTTTCGTGGCATTTTCTTAGGCATACCAAGTTTGGTTTCGTTGGGCAAAGAGTCAATCCGGCTGGGGGCCTTTGAATATATGTTTTATGTAAAAGGATTAGGGGGCCAGGCTGCAACCACCGTTTTAATACATGGCCTGTTGGAATTAACCGCTATTATTATGGCTTGTGGCGCCGGAGTAGTCATGGGCACGAGTTTTTTGTTTCCCGGAACCCGCCGAAGGATGGAAGCGTTTCAGCAGGGCACAAAAGATGGAATAAAAATGATCATCGGATTGATACCTGTATTTATTATAGCTGCATTTTATGAAGGATTTGTTACACGTTATTATAAAATGCCACTCGCTTTAAATCTTTTGTTGTTATTGTCTTCTGCCTTATTTATTATTTGGTATTTTATTATTTATCCTGCCCGGTTATCAAGAGGTGCTAATGAGAAAGTGAGGAAAGAGAATGTTTAAAATTTTTTTACACCATATCATCGCAAGGGTATGCTTTCTTTTTTTGTTTATGCCCATAGCTATTGCAAGTTTTGAGCAGGAGCAGAAGGAAGCGCCGGTTATTGCTGATAGCCTGATGGTAAATGAGGGTTCGTCCGAAGAGGCGGTAACTGTTTTTGATAAAATGGAGGATACAGGCAAAGTACAAGGCCGCGTGGTGTACGACAGCACATTAAACAGGCTTAAAAATGATGAGGATTATTGGTATGTCAATACAGTGCCTGCAAGGCAAAAGCCCAAACAGGCCAACATCCCCGAACAAGAAAAGTGGTTTGAAAAAAAATGGTTTTCAAATCTTCTCTGGTTTTTGGTAATAGCAGCTTTTATTGCCATTCTTATTGCTTTTTTAGCATCAAGTAATATTAAATTATTTCGAAGACGGTCTGCTTCCATTAATACCGGCAATGATGAAGTAGCAGAAGAAAATATTTTCTCTGTGAACTATGACAAAGAAATCAGGAAAGCGATTAGCGAACAAAACTACCGGCTGGCAATTCGTTTATGGTATTTGAGTACTTTAAAAGACCTCGCTGAAAATGACGTTATTCAATACAAGCAGGAAAGAACAAATAGTGAGTATATAAACCAGTTATTTGACACTCCTTATCATAAAGATTTTTTTCGTCTTACAAGGAATTTTGAATACATCTGGTATGGAAAGTTTGAATTGTCGGCCGATAGATTTGCTTCTTTAGAAAAAGATTTTGCAACCTTTAAACAGCAATGGAAGTGAAGAAATACGGAGTTTATATTGTGGCTGCCATTATTGTTGTTTTTTTGGGATGGCTTATTATCACAAGCAATAAAAAAAGACCGAAGCGTTTGGACGAACGTATTACTTTACGCCAAAGAGATAAGATACCTTATGGCACATCAGCTGCAAAAGCTTTATTGCCTTCCCTTTTCCCCGCCGCTTCTGTCTACTTTAGTAAAGCTTATCCCACCTATTGGGACTCAATAAATATGGTCGAGCCAAACCAGGCTGTTATATTGGTTGCTAATCGTTTCAATGCAGATGAGGATGAACTCAGCCGTCTCTTTTCTTTCATAAAGGAAGGGAACTATGTTTTTATTATAGCAAAATCTTTTTCTTATGATGCTATCGAGTCATTTCATTTTTCTTACAACGAAAACTCATTGGACAATTTTATGAATTTGGCTGAAGACAGCCTCCGGATTAAACTGGAAAGCCGTGTTTTTACTTCAGGGAAGCTTTTTGTTTATCCAGGGAAAAAATTTGAAAGTTCATTTTATTCCCTGGACACCGTGCGAACAAAAGTTTTAGGCAGAACAGAAGAAGGCAGTCCCAACTTTGTACAATTCAACGCAGGTAAAGGAAGTTTGTTTGTTCATGTAGCGCCACTTGCATTTAGTAATTATTTCATCTTACACAAAAACAATGCAGAGTATTTTCAAAATGCCCTATCAGTGATACCAGGTTCTGTTGATAAGGTTTTATGGAATGAATATTATTTATCAAAACCGCAAAATAATAAGGAGAAAGAACCGAACTGGCTGGGCGTATTAATGAAATATCCTTCATTTAAATGGGGCTTGTTAACCGGTGTTATTACTATTTTGCTTTTTGTGTTGTTAGACATGCGCCGCAGACAACGAATGATACCGGCCCTCCAGCGTCCAAGGAATGATTCTCTTGATTTTGTGAAAACATTAGGGCGGCTTTATTATGACCGAAAAGACCATAAAAACCTGGCCACTAAAATGGGTGCTTATTTCCTGGATCATGTTCGAACAAGGTATAAACTGACAACACAGGTATTGGACGAAAACTTTGTTCAAAACCTGCATTATAAAACTGGCTACCCTGCGGAAAGATTACAACAGATTATTAGTTTCATCAATTATTTAGATCACACGGCTGCTATTTCAGAAAAACAATTGTCCGATTTTCACCAACAGGTAGAATTGTTTTATCAAAACACATAAAATGGAAGAACAAGTTTTTAGCGTAAGAACAGATTTAGATGAATTAAGTAATGCAGTAAATGCAGTTCGCCAACAAATAAAAAAAATTATTATCGGCCAGGATCAAATGGTACGCTTGATTATTGCTGCTTTACTGGCAGATGGTCATGTATTAATTGAAGGCGTGCCTGGGGTGGCAAAAACCTTAACTGCAAAACTCGTAGCCAAATCGTTGGCCGTGCAATTTTCCCGTATCCAGTTTACTCCTGACCTTATGCCGTCGGACGTTTTAGGTACGCCGGTATTCAATCCAAAGGAAGGTACCTTCGATTTTAAAAAAGGCCCGTTGTTTAGCAATGTAGTTTTGATAGATGAGATCAACCGGGCGCCGGCAAAAACACAGGCTGCTTTGTTTGAAGTGATGGAAGAAAAACAAATTACCGTAGACGGAAAGACCTATTCTATGCAAGCTCCGTTTATGGTATTGGCTACGCAAAACCCAATAGAGCAGGAGGGAACCTATCGTTTACCGGAAGCACAATTGGATCGTTTTTTATTTAAAATAGTAGTCCCTTATCCCAGCGAGGCAGAGGAATTTGAGATCCTGACGCAGTTTCATCAAATGGGTAATACCAATGTACTTGCCTCTATTGAATCGGTATTACAGGCCCATCAAATTGCTTCTGTTCGTAAGCAGGTTAAAACCACTGTTATTGAAGAAAAATTGTTGCAGTTCATTGCCAGGTTTATTCATCATACAAGAAATCATAAGTCTATTTACCTGGGTGCATCGCCAAGAGCTTCACTTGCCGTCATGAATGCATCAAAAGCTATAGCTGCAATAAACGGAAGAGATTTTGTAACACCAGAAGACATCCTTGAAGTGCTACCTCCTGTGCTTCGTCACAGAATCATTTTGTCACCAGACAAAGAGATGGAAGGAGTTACAGAAGATGCTGTTATTAAGCAAATTATTCAAACTATGGATATTCCGAGATAATGTTTAGAAAAGTCATTGAATACTGGGACTCCACAACGTTCTATCTGAACAGCATTGTCTATTACGCCGGCTTTAGTGCGGCTGTTGTATTCGTGTTGAGTTACTTTGCTCCACCACTGTTTAATATTGCTATACTTATATTGTTATTTATAGTATTAACGATATTGATTGAAGTGTTTTTATTGTACCGTAAAAAAGAGGGAATTGAAGCGCGGCGTTCGGTAAATGAAAGATTAAGTAACGGGGACGAAAATAAGGTAGTAATAGAGCTGCAAAATAACTATGATTTTAATGTTCTGTGTACTATCATCGATGAGCTGCCGTTTCAGTTCCAGGACCGAAAATGGAGCCACCAATTAAGAATTCATTCGATGCAGAGAACCGACCTCGAATATTTTATAAAACCACAGGAGCGGGGGGAATATCATTTTGGAAATATTAACGTATATGTACAGGGGCCTTTAAAATTTGTCCGGCGTCGATTTACTTTTCATAGGCAACAACCCGTAAAGGTATATCCCTCGTACATTCAAATGCGACGTTTTAGTATTATGGCCGTGGCAAACCACATGCAACAGACCGGGGTAAAACGTATGCGAAAATTAGGGCACAGCATGGAGTTTGAACAAATTAAAGAATACGTAAGAGGAGATGACTACCGAACCGTAAACTGGAAAGCTACCGCCCGGCGTGGCGATGTGATGGTTAATAATTTTACAGATGAACGCAGCCAACAAATTTATTGCGTGGTTAATAAGGGCCGTGTTATGAAAATGCCTTTTGAAGGCATGACCTTACTTGACTATGCTATTAACGCATCATTGGTTATTTCAAATGTGGCATTGCAAAAACAAGACAAGGCAGGATTAATCACTTTTGCGCAACACCTTGATGCCTTTCTGCCGGCTGATAAAAAACCAACACAGATTAATCATATCCTCGAAGCTTTATATAAGCAGCAAACTAATTTCCTGGAACCTGATTTTGAAAAATTATTTTCAGCTGTACGCAATCGGATCGCCCACAGAAGCCTGTTGGTACTCTTCACCAATTTTGAATCTTTTGAGAGTTTACAACGTGAATTGCCGTCTCTGAAACGATTAGCGCATTATCACCTGTTAATGGTGGTATTTTTTGAGAATACCGAATTGAAAGAATTGACAGAAGCAAAGGCTTCAACCACAGAAGATATTTATATCAAGACCATTGCAGATAAATACCGCCACGAGAAAAAGTTAATAGCAAAGGAATTACAGGCACACGGCATCATCGCTGTTTTAAGTAGTCCACAGATGCTTAGCATCAATTCGCTGAATAAATACCTGGAATTAAAAAACAGGCAATCTATCTAAAATTGTAGGTGTAACTGCCATGCCTATTAACTGGCTTATTAAACAAACGTGGACTATTAACTACATTTGCCAGCCATGGAAACACCTTATAATATATATACCGAAGGGCAGGTATTGTTGATCAATAAACCTTTGAGGTGGACCTCTTTTGATGCAGTCAGAAAAATCCGTTATCTCACCAGGACTAAAAAGGTAGGTCACGCCGGTACGCTGGATCCGTTGGCTACCGGCTTGTTAATTATTTGCACCGGAAAATTCACCAAAAAGATCAATGAGTATATGGCACAGGAAAAAGAATATACCGGTACCATTACATTAGGTGCTGTTACGCCTACTTATGATCTGGAAAGTGAACCCCGGGACTTTAAGCCAATAGAAAACATTAGCCAAGAAGAGTTAGAACAAGCTGCTTTGTCTTTTACAGGGCTTATTCAACAGGTACCTCCTATTCATTCTGCTATAAAAAAAGAAGGTAAGAGAGTATATGAATTAGCCAGGCAGGGTGTGGAAGTGAAATTAGATGCAAGACCTGTTATGATCTCAGGATTTGAATTAATAAAAACAGAATTACCAATAGTGCATTTTAAAGTAGTTTGTTCAACAGGTACCTATATCAGGAGTCTTGCCAATGACTTCGGAGAAAAACTAGGATGCGGAGGATACCTCAGTAGTTTATGCCGAACAAGAATAGGAAGCTTTTTATTATCCAGTGCAATGAACATAGAGGAATTTGAACAAAAAATACGAGATCAAAAAGGATAATCAATACCTAACTGAAACTGGCCATTCCATAACTGCCAGTTATAAAACCACTGGTTCTGTTCACTGGAATGAGTGATATCAGGTGTTGGGTTTTTTACTTTGTAAGCGTAATCAAAACGAAGTTTTAAAAAACCGAAATCTATTCTCAAACCGGTGCCGGCGCCAATAGCAATATCTGTCCAAAGGCGGTTAAATTTAAACTCACCATTGGGAAAATCAGAATTCTTTCTCACGAACCAAACATTGCCTATATCGGTGAACAAAGCACTATTTAGTATGACGCCACTTAAAGTAGCCAGGTAAAACCGGTATTCAGCATTGCCCTCTATACGCATGTCTCCAAAACGGTCCGGTGCATTCGTTTTTTCAAAAGACTTCAACGCTGAACCAGGACCTAATCTGCGTACTCCCCACGCCCGCATGGTATTTGGCCCACCTGCAAAATATTGACGAAAAAACGGAAGATACTGGCTAAGAGGATCCTTCGGAGAAGAAGGTATTCCATATCCAACACCTGCAAATACTCTCCATGCAAATGCCGAGCGGCGTATCTTATGATTCTGACGAAATTCGGCATCAAGTTTAATAAACCGGTATAGATTACTGTCTAAAAATTTTGATGGTATGAGACTGGCAACCAATCCCGAAAGTTCAGCACTTACACTTAAGAGACGAGTGACATTTTTTTTACCACTTGCAACAGTGAGGTTGACAATTGTTGATAGTATCAGGCCTTTGTTGAAAATGTACTTATAAGATTGATTTGAATCAATCAACTCAATTAATCCTTGTTGCTTGTTTAAATAATAATATTCGATATTGGGAAAACGAATGGTCAGGATTTTATTGTTTCGTGATCTTTCATATCCCCAGGAAGTATTGATGGATTGAACGGTGTAATAATCATAACGGTTTGTATAGGCCAGGTTTGCTCCAAATATGGTTCTAACGTTATCCTTGCTTCCACGAAATAAAATAAGGTTTTTGGGAAACTTCCGGGGAAACAGAATCGAATGATTTAAAGAATATTGTTGTGTTTGAATGATGCTTTGATCAGAAGTAGCATTAAGCTCAATGCCATATCGCAGGTTCGTAGTTGCAAGATTAGCACCTCGTGAAAAGTTCCTGTTTTGTAAACCAACATTTACACCTATACCTAATAAGTTTCCTATTACAGCCAGAGGTGATTGATTCCTGCTCCCTTCAAGGTTTGTAGTAAATTGATACTTCCTGGCAGGGGTCAGCTTGATATCAAAGTCCACTGAATCCTGGCCGAGCCGTGGATTTGGAGTTATTGTTATCAGCCGCCAGGAACTTAAGGAATTAAACCTGTTCTGCGTTTTGAGAAAATTGCTTTGACGGTAAAGCTCTCCCTGGCGCAGGTAAATAAAATCAACCAGCTTGCGTGGCTTAAACAATACCGGGTAAGAAATAAACTGGTAGGTGCCAACAGTATCAATTGTTGGATAATACAAAGAGGTATCTGCATTGAGATCGGGAAATACCCTGACATTGCCTACATAATATCGTATCAACCTTGAAGTATCGGGATTTGTTCTCAACCTGAATTCAACATCGGCCGTTGGATTTAACCTGCGGCGTCTTAACTGCTCTAATTGTAGCGCCTGTTCTATAGGATCGAGTGTTGGCCGGATCAATGCAAGCCCCACGGTGTCCCACAACACTAGCAACTCTTCATTTGAAAAACGCAAATACCCATTATCGCGGTATATGTCGGCCAGCCGGTTTATCTCCTGCGAGAGGGTGGCTGCAGAAAAAGGGTCGCCTTTTTTAACCAGGGTTTGTTTTATCGAATTTTTTGTCAATTGATGCAGCGTGTCTCTTCCAGCACTATGAACTACTTTATCGGATGTATCCGTATACAAATTGTAACTGATCGAATCGAGCTGGAAAAGCTTTGCAGTAACAACATTGAAGTTCACAGTAGTACGCTGTTGATCACTAACGGTATCAATACTGGCTTTATAATTAATAGAGTCGCGATAGTAACCTAATGAATTTAAATAGGTACTCATAAAACCTGCCGACTTGTCGGCATTAATACTATCATAAACAGGTGGATTTTTCAACACCTGCGCTATTAAAAATTTGCTTACCCACCTTACCCTTAAGCTGTCATGTAATTGTTGTTCGAGCCCTTGCGTTAATTGTTTCCTTTCATCGGTGCTAAGTTTATCTTGCAGGTTGATCTTATTCTCGTAAACAAATGGTTTGTTTGCAGGATAATCTTTAATGGTTTTACAGGAAAAGAGAAAAATAGAAAACGCGGCTACCAGGTAACAATAGGATCGTATGGTTGATTTTGCCACGAAAAAAAACATATAGTAAAAGCCAGTGTATGCTTAGTAAAAAAGAAATCAAAGATATTCAAAGTTTATCCCTGAAAAAACACCGCGATGAAACTAAGCTATTTATAGCTGAAGGTCCCAAGATCGTTAGTGAACTGGCTCAACTCATTCCGTTCCAAATTCAAATGATCTATGGATTAGAAGATTGGGTCAAACAATGTACGGGCTTAATCGAACCTTCAAAATTTACAATCATTTCCCAAACAGAACTGGAGCGTATATCTGGTTTGCAAACTCCAAATAAAGCAGTTGCTGTAATAAAGCAATTTTCATCTGTTGAACCGGTTATTTTTTCATTTGCTTTATATCTCGATACTATACAGGATCCTGGAAACTTTGGTACCATTATACGGACAGCAGATTGGTTTGGCGTTCAAAATATAATATGCAGCACAGGGTGTGCCGATCTATATAATTCCAAAGTAGTGCAATCCACCATGGCTAGTATCGCCAGGGTGGATGTATATTATGATGAAGAAGACAAATGGCTGGGAAAACAGTCTGTTCCAAAGTACGCTGCTACATTAAATGGACGGCCCGTACTTCAATTTGAGAAGACAAACCACGGAATATTGTTGGTTGGCAATGAATCAAAAGGCCTAAGAAAGGAGGTAGTTGAAATGGCAACAGAAAAAATAACCATTCCCCGCAAAGGTTCTGCAGAGTCCTTAAATGCAGCGGTGGCATCGGGCATTATTCTTTCACATCTTTTGTCTTAATTAAAACGGATGGCTTTAATTGGCTGCACCCTTCGAACAATAAAAGAAGGAATAAGAAGCACCAATAAAGAAACAACGAGGGTGCCAATACCTACCGCTACCACCTGCCACCATAAAATCTTTACCGAAGCCCTATCCATATAATAGGCATCCTCCGGTAGACGCACAAAGCCCGTCGTTTGTTGCAGCCACAGTAAACCCAGGGCAAAGAGCGTACCGCCAATAATTCCAACTATAGTAATGATGACAGAATGGTGTAAGAATATTTTCTGCACCGTCCAGTTGGTGGCGCCAAGGGCTTTTAATACACCTATCATACGTAATCGCTCCAGTACAAGAATAATAAGACAGGTAATGAGATTAATGATCGCAATAATGATCATAATGGAGATTAGTACAGTGCTGTTGGTATTAATTACTTGCAGCCAGTCAAATATATTAGGATAGATTTCTTTTACTGTTTTTGTTTCCCACGTTGGAGGGATTTGATCACCACCAAATATAGCGTTGCTCACCAAGTCCATCTGCTTATAGTTTTTAAGAAAAATCTCGTAGCCACCTATTTCATCTGGTTTCCACCCGTTTAGTCTTCTTATAAGCTTAATGTCACCAATAGCAAAAGTTTTATCGTATTCTTCAATACTGGTTTTATAAATGCCAACTATCGTTAGCCGGTCCGGACGCAAACTGCCATCGGGCCGCACAAAATAAATAAGTATGCGATCGTTTAGTTTAAGATGCAATTGATTGGCAGTATAAGTTGAAACGACGATCTCTCTTGAATAAGAGCTATCATTGAATCGCACCCATCGGCCCCCCGGTTGTAGAAAAGACTTAAGATGCTCAAAGTTATAGTTGGAATCCAGTCCTTTTAGCAGCACACCTTCCATTTCATCAGCGGTTTTTAAAATCGCATACTTGGTAGCAAATGGGTGAACAGATTGCACCTGGGGAATCGCCTTAATGTTACGGACCAGGGAATCATTAGCTTCAATGGGTTCCTCTTCAGCAATGTTTGCTTTCATAGGCTGGCGATAGCCCACCCTGATGTGCCCCCAAAAACTAAATACTTTTTGACTTACCGTATCCTGGAAACCATTGACGAAGGAAAGCGTTACTATCATTACGGCTACGCTGATTATGGTTGCTGCAATGGATAGCCTGATAATGAACCGGGAAAATGATTTTTGCTGGTTGAAGGCAATGCGCCGTGCTATAAAGGAAGATAGGTTCAAAATAAATTTATAAAGCTAAGGTTTGTATCAAACCAAAAGCTGATCTTTTTCGTCTGATATCCCGTAAACCATAAAAAGTGCAAGTAAGCTTGTTAAATCTTTTGCCCGGCTTTCTTTCCATCTTTGATGTTTACGTCTCGCATCAAAAATATAACGTGGTTTCTAAATAGCTTATTTTTAAAATTAATGAAAGGTATATCATTGTTTTTTTTAGTTGGGTTTTTGGCAAATGCTGCAAGTTCTATTGCCCAGGGCACAACCTTAAACCATAATATCAAATCGGCAAAATTGTACCGGTATGGCGACCAGACTTCTTTTCCCGCTATTACTCTTAACTCTGCCGATGCGCTTCAATTGGAGTTTGATGACCTGGAGAACCGGGTGAAAAATTATTATTACACCTTTCAATTATGCAACGCTGACTGGACACCCAGTATCTTGCATCCGTTTGAATACATCAAGGGCTTTCAGAATGTTCGCATCAGTACCTACCGTAATTCGTCTATTTCTATTACGAGATATATTCATTACCAGGCATCCGTTCCTGACCGGAACAGTACTCCTTCCAGGTCTGGTAACTATTTACTAAAGGTTTTCCTTGACAGCGATACTTCTAAATTGGCGTTTACCAAACGCTTTGTTGTTGTAAACAGCCAGGCTACTGTAGCAGCACAAGTGCAACAGCCTTTTAATGCACAATTTTTCAAAACGTTTCAGAAATTGTTTATTGGAGTACAAACCGATCCCCGGATCCGCCTCTTCACACCCAGCGATCTAAAAATAGTAGTGCTGCAAAATAACAATTGGCAAACCTCTTTATTTATTGACCGGCCTACTATATCCCGGCCTAATTATTATGAATATATCGATGAAAGTATCACTGCCATGCCAGCAGGTAAGGAATTTCGCTGGCTCGACCTGCGCAGCCTGCGCTTGTTAAGTGATCGTGTGCAAAAAATGCAAACGACCCAGGATACAGCCTGGATTTTTGTAAAGCCTGATCCTTCCCGTAATGGCCTTCCTTATTTATATTACCGGGACCTGAATGGATCTTATACCATAGAAGCAATGGAGAGCATCAATCCGTTTTGGCAGGGCGATTATGCTTATGTCAACTTTAGTTATTTCCCCCCTAATAACAGGACTATTGAAGGAAGGGATGTTTACATCTTTGGTGAGCTCACCGATTACGCTTTTGATGCTTCGTCTAAAATGAATTTTAATAAAGAGCGAGGCGCTTATGAGAAAACACTTTTTCTCAAACAAGGATATTATAACTACAACTAT